>BNJS01001056.1_pt1 | contig 112817 bp, 141 predicted proteins | sample 8540461 | NCBI WGS metagenome assembly BNJS01 (sample SAMD00202454, study PRJDB9452) | human saliva metagenome | isolation source: human saliva | place: Japan | reverse complement strand
CAAGGCTTATTTCTGTTGATTTAGATGTGCCCCTGCAGGGGCTCGAACCTGCGCCCCATAGCTTAAGAGTCTACTGCTCTACCAACTGAGCTAAGGAGGCAACAGAAAAAGCTGAGAATGTAACTTCCCAGCTATTTTAATATGCCCAAAATGGCAGCTAGATTATTTACGAAAGGCATCAAGGATATAGGTGAAACCAACAATTAAAAATGCAAAGGCAACGACATAAACGACAAAGACACTTGTAGCTACTGGATTGAACAAAATCACTAGACCTAGTAAAAATGCAAGCAACGCTATCCACATGATATGGTTGCCAATAATAGGGAAAATCAATCCCAGACGATTGCCTTTAAAGAAAACTATAATGGCTTCTACAATTAACCAAATTCCTAAAATAGTTGGAATGACAACTGGCAGCGTCACAAAGCCATAGGCAACGAGGTAAAGAGCTAAGAGAAGATTAACAATCCCTTTGAAAAGATGAGCTGGTGAGCGAAGCTCTTTTGGTGCAGAGAAATAGCCTAAAATATCTGCTATAGAAGAAACCAGTAAACCAAATGCAATCCACCAGCTGTAAGCAACAAGATTAGCTACTGGGTTTGTAAATAGGAAAAGTCCTAAAAGGACAAAAACAACTCCTGCAAGGAATAGCAGTAAACGATTGGAAAATTTCATTTCAATACCCCTTATATAGTATATTTTGATTGTGAAACTATTTTACCTCTTTTTATAGAAAATATCAATAAAATAAATAAACAATTTGGAAGTTTCGGTCTGATTCATGAAAAGAAAATCAGTTTTTATTATTTTGAAAATAAAAAGAGAAGATAAAATTTGTCTTCTCTACATGAAAATATTGTATGGCATCAAAGCAAAAGTAACTGGCTTTACACTATTTGTTAAGATGTAATTTGATTCAAAAAGAAAAGATAGATTTAAAAGTGGGGCAAATGATGAGGCAAATTAGTTATAGACAAGCAAAAAAGCCTTGGAACTCAAGGCTTTTTCCTGTTGATTTAGATGCCCCCTACAGGGATCGAACCTGTGACCCACGGATTAAGAGTCCGCTGCTCTGCCAGCTGAGCTAAGGAGGCAAAGAAAAAAGCTGTATTGGTGCCGAAACTTCACGGTTTGTATTGAACCCGCGCAATTAAGCAGGTGGGCAACTCGCTCTAACTGAAGCTGTTTCCGTGTGAGACGGCCTACATGCTGTTAGAAGACTTTTGTTTCCCTAATAATACAAAAAATAGTCGGTCAACACTTAAGTGTGAAGTCGTACACCACAGCGTTTCTATGTTTATATGATACCACTTTTTCAAAAAAAATCAAGAGGAAAATGCAATTTTTTGAAAAGGATTTCAGATTTTTCGCAAACGGTCGATAGCTTCCTTTCTTTGAGCCAAAGCCCGTTCATATTTACCAGTATCTTCTGCTTGGAAATAGTGATGATTACGAATTTTTTCTGGTAGATAGTCTTGCTTGACCCAATTTCCAGGATAGTTGTGTGGATAGAGATAGTCTTGGGCATTCCCCAGTTCCTTGCTTCCACTGTAGTGCCCATCACGCAGGTGTCGCGGAATAGGCAAGTGCCCTGATGTTTTGAGGTCAGCAAGTGCCTTATCCATAGCTACATAGGCTGAGTTGGATTTTGGAGAAAGGGCCAAATCAATGACGACATTGGCAATGAGAATGCGGGCTTCTGGGAAACCAATCCTTTGTGCAGCATCCAGAGCAGTCACGGTGTGAATCTGGGCTTCAGGATTGGCCAAACCGATATCTTCATAAGCGATAACAGTCAAACGACGAGCGAGACTAGGCAGATCCCCAGCCTCAATCAAGCGGGCAGCATAGTGAAGACTAGCATCCACATCTGAACCGCGAATAGACTTTTGAAGGGCAGATAGAACATCGTAATGTCCATCTCCATCCTTGTCCATAGTGATGTAGCTTCTCTGAAGACTATTTTCCATGATGTCAAGCGTGATATGACGGATGCCGTCATCATTTTCTGGGGTGGAGAGAACTGCCAAATCAAGTGAGTTAAAGGCAGAACGGAGGTCTCCGTTGGTAGATGTTGCGATAAAATCAAGGGCATCATTATCTAACTCAACAGGGAAATCAAAACCTCGTTCAGGGTCAGTCAGGGCTATTTGAATGGCTCCTTTGACATCTTGGTTAGACAAGGGTTCCAACTCAAAAATCTGAACACGGCTACGAATGGCTGGAGTGACAGAAAAGAAGGGATTTTCAGTCGTCGCCCCAATCATGATGACCAGTCCACTTTCCAAGAGAGGCAAAAGGAAGTCTTGCTTGGTTTTATCTAGTCTATGAATCTCGTCTAGTAATAGGACGAGACCACCAGAGAATTTAGCCTCTTCCGCGATTTCTTGCAGTCGCTTTTTACTATCTACTGTCGCATTGAAAGTTCGAAAGGCATACTTGGTCGTTCCAGCGATGGCAGAGGCAATACTGGTCTTGCCGATTCCCGGAGGGCCATAGAGAATCATGGAGGACAGGCGGTTGGCTTCCACCATGCGGCGGATAATTTCCAGGTCCAACCAGATGCTCCTGACCAATGACCTGGTCGATGGTTTTAGGGCGCATGCGAAGTGCGAGATTGTCTGGCATAGCAGTCCTTTCTAACGTGGATTTTCTGATGTATATGTGGTAAGATGGTAGTATCTATTTTAGCATATTTCCGAGCAATCGGGGCGATTAAAGAGTCGCATAGAAAGAGGACAAAATGGCAACATACGGATTTTTAGATGTTTTAGAGGAAGAGTTGGAGAAGAACTTTCCCTTTGACTTTGAGATTAGTTGGGACAAGCGCAACCACGCGGTTGAAGTGAGTTTTTTGCTAGAAGCACAAAATCCTGCAGGTGTGGAGATGGTGGACGAAGACGGAGAGGTTTCATCAGACGATATTCTCTTTGAGGAAGCGGTGCTTTTTTACAATCCTGCCAAGTCAACAGTAAATGAAGAAGATTATCTGACTGTCATCCCTTACCTACCTAAAAAAGGATTTTCTCGTGAATTTTTAGCTTATTTTGCGCTATTCCTTAAAGATACTGCTGAGGTTGGACTAGATGCCCTTATGGACTTTTTGGAAGACCCAGAAGCAGAAGAATTCGTCATGGAATGGAACCAAGAAGTCTTTGAAGAAGGAAAAGTTGGCTTGGAAGAGGGAGAATTTTATCCTTATCCGAGATACTAGGAGTTGGTTGGAGACTTTATGAAAAAAATTGGGACTTATTTAGTTTATGTGCTAGCTTTTGTCCTTATTATGCTAGCTTTTGCTTGTGGAACTATCGCATTTGCAGAGTTGGGGTATTCCGCATTTTTAGCCTTTACTTTTGGTTATACCTTCGCTCTTTTAAGCATGTATTTAATCTTTATTCTTCATGAGCTGGGGCATGCAGTTTGCGGTTACTTGACAGGATATCGACTGGTGGCTTTTGGATTAGGGAATTTTCTTCTGACCAAAAGGTCAGGCAAGTTTTCTCTTAGTCGAACAGCTGTTCTGAAAAATGTTGGTGCTCAGTACATTGGATTGAAAGAAGATGAAAGTGATCAAAGAATCATCCTGATGCTTTCAGGAGGATTGATGGTTCATCTTAGCTTGCTATTATTGGCGATATTGTTTGGATGTTTGACAAGAAGCTGGTATTTTGCTGGTACTTGGATCTTTCTGAATTTATCGTTCTTCCTAAACAACGCTTTGCCAGTCGGCATCACCGATGGAGCAAAAATTTGGGAATTGCTACAACACCCTGAAATACGAAATACGCCTACTTGGTATTGAGACATTCTGCTCAAACTTTGCTGGCTCCTCAAGAATATGATCTGAAAGACTTTACCATGACTGTTGATGAGGATGCGAGAGGGAGTTTCGCAGAAAGTATTGAAACTCTTCAGGGGGTGGTTTTCATATTGGATGGTCATTTAGAGGTAGCTAAAAAGATGTTTCAATCTTTACTAGAGAGAACAGAACACTCGATGTCTGAAACTCTTTGCCAACTAAACCTTCTTCAAATCGCCTTGCTAGAAGGTGATAATGAGAAAGCGGAGGAATATGCAAGTATTCGAGGAGTCAAATCTTTTTTATCTATAAAAACAGCAGATATGCAGGTCATTCAAGCCTGGTATCAATTTAAGGTAAGGAAAGATGTAGTTCAAACTCACAAGGCTATGAAGATTGCTAGACATAAAATGAATAGCAGCCGGATGTTACGGGATGAGAAAAGCTATTATCAAAATTGGTTAGCCGAGCTGGAAAAGGAATTAACCGAAGGAGTCTAATATGGAAATAGAAATTTCTGATTTCACAGGCTGTAAGATTACTTTGTTTTGTGGGGATAAACTTCTGATTATCTTACGCGATGATAAGGCAAGCATTCCCTGGCCCAATATGTGGGAACTGCCCGGTGGGGGACGTGAGGGGGACGAAAGCCCATTTGAATGTGCGGCGCGTGAAGTTTATGAAGAACTGGGAATTCATCTGACTGAGGATTGTCTGCTTTGGAGCAAGGTTTACCCAAGTATGCTCTATGAAGGTCGTCACTCTGTCTTTATGGTTGGTCAGCTAAGTCAAGAACAGTTTGACAATATCACCTTTGGTGATGAAGGACAGGGCTATCAGCTCATGAATGTTGAGGAATTTCTTAGTTCCAGTCAAGTCGTGCCTCAGTTGCAAGAGAGAGTGAGGGATTATTTGGAGGAAGTTCGATAAATGGAAAAGCGTAGCAAAAATATCAATATGTTTCTCATGGATGGTGAAGTGACTGGAAAAATCAAATGTACTTTGTCAAATTGGACGGGAGTGATTTACAAAATACCTCGTATTCAGTTGGGAGCAGATCAGTAGGCTTGTCGAGCGTCCCAATAGCTATTACTACTTTGTGAAAACGAAGATAAATCAGTTTTACGAGTTCAGACCAATGCCGAGTTAACGAAAGCTTGGTTGGAACAGCGGCGATTTTGTCTCAGTATCAAGTTATGGATCTAAGGTTTTTAAAGCTTACTGGAAAGAATTTCCAACCATCACACACTGGGATTTGTGTACAGTATTACAGGATGAAGGTATGGTTGCTTTCTATGAGAAGAGCAGCTAAAGCCGACCCTATTGAACCTGAAAAGAGAGAGCATGGATATGGTATACATGAAAAAATGCATAGAAATAGAAAGGATGGTTCCCGAGTTACATTTCTAGAAACTAGACACCCTAAACTTTCTTTGTACCAAAAGATAAACTTCTCTTGAACAAAGCGTTCAAATTTTCCTATTTGGTTTTGTGTTTTACGGGCTTGGTAGTACATAATGGAAACATGGCAAGAGTTAAAAGTTACAGTCAAGCGTGAGGGGGAGGAGTTAGTTTCTAATCTCTTGATTGAGCTAGGAGCTCAAGGAGTCGCAATCGAAGACAGCATGGACTATGTGGGAAATGTGGATCGCTTCGGTGAGATTTTCCCAGAGGTTGAGCAGCAAGAAGAAATCGTAGTGACCGCCTACTACCCTGATACGGTTGATGTAGCAACGGTTGAGTCAGATTTGCAGGCTCGTCTCGCGGAACTAACTGATTTTATGGACTTGGGAGAGGTCAAAATGGGGACGACTGCCTTGGCTGAGGAAGACTGGGCAGACAACTGGAAGAAATACTATGAGCCAGCTCGAATTACTCATGACTTGACTATCGTGCCGTCTTGGACAGACTATGAGGCGACTGCTGGGGAAAAGATTATCAAGTTGGATCCTGGTATGGCCTTCGGGACAGGAACCCACCCAACTACCAAGATGAGCCTTTTTGCCTTGGAGCAGGTTCTTCGTGGTGGGGAAACAGTGCTAGATGTGGGGACTGGTTCAGGGGTTCTCTCTATTGCCAGCTCGCTGCTTGGTGCTAAGGAAATTTTTGCCTACGACCTAGATGATGTGGCAGTTCGAGTGGCTCAGGAAAATATTGAGCTCAACCCTGGCATGGAAAACATCCATGTAGCAGCAGGAGACTTGCTTAAGGGAGTTGAGATTGAGGCAGATGTGATTGTAGCTAATATTTTGGCGGATATCCTCATTCATCTGACAGACGATGCCTATCGTTTGGTTAAGGATGAAGGCTACCTGATCATGAGTGGGATTATAAAAGACAAGTGGGACATGGTGCGCGAGTCGGCTGAGTCAGCTGGATTTTTCCTTGAAACCCACATGATTCAAGGGGAATGGAATGCCTGTGTTTTCAAGAGACCAAGGATATTTCAGGTGTGATTGGAGGCTAGTATGCAACAGTATTTTGTCAAAGGCAGTGCTATCTCACCTGTTACCATCGAGGACAAGGAAACCAGCAAGCATATGTTTCAGGTTATGCGCTTGAAAGAAGATGATGAGGTTACCTTAGTCTTTGATGATGGCATTAAGCGCTTGGCGTTCGTGCTGGATGTGGAAAATCGTCAGTTTGAATTGGTAGAAGAACTAGATGACAATGTGGAACTGCCCGTTCAAGTGACCATCGCATCAGGATTTCCCAAGGGAGACAAGCTGGAGTTCATTACTCAAAAAGTAACAGAACTCGGAGCCAGCCAAATCTGGGCCTTTCCTGCAGACTGGTCAGTTGCCAAGTGGGATGGGAAGAAATTGGGTAAAAAGGTTGAAAAACTAGAAAAAATTGCCCTTGGAGCAGCAGAACAAAGCAAGCGTAATGTTGTTCCAAGTATCCAGCTTTTTGAAAGGAAAGCAGACTTTCTAGCCCAACTTGACCAGTTTGACCGCGTCGTAGTGGCTTATGAAGAGTCGGCTAAAGAAGGAGAAAGCGCTGCGCTTTTACAAGCAGTTACTGGACTCGAGAAAGGAGACAAATTGCTCTTTATCTTTGGTCCAGAAGGTGGTCTCTCGCCTGCAGAAATTGAGAGTTTTGAAGCTAAGGGATCAGTCTTAGCAGGACTTGGTCCTCGTATTTTGCGAGCAGAAACAGCACCACTTTACGCCTTATCAGCCCTTAGTGTTTTATTAGAATTAGAGAAATAAGAGGAAGAAAATGGAACAAAAACACCGTTCAGAATTTCCAGAGAAGGAACTTTGGGATTTAACAGCCCTATACCAAGACCGTGAGGATTTCTTACGTGCAATCGAGAAGGCTCGTGAAGACATCAACCAGTTTAGCCGTGATTACAAGGGCAATCTTCACACTTTTGAGGATTTCGAGAAGGCCTTTGCGGAATTGGAACAAATCTACATTCAGATGAGCCATATTGGTAACTATGGCTTTATGCCTCAGACGACAGACTATAGCAATGACGAATTTGCCAACATTGCCCAAGCTGGGATGGAATTTGAAACAGATGCTAGCGTAGCCTTGACCTTCTTTGACGATGCCTTGGTGGAAGCTGATGAGGAAGTCTTGGACCGTTTGGGTAAATTACCTCACTTGACGGCAGCTATTCGTCAGGCCAAAATCAAAAAAGCCCACTATTTAGGGGCTGATGTGGAGAAGGCCTTGACCAATTTGGGTGAAGTTTTCTACAGTCCACAGGACATTTACACTAAGATGCGAGCTGGGGATTTTGAAATGGCCGACTTTGAAGTCAATGGCAAGACCTACAAAAACAGCTTTGTCACCTATGAGAATTTCTACCAAAATCACGAGGATGCTGAGGTTCGTGAAAAATCTTTCCGTTCCTTCTCAGAGGGACTTCGTAAGCACCAAAATACGGCTGCTGCAGCCTATTTAGCCCAAGTCAAGTCTGAAAAAGTCTTAGCAGATATGAAGGGTTACGACTCTGTCTTTGACTATCTTTTGGCTGAGCAGGAAGTGGACCGTGCTATGTTTGACCGCCAGATTGACCTCATCATGAAGGATTTTGCGCCAGTTGCTCAGAGATACCTCAAGCATGTTGCCAAGGTAAATGACCTTGAAAAGATGACCTTTGCTGATTGGAAGTTGGACTTGGATAGCGCCCTCAATCCTGAAGTGACTATTGAGGATGCCTATGACTTGGTCATGAAGTCGGTAGAACCTTTGGGGAAAGAATATTGTCAAGAAGTTGCTCGCTATCAAGAAGAGCGCTGGGTGGACTTTGCTGCCAATAGTGGCAAGGATTCTGGTGGTTATGCGGCGGATCCATATCGTGTCCACCCTTATGTCCTTATGAGCTGGACAGGTCGTTTGAGTGATGTCTATACCTTGATTCATGAGATTGGGCATTCTGGTCAGTTTATCTTTTCTGACAACCACCAAAGCTACTCAATGCCCACATGTCGACCTACTATGTCGAAGCACCGTCAACTTTCAATGAATTGCTTCTCAGTGATTACTTGGAACACCAATCTGACGACCCACGTCAAAAACGTTTCGCTCTTGCTCACCGCTTGACAGACACCTACTTCCATAACTTTATTACCCACCTCTTGGAAGCAGCCTTCCAGCGTAAGGTGTATACATTGATTGAAGAAGGGGAGACCTTTGGAGCAAGTAAACTTAACAGCATTATGAAGGAAGTCTTGACAGACTTCTGGGGAGATGCCATTGAGATTGATGATGATGCAGCTCTGACTTGGATGCGCCAAGCTCACTACTATATGGGCTTGTATAGTTACACTTACTCAGCAGGACTAGTCATTTCGACTGCTGGTTATCTTCATCTGAAACATTCTGAAACTGGAGCTGAAGATTGGCTCAATCTCCTCAAATCAGGTGGCAGCAAAACACCTCTTGAGTCAGCTATGATTATCGGAGCAGATATCTCTACAGATAAACCACTTCGTGATACGATTCAGTTCTTGTCTGACACAGTTGATCAGATCATCGCCTACAGTGCCCAGTTGGGAGAGTAGGGGAATAGAAAGGTTGTTCTAGAATGATGTTTATGAGTTTGTTAAGCGTCATTCTATTTAGCTTAACTATAGCTATTTTTAAAAATGTCGTTGAAGGTCGTGATGTTAAATTTGAACTTGCTGTAGAACTGGTATTGATAGTTATTTACTTCATTTTCTATCAGATTGTATTTAATCGAGAGAGCAAGCTATAAAGAAAATTGAATCTATTTATGGCTAGAGAAGGTTATTTGTAAAAGATAAATAATATGATTTGTATAGATCAGGTAAATATTTTAAAGAAAGGGTGATTTTATGAAAAAGGAACAAGTGTTGATTGGTTTGGGCGTTGCAACTGCAATGGTAACAGCTTTTAATGGTCATGCACAAGCTAATGAGGTTGTAAATAAACATTCGACTAAGTCAACTGTTAACCAATCAGAAACTAAAAAGGATGCTGAGGTCTCAGAATCTGATGTAAAAAATGCAGAAGTAAAACTGAATCAAACAATTGAGGAAGAAAAAAATGCTCAGAAGCTTGTTGATAAAATGCAACAAGAGCATGCATCTACTGTGACAAATAAGAACAAAGCAGATGATGCTTTGAAACAAGTACAAGAATTTGCTAAACAAGCTAGTCCTGAAAAAATTAAAAATGCAGAAAAGGATCTTGTAGCCAAACAAGTAACTGTCAAGAAAACTGAAGATAGGTTGGCAGGGGCAAAACAAGATGAGAAACAAGCCCAAGCAAGTGTTGAAAAACAAGAAACAGTTGTTAATAAGGTAAAAACTCAAGTTGCTCAGAGAGCAGTTGATGTAAAAAAAGCACAAAATAAAGTAACAGAAGCAGAGAAAGCTTTTGATTGGAATACACTACGCGAGATTCAACAAGAAACTGATAAATTGGATGCGAAAGTGAAAGCCAACCAAAATAAAGTAAGTTCTTTAGCGAGTTCAGTATCAAAAACAGAGCAAGAACGAAAAGCGCTTATAGAAAGAGGAAATAAGACACGTTCTACTCTTGAAAAGAATTTAAAATCTGCTGGGGATGAGTTCCATACAGTAACGGTTTCTCATGAGATTAAATCAAATTCTGTTAGTGAAAGTGAGTCTAAGACTCCTCCACTTGATGAAAAAACTTTCGTAGGAAGAGATGGTAAGACCAATTATGTTGCTGCGAACGAAGATGTGAATTTTAGTGGTGAAAGAACAGAAACAATTGTTGTAAAATCTAAGGATTATATCCATACCCCTCATGTGGTTGATTATAAGAAAGTTTCTGAATACGTTCGTAACTACTTAATCGAGTTGCGGAGAATAAATGGCATTGATATTCCAGTGCCACCTGTGACTGAAAAGGCTTTGAAATATGGAAAAGCTAGGGCAGATGAAATGGTGGCAAATGATAAACTGTCACATGATACAAAACTAAAAAATCAAGATTTTGGTTTTAAGGATGCAACAGAAAATGCTACAGCTGGTTCAGTTCCAGAAAAGAGTCGATTGAGTGAAAAAGAACTTGCTTATAAAGAGCTTCTATCTTACTTTAATGATTATAGTAATGCATCATTATATGGTGCATCAACTCCGAAAGAAGCAAATACTTTTAACTATGGCCATAGAATTCCCTTGCTTGCTGCATCAGGGACTGGATTTGCTCTTGGAGCATCGTCAAGTAAAAAAACAACTTTTGGAAATTATGGTGTAATGACTTTTATTAGTGAAGCGAAAGGTGTTTATGATACATTACCAACAGTGATTAGCCCATCTGAAAAAAGAAGCTATGTTTATAACGGTAAGACCTATTATTATAATCCAAGCAGTTCATATTTTTTAGCCAGAGCAGAAAATAAAGATGGTGATCCAGACCATAGTGAATTTTATTTTAACGGTAAACGTGTAAAATTTTTACCGAAGACAACTTTCCGTTATGTTTGGAATGAAAACACACATCCTAAAAATCCAGCTTATATAAAAGCTAAAGAGGCTCTGGATAGTTTCAATCGAAAACAAAAAAACGAAGAAACTTTAATGAGGGATAAAATTTCATCGCTAAACAAAAATCTTACAATTGCTAAAACAACATTGAATACAGATCAAAAAAATCTGGATAAAACTAAAAAACGTCTTGCAGACTTAACAAAACAAAATCAGTCCAAGTTAAACGTTTTAAAATCTGCTAAATCTGAGTTGAGCAAACAACAAACAAAGTTAAATCTTGCTAAATCTGAACTTTCGAAGCAAGAATCTGAACTAAATCGATTGAAAGCAATCAAAAATAATAAATCTCATGCTAGTAAGAATGAGGAACAGTCATTAGTCAATGCTAAAAATGATTTGTTGAAGGCGAAACAACATGTCCTTGCTCTCAAAAATGCTCCAAGAAAACTCGAGGAAGCTAAAAAAAGTTTGATGATCTCTAAACAGAAGCTTGAGGAATCTAAAAAAGCACTTGAAAATGCAAATGCTAAACTAAACAATGCAAAAGTTAAAAAGGAAGCTGCTAAGAAAGAATACATCAAAGTATCTGAAGCATTAAAAGTAAGACTTGCTTCCAAAGGAAGTTGGATTCAATCATCTGGTCGTTGGTGGTATAGACATAACAATGGTTCCTATACATCCAATGGATGGGAACTAATCAATGGGAATGGTATCATTTTGATCGCTCGGGTTGGATGCAGACTGGATGGGTTCAATCAGGTAGTTCGTGGTATTATCTCAGTGGTTCAGGGGATATGCAAACAGGATGGGTCAAATCAAGTGGCTCATGGTACTATTTGAATAGCTCAGGCTCTATGCAAACAGGATGGTTCACTGTTTCAGGGAAATGGTATTATGCTTACAGTTCTGGCGCTTTAGCAGTCAATACAACTACCCCTGATGGATATCATGTCAATTACAATGGGGAATGGATTAAATAGAGAGTTCTGTGCTATTTAAAAAGATTCATACAAACTCTCATTTTATTCAGTATAGTATAACCATCAAATATAGAGATTTATAACTAATTGCAATACATTAAAAATATAAAAATTTGAAAACAATATTGCAATATACATGAAATTTCCAATCAATTTTCTTGAAACCCTTTCCTTCTTTTGATAGACTAGTATCTAGTTTTTGAAAAAAGGAGAAAGAAAATGAAAAAATTTGTCGCTGAGTTAATCGGTACGTTCATGCTTGTGTTCATCGGAACAGGAGCTGTTGTTTTTGGGAATGGTCTTGAGGGACTTGGACACCTTGGAATTGCTTTTGCCTTTGGTTTGGCAATCGTAGTCGCAGCTTTCTCAATCGGAACTGTTTCAGGTGCTCACTTGAACCCAGCTGTTTCTATCGCTATGTTTGTTAACAAACGTTTGTCATCCTCAGAGCTTGTAAACTACATCCTTGGACAAGTGGTTGGTGCTTTTATTGCTTCTGGCGCTGTCTTCTTCCTCTTGGCTAACTCAGGTATGTCAACTGCTAGTCTTGGTGAAAATGCCTTGGCAAACGGTGTCACTGTTTTTGGTGGTTTCTTGTTTGAAGTCATTGCAACTTTCTTGTTTGTCTTGGTTATCATGACTGTGACATCAGCAAGCAAGGGCAATGGCGCGATTGCTGGTTTGGTAATTGGTTTGTCCTTGATGGCGATGATTCTTGTGGGATTGAAGATTACTGGGCTTTCAGTAAACCCAGCCCGTAGCTTGGCACCAGCTGTTTTGGTAGGTGGTGCAGCCCTTCAACAAGTTTGGATTTTCATCCTTGCACCAATCGTTGGTGGAGTTCTTGCAGCCCTCGTTGCAAAAAACTTCCTTGGAACAGAAGAATAATTGAAACTTAAAAAGCCTTGCTCCTCATTTTGAGGAACAGGGCTTTTTCGTATGATACTCTTCGAAAATCTCTTCAAACCACGTCAGCTTCCATCTGCAACCTCAAAATAGTATTTTGAGCTGACTTCGTCAGTCTTGTCTACAACCTCAAAGCAGTGCTTTGAGCGACCTGCGGCTAGCTTCCTAGTTTGATTTTCATTGAGTATGAGTTTAACGGTTATCAATTTTCTCTGGATAAAGGTCGTGTTGGAAGAGGCGTTGTTCTGCCAAGCCTTCATACTTAGTTCCAGGCTTACCGTAGTTGTAGTAGGGGTCAATTGAGATGCCACCGCGAGGAGTAAATTTTCCCCAAACCTCCAAATAGCGAGGATCTAGCAAGTTGACTAAGTCTTTCCCAATGGTGTTGATACAGTTTTCGTGGAAATCTCCGTGGTTTCGGTAGCTAAAGAGGTAGAGTTTGAGGGATTTTGACTCGACACAGAGCTTGTCAGGGATGTAGGAAATATAGATAGTTGCAAAGTCTGGCTGAGCAGTGATTGGGCAAAGTGAGGTGAATTCAGGACAGTTAAATTTGATAAAATAGTCATTTTCCACATGACGATTGTCAAAGGATTCGAGGACTTCTGGTTGATATTCGAAAATGTAGTTGGTTTCTTTGTTGCCGAGGAGGCTTAGGTTTTTCATTTCTTCTTGTTGTGACATGATTCTTTCTTTCTAATTTTAAACACCACGTTGATTATCGTAGAGGAGGGTATGGAGTTGAGGAAGGACGCGGACATTGCCCCAGCTATCGTCGGCAGCGATGCGTTCCCAGAGTTCTTTGAGACGGTCCAGTTGGTCTTGGACAATATTGCCTGTAGCCTTGGGCTCAGGATTTCCAGCTGATAAGAAGAGAACATCTGGTTGGTAACGTTCTTGTATGCCTCTGGCAAAGGCCAAATCTGCATCGTCAAAGACAGGGATTTTAAAGGTGACCTTATCTGGATCCAGTTGGGAAACGATAAAGTCCAAGGTCTCAAAGTTGACTTCCATCTTGGATGAAGGAGGTTTGGGACTCAGAGTGACCTGGTCGATGTCTTTCAACCAATTTTGCCAGCGAGAGCCTTGAGTTTCAACAGCCAGAGTGACACCACGTTCCTTAAGTTTAGTGACCAATTCGGCCATGTTGGCTGCTAGGATAGCAGGATTTCCCCCAGATAGGGTTACATAGTCGTAGCTCCCCAATTTATCCAAGGCAGCAATGACCTCGTCAGCTGTCATGCGAGTTGGTTTTTCAGAACCATCCCATGTAAAGGCAGAATCGCACCAGTCGCAGTGGTAGTCGCAACCTGCAGTGCGGACAAACATGGTTTTCTGACCGATTGCACGGCCTTCGCCTTGAAAGGTTGGACCAAAAATTTCCAGAACTGGTAGTTTGAGGACACGTTCCCTAGTCATCTAACCACTCCCGTCTAAACTCCGCAAAGGCAGTCGGAGTCTCATAGAGACGAACGTATTCCAAACGGAGACCGCGCTCGTCTGGCAACTCTTGATTCATGGTTTGAAAAATCCAGTAAACCATATTTTCAGCAGTCGTGTTCATATAGGGAAGAGTTTCATTGAGATAGCGATGATCCAAGTGGGGTTCTAAGTAGTTCTTGTAGATTGCTTTGATGTCTCCGAAATCGTAGGTCATGCCACGTTCATCTAAAAATCCACTGACAGCAATCTGCAGATGATAGGTATGGCCGTGCAGGGACTTACATTTTCCCTCATAGTGAAAGAGGTGGTGGGCAGCATCAAAGGTAAATTCTTTTGATACCAAGGTTCTGTGAGGATTGTAGACCAGAGACTCCCCAGTTTCTTGTTTGATTTCTTTGGGTGCGAAAAACATTAGGCCTCTCCTTTCTGTGAGAGATAAACATCTAGACCATGCTGACGTAGATGGCAGGCTGGGCAATCTCCACAGCCACTTCCGATAATCCCGTTGTAGCAGGTTAAGGTCTTTTCACGAACGTAGTCAAAAGCACCGAGTTGGTCAGCCAATTCCCAAGTTTCAGCCTTGTCTAGCCACATGAGAGGTGTTTGGATAACGAAGTCGTAATCCATGGCAAGGTTGAGGGTAACATTAAGGGATTTGATAAAGACATCTCGACAATCGGGGTAGCCTGAGAAGTCTGTCTCGCAGACACCTGTCACGATATCTTTAATGCCTCGTTGCTTGGCAAGAACTGCCGCAAAGGATAGAAAGAGGTGGTTGCGACCGTCAACAAAGGTATTGGGAACCTCTCCCTCTTTTTGCTCAATTTCCAGATCAGAGGTCAAGGCATTTTCAGTGATTTGTCCCAGCAGAGACATATCTAGGATATGATGACGAATCCCCTGTTCCTTAGCGATTTCTCTAGCGACTTGAATTTCGAGATGATGGCGTTGGCCGTAGGCAAAGGTAACGGCTTCGACCGTTTCATAGTGTTCTTTAGCCCAAAAGAGGCAGGTTGTAGAATCTTGACCGCCACTAAAGACGACCAAGGCTGATTGACGTTTCATAGTACTCCTTCCAAAATGGGAAATGTTCAGAGCACGCAAAAAGCTCCCTTGAGGGAGCTAAAAAATACCGAGTCAAGGTTTTTTTTAGCGATGGCATGTCCCAAACATCGTAATATTCTATCTACAGTCTAGCATATTTTTTGAAAAATGGCAAAGGGCAAGAAAAAAGAGACCAAAGAAAGTACTTGGTCTCTAATGTGATTAGCTCAATTCAGCAACAATGGCCTTGATTTGTTCTGCTGTGTGAACACCAGCAACTTGTTTCACCACTTGGCCGTCTTTTTTGAAGAGAAGGGTTGGGATAGACATGATTCCAAAAGCACGAGCTGTGTTTGGATTTTCATCAACGTCCATTTTAACGATTTTCAAGACATCTTCTGAAAGTTCTTCAGACAATTTATCCAAGATTGGACCTTGCATACGACATGGACCACACCAAGTTGCCCAGAAGTCTACCAAGACCAAACCGTCTTTTGTTTCTTGTTCGAATGTTGCATCTGTAATTGCTTTTGCCATTGTATTTCTCCTTTTTAGTTATATTGGCTTAAATCTTGTTTCATGAGATAGAAGAAGACATCTCCATAAGTCCCATGGTAGTCCAAATCATGACCGTTATAAGTCAATTTTTGGACAGGGTAGTAGTCTGCGACGCCGATAAGGCAAGCTTGTTGTGAACGATCAAAGTCTTCATAAGATTCGAAAGTTACAGTTCTTTCATTCTTGCTGGCATCTAGATAGGTAATTTCAATCATGTTTAAAACTCCTTTGTTTAATGATGATTTTATTTTACTCCTTGTAAAAGAGAATGTCAAGAAAAATGATTGCGCACGCAACTTTTTTTCTAAAATCATCTTAAATCAAGAAATCCAAACCAGTTTCCAAGCTTGCTTCGACAGCTTTCTGTAGAGAGGCCAGTGTCTTTTGCCCATCACCTGTCAGGCAGATAAAACTAGAGCGTCGATCTTGATCACAACACCTGCGACTAAGTAGACCGCAATTTTTAGCTTCTAAGCGAGCCACCATCCGAGAAACAGCGCTCGGGCTCAGATGAAGTTTATCTGGCAGGTCAATCTGGCGTAGAGATTTTTCTTGAGCCAAGTCCAGATAGTAGAGCAAGTAAAACTCTTTCAAGGTCAGACTTTGCTCGCTCTGCTGGGCAATAGTCTCTTCCAAGAGACTTTCAATTTCTTTCTGACGCCGATTGAAGTCAAACCATTTTTCCAAATAGGTCATAGTATCTCCTTTCTTTTTAGAATTGTAAATAGAAGAAAGTCCATTCACGGACAGTCTCTGTATCACAAGATGATTGCGCATGCAATAATTATACTACTTTTCAAGAATGCTGGCAAGAAGGACGCTGAAATCTTTTATCCTAAATTACACTGTTTTCACAAGTCAAGAATTGTTTGTATGCCCTTTCTATTTCTAATTTTTATTATCCCTTGTGCATTTCCTTGAAATTTTCTGAAAAAAGAGTAAACTGGTATGCAAGAAGTCTATTTCGTGGAGTTTAGGATGAAATTATATGTTCAATTAATGATTCTCTTTGTGATTTCTCTAATCGGAGAGGGAATCTCTAGTTTCTTTCACTTGCCCATCCCAGGCAGTATTATCGGTTTGATTATTCTCTTTCTAGCCCTGCAATTTAAGTGGCTGAGAACCAGGCATGTCAATATGGTGGGGAATTTCTTGCTGGCCAATATGACCATTCTCTTTTTGCCGCCAGCAGTGGGAATCATGGAGAAGTTTGATGTGATTGCTCCCTATCTTTTGCCAATTGTTTTGATTGTCTTTTTTGCAGCAGTCATCAATATTATCCTCATAGCCTTGGTGGTTCAGTTTATCAAACGACGGTTTGAGGGAGATTATGAGAAAGGAGATGCCAAATGAGCGAATTTGTTTCCAATCCCCTGTTTGGGCTTGCACTGTCTATCCTAGCTTATCTAGTGGGGATGCTGATTTACAGACGCTTCCCCCAGCCATTGACAACGCCCTTGCTTTTGTCAGCTGTTTTCATTATCATCTTTCTAAAGGTGACGGGTATTTCTTACCAAGATTACTACCAAGGTGGGGTTTATCTGAACAACTTGATTGTCCCATCGACCGTGGCTCTAGGGATTCCACTTTATAAGAGTTTTCATCTGATGAAGCACCATGCTCGGAGTATTCTCTTTGGTAGTTTGCTGGCGGTAGTGGTCAATACCTCTTTCACAGCCCTTGTGGCAAAAATATTTGGAATGGACTTTTTCCTAGCCATTTCTCTCTTTCCTAAGTCAGTAACAACCGCCATGGCAGTGGGAATAACAGAAAAATTGCAAGGTCTGACGACCGTGACCTTGGTGGTTGTAGTGGCGACTGGGATTTTAACCAGTGTCATCGGCCCAACCCTTTTGAAGTGGTTGAAAATAGACGATCCAGTAGCTGTTGGTCTTTCCCTTGGAGGAACAGGTCATGCTGTCGGAACAGGAACAGCCTTTCGATATGGCTCTGTAGCAGGAGCCATGGGTGGTTTGGCTATCGGTGTTACCGGTATTCTCTATGTCTTTGTCAGTCCTATCGTAGCCAGTTTGATATTGAGTTAAAAAGCAAGGAATTTTGGTTCCTTGCTTTTTAAAATCGTATGTTATAGACTATTACTTTTCTTTGCTTAAGTGAATGACTTGGTCGTAGTGTTTTAAGTCTTCCTCTGTGTAGTGGTGAATGACTTCTATGACTGTTTGTGGTAGGGAGAAGAGCAAGTTACTAATCTTTCTGCTATTTTCCAAGTCAAGATTGGCCTTAATCTCATCTGCTAAGATAAGTTGGCTATCATGGTAGAGGGCTCGAGCGATTTCTAGGCGTTGTTTCTCGCCACCAGACAGACTATCATTGCTGAGTGTTCGATTTTTCAAATGTTCTAAGCCAGTTTTTTTGAGGATATGATTTAAAGTCTCTTTATTTATCCAGTCCTAGAAGGATATTGTCGTCCAGAGATAGCGTGTCAAAGTAATGGCTATCTTGGAGGATATAGGAACTAAAGCTTGTGATTTCTTGACGTGACAGTTTTTGCCCAGCAAAGCTAATCTGTCCACTTGTTGGTGTCTCTTCTCCATGAATGATATTGAGCAGAGTTGTCTTACCAGAGCCACTTTCCCCGATAATGGCAATTTTCTCTCCTTGTTTGATGTGTATGGAAATCGGAGACAAGAGGCTATTCCCCTCTTTTTTAAGGGAGATGGTATCAAGTTGGATAGGGAAAATATTTTCTATGCTTCTAGGCGAGATGGAGTCAGACTGGTCCAAAAGTTTTTGGTATTTGTTGAGAAGAGTTCGATTCGCTTTTCGGGTGTTGGTAAAGTAAGCCAACTCTTGGAATTGATAGCCGATATTATGGGAAACTAGATAGATGGCCACAAAACTCGCCGCATCTAAATAATTATAGTAGGTCATAAAGCCACCGATGACGATTGGTGTGACAGAACAAAAGGCATCGATGCTATTGATCAAGAGACTGTTTAAAGTTCGTTGCTTTTCATAGTTAATTTCGGTATCTAGACTGGTTTGTAATTGCTTTTGATAGCGAGCAAAAAAGTAGTCTTGCCCCTGATAATGGCGAATTTGTTGGCTACCACCAATAAAATTTGTCAAGCTTGCTAAGTAGCTCTGATTAACAGTGGACCGCTTTTCAGAAAGTGAATCCAAACGTTTTGATCCAATAGCACTGCAGAGTACAGGAAAGGAGTAGAAGAGGATGAAAATCAAGCCCAAGTAAAAATTGGTCCATAGGGCATAGAGAATGGACACAGTTGTGAAGCCAAGAGAAGAAATGATGATGACCGTTGGTTCGATATAGCTTTCTTCTAGTTGCTTGACGTCGTTTTCTAGGTCAGACAAAATATCCTTTTCATCAATCTCATAACTGTTTAAAAATCGCTTGAAAATAGCACTCTTGATTCCATATTTGAAGTCAGTAATTAAACGGGCATAGTAATAGCGTTTCCCAGCCAAACCTAGTAAGAGAATGAGGTTTCCAAGGATTCCCAAAATCAAAACTTTCCAAAGAAGGCCTAGCTCTTGATTGGTAAAACTAGCAACAATATTCTGAACAAGGGCTGGCGTGATAATCGCTTCCAGCCAAGTAATGGCAATAGAAAAGAAGTAAAGTAAGAGGTGTTTCTTAGTAACAAATCTTCTCAGCATAAAGACTTGACCTCCTTATCTATATACATGTAATTAGTTTTAAAGTCATTATACTCCTTTTTATCAAATACGTCATATAAAAATGTAAATCCTGAGAACGAAAAAAGCCTAGCGAGTTATTGTCGCTAGACTTTAAAACTATTGCAAATTAACCTTGTTTCTCAAGATGTAGTAGGTTCCGAGGTAAAAGATAGCTATGAAAATGAGTTCTTCAACAATGCCTATGCTTGCTCCCATATAGAAATTATCATTAAATCCTGCAAGTGAATTGATATAGAAGTTAGTACTGGTATTGAAGAAGACTTCTATAATTCCAATGACGATTTGGATACCAATGTAGGCTGCAACAGCGAGTGCTGTACGGTATTCATTGAATAGTTGTCCAATGGAAATGGCCAAGTAGATGCAGAGGATTCCTGAAATAGTATTTAGTAGGAAGGATAAGACAGTAAGACTAAAGCCGGTAAAATGTTCTCCAACAAATGACAGAAGAGTAGAAAGTTGAACTTCATTAGAATTTGTTGACAATAAGATAATATAGACACATAGGAGTAAGACAGCAGTGCTAATCAACGACCAGATAAAGGCACCGATTAGTTTGGCTGTGATGATATGGTGTTCAGAAACTGGCAAGGTTAAAGTCAGATAGCCTTGTCGGTCATAGACACTTCCTTTGAATCGTTTAATAATCAAGAAGATAGTTGAAATCACAAGTGTAACCATCAAACCACCAAAGACAGTAGATAGAAAAACAAGTAGAACAGATAGATTTTTTTCAGGTAATTTTATTAAGGATTGTGTCTGAATTCCAATAAGAACAGAGAGGAAGAGAACAGCAGCGTAGAGGGCTAAATACCACTTGTTAACATTTTTAAATTCGTAGCGAACTAAATTCCAAAACATAATAATCTCCTTTACTTAGGCCTTAAATTCCTGACGGAAGAGCTGGTCAATGGATTCACCAGACTCATAGCGAATATCATCTACATTCCCTTGACGGACGACTTTTCCATCCTTTAGGAAGACAATTTCATCCAAGATTGGCTCGATATCAGAAATCAAGTGGGTAGAAATCAAAACGCTAGAAGTTGGGGAGTAGTTGTTGATGATGGTATTGAGGATGTAATCACGGGCTGCTGGGTCCACCCCACCAATGGGTTCGTCCAAAACGTAGAGGCGAGCATCACGGCTCATAACCAAAATCAGTTGGACTTTTTCCTTATTTCCTTTTGAAAGTTTCTTAAGACGACTATTTTCATCAATGCCAAGGTCAGCAAGTAGATGATGGGCGCGTTCAAGATTGAAATCTTTATAGAAGGTCTTGAAGTAGGTTAGGGCTTCTTTGACCTTCATTTGTTCATTGAGATAGGTCGTATCCGGCAAATAAGCTACGATAGCCTTGGTTGCTGGGCTTGGGTCCATGTCGTTGATAAGGACACGTCCTTGATCTGGTTGTAAGAGGCCATTGATTAGTTTAATCAGGGTTGTTTTTCCTGAGCCATTTGGCCCAAGGAGACCAATAATTTTTCCAGCTGGGATGTCAAGAGAAACATTTTCAAGGGCTGGTGTTGCTCCATAAGATTTGGATACATTTTCAAATGCTAGTAATGACATAGGCTTAAACTCCTTTAATATAATCGCTGACTACGCATGGTAGTTCTTCTTTTTCATAGCCAAAATGGGTCATGGAGGAAACGAAGTGTTCCAATTCTTCTTCTGATAATTGTTTGCGCGATTGGGCGATTAGCTCCTTATCCTCAGTCACAAATCGTCCAGTTGTTCGCTTGCTGTAGACAAATCCTTCTCGTTCAAGGTCTGATAAGGCTCTTTGGATGGTGTTGGGATTGACACCGGCCTCGCTAGCTAACTCTCTCACGGTTGGAAGTTGTTGATTGGGTTCCAGTGTATGGGAAACAATCTGAAGCTTGATTTTCTCCATAATCTGTAAATAGATGGGTTTTTTGTTGTCAAATGTCCAGGACATCTTAGTCTCCTTTCTTTTATCCTTTTGTCTTAATTAAATGATACAACAAAACAAAAAACTTGTCAAGCAAAAAGAAGAATTGTTTTGGGAATCGTTTAAAAAATGGTATAATGAAAAGAAAACGATAAGGAGGGAAAGGATGCGTTGTCCAAAATGTGGGGCTACCAAGTCAAGTGTTATCGATAGTCGCCAAGCAGAAGAAGGGAACACTATTCGTAGAAGACGTGAGTGCGATGAATGCCAGCACCGTTTTACAACCTACGAACGGGTAGAAGAAAGAACCTTAGTGGTTGTTAAAAAAGATGGCACACGGGAACAATTCTCCAGAGATAAAATCTTTAATGGGATTATCCGCTCAGCCCAGAAACGTCCTGTGTCAAGTGATGAAATCAACATGGTAGTCAATCGTATCGAACAGAAACTCCGTGGTCGAAATGAAAATGAAATTCAAAGTGAGGACATTGGTTCACTCGTCATGGAGGAGTTGGCTGAACTGGACGAGATTACCTATGTACGTTTTGCCAGTGTCTATCGTAGTTTTAAGGATGTCAGTGAGTTAGAGAGCTTGCTCCAACAAATCACCCAGTCCTCTAAAAAGAAAAAGGAAAGATAAATGAAGCCAATTGACCGTTTTTCTTATCTAAAGAATAATCGGGTGTCGCAAGATACCTCATCTCTGGTACAGTGCTACCTCCCGATTATCGGTCAGGAGGCGCTGAGCCTTTATCTTTATACGATTAGTTTTTGGGATAATGGTAGAAAGGAATACCTCTTTTCAAGCATTCTCAACCATCTTAACTTTGGAATGGATAGATTGATAAAATCATTGAAAATCTTATCTGCTTTTAATCTCTTGACCCTCTATCAAAAGGGTGATGTTTATCAGCTAGCTCTTCATGCTCCTCTTTCGAGTCAGGACTTCTTGGAACATCCTGTTTATCGCAGACTTTTGGAGAAAAAGATTGGCGATGTAGCTGTAGAGGATTTGAAAGTTGAGAGTGCTGAGGGAGAAGAAATATCTGTCTCACTCAATCAAGTCTTTCCAGATTTGGCAGAACTAGGAAGTCAAGAAGACCTTAGTCTCAAGAAGAAAGTGGCCAACGATTTTGACTTAGACCATTTTCGTCAGCTTATGGCTCGAGATGGACTTCGCTTTGCGGATGAACAGTCTGATGTCTTAAACCTCTTTGCCATTGCTGAGGAGAAGAAATGGACTTGGTTTGAGACCTATCAACTGGCTAAGTCAACAGCTGTTTCCCAAGTTATTTCAACCAAACGCATGCGGGAAAAAATTGCTCAAAAACCTGTTTCCTCTGATTTTAGTCCTAAGGAAGCAACCATTATCAAAGAAGCTAAAAGTAAGACTGCCCTGCAGTTCTTAGCAGAAATCAAGCAAACACGCAAGGGGACCATTACCCAAACAGAAAGAGACCTCTTGCAACAGATGGCTGGCTTGGGTTTACTTGACGAAGTCATCAATATCATCCTCTTATTGACCTTTAATAAGGTGGATTCGGCAAATATCAATGAGAAATATGCCTTGAAGGTAGCCAATGACTATGCCTATCAAAAAATTCATTCGGCAGAAGAGGCAGTCTTGCGAATTCGTGAGAGAGGGCAGAAGAGCCAGTCTCAAAAAAGCAGTAACCCCAGTCCTACCAAGTCCAATGTACCCAAGTGGAGCAATCCAGATTATAAAAATGAAACCAGCGAGGAAACTCGTCTGGAACTAGAACGTAAGAAACAAGAACTATTAGCTCGATTAGAAAAAGGAGGAGATTAGATGGAAAGTGTCAGAGACGTACTCAAACGTCAACCTAGCCGTTTTCATTATCAGGACTTGGTCCAGAAAATCATGAAGGACCCGGATGTTGCGGCCTTTATCCAGCAAAAATCCCTTACTCCAGAGGAATTAAATCGCAGTATCTCCAAGTTTAATCAGTACATCACCGAGCGTGACAAGTTTCTTCGTGGTGATACGGATTATATTGCCAAAGGCTACAAACCAATTTTGGTCATGAATCACGGCTATGCGGATGTTTCTTATGAAGAAACTCCTGAACTAATCGCGGCTGAAAAAGAAGCGGCTATTAAGAACCGTCTCAAGTTAATCAATCTGCCAGCTACTCTCAAGAAAGCTAGTTTGGCTCAAGTAGACTTGGATGATTTGGGTCGCTTGCCAGTTTTTGAAAAGCTATTAGCTTTCGTGGAGCAATATCCAGCTATTCAAAAAGGTCTTTACTTGTATGGAGACTTTGGCGTGGGTAAAAGTTTCATGGTGGCTGCCTTAGCCCATGATTTATCAGAAAAACGTGGTGTTTCATCCACTCTCCTCCACTATCCTAGCTTTGTCATTGATGCCAAAAATGCCATCAGTGATGGCAATGTTAAAACCTTGGTGGATGAGATTAAGCTTTCTGAAGTCCTGATTTTAGATGATATTGGTGCCGAGCAATCAACAGCTTGGGTGCGTGATGAAATCCTGCAGGTCATTCTCCAATATCGGATGCAGGAAAATTTACCGACCTTTTTCACCTCCAACTTCAACTTTGAAGAATTGGAGCTGCATTTCGCTAAAGGGAAACATGGAAATGACGAAACCTGGGAAGCCAGACGCGTCATGGAACGCATCCGTTATTTGGCTGAGGAGACTCGTTTAGAAGGAGTAAACCGTCGATGACAGAAACAATCAAATTAATGAAGGCTCACACTTCAGTGCGCAGGTTTAAAGAGCAAGCCCTTCCTCAGGAAGACTTGACTGAAATCCTGACAGCAGCCCAGATGGCTTCGTCTTGGAAGAATTTCCAATCCTACTCTGTGATTGTGGTGCGAAGTCAAGAAAAGAAAGATGCCTTGTATGAATTGGTGCCTCAAGAAGCCATTCGCCAGTCAGCTGTTTTCCTTCTCTTTGTCGGAGACTTGAACCGAGCAGAAAAGGGAGCACGACTTCATACTGATACATTCCAACCCCAAGGTGTGGAAGGCCTCTTGATTAGTTCGGTCGATGCGGCTCTTGCTGGTCAAAATGCCCTGTTGGCAGCTGAAAGCTTGGGCTATGGCGGTGTCATTATCGGTTTAGTTCGATACAAGTCAGCAGAAGTGGCAGAGCTTTTTAATCTGCCTGACTACACCTATCCCGTCTTTGGGATGGCGCTAGGTGTGCCAAATCAAACTCATGATGTGAAACCAAGACTGCCACTAGAGAATGTTGTCTTTGAGGAAGAATACCAAGAACAGTCAACTGAGGCAATCCAAGCTTACGACCGTGTACAGGCTGACTATGCTGGCGCGCGTGCGACCACAAGCTGGAGTCAGCGCCTAGCAGAACAGTTTGGTCAAGCTGAACCAAGCTCAACTAGAAAAAATCTTGAAAAGAAGAAGTTATTGTAGAAAGTGAGAAATTATGGCCCTACCAACTATTGCCATTGTAGGACGTCCCAATGTTGGGAAATCAACCCTATTTAATAGGATCGCTGGTGAGCGAATCTCCATTGTAGAAGATGTCGAAGGAGTGACACGTGACCGTATCTATGCAACGGGTGAGTGGCTCAATCGTTCGTTTAGCATGATTGATACAGGAGGAATCGATGATGTAGATGCTCCTTTCATGGAACAAATCAAGCACCAAGCAGAAATTGCCATGGAAGAAGCAGATGTTATCGTCTTTGTCGTGTCTGGTAAGGAAGGAATTACCGATGCAGACGAATACGTAGCCCGTAAGCTTTATAAGACTCACAAACCAGTTATCCTCGCGGTTAACAAGGTGGACAACCCTGAGATGCGAAACGATATCTATGATTTCTATGCCCTCGGTTTGGGTGAACCACTGCCTATCTCATCTGTCCATGGTATCGGTACAGGGGATGTGCTAGACGCGATCGTAGAAAATCTTCCAAATGAATATGAGGAAGAAAATCCAGATGTCATTAAGTTTAGTCTGATTGGTCGTCCCAACGTTGGAAAATCAAGCTTGATCAATGCTATCTTGGGAGAAGACCGTGTCATTGCCAGTCCCGTTGCTGGAACAACTCGTGACGCCATTGATACCCACTTTACAGATACAGATGGTCAAGAGTTTACCATGATTGATACGGCTGGTATGCGTAAGTCTGGTAAGGTTTATGAAAATACTGAGAAATATTCTGTCATGCGTGCCATGCGAGCTATTGACCGTTCAGATGTAGTCTTGATGGTCATCAATGCGGAAGAGGGTATCCGTGAATACGACAAGCGTATTGCAGGATTTGCCCATGAAGCTGGTAAAGGGATGATTATCGTGGTCAACAAGTGGGATACTCTTGAAAAAGACAACCACACTATGAAAAACTGGGAAGAAGATATCCGTGAGCAGTTCCAATACTTGCCTTATGCACCGATTATCTTTGTATCAGCTTTAACCAAGCAACGTCTCCACAAACTTCCTGAGATGATTAAGCAAATCAGCGAAAGTCAAAATACACGTATTCCATCAGCTGTCTTGAACGATGTCATCATGGATGCCATTGCCATCAATCCAACACCGACAGACAAAGGTAAACGCCTCAAGATTTTCTACGCGACCCAAGTGGCAACCAAACCACCGACCTTTGTTATCTTTGTCAACGAAGAAGAACTCATGCACTTTTCTTACCTGCGTTTCTTGGAAAATCAAATCCGCAAAGCCTTTGTCTTTGAAGGAACACCGATCCATCTCATCGCAAGAAAAACGTAAATAAAAAGTAGAATCTGGAATGACATTTCCAGATTTTTTTTGATAGAATGAAGTTGAAGAAAACGCTATCAAAAAGAGGGGGCTGGTGATGAAACATTTGTTTAAATTTATAATCTTATTTGCCCTGGTTTTTACTTTTTTTCAACTGGATTGAAAAAGGCCAATAGAGATAGTAAATTTTTTTCCCAATTTTTTTTACTATTTTTTTACTGGTTTTACATCCCCTCTATGCTCTTTTTTAGCCTTGCTTGGACAGTTATTTCAGTTCTGTTTTTTTCAATATCGTCTTGAGAAATTTGACAGATATCAAGTTATGGGGCATTTGGTTTCTTTTTTTATTCTGCTAGCTATTGGTCTGAATAGGTTAACTTATTTCCTGTTTCAAAAAAATGCTTAGACTGAGACAGGAGTTAGGGAAGTCTAAAAGGTGGAAGGCATTGATTTATATCGGTAATAACATTTAATAGAACGAAACTAAAGAAAACAATTTTAAAGAGGAGGTGTCGATGATGAAACTGTCGTTTAATTGGTTTAATTTGATGCTCTTATTTCCTTGTTTTTATTTTTTCTATTGGATAGATAATGCTGACAGAAACAGTAAAATTTTCCCCATCTTTTACTATTTTTTTACTGGATTTATATTTCCCTTTTTAGCTCTGTTTAGCTTGGATATGACAATTTTTTCATTCTTATTTTTCCCTTTTGTTCTAAATCATGAATCAGATGCTAGTGCTTGGGGTGTTGGGTTGCTTTTGATAGTCTTATCTCTAGGCAGCGACTGGTTAGACTATATCTTTTTCAAAAAAATGTTTCGCTTGAGACAGGAACTAGGACAATCTAGAGGCGAAAGGCATTGATTTATACTCTTCGAAAATCACTCAAACCGCGTCAACGTCGCCTTGCCGTACTCAAGTACAGCCTGCGGCTAGTTTCCTAGTTTGCTCTTTGATTTTCATTGAGTATTGTATTACGTTCTATTTGTAGGAGGTGGCTTATGAAGATTCCTCTCTTAACTTTAGCAAGGCATAAATTTGTTTATGTCTTGCTTACTTTTGATTTTTTTCTTGCTTTGGTTTATCGTGATGTTTTTGATGACTTATTTCTTTTTTTGATATTCATGCGCCTGACCTAGCCAAATTTGATGGACAAGCAATAAAAAATGACTTATTAAAATCAGCATTAGATTTTCGTATTCTCCAGTTCAATCTAGGTTTTTATCAATCATTTATTATTCCAATCATCATTGTTTTGCTAGGTTTTCAATATATTGAGCTGAAAAATAAAGTTTTACGATTGAGTATTGGAAGAGAAGTAAGTTATCAAGGGTTAAAAAGAAAGTTGACTTTTCAAGTTGCAAGTATCCCTTGTGTGCTGTATTTAGTAACAGTACTGATAATTGCAATTTTAACTTATTTCTTTGGGACTTTTTCTCCTCTTGAATGGAATTCTCTATTTTCTGATGGGAGTAGTTTACAAAGGTTCCTAAATGGAGAGATAACAAGCTATTTGTTCTTTACTTGTGTCCTACTAATCGGTATTTTTATCAATGCAGTCTATTTTTTAAAAATAGTTGATTATGTGGGGAATGTGACTCGTTCGGCAATCACCTATTTGATGTTTCTTTGGCTTGGTTCTATGCTGCTCTATAGTGTTTTGCCTTACTATATGGTTCCTATGACGAGTTTGATGCAAGCTAGCTATGGGGATGTAAGTTTGATGAGACTCTTTACACCTTATATCCTTTATATTGTCCCTTATATGGTGCTTGAAAAAAATATGAAGATAATGTTTAAGAATTTTAACAATATTTGGATAAAGAGAAAGATTGTTTTACTACTTCGTATAGTTCTGATGATGATTTTGACCAACTATCTATTGTCAACAGCGGTTCAAAAGCAGGATGTTTTTCTCTTTTTCAAGAGAGAATTGATTTCAATCTTTTCCTATAATGACTATTCTGAAGTGAATTTAGAAATCCCCAAACTCTTGTTAAACCTTTCTATTTTCATGGTAGGATGGCTCTCTGTCATTTTGCTTGAAAGTGATTTGGCAGACCACTACCATCACTTGATTCGCTATCAATCAAGCTCCTTTTTCGATTATACAAGGAAACGATTGGTTGTCATTTCTAAATTTTTTACTCAAGATTTAGTTGTCTGGTTTCTTGGTTTACTTCCGCTAGGAATTCATTTCAAAACAGTCACACTTTTCTTTTTACTTGCTCAGTTAATGATTTTGTACTTACTACTGTCTTATCTGATAGCACTTATTAGTGTGGGTGCTGGTTTTTCGTTTTTTCTCTATTTTTTAGCATTTGTGGGACAAGAATGGATGATGGATCATATTGTAACAGTGTATTTAGTACTCCTAAGTTTATTAGTTGTGTTGATTGTTAGTCGCTTGGAAGAGAAATTTAAGAAAGGATAAACGATGAAACTTGAAATTATAGATGGACAGAAAAATTACGGGAAAAGACCTATTTTAAATCAGTTAAATCTGGTCTTTCAATCAGGAAAAAAATTTATGGCCTTAAAAGGTGATAATGGATCTGGGAAGACGGTTCTTTTAAAGGTACTTGCTGGTTATATTAAGCTTGACAAAGGAAAAGTTCTTCAAGATGGCAAAGTTTACGGGGTGAAAAATCATTATATTCAGGATGCAGGGATTTTAATTGAAAAAGTAGAGTTTTTATCTCATTTATCACTGAGAGAAAATTTGGAACTGTTAAGGTACTTTTCATCTAAAGTTACGGAAAAAAGAATTGCCTATTGGATTCAATATTATGATTTAAAGGAATTTGAAGATGTTGAATACCGTCATTTATCCTTAGGAACAAAAGCAAAAAAATGGCCTTTGATTCAAGCCTTTATTGCCGAACCATCTATACTCTTTCTCGATGAACCCATGAATGCTTTGGATGAGAAGAGTGTGAGGTTAACCAAACAGGTCATTTTATCTTACCTGAAAAAAGAAAATGGTCTGGTTATCCTGACGTCACACATATCGGAAGATATTTCAGACCTTTGCACAGATGTATTAGTTGTCGAAAATGGACATATACAATATTTAAAGGATATACAATCCTAGGAGGTAGCTTATGGCACATCTAAAATCATTTATTACACGCTATTCTAAGGTCTATATTGGTTTAGTTCTGTTGATCTGGATTGCTTTCTTCTTTCTTCCTTGGGGCAGTCCGATTCTGGGGGAAAGATTGATCACTCTTCATCATGCAGAAAGTCTTGCTAGTTTTTTTGGCATTCTGTCCATTTTGATGGCCTTTGCTGTCCAAGAAAGTCAGTCTCTTTGTTTTTTTGGACTTGATCTGTTGTCTTTTCTCTTTGGATTAACCTATTTATCCTATTTGCTATTTTGCCGATTTTTTTGGCAATTAAAGTATCATAAAAAGTCAGAGAGGTTAGCTTGAAACTAGCCTCTTTTTTTCCTTTTCAAAATGGGGATTCTTCCTTGAAAAATAATCAGTAATTGTGCTAAAATTAAAAAGAACATTCTAAAATATTCGGAATTTAAAGTAAGGAAAAAAACATGGCTAATATTTTAAAAAAACAATTATCGAAAATGATAAAGGAGAAATCCGTCGTCTGGAAAAAGATGGCTGACAAGGTTTTCAAATACGAAGACCAAAATGGCTGCTTTGACAGATGACCAACTAAAAAGCAAAAAAACAGTTGAATTTAAAGAACGTTATCAAAATGGAGAATCACTGGATTCATTGCTTTTATGAAGCATTTGCGGTTGTCCGTGAAGGGTGCCAAACGTGTCCCTAGGTCTCTTCCCATATAAGGTTCAGGTCATGGGGGGAATCGTTCTTCACCATGGTGACGTGCCAGAGATGCGTACAGGGGAAGGGAAAACCTTGACTGCGACCATGCCAGTATACCTCAATGCCCTTTCAGGTAAAGGGGTTCACGTAGTTACGGTCAATGAATACCTATCAGAACGTGACGCGACTGAGATGGGTGAATTGTACTCATGGCTTGGTTTGTCAGTAGGGATTAACTTGGCTGCCAAATCTCCAATGGAGAAAAAAGAAGCCTATGAGTGTGATATTACTTACTCAACCAACTCAGAAATCGGATTTGACTACCTTCGTGATAACATGGTCGTTCGCGCTGAAAACATGGTACAACGTCCGCTTAACTATGCCTTGGTCGATGAGGTTGACTCTATCTTGATTGACGAGGCCCGTACACCTTTGATCGTATCAGGTGCTAATGCAGTTGAAACCAGTCAGCTCTACCACATGGCAGACCACTATGTAAAAATCGTTTGGACAAAGACGACTACATCATCGATGTGCAGTCTAAGACTATTGGTTTGTCTGATTCAGGGATTGACAAAGGCTGAAAGCTACTTCAAAGCTTGAAAAACCTTTATGACATCGAAAACGTAGCTCTGACTCACTTTATCGATAACGCCCTTCGTGCCAACTACATCATGCTTCTCGATATTGATTATGTGGTGAGCGAAGAGCAAGAAATCTTGATCGTCGACCAATTTACAGGTCGTACCATGGAAGGTCGTCGTTATTCTGATGGATTGCACCAAGCCATTGAAGCCAAAGAAGGTGTGCCAATCCAAGATGAAACCAAGACATCTGCCTCAATCACTTACCAAAACCTTTTCCGTATGTACAAGAAATTGTCTGGTATGACGGGTACTGGTAAGACTGAGGAAGAAGAATTCCGTGAAATTTACAACATTCGTGTTATTCCAATCCCAACAAACCGTCCAGTTCAGCGTATTGACCATCCAGACTTGCTTTTTGCTAGCATTGAAGCTAAGTTTAAGGCCGTTGTTAAAGACGTTAAGGCTCGTTACCAAAAAGGTCAGCCTGTCTTGGTTGGTACAGTTGCGGTTGAAACCAGTGACTACATTTCTAAAAAATTGGTCGAAGCTGGTGTTCCTCACGAAGTCTTGAACGCCAAAAACCACTATAAAGAAGCCCAAATCATCATGAATGCTGGTCAGCGTGGTGCTGTAACCATCGCAACTAACATGGCCGGTCGTGGTACCGACATCAAGCTTGGTGAAGGAGTTCGTGAACTTGGAGGACTTTGTGTTATTGGTACAGAACGTCATGAAAGCCGTCGTATCGACAACCAGCTTCGTGGACGTTCAGGTCGTCGGGAGACCCAGGTGAGTCACAATTCTACCTATCTCTTGAAGATGACTTGATGAAACGTTTTGGTTCTGAACGCTTGAAGGGAATCTTTGAACGTCTCAACATGTCTGAAGAGGCGATTGAGTCTCGTATGTTGACACGTCAGGTTGAAGCGGCACAAAAACGTGTCGAAGGAAATAACTACGATACCCGTAAACAAGTCCTTCAGTATGACGATGTCATGCGTGAACAACGTGAGATTATCTACGCTCAACGTTACGATGTTATCACTGCAGACCGTGACTTGGCGCCTGAAATTCACTCAATGATCAAACGCACTATTGGTCGTGTCGTTGATGGTCATGCGCGTGCCAAACAAGATGAAAAACTAGAGGCAATTTTGAACTTTGCTAAGTACAACTTGCTTCCAGAAGATTCTATTACGATGGAAGATTTGTCAGGCTTGTCTGATAAGGCTATCAAAGAAGAGCTCTTCCAACGTGCCTTGAAGGTTTACGATAGTCAAGTTTCAAAACTACGAGATGAAGAAGCAGTTAAAGAATTCCAAAAAGTTTTGATTCTACGAGTGGTAGATAACAAGTGGACAGATCATATCGACGCCCTTGATCAATTGCGTAACGCGGTTGGACTTCGTGGCTATGCTCAAAACAACCCTGTTGTTGAGTATCAGGCAGAAGGTTTCCGTATGTTTAATGATATGATTGGTTCGATCGAGTTTGATGTGACACGTTTGATGATGAAAGCACAAATTCATGAACAAGAAAGACCACAAGCAGAACACCATATCAGTACAACAGCGACTCGCAATATCGCTGCCCACCAAGCAAATATCCCAGAAGATTTGGATTTGAGTCAGATTGGACGGAATGAACTTTGCCCATGTGGTTCTGGTAAGAAGTTTAAAAACTGTCACGGTAAAAGACAATAAAATGAGATAGTTTAGAGGCGGATACCTTGTGAAAAGTAAATTTTTACTTGGTATCCGTTTGCTTTATAAGGAGATGAGTTATGGTATTTACAGCAAAAAGTCCTAAAATTAATATTGAAGAAGTTCGTGCCTTATCAAAATTGGAAGGCCAAGCTTTGGAGAGAAATCACAGCGCGATCAAGAGCTAGAAGCCATTATACGTGGAGAAGACCAGCGGATTCTCTTGGTAATCGGGCCATGCTCATCTGACAATGAAGAAGCTGTTCTTGAGTACGCTAAGCGTTTGGCAGCTCTACAAGAAGAAGTAGCAGACCGTATCTTTATGGTTATGCGTGTTTATACTGCCAAACCTCGTACCAACGGAGATGGTTATAAGGGCTTGATTCACCAGCCTAACGCGACAGAAGCGCCTAGTCTTATCAATGGAATCAAAGCCGTTCGCCATCTTCATTATCGTGTCATCACGGAAACAGGTATGACTACTGCTGATGAAATGCTTTATCCTGAAAATCTTCCGCTTGTAGATGATTTGATTTCTTACATGGCGGTTGGTGCCCGTTCAGTTGAAGACCAGCAACACCGCTTTGTGGCAAGTGGGGCAGATTTTGCGACTGGGTTTAAAAATCCAACATCTGGAAATCTCAATGTTATGTTTAATGGGATTTATGCTGCTCAAAACAAACAAAGTTTCCTTTTCCTAGGAAAAGAAGTGGAAACAACTGGGAACCCGTTTTCGCACGCTATTCTTCGTGGAGCAATCAATGAGTATGGTAAGAATATTCCTAACTACTACTATGATAATTTGATGGATACTATTGCTCAGTATGAGAAGATGGGCTTGGAAAATCCTTTTATCATTGTGGATACCAATCATGACAACTCTGGTAAGCAATACATGGACCAGATTCGAATTGTCCGCCAGACCTTGATTAACCGTGATTGGAATGAAAAAATCAAGCAGTACGTTCGTGGCTTCATGATTGAGTCTTATCTAGAAGACGGCCGTCAAAACGAACCAGAAGTATTTGGCAAGTCTATCACAGACCCTTGTCTTGGCTGGGAAAATACAGAAACCCTTGTCAGAGAAATCTACCAAACGCTAGGAGAATAAGATGGCATTTATTGAAAAAGGTCAAGAAATCGATATTGAAGCAATCAAGGCAGAAACCCAATTGTCTGCGGAAGCCTTGCGACTAAAGGAGCGTCGTGATAGAGAATTGGCAGACATTATTTCAGGAGAAGATGACCGGATCCTTTTGGTGATTGGTCCTTGCTCGTCTGACAATGAAGAGGCTGTCTTGGAATATGCCCGCCGTTTATCCGCCTTGCAGAAGAAGGTGGCGGACAAGATTTTCATGGTTATGCGTGTTTATACAGCTAAACCTCGCACCAACGGAGACGGCTATAAAGGTTTGGTTCACCAGCCAGATACTTCTAAGGCTCCAAGCCTGATTAACGGCTTGCAGGCTGTGCGCCAGTTGCACTACCGCGTGATTACAGAGACTGGTTTGACAACGGCAGATGAGATGCTTTATCCGTCCAATCTGGTTTTGGTAGATGATTTGGTCAGCTACCATGCTGTTGGGGCTCGTTCTGTAGAAGACCAAGAGCACCGCTTTGTGGCTTCAGGAATTGATGCACCAGTGGGGATGAAAAATCCAACTTCTGGAAACCTTGGGGTCATGTTTAACGGTATCTATGCCGCTCAAAAATAAACAGACCTTCCTTTTCCATGGGTCAAGAAGTTGAGACTTCAGGAAATCCCTTGGCCCATGTCATCCTTCGTGGGTGCAGTTAATGAATATGGGAAAAAAATGAGCCTAACTTTTTACTATGAAACCTTTGCTAAATGCCATTGAACGCTATGAAAGCCATGGGACTTGAAAATCCCTTTATCCTCATTGATACCAACCATGATAATTCAGGCAAGCAATATATGGAGCAGATTCGAATTGTTCGTCAGACCTTGCAAAATCGTGATTGGAATGAGAAGATTAAAAAGACAGTTCGAGGCTTTATGATTGAATCTTACCTAGCAGATGGTCGTCAAAACCAACCAGAGGTCTTTGGTTGCTCTATTACCGACCCTTGCCTAGGTTGGGAAAATACAGAGGCCTTTGGTAGAAGAGATTTATGCTACCTTGACAAAATAAGTGAAAAGGATGGAGTTGGGGAATCTCAACTCCTTTTGATGAGAATGATAGTTGGACACGGAATTGATATCGAAGAATTGGCTTCGATAGAAAGCGCAGTTACACGACATGAAGGATTTGCCAAGCGCGTGTTGACCGCTAAGGAAATGGAGCGCTTCACCAGTCTCAAAGGGCGCAGGCAGATTGAATATTTAGCTGGCCGCTGGTCGGCTAAGGAGGCCTTTTCCAAGGCTATGGGAACTGGTATTGGCAAGCTCAGTTTTCAGGATTTGGAAGTCTTGAACAATGAACGCGGGGCGCCTTATTTTAGTCAGTCACCATTTTCAGGAAAGATTTGGCTGTCTATCAGCCACACAGATCAGTTTGTGACAGCCAGTGTCATTTTGGAGGAAAATCATGAAAGCTAGTCCACATAGACCAACCAAAGCTCTGATTCATCTGGGAGCTATTCGACAAAATATTAAGCAAATGGGGGCTCATATTCCTGAAGGAACGCTCAAATGGGCTGTGGTTAAGGCCAATGCCTATGGTCATGGGGCTGTTGCTGTTGCGACGGCTATTCAAGATGATGTAGATGGTTTTTGCGTTTCCAATATTGATGAAGCTATTGAACTCAGACAAGCTGGACTCAGCAAGAAAATCCTCATTTTAGGAGTTTCTGAATTAGAAGTCTGTTTCTCTTGCTAAAGAATACGACATCACCTTGACTGTGGCTGGACTGGAGTGGATTCAAGCACTCTTAGATAAGGAAGCAGACCTAACTGGATTGACAGTCCACCTCAAGATTGACTCAGGAATGGGACGGATTGGTTTTCGAGAGGCTAGTGAGGCTGAGCAGGCTCAAGACTTGCTCCAACAACACGGTGCTCGTGTTGAAGGGATTTTTACCCACTTTGCTACTGCAGACGAGGAAATCAGATGACTACTTTAATGTCCAGTTAGAACGGTTTAAAACTATTTTGGCAAGTATGAAAGGTCTTCCAGAGCTGGTTCATGCCAGCAATTCGGCAACGACTCTTTGGCATGCAGAGACTATTTTTCAATGCGGTCCGTATGGGAGATGCCATGTATGGTCTGAATCCTAGTGGAGAGGTCTTTGGACTTGCCCTATGACTTGACACCAGCCTTGACCTTGGAGTCTGCTCTGGTTCATGTCAAGACAGTTCCAGCTGGAGCTTGCATGGGCTATGGAGCGACCTATCAGGCAGATAGCGAGCAAGTCATCGCGACGGTGCCAATCGGCTATGCGGATGGTTGGACACGAGATATGCAGAATTTCACTGTCTTGGTAGATGGGCAAGCTTGCCCAATTGTTGGACGAGTTTCTATGGACCAAATCACCATTCGTCTGCCTAAGCTTTATCCACTAGGAAACCAAAGGTAACCTTGATTGGTTCTAACGGGGGCAAGGAGATCACAGCTACTCAGGTAGCGACCTACCGTGGGACTATTAACTATGAGGTGGTTTGTCTTCTCAGCGACCGCATTCCGAGAGAATATTATTAAAAAGAAAGGAGTGGAGCATGAATCTACATCAACCCTTGCATGTCTTACCTGGTGTGGGACCAAAGTCAGCAGAAAAATACGCCAAACTAGGAATTGAAAACTTGCAAGACCTCTTGCTCTACTTTCCTTTCCGTTATGAAGATTTCAAGACCAAGCAAGTGCTGGAACTAGAAGACGGTGAGAAAGGCGGTTCTATCTGGTCAAGTCGTGACTCCTGCCAGTGTCCAGTATTATGGTTTCAAGCGCAATCGCCTGCGCTTTAGCCTTAAGCAGGGAGAAGTCGTTTTTGCGGTTAATTTCTTTAACCAGCCCTATCTGGCTGATAAGATAGAGTTGGGAGCAACCCTTGCCGTCTTTGGAAAATGGGACCGCGCCAAGGCTAGTCTGACTGGGATGAAGGTCCTGGCTCAGGTGGAAGATGACCTCCAACCTGTTTATCGCTTGGCTCAGGGAATCAGTCAGTCCAGTCTGGTCAAGGTTATTAAGACGGCCTTTGATCAGGGATTGGACCTCTTGATTGAGGAAAATCTTCCCCAGACTTTGCTGGACAAATACAAACTCATGTCCCGTTGTCAGGCCGTTCGTGCCATGCATTTCCCCAAGGATTTGGCAGAATACAAGCAGGCCCTTCGCCGTATCAAGTTTGAGGAACTCTTTTACTTCCAAATGCAATTGCAGACGCTCAAGTCTGAAAACAGAGTTCAGGGAAGCGGTTTGGTTTTGAACTGGTCTCAGAAAAAAGTGACAGAAGTAAAAGAAAGGCTGCCTTTTGCACTGACCCCAGCTCAAGAAAAAAGTTTGCAGGAAATTTTAACCGATATGAAGTCGGACCACCACATGAATCGTCTTCTACAAGGGGATGTGGGAAGTGGAAAAACTGTGGTCGCTGGCTTGGCCATGTTTGCGGCAGTGACAGCTGGCTACCAGGCTGCTCTCATGGTGCCAACAGAAATCCTTGCAGAGCAACATTTTGAGAGTCTACAGAGTCTCTTCCCAGACTTGAAACTGGCTCTCTTGACAGGTTCCTTGAAAGCTGCAGAAAAGAGAGAAGTCTTGGAGACTATTGCCAAGGGTGAGGCTGATTTGATTATCGGAACCCACGCTCTGATTCAGGATGGGGTGGATTATGCTCGTCTGGGCTTGATTATCATCGATGAGCAGCACCGCTTTGGTGTAGGGGCAAAGGCGTATTTTACGGGAAAAAGGCGACAATCCAGATGTCCTCATGATGACGGCGACTCCCATTCCACGGACGCTGGCCATCACAGCCTTTGGAGATATGGATGTTTCCATTATTGACCAGATGCCAGCAGGACGGAAGCCTATTGTGACTCGCTGGATCAAACATGAGCAATTACCTCAGGTCTTGACTTGGTTAGAGGGGGAAATCCAAAAAGGTTCTCAAGCCTATGTCATCTCTCCCTTTGATTGAAGAATCAGAAGCTCTGGATTTGAAAAATGCCATTGCTTTATCAGAGGAGTTGACGGCTCATTTTGCAGGTAAGGCAGAAGTGGCTCTTCTACATGGTAAGATGAAGAGTGACGAAAAAGACCAGATTATGCAGGAGTTCAAAGAGCGAAAAACGGATATTCTGGTTTCGACAACGGTTATCGAGGTTGGGGTTAATGTTCCCAATGCGACCGTTATGATTATCATGGATGCCGATCGCTTCGGGCTCAGCCAACTTCACCAGCTCAGAGGTCGTGTCGGTCGGGGAGATAAGCAGTCCTATGCTGTTCTCGTTGCCAATCCCAAGACGGATTCTGGGAAAGACCGCATGCGCATCATGACAGAAACCACCAATGGATTTGTCCTTGCGGAGGAAGATTTGAAAATGCGTGGTTCAGGTGAGATTTTTGGAACCAGACAGTCAGGACTTCCAGAATTCCAAGTGGCTGATATTATCGAAGATTTTCCGATTTTAGAAGAAGCCAGAAAGGTTGCTAGCTACATTAGTTCGATAGAAGGCTGGCAAGAGGATCCAGAATGGCGCATGATTGCCCTTCATCTGGAAAAGAAAGAACATTTAGATTAATACTCTTCGAAAATCAAACTTCAAAACTCACGTCAACTTCGCCTTGCCGTAGCTCAAGTACTGCCTACGGCTAGCTTTCCTAGTTTGCTCTTTGATTTTCATTGAGTATAAGCTTTTCAAGGAAAATCTTAAGCTAGCTTTCAGGTTTGCCCTTTATACTAGAGTCATCAAAAAGAAACGAGGACTCTCACATGACAGTAACGATTAAAGTAAATTACCAAACCACTTTCCAAAAGAAAGAAGCAACAAACTAAGATTGAATAGGAGAAGAAAGAGCGAAATGCTCTTTTTTTCGTTTCTAAAAAGCACAATTTATTGAATCTAAAAATAGCACACTGCGGATTCTAAAAAAATTTCTAGAAATTATAGTAGATTGAATCCGAAATAGTCCACCGAGTTTTTCTAAAAACATTGTTAGAAATTAGTTTGAATTCCGCAATTAATTTGTTCAGTTTTTTTATTTCATTTAACTATAATTTGACTTTCCTAATTTCTTTGTTCATATCTTATTTCAATACACCATATCTTACTATTTCAGAGCCCACATCTAGCATAACTAAAAAAACAGATTCTTCCCATCTATTACGGAAAAAAATCTGTCATTGATTTAATGATTTACAAAAAAACTCCAACCACGGCTTACGAACCTCGTCTTTTCTGGTTTCTCTATATTTTTTTAGTTCTTATTTATGATGCTCTTTCAATAGTTCTTCAAACTCAGAGATAGTCATACTCAACTGTTGACTGGCAACTTCAGAAGGCAAAAGACCTTGACGGACTAGATTTAATAGCGTCGACAAACTCCCTTCAACTTTCCCACGCTCCAGTCCCTGTTCAATCCCTTCCGCCCTAGCAGTCTCCAAGGCATAGTCCTGCGCTAACAACGCTTGTTCTTCACGCATACGTAGTTGACTAAACATTTTCCTGTCCTCCTCGGACCAGCTCTTGTAGTCTAGCAGTTGATCTGCCTGGCTAATGGCTCGCTCGGGTTGCTGGGTAAAGGGTTTATTACCGAAAAACTCCAACCACGGTTTGCGAATGCTATCTTTGCTGGTTTCTCTATATTTTTTTAATTCCAAGAACGCCATCTTGACTAGATGGTTTTCTTGTCCGTTGTTTGTGATGGTTAAGACCTCACCTGTCGTATCTTCTCGCATACTAAAGCTATGAAAAGCCAGGTCATCTGAGAAATAATTACTATCCACAATAGCGATTGCGTAAACAGGAGCGATATGCTTGTAACTCTGGTGGGTGTCACCTTCACGTTGGCGAATTTTCTCAAGATTCTGATTGACCTGACTACATAGATAAGCCCACAAGCGATTGATGAAAAAATTCTGATGATGTACTTGTATTTCGATAATAACCTGTGTTCCATTGTCCAACTCTGCCAAAACGTCTATACTAGTGTAAAAATCCTGAGCCGAGTAGGGCATGGAAGGCAAGACGTGAATATTGCTTCCCTCCAAAAATGGTCACATTTTTGGCTGGCAAGTCCAGCATATCGCGAATAAATTGACAAGTGATTTCTGGATTGCTAAAGATTTTCTTAGCTACCAAGTCATTGGTTGGGCTGATGCCCGGATGTCTGAGAATCATCCATTCCCTCCTTCTATTATACCATAGTTTGAAATCTAATTTTGTTAGATTCGATGGTTCTATCTATTTATTCGGAAAAAAGCGTAACTTTTCAAAGTAACTTCCATCTCTCTCCCAAAACTGGAAATTAGTTTTAGAAGTTACCCAATGAAAATCAAAGAGCAAACTAGGAAACTAGCCGCAGGCTGTACTTGAGTACTGCAAGGCAACGTTGACGTGGTTTGAAGAGATTTTCTAAGAGTATAAGATAGATGACTTCTCTGAAACTACTTTCAGAAACGGCTGTTCTATAAAATACTTTTGAAACTGAAATCTATTCTATCACAAAGTATTGAAAGCGCTTAACAAATGGTATATAATGACCTCATAAGAACAAAGAAAAGGAGGAAAGAGGATGCCACAGATTACTAAAGAAGCCTTGATTGCACAAATCAAAGATGGAATCATCGTTTCTTGTCAGGCCCTTCCTCACGAACCGCTTTATACAGAAGCGGGAGGAGTTATTCCCTTGCTGGTCAAAGCGGCTGAGCAAGGTGGAGCAGTGGGTATCCGAGCAAACAGTGTTCGTGATATCAAAGAAATAAAGGAGGTTACAAAACTTCCGATTATCGGGATTATCAAACGAGATTATCCACCTCAAGAACCTTTCATCACTGCTACTATGAAAGAAGTTGATGAACTAGCAGAACTAGATATTGAAGTGATTGCTCTAGACTGTACCAAGCGTGAACGCTACGATGGTTTAGAGATTCAGGAGTTTATCCGTCAGGTTAAGGAGAAATATCCTAACCAGCTCTTGATGGCTGACACAAGTACTTTCGAAGAAGGACTAGCAGCTGTAGAAGCAGGAATTGACTTTGTCGGAACAACCTTATCAGGCTATACATCTTATAGTCCAAAAGTGGACGGACCAGATTTTGAATTGATCAAAAAACTCTGTGATGCCGGTGTGGATGTTATTGCAGAAGGAAAAATTCATACACCAGAACAAGCCAAACAAATCCTTGGATATGGAGTGAGAGGTATCGTTGTTGGTGGCGCCATTACTAGACCAAAAGAGATTACAGAACGCTTTGTTGCTGGTCTTAAATAACACAATCTCAAAGTAGAGGAGAGAGGTGGATGCGTCGGATAAAATGAAAACGTATACAAATAAAAACTTGCTCATTATCCAATATGGATACGCTTATCAATTAGGAGAATACAAATGAAATTTAGAAAACTAGCTTGTACAGTACTTGCAGGTGCTGCGATTCTTGGCCTTGCTGCATGTGGAAATTCTGGTGGAAGTAAAGATGCTGGAAAATCTGGTGGAGATAGCGGAAAAACAGAAATCACTTGGTGGGCATTCCCAGTCTTCACTCAAGAAAAAACTGGTGATGGTGTTGGAACATATGAAAAATCTATCATCGAAGCCTTTGAAAAAGCAAACCCAGATGTAAAAGTGAAATTGGAAACAATCGACTTTAAGTCAGGTCCAGAAAAGATCACTACAGCTATCGAAGCAGGTACAGCTCCAGACGTACTTTTTGACGCACCAGGACGTATCATCCAATATGGTAAAAATGGTAAATTGGCTGACTTGAATGACCTCTTCACGGATGACTTTGTTAAAGATGTCAACAATGAAAACATTGTAAAAGCAAGTAAAGCTGGAGACAAAGCTTATATGTATCCAATCAGTTCAGCACCATTCTACATGGCGATGAACAAGAAAATGTTGGAAGATGCTGGAGTTGCGAACCTTGTAAAAGAAGGTTGGACAACAGACGACTTTGAAAAAGTATTGAAAGCGCTTAAAGACAAAGGGTATACACCAGGTTCATTGTTCAGTTCTGGTCAAGGGGGAGACCAAGGAACACGTGCCTTCATCTCTAATCTTTATGGAGCTTCTGTAACAGACAAAGATGTAACAAAATATACAACTGATGATCCTAAATTCGTCAAAGGTCTTGAAAAAGCAGCTAGTTGGATCAAAGATGGTTTGTTGAACAATGGTTCACAATTTGACGGTGGAGCAGATATCCAAAACTTTGCCAACGGTCAAACATCTTACACAATCCTTTGGGCACCATCTCAAAACGGTATCCAAGCTAAACTCTTGGAAGCAAGTAAAGTAGAAGTGGTAGAAGTACCATTCCCATCAGATTCAGGTAAACCAGCTCTTGAATACCTTGTAAACGGATTTGCAGTATTCAACAACAAGGACGACAAGAAAGTTGCAGCATCTAAGAAATTCGTTCAATTCATCGCGGATGACAAAGAATGGGGTCCAAAAGACGTTGTTCGTACGGGTGCTTTCCCAGTTCGTACATCATTTGGTAAACTCTATGATGACAAACGTATGGAAACAATCGGTGCTTGGACTAAGTACTACTCACCATACTACAATACAATTGATGGTTTTGCAGAAATGAGAACTCTATGGTTCCCAATGTTGCAATCAGTTTCAAATGGCGATCAAAAACCAGCTGATGCATTGAAAGCATTTACTGAAAAAGCAAACGAAACTATCAAAAAAGCTACAAAACAATAAGCACTGAATCAGATTACTTCCTCCCTTTTCCCTGTGCATAATCTATGTAAGAAAAGGGAGGATTTTATTTGAAATATCAGGAACTGTCACGAAATTAAAATGAAGTTCTTACATAAGAGAATCTTAAAAAATTTCATTTTGATTTTAAAACAGTTCAAGAAAATCCGAAATATTCTATTTGTGAAAGAGAGGTGCCGACTGTGAAAGTCAATAAAATTCGTATGCGGGAAACAGTGATTTCCTACGCTTTCTTAGCACCAGTATTATTCTTCTTTGTCATCTTTGTATTGGTTCCTATGATTATGGGATTCATTACAAGTTTCTTTAACTATTCAATGACTAAATTTGAGTTTGTGGGTTTGGACAACTACATTCGTATGTTTAAAGACCCTGTCTTTATGAAGTCTTTGATTAACACAGTTATTTTGGTTGTTGGATCTGTACCGATTGTTGTTCTCTTTTCGCTCTTTGTGGCGTCGCAAACCTACCATCAAAATGCTATTGCCAGATCTTTCTACCGTTTCGTCTTCTTCCTTCCTGTTGTAACAGGTAGTGTTGCCGTAACAGTTGTTTGGAAATGGATTTATGACCCACTATCAGGGATTCTAAACTTTGTCCTTAAATCAAGTCATATCATCAGCCAGAATATTTCTTGGTTGGGAGATAAACACTGGGCATTACTGGCAATTATGATTATCCTCTTGACAACTTCAGTTGGTCAACCAATCATCCTCTACATAGCTGCTATGGGAAATATTGACAATTCACTGGTTGAAGCGGCTCGTGTAGACGGTGCAACTGAATTTCAAGTTTTCTGGAAGATTAAATGGCCAAGCCTTCTTCCAACAACTCTTTATATCGCAATCATCACAACAATCAACTCATTCCAAGTTTTCGCCTTGATTCAGCTTTTGACTTCAGGTGGTCCAAACTACTCAACAAGTACACTTATGTATTACCTTTACGAAAAAGCATTTCAATTGACAGAATACGGCTATGCCAACACAATTGGCGTCTTCTTGGCAGTTATGATTGCTATCGTAAGCTTTGTTCAATTTAAAGCACTCGGAAACGACGTAGAATATTAAAGAAAGGAGACAGCTATGCAATCTACACAAAAGAAACCTTTAACAGCTTTCACTGTTATTTCAACTATTATCTTGCTCTTGTTGACTGTGCTGTTCATCTTTCCATTCTACTGGATTTTGACAGGTGCTTTCAAATCACAGCCTGATACCATTATGATTCCGCCACAATGGTTCCCTAAAATGCCAACCATGGAAAACTTCCAACAACTCATGGTGCAAAACCCTGCTATGCAGTGGATGTGGAACTCTGTGTTTATCTCATTGGTAACCATGTTCTTAGTCTGTGCGACCTCATCTCTAGCAGGTTATGTATTGGCTAAAAAACGTTTCTATGGTCAGCGTATTCTCTTTGCTATCTTCATCGCTGCCATGGCTCTTCCAAAACAAGTTGTCCTTGTACCATTGGTACGTATCGTCAACTTCATGGGAATCCACGATACTCTCTGGGCAGTTATCTTGCCTTTGATTGGATGGCCATTTGGGGTTTTCCTTATGAAACAATTTAGTGAAAATATTCCAACAGAATTGCTTGAATCAGCTAAAATCGATGGTTGTGGTGAGATTCGTACTTTCTGGAGTGTAGCCTTCCCAATTGTAAAACCAGGGTTTGCGGCTCATGCAATCTTTACCTTCATCAATACTTGAACGATCACTTGGCGTAGTTGGTAATGTTGGATTTCACGCAAATAATTTGATTATTTCAATTGCGTTGCGACCATGCAAGCTGAAATGGCAACCAACTATGGTTTAATTCATGGCAGGGGCAGCTCTTGCCAATCGTAACAGTCTCTATATTCCAAAATCCTTCACAAGGTATTACTATGGACATAAAGGATAAGAAATGATTTCTTTTATAGTATCAATTATTACAGCACTATCTAAGCCTGACAGTAAACGACACTGGAGGTGTTAGTTGAATTGCTGAATGACGATTTTTAAAGGAGAAATAACAGATTTTGACGACGAAAAATATTAGCTTTTACAAAGGGACCCATCCAAATCTTGACAAGGCAATTGATTATCTTATGAACATCGTAAAGATTCACTGAGTTAGTGAAAAGATGAGACAGGTGACAAGGTCTTTGTTGTTCAAGAAAGTCCCAAATAAAGCTGAAAAATGACTGGTTTGAACATCACAAGAACTATAGACTTGCATTTGTTGGTAGAAGGGCATGAATATTCTATTACGGTTCACGTATTAAAGATGGTTAGAGATTGACGGTAGCAGTGGATATTGGTTTTGTCCATTGTCAGAACATTACCCACTCTTGTTGGTTATCACAATTTTGCGATTTTCTTCCCAGAGAGCCACATCAACCAATGGCGCAGGTATGGAAGATTAAGTTCAAAAGTATTTGTTTAAAATTTTAATTGATTAGCCAATATGAACTGGCTTTTCTGTGAGGTTTTGATAATACCTACTAAGGATGTTTATACCAGGGTAGAGAACAGATTCATTGTTGCAGGTTTATTCAGAATGCTATAGGTATGGTGCAGAGAGAATAGTCTCTATGTCTACGGCAGCAAGAGTAGGATTATTAATCAAGATTGATGATTTTATTAGCCAGAATGTAGCTGATGGTACATGATAAAATCCCCAATAATGATCGTCTAAACTTTAAATATGTGAGGAAGGAAGGTACTTTTTAATTTTTTATTGAATATGCTGCTTGGCAGTGCTTAATGATAACTGTGGAGGGCTAGATGGATTTAATGAGCATACTTGGAATATTTTAATTGTTTTGCCGTCCGGGAGATATATATAGATTATATGTCCATAGATAAAATAGAAAAAGTCCAAAGAAAAAGAAAATAGATTGTTCATGCTATAGGAACTTATGAAAGCTTACTGACAAAAAAGAAAACAGTTTACAAAGAAAATGATGGAGGAGCAAACATACAAAAAGGGAAGAAGTCTCATCAAGGCTGCATTTGACAGATAATTTTCATGCGAATTTAGTGAGAAGGTCTTTAGATATTGTAACAGTCAATCTTCTCTTTTGTCGTCACTTGTTTACCAATCGTAACGATTGGGGATGGCTAAAATAAGCTCTATCAGACGATGTTTGAGAGTCAAGCAGAGTAGACGTGTTCCAGTTTAGAACCTATCTAAGAGCTTTCAAGCAAAATCTGAAACTAGGTCTTCAGCTGGGCTCTAATGGAGTTAGGAATTGTCTTTCATTACGCCTTTCGAGATCTCTATCTCTTTCTGAGGTCAGACAGCTTTGCCCTTTCCAAATTGCTGAAAGCTATTTGTTTAGGTATTCTGATCTTTCCTCACCATTGTGATGTTGGCTAGTTACCCTATCGCGGCACGCTATGACCTATCTTGGAAAAGAAGTTCTTCAAAAAGGACTGATGTTGGCTAGTTTTAACTGCTTGGTTCTATCTTGATGCTACCAATTCTCTTTTCTGATTTGTGATGATTCTATATCTATCAGCCTTTACCCTTCTATTGGGAGGATCAGCCTTCTATTCTCTTTGGGTTTTTGGACTCTTGCTCTACAAGTAGGAGTGATGGAGAAAACTATTTGCTAAGTATGAGTAAGGGGTTGCAATTGTCTTTCTGAAACTACTTTCAAACCTTTCAAACGCTATTCTATAATTCATATCGAAACTAAAATCTAAGTGTCTACAAGATATTGAAAGCGCTTTTTCAGTAAAGGTGTATACTAAAGACGTAAAGAAAGAATCTGCTTTAGCAGAAAATAAAATAATAGGAAAAACTATGTCAGATTTGGATACGCAAAGTGTCATTCCAGCCTTCTATGCATGTTATGATGAACAAGGAGAAGTAAGTCCAGAACGTACACGTGCCTTGGTTCAATACTTCATTGATAAAGGTGTTCAAGGTCTCTATGTCAATGGTTCTTCTGGTGAATGTATCTACCAAAGCGTTGAAGACCGCAAGTTAATCTTGGAAGAAGTCATGGCAGTTGCCAAGGGTAAATTAACTATTATTGCTCACGTTGCTTGCAACAATACCAAAGATAGTATGGAACTTGCTCGCCACGCAGAAAGCTTGGAGTGTAGATGCACTGCGTACAATACCCACCAATTTACTTCCGCTTACCAGAATACTCAGTTGCTAAGTACTGGAACGATATCAGTTCTGCAGCTCCAAATACAGACTACGTGATTTATAATATTCCTCAATTGGCAGGGGTTGCTTTGACTCCAAGTCTTTATACTGAAATGTTGAAGAATCCTCGTGTTATCGGTGTGAAGAACTCTTCTATGCCAGTTCAAGATATCCAAACTTTTGTGAGCCTCGGTGGAGAAGACCATATCGTCTTTAACGGTCCAGATGAGCAGTTCCTAGGAGGACGCCTCATGGGTGCTAAGGCTGGTATCGGTGGAACTTACGGTGCTATGCCAGAACTCTTCTTGAAACTCAACCAATTGATTGCGGACAAAGATTTGGAAACAGCGCGTGAATTGCAGTATGCTATTAACGCAATCATTGGTAAACTCACTTCTGCACATGGAAATATGTATGGTGTGATTAAAGAAGTCTTGAAGATCAATGAAGGACTTAATATTGGATCTGTTCGTTCACCTTTGACACCAGTGACTGAAGAAGATCGCCCAGTTGTGGAAGCAGCTGCAGCCTTGATTCGTGAAACTAAGGAGCGCTTCCTCTAATTCATAAGGAGGTATTTATGACTAACTACATTGCAATTGATATCGGTGGAACTAACATCAAGTATGGTTTGGTTGATCAAGAGGGGGCAACTTCTTGAATCGCATGAGATACCGACAGAGGCACATAAGGGTGGCCCCCATATTTTAGAGAAAACCAAACAGATTGTAGCTAGTTATCTTGAAAAAGATTCTGTAGCAGGTGTTGCCATTTCTTCGGCAGGTATGGTAGATCCTGACAAGGGTGAAATTTTCTATGCTGGCCCACAGATTCCAAATTATGCAGGTACGCAGTTCAAGAAGGAAATCGAGACTAGCTTTGATATTCCTTGTGAAATTGAAAATGATGTTAACTGTGCAGGCTTTGCTGAGGCAGTATCTGGTTCAGGCAAGGGAGCGAGTGTGACACTTTGCTTAACCATTGGAACAGGTATTGGCGGTTGTTTAATTATTGACGGTCAAGTCTTCCATGGTTTTAGTAACTCTGCCTGTGAGGTTGGCTATCTACACATGCAGGATGGAGCTTTCCAAGACTTAGCCTCAACCACAGCTTTGGTTCGTTATGTAGCAGAAGCACATGGTGATCCAGTCGAACAGTGGAATGGTCGTAGAATCTTTAAGAAGCTACTGAAGGGAACAAACTCTGCATGGATGGTATCGACCGTATGGTTGACTATCTAGGGAAAGGTCTAGCTAATATTTGTTATGTGGCCAATCCAGAAGTGGTCATTCTCGGTGGTGGTATCATGGGACAAGAAGCTATTCTCAAGCCTAAAATTCGAAAAGCTTTGAAAGATGCTTTGGTACCAAGTCTGGCTGATAAGACGAGATTAGAATTTGCTCATCATCAGAATACAGCAGGTATGCTCGGTGCATACTATCATTTCAAGACAAAACAATCCTAGTTTGGCATTGCCAAACTAGGATTTTCTAATTCTTCTTTGTCTTCGATAGCCATTGAGTTTTTTATTTTCCCAGTAGCTATTGAATATTCTCTCTTTATTTTCTCGATTGATTTCTAAAAAGTAAGCATAGATCAAATCAACCCAAAAAAGCATTGGAAGTTGAGAGGAGATACGCTGAATATAGGATGATTGATTGTGACTAGCAACCAGTACAGTTTCAGTATACAGTTGGTTTTCTTTGTTTGGTACGCTGGTAAAGAGGACTGTTTTTGCCCCCATTTCTTTAGCATCTAACAAGCTGTCTAGAATAGATTGAGTGGATCCAGATAGTGAAAAGCCAAGAACCAAGCAATTGTCATCCATGATACTAGTAGTCCAAGCAAAGCCATCTTGATCGGTTATAGCTTCACAGACCACCCCTAAACGCATAAAGCGTAATTTCATCTCACGAGCGACAAGGCCGGAGCTTCCGGTGCCAAAAAAATAAACTCTTTCAGCCTCTTCGATCATATTAGCTACTCGTTCAATTTGATTTTCATTAATTAATTCCTGAGTTTGTTCCCGCATATTGTTATAGCTTCTGAGAACGCCTTGGATAAGAGGATTATGTGTTGATAGCTGAAGATTTTGGTTATCGATTTGATGTTGGTATTGGAAAATAAATTCTCTATAGCCAGTAAAACCACACTTTTTAGCAAAACGAGTTAGGGCTGCTTGGGAAATATGTAGTTTTTGAGCTACATTTTGTGATGATAAATCATCCTGTATCGTATCGACCTGTAAGAAATAACGAGCAATTTCTTGCTCTAATTCAGTTAATTCATCAAAGTGGAGATCAATAATAGAGGGAATATCTTGATTGTTCATAGGATTCCTTTGTATGATTTATATTAAATTAAAAGTCAGAAATTTCTATTGGTTGATATTATTATACCATACAAAATAATGATAATTAAATAAAAAAGAAAAGCTCTTTTAAAAATCAAATAAAGTACTCCCATTTTCCATAATTTTCTTCTCAATTTGTGGTACAATGAAGAATGAGATTTTAAATAGAAATGAGACTGACTTGTATGAGAAAATTTGACAGCCATTCGATTCCGATTCGGCTTAATTTATTGTTTTCAATTGTTATTTTGCTCTTTATGACCATCATTGGTCGCCTGCTTTACATGCAGGTTTTGAACAAGGATTTTTTTATGAGACAAAAACTAGCATCGGCAAGTAAAACAAAGGTGACAACTAGTTCAGCTCGAGGCGAAATTTATGATGCCAGCGGCAAGCCCTTGGTTGAAAATACTGTGAAACAAGTTGTTTCCTTTACTCGAAACAACAAAATGACGGCTGCAGATTTGAAAGAAACAGCCAAGAAGTTGCTAGCCTATGTGGGAGTTTCTTCTCCAACATTGACTGACCGACAGTTGGCAGACTATTACCTAGCAGATCAAGATGTCTATAAGAAAGCAGTGGAAAGTTTACCACATGAGAAACGCCTTGATTCTGACGGAAATCAATTATCTGAATCCGAACTTTACAATAACACTGTTGAAAGTATCAATCCAAGTCAATTGACCTACTCGGATGACGAAAAGAAAGAAATTTACCTCTTTAGCCAACTCAATGCAGTTGAAAATTTTGCGACAGGTACCATTGCGACAGATTCCTTGACAGATACACAGATTGCCTTGATTGCTTCGGCTTCTAAGAATTTACCTGGCATCAGTATTTCGACTTCCTGGGATCGAAAAGTTCTAGAAACTTCACTTTCTTCTATAGTAGGAAGTGTTTCTAGTGAAAAAGCTGGTCTCCCAGCGGAAGAAGCAGATGCTTATATTAAAAAGGGTTATTCTTTAAATGACCGTGTTGGTACCTCTTATCTAGAAAAACAATATGAAGAAACCTTGCAAGGTAAACGCTCGGTAAAGGAAATTCATCTAGACAAGTACGGTAACATGGAAAGTGTCGAAAATATCGAAGAGGGGACTAAAGGGAATAATATTAAACTGACCATTGATTTGGCCTTCCAAGATAGCGTGGATGCTTTGCTGAAAAGTTATTTCAATTCTGAGTTAGGAAATGGAGGAGCCAGATATTCTGAAGGTGTTTATGCAGTTGCTTTGAACCCCAAAACAGGTGCAGTTTTGTCTATGTCAGGGCTCAAACATGATCTGAAAACGGGAGAGCTAACGCCTGATTCCTTGGGAACGGTGACTAATGTCTTTGTCCCAGGTTCGGTTGTCAAGGCGGCGACCATCAGTTCTGGTTGGGAAAATGGTGTTTTATCAGGAAACCAAACCTTAACAGATCAGCCTATTGTTTTCCAAGGTTCAGCTCCAATTAATTCTTGGTATACATTGGCATATGGATCTTTTCCTATTACAGCTGTGGAAGCCTTGGAGTATTCATCTAATACTTACATGGTTCAAACGGCTTTGGGCATTATGGGTCAGACCTATCAACCCAATATGTTTGTTTTAACTAACAATTTAGAATCCGCTATGGGGAAACTTCGTTCGACATTTGCTGAATATGGTCTTGGAGCCTCAACAGGTATTGACCTTCCAGGTGAGTCAACTGGTTTTATACCAAAAGAGTATAATTTTGCTAATTACATTACCAATGCATTTGGTCAGTTTGATAACTACACCCCAATGCAATTGGCCCAGTACGTTGGAACTATTGCCAACAACGGTGTTCGGATTGCACCTCACATTGTCGAGGGGATTTATGGAAACAACGAACAAGGTGGCTTAGGGAACTTAATCCAATCTGTTGAAACCAAGGAAATGAATAAAATTAATATTTCTGAGTCTGATGTTTCCATCCTCCAACAAGGCTTTTATCAAGTGTCACATGGTGGGAGTGCTTTGACAACCGGTCGTGCCTTTTCAAATGGCGCAGCGGTATCCATTAGTGGAAAAACAGGTACTGCCGAAAGTTATGTTGAGGGTGGTCAAAAATCCGACAATACCAATGCTGTGGCCTATGCACCATCAGATAATCCTCAAATCGCTGTAGCTGTTGTCTTCCCACATAACACCAACCTTACAAATGGTGTCGGACCTTCCATTGCGCGCGATATTATCAACCTCTATAACCAACATCATCCAATGAATTAGAAAGGAATATATGCTTTATCCAACACCTATTGCTAAGCTAATTGACAGTTATTCGAAGTTACCGGGTATCGGGATTAAGACGGCTACCCGTCTGGCCTTCTATACTATTGGAATGTCTGATGACGATGTCAATGAATTTGCCAAAAACCTCCTTTCTGCTAAGAGAGAGCTAACCTATTGTTCAGTTTGTGGTCGTTTGACTGATGACGATCCTTGCTCTATCTGTACCGATCCAAGTCGTGACCAGACAACGATTTTAGTTCTCGAGGATAGTCGTGATGTGGCAGCCATGGAGAACATCCAAGAATACCACGGACTCTATCATGTTTTACACGGACTCATTTCTCCTATGAATGGCGTCAGTCCTGATGATATCAATCTCAAGAGTCTCATGACTCGTCTGATGGACAGTGAAGTTTCAGAGGTCATCGTAGCAACCAATGCCACAGCAGATGGGGAAGCAACTTCTATGTATCTTTCACGTTTGCTCAAGCCAGCTGGAATTAAAGTTACACGCCTGGCACGAGGTCTTGCTGTGGGAGCAGATATCGAGTATGCGGACGAAGTCACACTCTTACGAGCCATTGAAAATCGGACAGAGCTGTAAGTCTAGACAAATTTACGAACTTAATTCATTTATATAAAAAATCAAGGAGATCGATATTTGTTTTATCGGTCTCTTTTTAGATTTATTGAAGACTAGTATCAGGTTCAAGTTTCAAAAAAAGAAGCAAATATGATATACTAAAGAACGAGTATTCTATTAGAATTAGGACAAGTAATATGAAACAAACGATTATTCTTTTATACGGTGGGCGTAGTGCAGAGCGCGAAGTCTCTGTCCTTTCTGCGGAAAGTGTCATGCGTGCGGTTAACTACGATCGTTTCACTGTTAAGACTTTCTTTATCAGTCAGTCAGGTGACTTTATCAAAACGCAAGAATTTAGCCAGACTCCTGGTCAAGAGGACCGTCTTATGACCAATGCGACTATTGATTGGGATAAGAAAGTTGCACCAAGTGCTATATACGAAGAGGGAGCAGTGGTCTTTCCAGTTCTTCATGGTCCGATGGGAGAAGATGGCTCTGTTCAAGGCTTCTTAGAAGTTTTGAAAATGCCCTATGTCGGCTGTGATATCTTGTCATCAAGCCTTGCTATGGACAAAATCACGACCAAGCGTGTGTTAGAATCTGCTGGTATTGCCCAAGTTCCTTATGTGGCTATCGTTGAAGGTGATGATATGACTTCTAAAATCGCTGAAGTTGAAGAAAAGTTGACTTATCCAGTCTTCACAAAACCATCAAATATGGGTTCAAGTGTCGGTATTTCTAAATCTGAAAATCAAGAAGAACTCCGTCAAGCCTTGAAACTTGCCTTCCAATATGACAGCCGTGTCTTGGTTGAGCAAGGAGTGAATGCCCGTGAAATCGAGGTTGGACTCTTGGGAAACTACGATGTCAAAAGCACGCTACCAGGAGAAGTAGTCAAGGATGTTGCCTTTTATGATTACGATGCCAAGTATATTGATAACAAAATTACTATGGACATCCCAGCAAACATCAGTGATGACGTGGTAGCTGTCATGCGTCAAAATGCAGAAACAGCCTTTCGTGCCATTGGTGGCCTCGGTCTCTCTCGTTGTGATTTCTTCTATACAGATAAGGGAGAGATTTTCTTGAATGAACTCAATACCATGCCAGGTTTCACCCAGTGGTCTATGTACCCACTTCTTTGGGACAATATGGGAATCAGTTACCCAGACCTAATCGAGCGTTTGGTTGATCTTGCCAAGGAAAGTTTTGACAAGCGCGAAGCGCATTTGCTATAACAATGAAAGAAAGGGTAGGAGCCAGAACCATCACTGCAAGGTGACTAGAGTTCTCGGACTTCAACCCTTTTTAAAGGAGTAGAAATGAAATTAACAATCCATGAAGTGGCCCAAGTTGTAGGAGCCAAAAATGATGTGACAGTTTATCCAGATAGTCCACTAGTTAAGGCGGAATTTGACAGTCGTTTGATTGCTGCAGGGGACTTATTTGTGCCCCTCAAGGGAGCGCGTGATGGTCATGACTTTATCGAAACAGCCTTTGAAAATGGCGCTGCCGTAACCCTGGCTGAGAAAGAGATCGCAAATCATCCCTACATTTTAGTAGATGATGTCTTGACTGCTTTTCAAAGCCTAGCTGCCTACTATCTTGAAAAAACGGCTGTTGATGTCTTTGCTGTCACAGGTTCAAATGGTAAGACAACGACCAAGGATATGTTAGCGCATTTACTGTCAACAAGCTACAAAACCTACAAACACAAGGGAACTACAATAACGAGATTGGCCTTCCCTACACAGTTCTCCATATGCCTGAAGGAACAGAAAAGTTGGTCTTGGAGATGGGACAGGATCACCTCGGAGATATTCATCTCTTGTCAGAATTGGCTCGTCCAAAAACAGCCATCGTGACCTTGGTTGGTGAAGCCCATTTAGCCTTTTTCAAAGACCGTTCTGAGATTGCTAAAGGCAAAATGCAAATTGCTGATGGCATGGCGTCTGCTTCCTTGCTCTTGGCACCAGCAGATCCGATTGTAGAGGACTACTTGCCAACTGATAAAAAGGTAGTCCGTTTTGGGCAAGGGGCAGAGTTGGAAATTATAGACCTGGTTGAGCGCAAGGATAGTCTGACCTTTAAGGCTAATTTCTTGGAACAAGCTCTTGATTTGCCAGTGACTGGTAAGTACAATGCCACCAATGCTATGATTGCATCCTATGTTGCCCTACAAGAAGGAGTTTCAGAGGAGCAAATCCGTTTGGCCTTCCAAAATCTTGAATTGACGCGTAACCGTACCGAGTGGAAGAAAGCAGCCAATGGAGCAGATATCCTATCAGATGTTTACAATGCCAATCCAACTGCTATGAAGCTGATTTTAGAGACTTTCTCTGCCATTCCAGCCAATGAAGGTGGCAAGAAAATTGCAGTGTTGGCTGATATGAAGGAGCTTGGTTACCAGTCTGTTCAACTCCATAACCAGATGATTTTGAGCCTTTCTCCAGATGTGCTTGATACCGTTATTTTCTATGGAGAAGACATTGCTGAATTAGCCCAATTGGCCAGTCAAATGTTCCCAATTGGCCACGTTTACTACTTCAAGAAAACAGAAGACCAAGACCAATTTGAAGACCTAGTCAAGCAGGTCAAAGAAAGCCTTGGAGTCAATGACCAAATCCTACTCAAAGGCTCTAACTCTATGAATCTAGCTAAGTTGGTAGAAAGTTTAGAAAATGAATACAAGTGATTTGCTAAGTATCTTCAAAGAATGATTGCTCTTACAGATACTGGACTAACCTTTACAAAGGATCCTTTTGACCGTGAGCGCTACGAAGACTTGCGAAGTCTGTTATCTGAAATGTTGAATCAGGTATCAGACCTTGATGCAGACGAAGTGGCAGAACTCTTGAAACCGACCTCCGCTTATGCGACTCCTTTAATGGACGTCCGTGCTTGGATAGTTGAGGATGAAAAAATTTGTCTGGTTAGGGGACAAGGAGAGAATGATTGGGCTTTGCCAGGTGGCTTTGGCGAGGTCGGTTATTCACCAACTGAAAATATTCTCAAGGAAATTGAAGAAGAAACCGGTTTTAAAGTCAAAGTTGAAAGACTACTAGCTGTTTTTGATACCAATCGTTTCCAACTACAGAGTAAACAATATGCAAAGTTTGTTTTTGAATGTAAGTTTCTCGATGGACAATTCCAAGAAAATCAAGAAATTGCAGACCTTCAATTTTTTGCCATTGACCAACTGCCGAACTTATCTGAAAAACGCATTACCAAGGAGCAAATAGAGATTCTTTGGCAGGTTTATCAAGGCTATAGGGAACAATATCTTGACTAAGAAGATGATTATCGTATTTCTAAATCCATTTTTGACAAATAGCATGGTATAATAATATGCAGGAAAATTTTGAATCATGAGGAAGACTAGATGAATTTATGGGATATTTTCTTTACGACTCAGGCAAGCGAGCCACCCAAGTTTGATCTTTTTTGGTATGTTAGCCTATTTACGCTCTTAGCCTTGACCTTTTATACAGCCTATCGTTATCGTGAAAAGAAGGTTTACCAACGGTTTTTCCAGATTTTACAGGCAGTTCAGTTGCTCCTTCTTTATGGTTGGTACTGGGTCAATCATATGCCACTGTCAGAAAGCTTACCCTTTTACCATTGTCGTATGGCTATGTTTGTGGTGCTTTTGCTACCTGGTCAGTCTAAATATAGGCAGTATTTTGCATTACTAGGAACATTTGGGACATTAGCGGCCTTTGTTTATCCAGTGCCAGATGCCTATCCTTTCCCCCATATTGCGATTTTATCCTTTATCTTTGGGCACTTAGCTCTCTTGGGGAACTCATTGGTTTATCTATTGAGACAGTATAATGCGCGATTGCTGGATGTGAAGGGAATTTTTTTCATGACCTTTGCATTAAATGCCTTAATTTTTGTGGTCAATTTGGTAACAGGTGGAGATTATGGATTCTTGACAAAACCGCCATTGGTTGGAGATCACGGCTTAGTAGCTAATTATTTAATCGTTTCTCTGGCCCTGTCAGCAGCGATTACGTTGACAAAGAAAATCTTGGAACTATTTTTAGAACAAGAAGCAGAAAAAATGATTGCAAAGAAAGCTTAGAAATGAGCTTTCTTTTTGTACACTAGATAGATTGTTGATAAAGTTTACAGTGAATGAATTTTTGAACAGAAAAACTAAAAATTGGCTAGTAAATTTAGGAAAAACTAAGCACAATCAGATTTTTTGTGTTATAATATTCTGTGAATAGCTATGCCCATGTTTAGCTATGGAATATTACGAAGTGAGAAACTTGGAAGATAGAGAGGATGCGATGTAATGGCTAGAGAAGGCTTTTTTACAGGTCTAGATATTGGAACAAGCTCTGTTAAGGTGCTTGTAGCCGAGCAGAGAAATGGTGAATTAAATGTAATTGGCGTGAGTAATGCCAAAAGTAAAGGTGTAAAGGATGGAATCATTGTTGATATTGATGCAGCAGCAACTGCTATCAAATCAGCTATTTCCCAAGCAGAAGAAAAGGCAGGCATTTCGATTAAATCAGTGAATGTCGGCTTGCCTGGAAATCTTCTGCAGGTAGAACCAACTCAAGGGATGATTCCAGTAACATCTGATACCAAGGAAATTACGGATCAAGATGTTGAAAATGTTGTCAAATCAGCTTTGACAAAGAGTATGACACCTGACCGTGAAGTCATTACCTTTATTCCTGAAGAATTTATTGTGGATGGTTTCCAAGGAATTCGTGACCCACGTGGCATGATGGGGGTTCGCCTTGAAATGCGTGGCTTGCTTTATACAGGCCCTCGTACTATCTTGCACAATTTGCGTAAGACAGTTGAACGTGCAGGTGTTCAGGTTGAAAATGTTATCATTTCACCACTAGCAATGGTTCAATCAGTTTTGAACGAAGGTGAACGTGAATTTGGTACTACAGTGATTGATATGGGGGCAGGTCAAACGACTGTCGCTACAATTCGTAACCAAGAACTCCAGTTCACCAATATTCTCCAAGAAGGCGGAGATTATGTAACTAAGGATATCTCTAAAGTCTTGAAGACATCACAGAAACTAGCCGAAGGTTTGAAATTAAACTATGGAGAGGCTTATCCTCCTCTCGCAAGTAAAGAAACATTCCAAGTTGAAGTGATCGGGGAAGTAGAACCTGTTGAAGTAACAGAAAATTACTTGTCAGAGATTATTTCTGCACGAATCAAGCATATCTTTGAACAAATCAAACAAGACTTGGAGAGAAGACATTTATTGGATCTTCCTGGTGGAATTGTTTTGATCGGTGGAAATGCTATTTTACCGGGTATGGTAGAATTGGCTCAAGAAGTCTTTGGCGTTCGTGTCAAACTCTATGTTCCAAACCAAGTTGGTATTCGCAATCCAGCCTTTGCGCATGTGATTAGTCTATCGGAATTCGCTGGACAATTGACAGAAGTCAATCTTTTGGCTCAACGAGCAGTCAAGGGTGAAGTTGCTCTGACTCATCAACCAATTAGTTTTGGGGGAATGATTCAGAAAACAGCTCAGTTTGTACAATCAACGCCTGTTCAACCAGCTCCTACTCCAGAAGTAGAGCCGGTGGCTCCTACAGAACCAATGGCGGATTTCCAACAAGCTTCACAAAATAAACCGAAATTAGCAGATCGTTTCCGTGGCTTGATCGGAAGCATGTTTGACGAATAAAGAGGAAAAATAAATTATGACATTTTCATTTGATACAGCTGCTGCTCAAGGTGCAGTGATTAAAGTAATTGGTGTCGGTGGAGGTGGTGGCAATGCCATCAACCGTATGGTCGACGAAGGTGTTACAGGCGTAGAATTTATCGCAGCAAACACAGATGTACAAGCATTGAGTAGTACAAAAGCTGAGACTGTTATTCAATTGGGACCTAAATTGACTCGTGGTTTGGGTGCAGGAGGTCAACCTGAGGTTGGTCGTAAGCTGCTGAAGAGAGCGAAGAAACATTGACAGCTGCTATCAGTGGAGCGGATATGGTCTTCATTACTGCTGGTATGGGAGGAGGATCAGGTACTGGTGCAGCTCCTGTTATTGCCCGTATTGCTAAAGATTTAGGTGCTCTTACAGTTGGTGTTGTAACACGTCCGTTTGGTTTTGAAGGAAGCAAACGTGGACAATTTGCTGTAGAAGGAATCAATCAGCTACGCGAACATGTAGATACTCTATTGATTATTTCAAACAACAACTTGCTTGAAATTGTTGATAAGAAAACACCTCTTCTTGAAGCACTTAGCGAAGCGGATAACGTTCTTCGTCAAGGTGTTCAAGGAATTACCGATTTGATTACCAACCCAGGATTGATTAACCTTGACTTTGCCGATGTGAAAACAGTTATGGCAAATAAAGGGAACGCCCTAATGGGTATCGGTATTGGTAGTGGAGAAGAACGTGTGGTAGAAGCAGCTCGTAAGGCAATCTACTCACCACTTCTTGAAACAACGATTGACGGTGCTGAGGATGTTATCGTCAACGTTACTGGTGGACTTGACTTGACTTTGATTGAAGCAGAAGAAGCATCGGAAATCGTTAACCAAGCAGCTGGTCAAGGAGTGAACATCTGGCTCGGAACATCTATTGATGAAAGCATGCGTGATGAAATTCGCGTAACAGTTGTTGCAACAGGTGTTCGTCAAGATCGTGTTGAAAAGGTAGTAGCTCCACAAGCTAGACCTACTACTAACTACCGTGAGACAGTGAAACCAGCTCATTCACATGGCTTTGATCGTCATTTTGATATGGCAGAAACTGCAGAAATTCCAAGTCCAGCACCTCGTCGCACAGAAACTTCTCAATCTTCAGCGTTTGGTGATTGGGACTTGCGTCGTGAGACGATTGTTCGTCCAACTGATTCAGTTGTATCACCAGTTGAACGTTTCGAAGCACCATCTTTAGAAGAGGATGAATTAGAAACTCCTCCATTTTTCAAAAATCGTTAAGTAAATGAATTTGAAAGAAAATACAGAACGTGTTTTTCAACAAGTAAAAGATGCAAGTCAGCAGGCAGGAAGAGAAGATAATTCTGTTTCAGTTCTTGCTGTTACAAAATATGTAGACGTGCCGACAGCGGAGGCTTTGCTTCCGCTAGGTGTGCATCATATTGGTGAAAATCGTGTAGATAAGTTCCTTGAGAAATATGAAGCTTTAAAAGATAGAAATATTACCTGGCATTTGATTGGAACCTTGCAAAGACGCAAGGTCAAAGATGTCATTCAGTATGTTGATTATTTCCACGCTTTGGATTCATTAAAGCTAGCAGAAGAAATTCAAAAGAGAAGTGACCGAGTTGTTAAGTGTTTCTTACAAGTGAATATCTCAAGGGAAGAGAGCAAACATGGTTTTTCAAAGGAAGAACTACTGGAGCTCTTGCCAGAATTAGCAACCTTAGATAAAATTGAATATGTAGGCTTGATGACTATGGCTCCTTTTGAAGCTAGTAGTGATGAGTTGAAAGAAATTTTTAAAGCTACACAGGATTTGCAACTAGAAATTAGAGAAAAACAAATTTCCAATATGCCAATGACGGACTTGAGTATGGGTATGAGTCGTGACTACAAGGAAGCGATTGAATTTGGCTCAACATTTGTCAGAATTGGTACAGCATTTTTTAAGTAGGAAAGAAATATGTCTTTAAAAGATAGATTTGATAGATTTATAGATTATTTTACAGAAGATGGAGAAGATGCTGGTATTACTTATCAGCCTAAAGCTGAGGAACCGATTGTGGCTCCAGTTCCTTCCGTAAAAGAGTTACCTCAACAAGTTGCAACTGCGCCATCTAAAGAAAAAAACATTACTCGTCTTCATGCCCGTCAACAAGAATTGGCTATGCAAAGTCAACGTTATACTGATAAGGTGACGATTGATGTTCGTTATCCACGCAAGTACGAAGATGCTACAGAAATTGTTGATTTATTAGCTGGTAACGAAAGTATTTTGATTGATTTTCAATATATGACAGAGATTCAAGCACGTCGTTGTTTAGATTATCTGGATGGAGCTTGTCATGTTCTAGCTGGAAATTTGAAAAAGGTAGCTTCTACCATGTATCTGTTGACACCAGTGAATGTTATTGTAAATGTTGAAGATATTCGTTTACCAGATGAATCACAAAATGGTGAATTTGGTTTTGACATGAAGCGTACGAGAGTGAAATAATGCTCTTTCTCATTCGTTTTATTCAAAATGCAGTAGATATCTATTCACTGATTTTAGTCGTTTTTGCTCTGATGTCTTGGTTCCCAAATGCTTATGAATCGCGCCTAGGTCGCTTGATTATTAGCTTAGTGAAACCGATAATAGCTCCTTTACAACGCTTACCCCTTCAGATTGCAGGGCTTGACTTGTCTGTCTGGATTGCGGTATTATTAGTGCATTTTTTAGGGAACCAATTGATTCGACTTTTAGTGATTTTTCTATGAACAAGATGATTTATCAACACTTTTCTAAGAATGATTCGTCTTTTATTGATAAGGGAGCCGAATGGATAAAAAAGGTAGAAGATTCTTATTCTCCTTTTTTAAGCCCTTTTGTAAATCCTCATCAAGAAAAGATTTTAAAGGTTCTAGCATCAACGAAGGGCATCTCCTACATGAGTAGTCGGCAGTTTCTTGAAACTGAATACGTACGGATACTCCTGTATCCTGATTATTTTGAACCCGAATTCTCTGATTTTGAACTATCCTTGCAAGAAATAGTTTATTCTAATAAGTTTGAACGTTTAACGCATGCAAATATTAGGGACTGTTTTAAATCAGCTGGGAATTGATAGGAAGCTGTTTGGTGATATCTTGGTCAACGAAGAGAGAGCACAGATTATCATTAATCGACAGTTTACTCTCCTTTTCCAAGACGGCATTACGAAAATTGCCCGTCTACCTGTTCGTCTAGAAGAACGGGATTTTACTGAGAAAATTGCTACAGCAGAAGATTATCAAGAATTGGATATTTGTATCGCTAGTTCTAGATTAGATGTTTTCCTAGCGGGGGTCTTCAAACTGTCAAGAAATCAGGCAAATCAGTTAATTGAAAAGCAGGCAGTTCAAGTTAATTACCATTTAGTTGAAAAATCAGATTATACAGTTCAAGTTGGAGACTTGATTAGTGTAAGGAAATTTGGTCGATTGAAACTCATTAGAGATAATGGGCAAACAAAAAAAGATAAAAAGAAATTAACGGTCCAATTGTTATTAAGTAAGTGAGGAAAAATATGCCAATTACATCGTTAGAAATCAAAGATAAAACCTTTAGCACACGCTTCAGAGGGTTTGATCAAGAAGAAGTAGATGAGTTTTTAGATATTGTAGTCCGTGATTATGAGGATTTAGTTCGCTCTAATCATGATAAGGATTTACATATTAAGAGTTTGGAAGAGCGTTTGTCTTACTTTGATGAGATGAAAGATTCATTGAGCCAGTCTGTATTGATTGCACAAGACACAGCTGAACGAGTAAAACAAGCTGCAGCTGAACGTTCAAATAATATTATCCATCAAGCAGAGCAAGATGCACAACGTTTATTGGAAGAAGCTAAGTATAAGGCAAATGAAATTCTTCGTCACGCAACTGATAATGCTAAGAAAGTTGCTGTTGAAACAGAAGAATTGAAGAACAAGAGTCGTGTCTTTCACCAACGTCTCAAATCTACCATTGAGAGCCAGTTAGCAATTGTTGAATCATCAGATTGGGAAGACATTCTTCGCCCAACAGCGACTTATCTTCAAACAAGTGATGAGGCCTTTAAAGAAGTTGTTAGCGAAGTTTAGGTGACTCTGTCTTACAACAGCATTCAGAGGAAGAACCAATTGATATTACTCGTCAGTTTTCTCCTGAAGAAATGGCAGAGTTGCAAGCACGTATCGAAGCGGCTAATAAGGAACTTGCGGAAGCCGAAGCAAGAGCCGAGCAGGAACAAGTAGTTTCACCAGCTCCTGTTGTTGAAGAAAGTCTAGCTCATCCAGTTGGTCCGATGTATGAAGAACCAGAAGTAGCCCCAAGCCATTACTCAGGGCCAACACCTGCTACTGAAGCTGTAAATTCAGAACCAGGTTTGTGGCACCGCAAGAATCTGTTACAATTTTATAAGAAATAATCTGAGAACAATATCTTATCCTTATATTTTCAGCGAGCAGGAGATGGTGTGAGTCCTGTAATCCCTAATGATAAGATTATCCTCTCAAACAATCAAGTCTGAATGGAGTAAGATTTGACGTTCCCCACGTTACGGGATAAGAGGAAAAAAGCTGAGTCTTTTTTCGAATAAAGGTGGTACCACGATTTTCGTCCTTTTTGGAAGTCGTGGTTTTTAATTTGTTATTATTTATAAAGGAGATACCATGAAACTCAAAGATACCCTTAACCTTGGGAAAACAGCTTTCCCAATGCGTGCAGGACTTCCTACCAAAGAACCAGTTTGGCAAAAGGAATGGGAAGATGCAAAACTTTACCAACGTCGTCAAGAATTGAACCAAGGAAAACCTCATTTCACCTTGCATGATGGCCCTCCATACGCGAACGGAAATATCCACGTTGGCCATGCTATGAATAAGATTTCAAAAGATATCATTGTCCGCTCAAAATCTATGTCAGGTTTTTACGCACCATTTATCCCTGGTTGGGATACTCATGGTCTGCCAATCGAGCAAGTTTTGGCAAAACAAGGTGTCAAACGCAAAGAAATGGACTTGGTTGAGTACTTGAAACTTTGCCGTGAATACGCTCTTTCTCAAGTAGATAAACAACGCGAAGACTTCAAACGTTTGGGTGTTTCTGGTGACTGGGAAAATCCATATGTGACTTTGACTCCTGATTATGAAGCAGCACAAATCCGTGTATTTGGTGAAATGGCTAACAAGGGCTATATCTACCGTGGTGCCAAACCAGTTTACTGGTCTTGGTCATCTGAGTCGGCTCTAGCTGAGGCAGAAATTGAATATCATGACTTGCTTTCTACATCTCTTTACTATGCCAATAAGGTGAAAGATGGCAAAGGTATTTTAGATACAGATACTTATATCGTTGTCTGGACAACTACTCCATTTACCATCACAGCTTCTCGTGGTTTGACGGTTGGAGCAGATATTGATTACGTTTTGGTTCAACCTGCTGGTGAAGCTCGTAAGTTTGTGGTTGCTGCAGAATTATTGAATAGCTTGTCTGAGAAATTTGCTTGGGCTGATGTTCAAGTTTTGGCAACTTACCGTGGTCAAGAACTCAACCATATCGTAACAGAACACCCATGGGATACAGCTGTAGATGAATTGGTGATCCTTGGTGACCACGTTACAACTGACTCTGGTACAGGTATTGTCCATACAGCCCCTGGTTTTGGTGAGGACGACTACAATGTTGGTATTGCTAATGGTCTTGAGGTCGCAGTCACTGTTGACGAACGCGGTATCATGATGGCCAATGCTGGTGCTGAGTTTGAAGGTCAATTCTATGACAAGGTGGTTCCAACCGTTATTGAAAAACTTGGCAACCTCCTTCTTGCCCAAGAAGAAATCTCTCACTCATACCCATTTGACTGGCGTACCAAGAAACCAATCATCTGGCGTGCAGTTCCACAATGGTTTGCCTCAGTTTCTAAATTCCGCCAAGAGATCTTAGACGAAATTGAAAAAAAGTGAAATTCCACTCAGAATGGGGTAAAGTCCGTCTTTACAATATGATCCGTGACCGTGGCGACTGGGTTATCTCTCGTCAACGTGCTTGGGGTGTTCCGCTTCCAATTTTCTACGCTGAAGATGGTACAGCGATCATGACTGCTGAAACTATTGAACATGTGGCTCAACTCTTTGAGGAACATGGTTCAAGCATTTGGTGGGAACGTGATGCCAAGGATCTCTTGCCAGAAGGATTTACTCACCCAGGTTCACCAAATGGCGAGTTCAAGAAAGAAACAGATATCATGGACGTTTGGTTTGACTCAGGTTCATCATGGAATGGGGTTGTGGTAAACCGTCCTGAGTTGACTTACCCAGCAGACCTTTACCTAGAAGGTTCAGACCAATACCGTGGTTGGTTTAACTCATCACTCATCACATCTGTTGCCAACCATGGCGTAGCACCTTACAAACAAATTCTGTCACAAGGATTTGCCCTTGACGGTAAAGGTGAGAAGATGTCTAAATCTCTTGGAAATACCATTGCTCCAAGTGATGTTGAAAAACAATTTGGTGCAGAAATCTTGCGTCTCTGGGTAACAAGTGTGGATTCAAGTAACGACGTGCGTATCTCTATGGATATCTTGAGCCAAGTCTCTGAAACTTACCGTAAGATTCGTAACACCCTTCGTTTCTTGATTGCTAACACATCTGACTTTAATCCAGCTGAGGATGCAGTAGCTTACGAAGAACTTCGTTCAGTTGATAAGTACATGACCATTCGCTTTAACCAGCTTGTGAAAACGATTCGTGATGCCTATGCCAACTTTGAATTCTTGACAATCTACAAGGCCTTGGTGAACTTTATCAACGTTGATTTGTCAGCCTTTTACCTTGATTTTGCAAAAGATGTTGTTTATATCGAAGGTGCCAAATCATTGGAACGCCGTCAAATGCAGACTGTCTTTTATGATATTCTTGTGAAAATTACCAAACTCTTGACACCAATCCTTCCTCACACAGCAGAGGAAATCTGGTCATATCTTGAGTTTGAAGCTGAAGACTTCGTTCAATTATCAGAATTGCCAGAAGCGGAAACTTTTGCTAATCAAGAAGAAATCTTGGATACATGGGCAGCCTTCATGGACTTCCGTGGACAAGCTCAAAAAAAGCCTTGGAAGAAGCTCGTAATGCAAAAGTAATCGGTAAATCACTTGAAGCCCACTTGACAGTTTATCCAAATGAAGTGGTGAAAACTCTGCTCGAAGCAGTAAACAGCAATGTGGCTCAACTTTTAATCGTGTCAGACTTGACTATTGCAGAAGGACCAGCTCCAGAAACTGCTGTTAGCTTCGAAGATGTAGCCTTCACAGTAGAACGCGCTGCAGGAGAAGTGTGTGACCGTTGCCGTCGTATCGATCCAACAACAGCAGAACGCAGCTACCAGGCAGTTATCTGTGACCACTGTGCAAGCATCGTAGAAGAAAACTTTGCAGACGCAGTCGCAGAAGGATTTGAAGAGAAATAGTCTAAGAAAAATACAGGAGAAATTCCTGTATTTTTTTAAAAAATAAAAACTTTAATAAAAATATGGTATAATATACCTTATTAAAATAAAAGGAGACAGTTATGAAGACAAAAACACTTGCACAAGTTGCTGGAATTATTGGGACTATCGCAGGCACGCTCTTGGCAATTTTACCTGTAATTATATTAATGATTGTACCTATTTTTGAGAATGAAGATTTTGCAGGAGTAATTTTGGCGATTATTTTCATTGTTTTTACATTAGTGAAAATCGCAACTCTAATTCTTGGAATTCTCTCTCTAATCTACTATAAGGATGATAAGCGTATTTCAATGGCACCATCTATTTTGTTAATCGTAGGTTCTGTAGTAGGCTTGATTCCATTTTTAGGCTGGATTGGTGGCATCGTCATTGTCACCGGTGGTGCCCTTTTTTTAACAAGCTTGAAACAATTTCAAGTTCAAGAATAGCTGTTTATTGGGAGAAGGGGCGTTCACCTCTTCTCTTTTTAATCGATTTTGACTAGCTTTTTTGTGAAAAATTGTGTAAAATAGAATAGATAAACGAGGGAAAACCTCGGAAAATTTAAAGGAGAATCCATCTAATGGTAAAATTGGTTTTTGCTCGCCACGGTGAGTCTGAATGGAACAAAGCTAACCTTTTCACTGGTTGGGCTGATGTTGATTTGTCTGAAAAAGGTACACAACAAGCGATTGACGCTGGTAAATTGATCAAAGAAGCTGGTATCGAATTTGACCAAGCTTACACTTCAGTATTGAAACGTGCGATCAAAACAACAAACTTGGCTCTTGAAGCTTCTGACCAATTGTGGGTTCCAGTTGAAAAATCATGGCGTTTGAACGAACGTCACTACGGTGGTTTGACTGGTAAAAACAAAGCTGAAGCTGCTGAACAATTTGGTGATGAGCAAGTTCACATCTGGCGTCGTTCATACGATGTATTGCCTCCAAACATGGACCGTGATGATGAGCATTCAGCTCACACAGACCGTCGTTATGCTTCACTTGACGATTCAGTAATCCCAGATGCTGAAAACTTGAAAGTGACTTTGGAACGTGCTCTTCCTTTCTGGGAAGATAAAATCGCTCCAGCTCTTAAAGATGGTAAAAACGTATTCGTAGGAGCTCACGGTAACTCAATCCGTGCCCTTGTAAAACACATCAAAGGTTTGTCAGATGACGAAATCATGGACGTGGAAATCCCTAACTTCCCACCATTGGTATTCGAATTCGACGAAAAATTGAACGTCGTTTCTGAATACTACCTTGGAAAATAAAAAATTGTAAGTCTAGAATTGATTTCTAGGCTTTTTATGTTAGTATGGTAGTATGATAAGGAATAAAAAACAAGATTATGTACTGGCCTACAAGCAACCAGCGTCAACAACATATAAAAGTTGGGAAGAAGAGGCTTTACCGATAGGCAATGGTTCTTTAGGGGCAAAAGTATTTGGGCTTATTGGTGCTGAGCGGATTCAATTCAATGAAAAAAGTCTCTGGTCTGGTGGTCCTCTTCCTGATAGTTCCGATTACCAGGGTGGAAATCTTCAGGATCAGTATGTTTTTTTAGCTGAGATTCGGCAGGCTTTGGAAAATAGAGACTACAATACTGCTAAGGAACTGGCTGAACAGCACCTAGTTGGACCAAAAACGAGTCAATATGGGACCTATCTGTCCTTTGGTGATATTCACATAGAGTTTAGCAATCAAGGCAAGACTTTGTATCAGGTGACGGATTACCAGAGACAGTTTAATATCAGTAAGGCGCTTGCGACAACTTCTTATGTCTATAAGGGGACGAGATTTGAACGTGAAGTCTTTGCCAGTTTTCCAGATGATCTCTTGGTTCAGCGCTTTACTAAGGAAGGGGTGGAAACTTTAGATTTTACTATGGAACTGTCGCTGACCCGCGATTTGGCTTCTGATGGAAAGTATGAGCAGGAAAAATCTGATTACAAAGAGTGCCAGCTAGATATCACTGCTTCTCATATCTTGATGAAGGGACGAGTTAAAGACAATGACCTGCAGTTTGCTAGCTGTTTAGCTTGGGAAACGGATGGAGATATTAGAGTCTGGTCAGATAAGGTTCAGATATCAGGGGCCAGTTATGCCAATCTCTTCTTGGCAGCTAAGACAGATTTTGCCCAAAATCCTGCTAGCAATTATCGCAAGAAACTAGATTTGGAGCGACAAGTAAAGGGCTTGGTGGAGACAGCTAAAGAAAAGGGCTATGACCAATTGAAATCCAGGCATATTCAGGACTACCAAGCTTTATTTCAGCGTGTTCAATTGGATTTGGGGGCTGAAGTTGACGCATCCACTATAGATGATTTGTTAAAAAATTATAAGCCACAAGAGGGGCAGGCTTTGGAGGAGCTGTTCTTCCAGTATGGGCGGTATTTATTGATTAGTTCTTCCAGAGATTGCCCAGATGCGCTACCAGCTAACCTGCAAGGGGTCTGGAATGCGGTCGACAATCCTCCTTGGAATTCAGACTATCATTTAAATATCAACTTGCAGATGAATTATTGGCCAGCCTATGTGACTAACCTCTTAGAGACGGCCTTTCCGGTCATCAACTATATCGATGATTTGCGGGTCTATGGTCGCATAGCGGCTGCAAGGTATGCAGGAATCGTTTCTCAGAAAGAGGAAGAGAATGGTTGGTTGGTTCATACTCAAGCGACTCCCTTTGGCTGGACGGCACCTGGTTGGGATTATTACTGGGGTTGGTCTCCAGCTGCCAATGCGTGGATGATGCAAACGGTTTATGAGGCCTACTCATTTTACAGGGACCAAGACTATCTCAGGGAGAAAATTTATCCCATGTTGAGGGAAACGGTTCGTTTTTGGAATGATTTTTTACATGAGGACCATCAGGCGCAACGTTGGGTCTCTTCTCCGTCTTATTCTCCAGAACATGGGCCGATTTCGATTGGCAATACCTATGACCAATCTCTGATTTGGCAATTATTCCATGATTTTATTCAGGCTGCTCAAGAATTAGAGCTGGATGCGGACTTGTTGACGGAAGTCAAAGAAAAATTTGACCTGCTTAATCCTCTACAAATCAATCAATCTGGTCGAATCAGGGAGTGGTATGAGGAGGAAGAGCAACATTTTCAAAATGAAAAAGTGGAGACCCAGCATCGGCACGCTTCCCATTTGGTGGGACTCTATTCTGGCAATCTCTTTAGCTATATGGGGTAAGAGTATCTTGATGCGGCGCGTGCTAGTCTCAATGATCGTGGAGACGGCGGCACAGGTTGGTCCAAGGCAAATAAGCTCAATCTTTGGGCGCGTCTAGGAGATGGCAATCGAGCCCATAAATTATTAGCAGAGCAGTTAAAGACATCCACCTTGCCAAATCTTTGGTGTAGCCATCCTCCTTTCAGATAGATGGTAATTTTGGTGCTACTAGTGGCATGGCAGAAATGTTGCTCCAGTCTCATACAGCTTATCTGGTTCCTCTAGCTGCCCTACCCGATGCTTGGTCAACAGGTTCTGTTTCAGGTTTAGTGGCACGTGGATATTTTGAAGTGAGCATGAGCTGGGCGGATAAAAAACTCTTACAGTTGACCATTTTATCAAGAAGTGGGGGAGATTTGCGAGTCTCCTATCCAGGTATTGAAAAAAGTATGATTGAAGTGAATCAAGAAAAAGCAAAAGTGAAATGCATAGAGAAAGATTGTATTTCAGTGGCGACAGCAGAAGGCGATCTGGTTCAATTTTCTTTTTAAGAAGATGTCATACTCTTCGAAAATCAAATTCAAACCACGTCAGCTTTATCTGCAACCTCAAAGCGGTGCTTTGAGCAACCTGCGGCTAGCTTCCTAGTTTGCTCTTTGATTTTCATTGAGTATTAGAAGGCAGTAATTTGAAACTGCCTTTTTTGAAGGATTTGAGAATGTAAGCAGTTTCCAACTAGTTGAAAAAGCGTTATAATGGTAGTAGGAAGTAATTTGTTTGAGAGAGGGTGGGTCTTATGGCTTATATTGAGATGAAACACTGTTACAAGCGTTATCAGGTTGGGGACACGGAGATTTTGGCCAATCGTGATGTGAATTTTGAGATTGAAAGGGAGAATTGGTTGTTATTCTAGGTGCGTCTGGTGCAGGCAAGTCAACGGTTCTTAACCTTCTTGGGGGAATGGATACCAATGATGAAGGTGAAATCTGGATAGATGGTGTTAATATTGCAGACTATAGTTCCCACCAACGAACAAACTATCGTCGTGAAGATGTAGGTTTTGTTTTTCAGTTTTATAATCTAGTTTCCAATCTGACAGCTAAGGAGAACGTGGAATTGGCTTCTGAAATCGTGACAGATGCCTTGAATCCTGAGCAGGTTTTGACAGATGTAGGTCTGACTCATCGTCTCAATAATTTTCCAGCCCAGCTTTCTGGAGGGGAGCAACAGCGAGTCTCCATTGCACGCGCTGTAGCCAAAAATCCTAAAATTCTCCTCTGTGATGAGCCTACTGGAGCCTTGGATTATCAGACGGGTAAACAGGTTTTGAAAATTCTCCAAGATATGTCTCGTCAAAAGGGAGCGACGGTGATTATTGTGACTCACAATGGAGCTTTGGCGCCCATTGCTGATCGCGTGATTCATATGCACGATGCCAGTATTAAGGATGTGGTGATCAACCAGCATCCTCAGGATATCGACAGTTTGGAGTACTAGCATGATCAAGCGAAAAACCTATTGGAAGGACTTAATTCAGTCCTTCACAGGATCCAAGGGGCGTTTTTTATCCATCTTGACCTTGATGATGTTGGGGTCTCTAGCCCTAGTAGGCCTCAAAGTGACTAGTCCCAACATGGAGGCGACAGCTAATGCTTATTTAAGAACTGCTCAAACCTTGGATTTGGCAGTTATGTCTAACTATGGCTTGGATCAAGCAGATCAAGAAGAACTAAAACAGACGGAGGGCGCAGAGGTTGAGTTTGGCTATTTGACAGATGTGACTATGGATAATGGGCAGGATGCCATTCGGCTGTACTCCAAACCAGCGCGAATTTCAACCTTTCAGCTAAGAGAGGGGCGACTTCCTCAGTCAGACAAGGAAATCGCTTTGGCCAGTCATTTGCAGGGCCAATATCGTGTGGGACAGGAGATTAGCTTAAAAGAAAACGAAGGCAGTCATTCCTCTTTAAAAGATCATACCTATACCATTACTGGTTTTGTGGATTCAGCTGAAATCCTCTCTCAGCGAGACATGGGCTACGCAGGCAGTGGAAGTGGGGCTCTGACAGCCTATGGGGTGCTTTTACCTAGTCAGTTTGATCAGAAAGTCTACAATATAGCTCGTTTAAAATATCAAGATTTGTCAGGATTAAATGCTTTTTCAGCAGCTTATGAAGAAAAATCCAAACAGCATCAGGAAGACCTAGAACAAGCTCTGTCAGATAATGGCAAGGCACGTCTGCAACTTTTGAAAAAAGAAGGACAAGAGTCTCTAGACAAGGGCCAAGAAACACTTGACAAGGCTGAGACTAATTTGCAGGAAGGCAAGCGTCGTTTAGCAACTGCTCAAGCTCGTTTACAGGCTCAGGAGAGTCAACTAGCCTTGCTTCCTCAAGCTCAGAGAGAGCAGGCCAGTGCTCAACTTACCCAAGCCAAGCAGGAATTGAGCAAGGAAGAGAACAAACTAAAGCAGGCTGAACAAAATCTAGCCCAAGAAAAGGAAAAATTAGAAAAACAGCAGCAAGTCTTGGATGATTTGGCTGAGCCCAAGTATCAGGTCTATAATCGGCAGACCATACCAGGTGGTCAGGGCTATCTCATGTACAGCAATGCTTCAGCCAGTATTCGAGCAGTGGGCAATATCTTTCCTGTGGTGCTTTATGCCGTAGCAGCCATGGTGACCTTTACAACCATGACTCGCTTTGTGGATGAAGAGCGGACTCATGCAGGGATTTTTAAGGCCTTGGGCTATCGCAGTAAGGATATTATCGCTAAATTTCTCCTCTATGGTCTAGTAGCTGGGACTGTCGGAACAGCTCTAGGTAGTATACTTGGCCATTATTTACTATCCAGTGTGATTTCAAGTGTCATTACAAAAGGCATGGTGGTGGGAGAAACCCAGATTCAGTTCTATTGGACCTATAGCTTACTAGCTCTTATCTTGAGTTGGTTGGCTAGTGTTCTACCAGCCTACTTGGTAGCTCGTAGGGAACTTCATGATGAAGCAGCCCAGCTTTTACTGCCTAAACCACCTGTCAAAGGAGCTAAAATCTTACTGGAACGCATCGATTTTATCTGGCGTCGTCTCAGTTTTACTCATAAGGTAACAGCCCGCAATATCTTCCGTTATAAGCAGCGTATGTTGATGACGATCTTTGGTGTGGCAGGTTCTGTAACCCTGCTCTTTGCAGGTTTGGGAATCCAATCCTCTGTGGCAGGGGTTCCGTCTAGACAGTTTCAACAAATTCAACAGTATCAGATGATTGTTTCTGAAAATCCTAGTGCGACCAATCAGGACAAGGCAGATCTAGAAGAAGTGCTGAAAGGACAGGATATCCAAGCCTACCAGAAAATCTATTCTAAAACGCTAGACAAGGATTTCAAAGGCAAGGCTGGTCTTCAAACTATTACCCTTATGATGACAGAGAAGGAGGATTTGATGCCCTTTATCCATCTGCAACATCATCAGCAGGAGCTGACATTAAACGATGGCATCGTTATTACAGCTAAACTCGCTCAGTTGGCAGATGTCAAGGTTGGGCAGACTCTAGAGATTGAAGGTAAGGAGCTAAAGATCGCTGCTATTGCTGAGAACTACGTTGGTCATTTTATTTATATGAGTCAAGCTAGCTATGAGCAACTTTACGGACAGCTATCCCAAGCCAACACTTATCTGGTTACGCTAAAGGATTCTAGTGCGCCTAGTATCGAAAGGCAGGCAGGCTTGCTTATGAATCAATCTGCGGTATCCAGTGTCGTCCAGAATGCTTCAGCCATTCGACTCTTTGACTCCGTCGCTAGCTCACTCAATCAGACCATGACCATCTTGGTCATCGTATCGGTTCTGTTGGCTATTGTTATCCTCTACAATCTGACCAATATCAACGTGGCTGAGAGAATCCGTGAACTCTCCACTATCAAGGTTCTCGGTTTTCATAATAATGAAGTCACTCTCTACATTTACCGTGAGACGATTGTGTTGTCCCTTGTGGGAATCGTACTTGGTCTGGTAGCTGGTTTCTATTTACACCAATTTTTGATTCAAATGATTTCACCTGCAACCATTCTTTTTTATCCACGGGTTGCTTGGGAAGTCTATGTAATCCCAGTGGCAGCAGTAAGTACCATTTTGACCTTGCTTGGTTTCTTCGTTAATCATCATTTGAGAAAGGTTGATATGCTTGAAGCCTTGAAATCTGTAGAGTAATACTCTTCTAGAATCTATTCAAACAACGTTAGCCATATCTGTAACCTCAAAACAGTGTCTTGAGCAACCTACGGCTAGTTTCTTAGTTTGCTCTTTGATTTTCATTGAGTATAAGGTAGTTGTTTTTATCTGATTGAAATTATATTTACTCGTAAGCAAAAATCCTCCGTTTCAAAGAGCAAGGAACTCTTTGTGACAGAGGATTTTTTCTATAGGGCTTTAGTAGCTGCAATTGCGGCTTCGAAGTTTGGTTCAGAGTTGATATTGTCTACGTATTCAACGTAGCGAATCGTATTGTCAGTATCGAGGACAAAGACTGCGCGTGCCAATAGGTGCCACTCATTGATTAAGAGGGCGTAGTCACGTCCAAAGGAATGGTCGAAATAGTCTGAGAGCATGATGGCATTTTCAATTCCCTCAGCACCACACCAACGTTTTTGGGCAAAAGGTAGGTCCATGGAAACAGTCAATACGACCGTGTTGTCCAGTCCAGCCAGTTCTTCATTAAAACGACGCGTTTGAGTTGAGCAGATGCCTGTATCGATAGAAGGCACGACACTCAAGACTTTTTTCTTGCCATCAAAATCAGCCAGAGATTTTTTAGAAAGGTCTGTTGTAGTGAGAGAAAAATCAAGCGCCTTGTCGCCGACTTGTAGTTGTTTACCTGTAAAGCTCACAGGATTTCCGAGGAAAGTTACCATAAGATACTCCAATCTTTTTTCTTCCATTTTAGCTGAAACGGTCGAAATTTTCCAATGATTTGACCGGAAATATAGACATAGAAAAAACGCCATCTCACGTGAGAATGACGTTTTTCAGAGTATTATTTTGCCAATCCTTCAGCAATCTTGTCAAGGTTGTATTTCATCATGTTGTAGTAGCTGTCGCCTTCTTTACCTTGTTCTGCGATAGAGTCAGTAAAGATTTGTGCGTAGATTGGGATGTTTGTGTCTTGTGAAACAGTCTTCATTGGACGGTCATCTACACTTGATTCTACAAAGAGGGAAGGAGTTTTTGTTTGGCGAAGTTTTTCAACCAAGGTCTTGATTTGGTCAGGTGTTCCTTCTTCTTCAGTGTTGATTTCCCAGATGTAGGCACTTGGGACACCGTAGGCTTTAGAGAAGTATTTGAAGCATCCTTCGCTGGTTACGATCAATTTCTTCTCAGCAGGAATATTGTTGAATTTAGCTTTAGCTTCCTTATCAAGTTTGTCTAACTTATCAGTGTATTCTTTGAGATTTTTTTCGTAGAATTCCTTGTTGCTAGGGTCTTTAGCGCTCAATTGTTTTGCGATATTTTTAGCAAAAATCATACCGTTTTCAAGGTTAAGCCAAGCGTGTGGGTCTTCTTTGCCTTTTTCGTTTTGGCCTTCAAGGTAGATAACATCAACGCCTTCGCTGACTGCAAAATAGTCTTTGTTTTCAGTTTTCTTGGCATTTTCTACCAATTTTGTAAACCAAGCATTGCCACCTGTTTCAAGGTTGATACCGTTATAGAAAATCAAATCAGCTTGAGAAGTTTTCTTAACGTCTTCAGGAAGTGGCTCGTATTCGTGTGGGTCTTGACCAACAGGAACGATACTGTGAAGATCAATCTTGTCACCAGCAATATTTTTAGTAATATCAGCGATGATTGAGTTTGTAGCAACAACTTTTAGTTTTTGACCAGAAGCTGCATCTTTTTTCCCGCTAGCACATGCTACAAGAGCAATGACGGAAAGAAAGAGAACGAACAATGTACCTAATTTTTTCATTAGATCCTCCAATTTATTGGGGTTTTGCCCCTTATTTTAACAAATGTTTATTTTTCAGTTTCAAATATCGTTGTTTTGGAGCGATAAAGAAGCTAATGAGAAAGAAACTAGCGGCTGTAAGCACGATACTAGAACCTGCCGCAACGTTAAAGCTATAACCGATAAAGAGTCCCAAAACTGAAGCAGTCGCTCCAAAGGTTGAGGAAAGGAAAATCATACTTTTTAGGCTATTAGCATACAGATAAGCAGTTGCAGCTGGGGTAATCAGCATGGCTACAATCAGGATAGTTCCGACACTTTGCATGGCTGTCACAGACACGAGAGTCAGGAGTACCATGAGAAGGTAGTGATAGAAATTGACAGGCATTCCCATGGCTTTAGCCAAGAGTTCATCAAAGGAAGTGATCAAGAGTTGCTTGAAGAAAATCCAGATTAACAAGAGAATGGCTGCCCCTACACCCATAGTAATAAACATATCCGTATCTTGGACGGCTAGGATATTACCAAAAAGGATATGGAAAAGGTCAGTTGAACTTTTAGCGACACTAATCAAGATGATACCGAGGGCTAAGAAAGAAGAAAAGGTAATGCCGATGGCGGTATCGCTTTTGATAATCGAGTTTCCCTTGATGTAGGTAATGATGATGGCAGCTAGCAATCCAAAGACAATGGCTCCGACAAAGAAGTCAAGGCCCAAGATAAAGGAGAGGGCTACACCTGGCAAGACAGCATGTGAAATGGCATCTCCCATGAGTGACATCCCGCGTAGGATGATGAAACATCCCACAGCTCCAGCTACGACCCCGACGACAATAGCTGTTATCAAGGCATTTTGTAGGAAATGGAATTTTTGCAATCCATCGATAAATTCTGCAATCATAGGTCACCTCCATTGAAAAAGAGTCGATTACCGTAAGCTTCTTTTAGATTGGCTTCGGTAAAGGTTTCTTTGGTTGGACCAAAGGCAATCACTTCTCGATTGACAAGCAAGACTTGATCGAAGTAGTGGGGAACCTTGCTGAGGTCGTGGTGGACGATGAGAACCGTCTTCCCAGCTTTTTCAGATCTCTCAGCGTATTCATGATGATTTCCTCACTGACAGAATCAATCCCAACAAAAGGTTCATCCAAGAGGATATAGTCGGCTTCCTGCACCAAACATCTGGCAATCAAGACCCGCTGGAATTGACCTCCAGACAGTTGACTGATTTGACGTTCAGCGTAGTCAGCTAGGCCGACGATTTCAAGGGCTTCCTCTACTTTTTTCCAATGTTTAGCATTTAAACTGCGAAAGAGAGGGATAGAAGGAAAGAGTCCTAGCGAGACGCATTCCTTTACCTTGATGGGAAAGTTGTAGTCGATATTGATTTTTTGTTCGACATAGGCGATTCGGTGTAAGGATTTTTTAACTTCCTTGTCATCGAGAAATGCCTGACCTTGATGTGGGATAATTCCCAGCATACCTTTTACTAGTGTTGATTTCCCAGCGCCGTTTGGACCAATGATACCGGTAATTGTTGGTCCTTGGAGCACTAGTGAAATATCCTTAAGTGCCAACGTTTCTTTGTAGGAGACACTGAGGTTTTCGATACGTATCATAAACTTGTATTCCTCCTGACTCTTAATATACCTTAAAAAAAAAATTAAGTCAAGTTAATTTTTCAAAAAATTAAAATATTAACTGAAAAACAATAGGAAACATCCGTTTATTTTTAATTGCATTCCCAGTTAATTTTTGTTAAGCTAAAAACAAGTACAAATGAAAGCGAGAACAAGATGACACGTTATCAAGATGATTTATGATGCAATCAATGGAGAATGGCAGAAGACAGCTGAAATCCCAGCAGATAAGTCTCAAACAGGAGGTTTTGTTGATTTAGACCAAGAAATTGAAGACCTGATGCTGACGACAACAGACAAGTGGTTGGCAGGAGAAGAGGTGCCTGAGGATGCTATCTTGGCAAACTTTGTCAAATACCACCGCCTAGTTCGTGATTTTGACAAGAGAGAAGCTGACGGTATCACACCTGTTTTGCCACTTCTTAAAGAATTCCAAGAATTGGAGACTTTTGCGGATTTTACAGCTAAACTAGCAGAGTTTGAGCTTGCAGGAAAACCTAATTTCCTTCCGTTTGGTGTATCACCAGATTTTCTGGATGCCAGAATCAATGTTCTATGGGCTAGCGCTCCAAGCACGATCCTGCCAGATACGACCTACTATGCAGAAGACCATCCTCAGCGCGAGGAGCTCTTGACTCTTTGGAAAGAAACCAGCGCAAATCTCCTCAAGGCTTATGATTTCTCTGATGCAGAAATTGAAGACTTACTTGAGAAAAGACTAGAATTGGACCGTCGAGTTGCGGCAGTGGTGCTCTCTAATGAAGAAAGTTCAGAGTATGCTAAACTCTACCATCCATATTCTTATGAAGATTTCAAGAAATTTGCGCCTGCCCTACCTTTGGATGACTTCTTCCAAGCTGTTCTTGGACAAGTACCAGACAAGGTTATCGTAGACGAGGAACGTTTCTGGCAAGCAGCAGACCAATTCTATAGTGAAGAGGCATGGCCTCTCCTCAAGGCAACCTTAATTTTGAGTGTGGTTAATCTCTCAACCAGCTATTTAACAGAAGAAATCCGTGTCTTGTCAGGTGCCTATAGTCGTGCGCTTTCAGGAGTTCCAGAGGCCAAAGACAAGGTCAAGGCAGCCTACCAGCTAGCACAAGGTCCTTTCAAACAAGCCTTGGGTCTCTGGTATGCCCATGAAAAATTCTCTCCAGAGGCCAAGGCAGACGTAGAGAAAAAAGTGGCAACTATGATTGATGTCTATAAGGAACGCTTGGCTAAAAATGACTGGCTGACTCCAGAAACTCGTGACAAGGCCATCGTCAAACTCAATGTCATTAAGCCTTATATTGGTTATCCAGAGGAATTGCCAGAACGCTATAAGGACAAGGTAGTGGATGAAAATGCTAGTCTTTTTGACAATGCTCTAGCCTTTGCGCGTGTGGAAATCAAGCACAGTTGGAGCAAGTGGAACCAGCCTGTAGACTACAAGGAATGGGGCATGCCTGCTCATATGGTCAATGCTTACTACAATCCACAGAAGAACCTGATTGTCTTTCCAGCGGCCATTTTACAGGCGCCTTTCTATGACTTACATCAGTCATCATCTGCTAACTACGGTGGTATTGGGGCGGTTATTGCCCATGAAATTTCTCACGCCTTTGATACCAACGGAGCTTCCTTTGATGAAAATGGTAGCCTCAAGGATTGGTGGACAGAGAGTGACTATGCTGCCTTCAAGGAGAAAACACAAAAAGTTATTGACCAATTTGATGGACAGGATTCTTATGGAGCAACCATTAACGGTAAATTGACTGTATCAGAAATGTGGCTGACTTGGGAGGAATCGCTGCAGCGCTTGAAGCAGCTAAGAGAGAACCAGACTTCTCAGCAGAAGAGTTCTTCTACAACTTCGGTCGCATCTGGCGCATGAAAGGTCGCCCAGAATTTATGAAACTTTTAGCTAGTGTCGATGTGCACGCACCAGCCAAACTCCGTGTCAATGTACAAGTACCAAACTTCGATGATTTCTTTACAACCTATGATGTCAAAGAAGGAGACGGTATGTGGCGTTCACCAGAAGAGCGCGTGATTATTTGGTAATGAATCCAATCTAATACTAAAATCTGTAAATCTGCATAGGATGGGCTAAAGAGGTTAACATGAAGAAATTTTTAATGATGCTTTCATCTATTCTTTCTATTTTTGTTTTAGCATCTTGTGGTGCAAACAAAAAAGAGGAAAAAATAGAACCTTCGGCAACACAATCATCTTCGACCAAAGAGGAACATAAGGAAACCTCTACGAAGTCAGAGAGCCAAACTAGTAGGAGTTCTTCAATGGCAACGCCGTCAACAACAATGGAAAAGAAAAGTGAAACAGGAAAAGATTTGTACGAGGGAGTAATAGAGCGGTACAATCATTTTACAGACCTTTTAAAGCAAGGGAATAGAGAAGATTTATACGAGGAAAATAAACAACACAAGATTGCATCAGAAGAATATGGCATGATTTCTCTCGAATGGATTATCAAAATGCACCAGACTTTAAATATGCCCTTGTTGATTTGAATAAGGATGGTCAAGACGAGTTGCTTATTGGGGACGAAAAATTTGTTTCAGCCATTTATTATTTAGAAAATAAACAACCTAAGTTGCTTCACACAGCTTATGTAGCTTCTGCAGGTGGCTTTCGTTCCAGTTTAGTCATTTATGAAAATGGCCAAGTTATATATGCAGACTGGCAGTCAACACGACCAGAAATGAACTTGACTCTCTATTCGTTTGATAAAAATGGAGTACAGAAGGTTAAAGAAGCAACTATTCAAATCGGTGGCAATGAAAAAGTAGAGCAAGTCTTAGAGATTTCTTCTAATGAAGTTGATTTAGCTAAATTTGATTGGAAAGAACTCGAGCGGGTCAACTAGTACTTGATAAAATTTAAAACTAGGCTAGATTCTGACGTCATAAAATAGCAGTACACAAAAACCAAGGATAAAAAATTCCTTGGTTTTTTGCGTACTAGAAGAAAGGATTGAAGGTCTTTTCTTATTTTAAAATTCATAGTAAAATATCCCTCTGTATCAAGATAACAGGAGGATTTTTATGTCTCAAAAGACTATTAACATAGGCTACGCCCGTGTATCTACTCATAAGCAAGACCTAGGATTGAAAGTGCAAATCGAAGCTCTCAAACATTGCGATAAACTTTTTATAGAAAAGGAATCTGGTGCAAATAACACTCGTCCTGAACTCACAAAAGCCTTAAAACTGGCCTCTGACTTTTCGAAAGATGGCAAGCAGGTTACTTTCACTATCTATAAGTTAGATAGACTGACTCGATCTATGTTTAAGCTGCTAGAACTTATTGAACTATTTAATGAATCTAATATTCACCTAGTCAGTTTGCATGAAAAACTAGAAACAGGTTCTCTTATTGGCAGGTTACTTTGCATCATTTTAGGCTTTGTGGCAGAAAATGAGCTGGAAAATCTGAGATTTCGCACAAAAGAAGGACTTCGAAAAGCTAAGGAAAATGGTGTTAGATTAGGGGCTAAACGGATTTCAAAAGAAAAGGAGGAGCGTATACTTAACAAATATCTACATTCAGATATAAGCATACGTAATATTGCAAAAACTGAACAAATTTCTACATCAACCCTATATAAAGTGTTAGAACGTAATAAAGTTGCGAATAATCGTCAAAAAAAACGGAAAATCATTGCTAAAAATAGGGAAAAATGGTAGAATAAAGCCGTAAATTTGTTTCGATTAACGACCGTTTGATAAAACAGTCAAAACAACAATATGAATATTTTAAAAAATGCGAGTTTAACAGTGTTTTTAACCTGTATTAGACTGGTATTTTTTTGTGTATCGTTTAACGGTCGTTACGCGATACACTTAGTTTCCTATCTCTAAAGGAGATAGCGAGCTTTTGGTAACAAAAAACTTAAAAATCATTAAGATATGTAATAGTGTAATAGCTGTATTGTTCAGTTAATGGATGAAGGTTCATTTAAGGCTTCTATCAAGAACATTAAATGTTTAGAGAATGAGTTGGCTCAAAATTTTGCTTTTGTGGTCTTGAAAGGAAGTTGATTTTGTTATTTTATAAGCCTAAAAAGGCAATTATATATTCCTGAGGAGGAAAAATTATGAATAAACTCACTAAACTAGGTATTGTTACCTTCTCTGCTGTCACTCTTAGTGCTGTAGTGCCAACTTGGGTGCATGCCGAAGAAAACGTTGCACCACAGCCAAATGTTGCTGTTAAACCTAATACTGCTCAACCAACACCTGCGCCAAAACCAGCAGAAAATCCTCAACCAGAGGTTAAACCTACAGAGCAACCACAGCCTACTCAGCCAGTAAAACCAACTGAGAACAAGCCGGTTGAAAATAAATCTGCTGAAACACCTGTTCCAACTCCAAAACCAGCAGAAAACCCTCAACCAGAGGTTAAACCTGCAGAGCAACCGCAGGAAAATAACAGAAAACCAGTGAGAAGATGGCCTCTACGTGACGGAAGCGTTCATGAACACCCTGTTGTTACTTACGCAGATATTGTAGCACCACTTCCTATCAGTGATATGAAGGAAACTTTCAGTGGAATATGGACTGCTGAAAAAGATTTTGTCAATAACAAACCAAGATTAACTATGTTTTTGGGCAGCGGGAATAGGTGGATCGAAGAAAATGGGAGGGAACTTTCTCTTGAAGAAATGAGGAAAAGCCCCATAGTGATGCGTCCGATTAGGGTAAAAATTCCAGAATTGGAAGGTAGAAACTATGAAGCGTATACAATTTATACAGGTATTTTAGATGGAAAAACAGGACATGTTGAACTAAACAAAAACACTAACATCACAGGTCAAGGTTACATGATCTTCCGCACAAAAAAAGAAGACAATGACGTGGAAGTCTATCAATTTTCGAAAAATAGGCAGTTAACACCACTTTATCACCGTTATCAGCTAAATGAGAGAGGAAGAAGCGTGGGAGAGTTTGGTCTATACGCGGAAGTTTATCAAACTTACGTTTTCTTGTTTAAGAACCACACCGAAAAACCAGCCGACCAAGCAAAACCAGAAGTCAAGCCAAGTGAAAATCCTGTAAATCCAGTTACACCAGTTGCTCCAATAACACCGACAACTCCCGTAACTCCTACGCTTAATCCAGCCACCCCAAACAATACTCGTGTTCTTTCGAACAAAGCTGGAAGCGTTCGAGTACATGGTTCAGAAGCAACACTCAAAAATGTCAGCTATATCAAGGTAGAAGAAACCAAGTCGACTTCACTTGAATCAAAAGACTATAAAGCCTTCGACATTCATCTGTATGACGCGAATGGTAAAGCTATCCAGCCAAACGGCATGGTTCTAGTAAGTCTTTCTGCCGATAAGCCAGTTGAAAATGTCTATTATGTTGCTCCAGACGGTACTTTACAGGCATTGAAGTTCAAACAAGATACAGATAAGGTGACTTTCGAAACTAATCACTTTAGTATCTATGCTATGACTTTCAAAGTTGCCGCAAGCCGTGATAACGGAGGTAGTACAACTCCTGTTCCAGTTGTAAATAGTAGTAATACTCTAACAACCACAGAACAAAAAGGAAATGACGCAAGTAGTACAAAAACTCAAGCTGAGCCGTTAGCAACTAAGACTGAAACTATTTCGAAACAAGTAGCTAAGACTTTGCCAAATACTGGAGAAAATCACTCAATTCTCGCCACCCTATTTGGAATGTTGACTCTAACTGCTGGATTGTTTAGCTTTCGTAAGGAGTCAGAATAACTCCAATTCATAGTTTATCTATCAAGCATTTTAGACTGTGAAAAAATCAATTTGAGGAGATAATTTAGAAAATCTTTTCATGATAAAACGCATAATATCAAACTTTCTACATCTGATATTATGCGTTTTTATAATTCTAAAATAGTATAAATATAGTGAGATGAAATAAATCTGAACAAATTGATTTCTAATAATGATTCAGAAGTCGCAGTCTACTATTCTAGCTTCAATCTATTATAAATTGCGATATTTATTATCATCAAAATCTTGCTAGAAAAAGGGATTGAAGGTCTTTTCATGAGCGATGGTTGTAGCTGGACCATGTCCTGGATAGACATCGTAGTTTGGTAGGGTAAAGAGTTGGGTTTTGATACTATGGAGGAGTTGTTCCATGCTACCAGTCGGAAGATCTGTCCGTCCAATAGTTTCACGGAAAAGGGCATCACCAGTCAAGACTAGGTGAGCATCAGGAAAGACGATAGAAACGCCGCCGATAGAGTGACCTGATGTTGGTAAGACAGTAAAACGAAATTCTTCCAGCTGATATTCCTCATGAAAGACAAAGGTGTGCTCTGCAGGTTTTGCGACCACATCTGCCATATCATCGTGGCGAGGAAGTCCAGAGAGATTATCGACAGGAGTATAGAGCCAGCTGGCTTCACTCTCTGCGATATAGACAGGAGGATTTCCAAAAGTCTCGCGAACCAAGTCCAGACTCATGATATGGTCATAATGGGCGTGGGTCAATAGAATGGCACAGATCGGTTTGTTGATCTTCTCGATTGTCTGACGAATGGCTTCCCAATGGCTGCCAGGGTCGACGACGATGAGGTGCTTTTCACCTTCTAGGTAATAGGTGTTTTCATAGGCAACAGGATTCACGGTTTTATGGATTTTCATACTAGCTCCAATCTCAAAGAATGTACTAAATTAAGTATAGCATAGTTGGGAAAAATAGGTAAGAATTTAGAATGAACTTAAAAACCAGCATGACTAGATGAAGACAGGCTGGTTATCAATTTATCAATATTGGAGAGGTGTCAATTGCCCTTCATAGGTTGCATAAACTCCGTCATTAGCTTGTTTGATAGACGTGATGTCTAGAGTGCCACCGTAGTTGGCTTCTCGTTTATCGCTATATTCACTATAAGTTATACTACTGGGCAGGTTCTGGTCGTTAGCATAGTATTGAACGACTGTTTTTTTATAGCTTTGCTGGCTGAATAGAAACAGGTAGCTAACTCCTAACACTAGGAGAGCAAAGATAGAAATAGCAGTTTTTTTCATAGCTGTTCTCCTTATAAACTAAAGGATAAAAGAAAGTATCTTGAGGATTTTAATTCCAAAATCCAGTCAAGGTACCAGTGTATGTGACACGAGTTCCATCGTTTATCTTTCTTATCTTCAATGGAATTGGGGAAGTCAGAAAGTCTTTCGGTTACAATATGATTTCCGTTCTTCTATCTCTCCTTCTATCACCTAAGTTTAAAATCTAACTTCGTAATATATTATAGACTAATAATTCAGAATTGTCAAGCAATTCTGAATTATTTTTTTCTTATTCTGTTCCAATCTAGTTTTCATATTCTTAAAAAAGTGATAAAATGGTAGGAAGAATTGGAGAGTAGAGATGCCAAAAGAAGTGAATTTGACGGGCGATGAGGTTGTCGCTCTAACACAAAAATATTTATCAAAAGAAGATGTTGCTTTTGTCCATAAGGCCTTGGTCTATGCTGTTGAATGCCACAGTGGTCAATATCGTAAATCAGGTGAACCTTATATCATTCACCCTATCCAAGTAGCAGGTATTTTAGCCAAACTCAAACTAGATGCCGTAACGGTTGCCTGTGGTTTCTTGCATGACGTGGTGGAAGATACTGATGCGACCTTGGACGATTTGGAAAGAGAGTTTGGTCCTGATGTGCGGGTGATTGTCGATGGAGTTACCAAGCTCGGTAAGGTCAAGTACAAATCTCACGAAGAGCAGTTGGCTGAAAATCATCGAAAGATGCTCATGGCCATGTCTGAGGACATCCGCGTTATCTTGGTCAAACTGTCTGACCGCTTGCACAATATGCGGACCCTGAAACACCTTCGAAAGACAAGCAGGAGCGTATTTCCAAAGAAACCATGGAAATCTATGCCCCACTTGCCCACCGTTTGGGGATTTCCAGTGTCAAATGGGAATTGGAAGACCTGTCTTTCCGTTATCTCAATCCAACGGAGTTTTACAAGATTACCCATATGATGAAGGAAAAGCGCAGAGAGCGTGAGGCCTTGGTGGATGAGGTGGTCACAAAATTAGAAGACTATACGACAGATCGTCACTTGAAAGGGAAGATTTACGGTCGTCCCAAGCATATTTACTCAATTTTCCGCAAAATGCAGGATAAGAGAAAACGGTTTGAGGAAATTTATGACCTGATTGCCATTCGTTGTATTTTGGATACCCAAAGTGATGTTTATGCCATGCTTGGTTACGTGCATGAGCTTTGGAAACCCATGCCAGGTCGCTTCAAAGACTATATCGCTAACCGCAAGGCTAATGGTTACCAGTCTATACATACGACTGTCTATGGGCCAAAAGGGCCTATTGAGTTCCAGATTCGAACTAAAGCCATGCACGAGGTTGCTGAGTACGGGGTTGCGGCTCACTGGGCTTATAAGAAAGGCATTAAGGGGCAGGTTAACAGCAAGGAATCAGCTATTGGGATGAACTGGATTAAGGAGATGATGGAGCTCCAAGACCAGGCCGATGATGCCAAGGAATTTGTGGATTCTGTCAAGGAAAACTATCTGGCTGAGGAGATTTACGTCTTTACCCCAGATGGAGCTGTTCGTTCCCTTCCAAAAGATTCAGGACCGATTGACTTTGCCTATGAAATCCATACCAAAGTCGGTGAAAAAGCAACTGGTGCCAAGGTCAATGGTCGCATGGTTCCACTGACAACCAAGCTCAAGACAGGGGATCAGGTTGAAATTGTCACCAACCCCAACTCCTTTGGACCGAGCCGTGACTGGCTCAATATGGTCAAGACCAGCAAGGCGCGTAACAAGATTCGTCAGTTCTTTAAAAATCAAGATAAGGAATTGTCTGTCAACAAGGGTCGTGAAATGCTGATGGCCCAGTTTCAAGAAAATGGCTATGTGGCCAATAAATTCATGGACAAGCGTCACATGGACCAAGTTCTGCAAAAGACCAGCTACAAGACAGAAGAATCCCTTTTTGCGGCCATTGGTTTTGGAGAAATCGGTGCTATTACTGTCTTTAACCGTCTGACTGAAAAGGAACGCCGTGAGGAAGAACGTGCCAAGGCCAAGGCTGAAGCAGAAGAACTTGTCAAAGGTGGCGAGGTCAAGGTTGAAAACAAAGAAACCCTCAAGGTCAAGCATGAAGGTGGTGTGGTCATTGAAGGTGCTTCTGGTCTACTCGTGCGGATTGCCAAGTGTTGTAATCCTGTTCCTGGTGACGATATTGTCGGCTATATCACCAAGGGACGTGGTGTGGCTATTCACCGTGTGGACTGTATGAACCTGCGTGCCCAAGAAAACTACGAGCAACGTCTCCTTGATGTGGAATGGGAAGACCAGTACTCTAGCTCAAATAAGGAGTATATGGCCCATATCGATATTTATGGCCTCAACCGTACAGGACTATTGAACGATGTACTGCAAGTTCTTTCAAACACAACCAAGAATATTTCAACGGTCAATGCCCAACCAACCAAGGATATGAAATTTGCTAATATCCATGTCTCCTTCGGCATTGCCAACCTCTCGACGCTGACTACGGTCGTGGACAAGATTAAGAGTGTGCCAGAAGTTTACTCTGTTAAACGTACCAATGGCTAATTGTCCTAGCTCTTACTAGAAAGGCTATTATGAAAATCATTATCCAACGGGTTACAAAAAGCCCAAGTGAGTATAGAAGGCCAGGTTCAGGGCAAAAATCAATCAGGGGCTCTTATTGCTGGTTGGAGTTGGACCAGAGGACCAAGAGGAAGATTTGGACTATGCTGTTAGAAAAACTGGTCAACATGCGGATTTTTTCAGACGCAGAAGGCAAGATGAACCTGTCTGTCAAAGATATTGGAGGAGAAATCCTCTCTATTTCTCAGTTTACCCTCTTTGCGGATACTAAGAAAGGCAATCGTCCAGCCTTCACAGGTGCAGCCAAACCAGATATGGCATCAGACTTCTATGATGCTTTCAATCAAAAATTAGCGCAAGAAGTGCCTGTTCAGACAGGTATCTTTGGAGCGGATATGCAGGTTGAGCTGGTCAATGACGGACCAGTCACCATTATCCTAGATACTAAAAATAGATAAGAAAGACCAAGCCCAGTAAGCTTGGTTTTTCTCATCTATCATAAAATACTCCAGAATGAAATCTGTTCCTGATAGGCCTTTGGGAAATCTTGTTTCAGGCTTTGGCTTATGCGATAGGAAGGGATGAGGTGCCCTAGAATTAGGAGAGTTCCCTGAAGAAAAAGTGGAATACCGCTTAAAAAGATCAAGGAGAGAATCATCAGACTATCCCATAGGAGGATTTGTAAGGCAAAACGCCAGAATCTCGGTCTAATCTGGGAATAGAGTTGACTAAAGTGGTCACAAAGTTGGTTGGAAAGATAGGTCAATAGCACAGGATGAAAGAAGATGAGCCAACAGCTATAAATCAAAATCCAATCCCAAGTAAGTCTCTCTTTAAATGTCAAAAATGCCAGCATGATTCCATCAATGACAAGGAGCTCAATGGTCTTGGTGTAGATGATTTTTTTCATGATAAAACCTCCTTTTCCTTAGAGACACTCCCACAAAGAGATGTGTTTGTCATAAAAGTCTGGATACTTTTCTCTTAGGTAGTCCGCCGTCCTATAATATAAAGTAGAATGGCAAGCAGTGATGATTGGCATAAGAGATAAAAAACGATGAGAACTAACGAAGGTTAAAAGGACAAAAAATAGAAAATCAATGGAGAGAACCCCTAAATAGTAGAAGCGAATCTTTTTATTGAGTTGAGGATAAATCTCAGCGAATTGATGTTTGAGTTGGACAACCAAGCGAAACAGCAGAAGTCCCTGAGCAAGGAGGAAAATAAAACCACTGAGCAAGAGCCAGTCGAAAGCTGTCTCGGGTCTAGTAGTAAAAAATGCAAATAGTAGCAAATCGATGACTGCAATTGCTGTAAAATGGATTCTAAAGAGTTTTTTCATGACAAGACCTCCCTCTTTTATCTATCTTCATTCTACTCCAAAAGAATGGGAGTTACAAGTAAAATGATAAAAAATTTTAGTAAGGAGATTCTGTTAGACTTCTTTATTTGATTTCCCTCTTATTGTTCCACTTCTTCATCATTCCAGACAAATAAAGCTCCAATTGCATTGAGGATATAAAAGATGTATTTACCGATATTGGCGAAATTTCCTTGAATGCCAGCCTTTGTCAGCTGCACAAAATTGTAAATCAACCAAAAGCCCCACTGAGTTGTTAGTTTCAATGCGTTAAAAGCATTGGCGATGAGGGACAGTGCAAAGGCAATAGTTGTCACGTAGGCAAGGAGATTCATCTTTCCCCCATAGCCGATATAGTTGGTCACAAAAGCAAAGAGAAAGGCGATGATGGAGATGGTGATGGCTGCCAATTTCACCTGTTTTTGGTTCATTTGGTTGGGTCTGCCTTCTTGCGAAGCTTCCCATTTCTTTATGGCAAAGGTATAAATGAGGAAGGTGACAGGATAGGTGATAATGGCTGCCTTATTTCCAAGGATATAATCAATGGTACCAGACAAAATAGTATTAACAATCCCAAAGTAATTTCCCCATTTGCTTAATTTTCCCGTGAAACGAGTGGACAACATGGAAATCCCAACGTTGGTTACGGAAATCAATCCAAAAGGAACAAGAGCAGTCCAGGGTCCCCAGTCTACGAATTTATCGAGACGTGAGTTGAGGTAACCAGATGCAATCGCAATCCCAACGACCAAAGCAACCCCGAAGAGGTCAAACCATTTGGATGTCGCAAAAATTTTTAGTGATTTTTTCATAGTTTAAACTATCTTTCTTGTTTTTACAAACATTCTACAACTAAATGAAAGTAAAATCAAATGATAGAAATAAAACCCTGAAATCATAGCGATCTGACATAGAGTTGTTTGGCAATGTCCATACCTACTTGTAAATCCTCGTCTTTACTAAGGATAGTGAAGGTGTTGCTGAAGCCATCAAACTGCTTGACTTGGAGCTGGTCACCGATGTGAAGTGCATGCTTATCCAAATAATTGAGAATCTCAAAACTATCGTGTACCCGAGTCAGACGGTAGGAGCCAGCTTCCTTAATATCCGCAAGGGGGAGGTTATTGATTTCAACCAGGAGTTCACCCTTGGCAGGAATGGTTCCTCCGTGAGGGCAAGTCTTGGGGAATCCAAGCAATTTTTCTAGTCTCTCCACGAATAGCTCAGAGACAGTATGTTCCAATACTTCAGCTTCCTCGTGAATCTGGTCACTCGTATAGTCTAAATGATGAACTAGAAAAACTTCAATCAAGCGATGTTTACGGTAGAGCTCAGAAACAAGCTTGAGTCCAAGGTCAGTCAGTAGATAACCGCATTCCTTGTCCTTGAGGATGAGATTTTCGCTCTTCATCCGTTTAATCATTTCAGTTACGGCAGGGGGAGAGACTTGCATACGAGCCGCAATTTCCTTGTTGGTGATTTTATGCAGGTCTATGCCAATTTCATAAATACACTTTAGATAATCTTCTTTATTCGGGGTCATTCGTTTCCTCTTGTCTAATATCTTTATCTAGTATATCAAAAAAAGCTAGATTTCTCTAGCTGTGACTTTTTATGTTATACTTATTGCAAGAGAAAAAACGAGGAGATGAATATGACAAAAATAGCTCTTCTTTCAGATATTCATGGAAATACTACAGCCTTGGAGGCTGTTTTGGCAGATGCGCGACAGCTAGGAGTGGATGAATACTGGCTTTTGGGAGATATTCTCATGCCAGGAACAGGGCGTAGAAGGATTTTGGACTTGTTGGCTGAGTTACCGATTACAGCTAGAGTTTTGGGAAACTGGGAAGACAGTCTTTGGCATGGTGTCCGCAAGGAATTGGATAGTACTCGTCCCAGTCAACGCTATCTCTTGCGCCAGTGCCAGTATGTTTTAGAGGAAATTTCCCCTAGAAGAAATTGAACTGCTCCACAATCAACCACTCCAGATTCATCGTCAGTTTGGGGATTTGACGGTGGGAATTAGCCATCATCTTCCTGATAAGAACTGGGGGCGAGAGTTGATTCATACTGGAGCGCAAGAGGATTTTGACCGCTTGGTGACCAATCCCGCTTGTGATATTGCTGTTTATGGTCATATTCACCAGCAATTGCTTCGTTACGGGACTGGTGGGCAATTGATTGTCAATCCAGGTTCGATTGGGCAACCTTTCTTTCTAGATGCCCAGTTGCGGAAAGACTTGCGGGCCCAGTATATGATTTTGGAGTTTGATGATAAGGGTTTGGTGGATATGGATTTCCGACGGGTAGACTACGATGTGGCAGCTGAATTGCAGCTGGCTAAAGATCTTAAACTTCCCTATTTTGAGGTTTACTATGAAAGTCTGGTCAATGGGATCCACCATACTCATCATCAGGAATTTCTGAGTGAATTGGCCCAGAAAGAGGGTTATGATAGGGAATTAGATGCTTGGTTGAAAAGTGGTAACGATTGACATTACAACTAAAAAGGGTATAATAAAAGAAAAAGAAGAGTAGAGGCAGGCTAGCCTCGTAAAAAGGAGAAGAGGATGCAAATTCCAAGTAGATTTACCATTGCGACTCATATGCTGATAATCATTGCCCTTGAGGGGAAGGAAAGCAAGGTGACCAGTGATTTTCTGGCTGCTAGTGTCGGGGTCAATCCAGTCATTATCAGAAAAACCTTGTCCCAGTTGAAGAAGGCAGAGCTGATTTCAGTAGCGCGTGGAACAGGGGGAACAGAGATTGTTAAGGATCTCAAGGACATCAGTCTATTAGATGTTTATCAGGCAGTTGAGTGTCTTGGTAAGACAGGTCAACTCTTTAGTTTCCATGACAATCCAAATCCAAATTGTCCAGTTGGAGCTCATATCCATGATGTTTTGGATCAAAAATTGGAGAGAATCCAGCTGGCTATGGAGGCTGAACTTGGGCAGACCAGCCTAGAACAAGTCGTGGCTGATGCAGAGAGTCAGATGAAGGAGTAATTTTTTCTTTAAAACAAGAAAAGCTTATGAGAAGTTTTTTACCTTTTCATAAGCTTTTTATCTATTCTTCCAAGCTTGGTAACGAGTATCAATCAATAATTGGGTAAGGCGACCCATAGTTTCCCTTCTTCTTGGGTGAGGGATTGGGCTTGGATAAAGAGATGATGGATGTGTTCAATAGCCTTGAAGGAAGACAAGTCATTGATGGAACTAATGCCAGCATCAAGAATGGTGCCAAAGAAGAGGTCGAAGTAAAGCTGAAGTTCCTCATCAGGGACTGTGGCCACCCATTCTTTGAAGGTTGTGTCAACTTGTTGACTATCACTGTTGGTCTTATCCAGTTGGACAAAGTGCTTGTCCTCAATTTGCCAACTAAAGGTATCGTGTTGGGCGATACCACCTAAGGCAGTACTGTGCACGATGATTTGGTTGTTAGGGATTTCCATCATCATACCGATAATGGACCCTTGTGGGATAAAGACTTTGGTTCTATCCATTATCCTTTGATAGCCCTCGGTTTGTGTCAGTTCTTTATGGAGACCAGGCGCATCAAAGGTATAAACTGCTGTGATTTGATTTTGCAAGCTTTGCTCAATTTGACTAGCAGCATAGATGGCTAGATTTCCTCCCTTGGAATGCCCGGCCAGAATGACCTTCTGCTTAGGATGGTGGGCAAAAAAGTTCTTTAAATAGCGAAGGGCGTGCTTTTGAGCAGGAATTTCCTTCATATAGGTCAGGTGGAAATCTTCCTTCCAACCAATGATACTATCATCTGTCCCACGAAAGACAATCAGATAGGTATCGAGAGTGAGGCGGTAGGTCATAGCCGCAAATTGTTTTTGCAGTTCAGGGTCGATGTCATTAATAAAATGGGAAAGTTTGCAATTTTTGAAGCGCTTGTGTTGAGCTAGTTCATCTAATAGCTGGAGGCGATTTTTGCTGGTCAGCATGTTAGTCTCCCTTGGAACCTGAGGAGCCAGGTCTAAAAGACGCTGAGGAGTTGTGGAGACTAGATTATCAAAGGAGAGGTAGGTGGTTTCTGTTAAGGCTAAAACATCTAATTCATTCAATGGAAGGTCGTAAAAGGAATCGTGCGCTACATCTTTCAGATAGTCAAAAATATTGGCCATAAAAGCTCCTTTCTTTTTATTTATCTTATCAAATTTCCCTCAAATTAGCTAGTAGGATTGCCTCACTTTGTTGGCTAAAAATAAGCTATGTCAAATTCAGTTTCAGGCCTGCTAGCATGGAAAAATCTGTTATAATAATAGAAAAGGAGGAGCGCATGCACAAGATTTTATTAGTAGAAGATGATCAGGTTATTCGTCAACAGGTCGGGAAAAATGCTCTCTGAATGGGGATTTGAAGTGGTTCTGGTAGAAGACTTTATGGAAGTTTTGAGTCTTTTTGTCCAGTCGGAGCCTCATCTGGTCCTCATGGATATTGGACTGCCCTTGTTTAATGGCTATCACTGGTGTCAGGAGATTCGCAAGATTTCCAAGGTGCCCATCATGTTTCTGTCTTCGAGAGACCAGGCTATGGATATCGTCATGGCAATCAATATGGGGGCGGATGACTTTGTGACCAAGCCTTTTGACCAGCAGGTTCTTTTAGCCAAGGTTCAGGGCTTGTTGCGTCGTTCCTATGAGTTTGGGCGTGACGAGAGTTTACTGGAATATGCTGGTGTTATCCTTAATACCAAATCCATGGATTTACATTATCAAGGGCAAGTCTTGAATTTGACCAAGAATGAATTCCAGATTTTACGAGTATTGTTTGAGCATGCGGGCAATATTGTAGCGCGTGACGATCTCATGCGGGAACTTTGGAATAGTGACTTTTTCATTGATGACAATACCCTATCTGTTAATGTGGCTCGTTTGCGTAAAAAGTTGGAAGAACAGGGCTTGGTAGGATTTATCGAGACCAAGAAAGGGATAGGGTACGGACTGAAGCATGCTTGATTGGAAACAATTTTTTCTAGCCTATCTGCGCTCCCGTAGTCGTCTGTTTGTCTATCTGCTTTCTTTGGCATTTCTGGTTTTGCTCTTTCAGTTTTTATTCGCCAGTTTAGGAACTTACTTTCTCTACTTTTTCCTGCTGTGTTGCTTTGTAACCATCTTATTTCACTTGGGACATATTGGTGGAAATGCAGGTCTATCGCCAGGAAATTCTCTATGGGGAGAGGGAAGCCAAGTCTCCTTTGGAAATAGCTTTAGCAGAAAAATTAGAAGCGCGTGAGATGGAACTCTATCAGCAGAGGTCAGATGCAGAAAGAAAACTGACGGATTTGCTGGATTACTATACCTTGTGGGTCCATCAGATTAAGACCCCTATTGCAGCCAGTCAACTCTTAGTTGCAGAAGTAGCCGACCGCCAACTAAAGCAGCAGTTGGAACAGGAAATTTTCAAAGATCGACTCCTATACCAATCTAGTTTTACAGTACCTGCGTTTAGAAAGTTTTCCATGATGATTTGGTCTTAAAGCAGGTTCAAATTGAGGACTTGGTCAAGGAAATAATTCGTAAATACGCTCTTTTCTTTATTCAAAAAGGCTTAAATGTCAATCTACATGACCTTGATAAAGAAATCGTGACGGATAAAAAGTGGTTACTAGTGGTTATTGAGCAAATCATCTCAAATAGTCTCAAGTACACCAAGGAAGGTGGTCTGGAGATTTATATGAAGGGGCAAGAGCTTTGTATCAAGGATACGGGAATCGGGATAAAAAACAGTGATGTCCTCCGAGTCTTTGAACGTGGATTTTCAGGCTACAATGGGCGCCTAACCCAGCAGTCATCTGGACTTGGCCTCTACCTATCTAAGAAAATTTCTGAAGAACTGGGGCACCAGATTCGTATCGAGTCTGAGGTTGGAGAAGGAACGACAGTGCGGATTCAGTTTGCTCAAGTGAACTTAGTCCTTGAGTGAGAAGAGTAGATAAGAGCCCAGGATAAGACAACTGGGCTTTTTTATCTTTAACTGTGTATCCTAGTAAATTATTTTATCTACTATAAACAAATCTCTGAGGGACATGAAGACCACGAACGGAAAGGTAGGCCTAGATCAAAAGCAGATTAAGCAAACCAATAACAAGCAAATCTTGACAGTTTTCTTCCTGTAATTTTTGCATTTCTCCATTGGCCTTTGTTTATCATATACTTAGTTTGATTCTAGAGGTCATTGAAGTAGTCGATGATACCATGAGGTTGACGATAATTTTCTCTATCTGTTCAATTGATAGATTTCGTCAGAGAAAGAATGTAAAATTTTTGATATAATGTTAAGGATGGACTGACGGATACTTAGAGGATAATTTTCAAAAGAATAACAAGTGAGAAGAAAAATATGTTAGATTGGACAGAAGTCTCCCTACCATCATCCAAGCAGAAACAAGATTATATGAAATAAGAGGAGTAACCAATGACCGGAAACTATTCAACACGTGAATACCGTGAGAAATTATATGATGATCTTCATGTTCGATTAAGAGATACAGTGATTTTGATGTGTGCGATTTTTATTGCCTCTATCGGACTAAATATGAATTCAACAGCTGTCATTATTGGAGCCATGCTGATTTCCCCTCTTATGACACCGATTGTTGGACTGGGGATTTGGTTTAGCTATTTTTGATACGCGTTTAATCAAGCAATCTCTAGAGGTTTTATTGACTCAAGTATTGGTCAGTTTGCTTGTCTCGACTCTGTATTTCTGGATTTCTCCCTTATCTTATGAAAGTAGCGAATTGATTGCACGAACCTCTCCAACCATTTGGGATGTTCTCATTGCTATTGCTGGTGGGATAGCAGGCGTCATTGGTTCAAGGAAAAAAGAAGCAAACAATATCGTGCCAGGAGTAGCCATTGCAACAGCTCTGATGCCACCTATCTGTACTGCAGGATATGGTTTAGCTAATGGAAATGTACGATTTTTATTTGGAGCTCTCTATCTTTTCTTGATCAACTGTGTCTTTATCATGCTAATCAACATTGTTGGAACAAGAATTATGATGAGAAAATCTCCCTTAAGTTCATTTAAAGAGCTAAACATTAAAATGAGAATTGGGTTGATATCCTTGATTGTATTATTGATTCTTCCAGCTAGTTATTCAGCAGTCACTCTGACGATAGATCAAGCGCGAAAAGAAGGAATCAAACAGTTTGTAGGAAAAGAGTTCGCCAATCACACGGTCATTAATCAAGTCTACAAGTCAAGGAACAATGAATTGGTCTTGACGGTTGTTGGAGATCCGATTTCAGAAGAAGAATTAGAAACGCTCCACCAAAAACAAGCCTCTTACGGTATTCAATCTGTTCAATTGAAAGTCAATCAAGTTCATAATTCGACAAAATTAGACAGTGATACGACCAAGGAATTTTATGAAACCATTAATAAGTATATCGATCAAAAACTCTCTGAAAAGGATTCACAAAAAGATCTCGTAAAAGAAAATGAAGCAGACAAGGAATGAGGATATTGACCTTATCTAACTCATGAAAGCAAATCTTGTGTGGTGGTTTGGTCAATCACTACTAGCTCGGATTAAATAATACTCTTCGAAAATCAAATTCAAACCACGTCAGCGTCGCCTTACCGTACTCAAGTACAGCTTGCGGCTAGCTTCCTAGTTTGCTTTTTGATTTTCATTGAGTAAAATATAAAAAGCAACAGCTGTTTGTACTGACCCCAAAAAGTTAGACAAATTAATTTATCCGAAGGATTTAGTTCTGTATTGCACAGGACTGAGTCCTTTTAATTTTACCTTAATGCGTTTATTGTTGTAGTAATCAATATAATCTACAATGGCTTGTTCCAATTGATTAAGCGACTGAAATGACTTCACATCCACAAACATTTCCGATTTCAGAATGCCAAAGAAGCGACTCCATCATGCCGTTGTCTGGGCTGTTACCTTTACGTGACATAGATGGCTGAATTCCTCATCTCTAAGAAGCGATGATAAGAATCGCTGGTATTGCCAGCCTTGGGTCACTATGGAGAATCTGTATTCTCGTAGCGCTTTTCTGTGAAAGCCTCGTTCCAACATCGTTTTTACTTGTTCTAAATTAGGCGAACAAGAAAGATTATAAGCGATGATTTCGCTGTTAAAAACCATCTAAAAACTGGAGATAAGTAGCTTTTTGAGCGCTTGCTGGAATGGCAAACTCTGTCACGTCCGTATAGCACTTTTCCATTGGTTTAGCTAGCTTCAAATTGGCGTTGAATAAGGTTGTCTCGCTTTCTTGCCAACATCTCCTTTATGAGAAGAATACTTGTGTTTCTTGCGGATTCTAGCTTGTAAATTGAGCACTTTCATCAAGCGTTGAACTCTTTTTATGATTGACCACATAACCACGATTTCTTAATTCTAAATGAATTCGACGATATCCGTAATTTCCTTTGTGTTCGGTAAAAATAGCTTGAATTTCAGTTTTAAGCTTTTGATCCTTATCTGGTTTGTCTAGCTGTTTCAAATGATAGTAGTAGGTCGAACGAGCTAGTTTAATGGCTTTTAGAAGAATATCTAACGAAAACTCAGTCATTAATTCTTGAACAATTTCTGTCTTTCTTCTTTCTCTTTTTCCTCCTTCAAGCGAAGTTCTCTTCAACTTTTTAGGATAGCATTCTCCGCTCTCAGGTACTCATTTTCTGCTTGAAGGCGTTCTAACTCTGTCATCTCTTCGGGTTTCTTCTTTGGTTTACGTCCCATTTTAGATGGTCTCCCTTTTGTTTTCTCAACAATAGTATACCTGTTTTTCTTGTATTGTGCCATCCAATCTGGAAGCATACCACGATTTGGGAGAGCATATTCGAGAGAAACTCTATCTTGAGACCAATTTTCATGTAGGACTTTATCAATCATTTCTTGTTTTAAACGAGGAGAATAGTAACGATTTTTCCCTTTTTTGACGAACTCTATTCCGTAACGATCAATCAATTTAATCATGTACCCTAAGATTAGAATTGTTTATCCCAAATTTATTTGAAAGCTTCTATGCTATATCCTTGTTTTCTAAGTTCATAGATCTGAACTTTATCATCATAAGTTACTTTCATAGAAAACACCCCAAAAGTTAGATTTTTCTGTCTAACTTTTTGGGGTGCAGTTCAGTTTCAGTTGTTGCTTTTAGGTAGCTAGGATTTTTATCTCTTATTTCTCAACTCGTGATTTGTTGGCGATATCAGCTAGGATAGCTTGAACAAAAGTCATCTACTGAGACAGTTTGTGTTTTTTTTGGCCATAGCGGCGAACATTGACTGTTCCGTCTTCCATTTCCTTGTCTCCAACTATTAATTGGTAAGGAATCTTGCTGGTTTGTGAAGCACGGATCTTGAACTGCATTTTTTCATTGCGCTCATCTACGTCTGCACGGACACCACGGTCGCGGAGTTTCTTCGCTACTTCCCATGCGTAGTCCACGTGTTTTTCGTTAGATACTGGGATGAGGGTTACTTGGTGTGGTGCAAGCCATGTTGGGAAGGCACCCTTGTAGTTCTCAATCAAGATAGCTGTGAAGCGTTCCATAGTTGAAATAACCCCACGGTGAATCATGACTGGACGGTGTTCCTCACCATCAGCTCCGATGTATTTGAGGTCGAAGCGTTCTGGAAGCAAGAAGTCAAGTTGGATAGTAGAAAGGGTTTCTTCTTTTCCAAGAGCGGTCTTAACTTGAATATCCAATTTTGGTCCGTAGAAGGCTGCTTCACCTTCGGCTTCAAAGTAGTCAACACCCATTTCATCAAGGGCTGCACGAAGCATGGTTTGGGCATTTTCCCACATTTGGTCGTTGTCGAAGTATTTTTCTTTGTCCTCTGGGTCACGAAGAGAGAGGCGGAAGCGGTATTCATTCAAGTTGAAATCTTCATAAACATCGATAATCAACTGAAGGGCACGTTGGAATTCTTCTTGGATTTGTTCTGGAGTAACGAAGAGGTGACCGTCGTTGAGTGACATTTCACGGACACGTTGAAGACCAGTGAGGGCACCAGATTTTTCATAACGGTGCATCATACCGATTTTCAGCGATACGGATTGGCAACTCACGGTAAGAGTGAACATGGTGTTTGAAGACTTGGATGTGGTGTGGGCAGTTCATTGGACGAAGGACAAATTCTTCCCCGTCACCCATGTCCATAGTTGGGAACATGTCTTCTTGGTAATGATCCCAGTGACCAGAAGTCTTGTAAAGTTCAACAGAAGCAAGTGGTGGAGTGTAGACGTGTTGGTAGCCAGAAGCCAACTCTTTGTCTACGATGTAGCGTTCCAACTCACGACGGATAGTTGCACCATTTGGCAACCAGAATGGAAGTCCTTGTCCAACTTCTTGAGAAATCATGAAGAGGTCAAGTTTCTTTACCAAGTTTACGGTGGTCACGTTCTTTAGCTTCTTCACGCATTTGAAGGTAGTTTTTTTCAAGTCTTTCTTGTCGAAACCAAGCTGTTCCGTAGATACGTTGCATCATAGCGTTATCGCTATTTCCACGCCAGTAGGCACCAGCAACGTGAAGCAGGTGGAAGATTTGGATACGACCTGTTGAAGGGACGTGAGGGCCACGGCAGAGGTCTACATATTCACCCTGACGATAGATAGTCAAACCACCTTCGTCTTCTGAGTGTTCTTCAATCAATTCCAACTTGTAAGGGATCGTTTTTGAAGATTTCACGTGCCTCATCTTTAGTCACTTCTTCACGGATAGATGGGAAGTTTTCTTTAACGATTTTTTGCATTTCTTCTTCTATACGAGGAAGGTCTTCGTTGGAGATTTGACCAGCAGTATTGTCAGTATCGTAGTAGAAGCCGTCTTCGATGGCTGGACCAACTCCCAAGTGAATGTCTGGGAAAAGACGACGAGCTGCTTGGGCGAAACAAGGAGCAGCATGAGTGACGCAAGATTGGAAGGGCATCTTCGTGATCAGGTGTCACAATTTCGATGCTTCCATCTTCAGTGATCGCACGAGTAGTAGTCGATCAAGTTTGCCGTTAAATTTACCAGCTAAGGCTTTTTTAGCTAGGGAATTGCTGATAGATTGGGCAATTTCAAAAGTTGTAACGCCAGATTCGAATTCACGAACAGCGCCATCTGGGAAAGTAATGTTAATCATGATGTTCTCCTTATATTGGTTATCCATTATTTCAAAGCAGAAGTGTTAACCCCTATTCTCGAAAAACAGTATAGAGAATGAAAAGCTAGAAACAAAAAGCGACATCCTCGAAAGGACGTCGCAACGTGGTTCCACCTTCATTTATGTTCCACAAAAAGAGTTGACACCTCTGATTGGCTCTAACGTAGCCACCGTTTTATGTTTTCATAAAAAATTACGAGTAGTATCAGTTTAGGCTTTCTATGCGTTTCCAGCAACCACGCACTCTCTAGCAGAAAGGGACTAAGTGACTTGTCTCTATGGATTATTATAGCATGATTGTGAGATTTTTTTCAAGGATTTTGTGAAAGTTTTTTTGTTTTTTTCATTTTTGTAGAATATGCTTGATACCAATACCGGAAGCCATGCCCACTAGAGCAAAGATTTCATAGGCTAGAAAAGTAGATAAGCTAAAATCATCGAAAAGGTAAATGATAGTAAAACAAAAGAGCAATCCAAAATATCAATTAACCACCGAAAGTGAGAAAATGAAACGGTAGCCGTAAAGAAGAGAAATGATGAAGGTTACTAAAGGAGTAAAAAGAGAAGATATTTAGAATAGAGTCCTAGAGATTGGAGTCGGATGAGAGTAGTGAAAATAACTCATAAAAGTGGCTAATAAAAAGAAAAATATGACCAGATAGTAGGGGAGATGGGAATAGAATCTAGGCATGATAATCACCCTCGTTTAAAAAAACAGACAACTTAGATGTTACTATGATTATTATAGCATGTTTAAAACAAGAAAGTAAATCTGTTGACAAAGAAGTTAGTTATTGGTAGAATAGGGATTGTCGTAAAGACAAATAACTTCTTCTTGGTTACAGGCATGCCAACCTGTCACTCGGATGAAGCCAAATAAAAAAAGGAGAAACATCATGGCAATCTCAAAAGAGAAAAAAAATGAAATCATCGCACAATATGCACGTCACGAAGGTGATACAGGTTCAGTAGAGGTTCAAGTTGCTGTCCTTACTTGGGAAATCAACCACCTTAACGAACACATCAAACAACACAAAAAAGACCACGCTACTTACCGTGGATTGATGAAAAAAATCGGTCGCCGTCGTAACTTGCTTGCATACTTGCGTAAAAACGACGTTAACCGTTACCGTGAGTTGATCAACTCTCTAGGACTTCGTCGCTAATTCAAGATACAAAGGCCGTCAAAAGCACAAAGCAAAAATAGGAAAATTGACGAAGAAACTTCAGTTTCTAGGAGATTTTATCTTTTTTGCCAAGTGCTTAGGCCGTGTTCAATTGAGCATATCTTGATAATGAAGCTACTCTAAATTGGGTAGCTTTTTTACTTTTGTCACCTTACCTCGATATACTCAAGTATTATCTTCGGTTACAGTTCCTAGCACTGTAAGGTAAAATAAACCAGATCTTCTCCCTTCGGGGAGATTTTTTTGTTTCACTGAAAGTTTTTGTACAATCTTCGCCTCGTCGCCTAGTCTATAAACGGTTTTATCCAGCAAGAATCATGATGCTAAGGGCGTAAGAAATCCGTATGAAAATAGGGAAATGACACCGTGTTCGATGAACACAAGGAGTTTCATCTTTTTCACTAGGATTTTAGCCTGAGCTCAAATCAGCTCTCTGACTTCAGAGGGCTTTTTTATTGAGGTTTTATCGGTCACAATTTTGGAGACTACAAAAACCTCAAATGGTATCAGCTAATTACACCATAAAGCCGAGTAGCTGTCTACAAGCCCCTCGGAGAGCCCACACTTTACGAAGTAAAGTATAGTATGTTATACTTTACATGGAAGTAGTCACCGAATTCCAGTTAGAAATTACTTTGTAACTACGTTTTGAGGAGGAGTAAAATGCTTTCCTATGTTCGACATTACCCACTAGCGATAGCTAAATTAATGTGTCTGTGCTCTCCTAAAATCTGCTGATTTATTACTGACCAATACAGGAGGTTTTTTTATGGGACAGACAATCATATCTGCTATTGGTGTTTATATTTCCACCAGTATCGATTATTTAATTATTTTATTTATTTTATTTGCACAGCTATCACAGAATAAACAAAAATGGCATATTTATGCGGGGCAATATCTAGGCACAGGCTTACTTGTAGGGGCGAGTTTAGTTGCTGCTTATGTCGTTAATTTCGTGCCTGAAGAATGGATGGTTGGATTGCTTGGTTTAATCCCTATCTATTTAGGGATTCGCTTTGCAATTGTTGGAGAAGGTGAGGAAGAAGAGGAAGAAGAGGAAGAAATTATTGAAAGATTAGAACAAAGCAAGGCAAATCAACTGTTTTGGACAGTTACATTGCTGACAATTGCGTCTGGCGGAGATAATTTAGGTATCTATATACCTTATTTTGCTTCGTTAGATTGGTCACAGACCCTCGTGGCGTTGCTTGTGTTTGTAATCGGCATAATTATCTTATGCGAGATTAGTCGGGTGTTATCCTCTATTCCGTTAATATTCGAGACAATTGAAAAATACGAGCGAATCATTGTGCCCTTAGTATTCATTCTACTTGGACTATACATCATGTATGAAAATGGCACGATAGAGACTTTTCTGACCGTGTAGATTTTTTTGTTTCACTAGGATTTTAGCCCGAGCTCAAATCAGCTCTCTGATTTTCAGAGGGCTTTTTATGTTGTCACCTTACCTCGATATACTCAAGTATTATCTTTGGTTACGGTTCCTAGCACTATAAGGTAAAATAAACTAGATTTTCTCCTTCAGGGGAGATTTTTTGCTTAACTAGGATTTTATCCAAATATCAAATTATCTATCTGATTTCAGTGGGGGAGTCTCATCTTACTTAGATCGGGTTCAATTTAATGGCCAATCTTTAAGTTGCTTGATTGTAGAGTGGCTTTTGATTTTATTAGAGATTCTTATAAGTGTAATGAAAAACCTTGGCTTTTTGCCAAGGGATTGTTGTATTTAACCAAGTTTTTCTCTTTTCTTATCTGGATTCCAGATGAAGCTTGCAATAAAGCTAAAGATGATGGTTAGGATACCAAGGATGATGGCGAGGATGAGGGCAGGGATACGGATTAAACCACAAGAGGGGATTTGGTTTTTTTATTGTTGTGCCATTGTTTGGTTTCTTGGTCCAGACGTTGGAATTCTGTTTGATACGATTGGCGACTGTTTCAATGCCTTCATCATTCATTTTTCTTGATATCTGAGATATCAATTGGATTTCCAAAGTTCATATCAACACGCTCACGGCTAACCAAGCCTTTTCAAAGGTCATAGGACCTGTATAGGTAACAGGCATGATACGGACCTTGGCCATTTTGGAAATCAGGGCAACGCCACCCTTTGACATCGTTTGAGTGGCGACTACCACTTGGAAACATGATAAGGGAGCGGTCACTTTTTAAGAACATTGATAGGGTATTTGATAGCAGAAGAACTCGGATTTTCACGGTCAATAGGAAAGGCACCACACATACGAATCCACCATCCAAAGATACGGTTGGTAAAGAGTTCTTTTTGGCCATAAAGATAAATTGTTTTAGGCTTTGGTCGCAAATGCCATGTAAACAGGATCCCACCAAGTACGATGAGGGTGCGACAAGAATATAATTTTCATCTTGACTTGGAATTTTATCTGTATTATGATAGTGGGCATTACCGTTGATGGACCATAGAAATCAATACGACTAATCCACGTAAATAAGTATAAAACATGAGATCTCCTTTCGATTGTATTTATATTATTATACCTTATCAAAGGAGGGCTGGCAAACTTTTTCCCATTTGTAATAAGTATATTTAGGATGAGATTAGTATTCTATCATAAAAAAATGATATGATAAAGTTTATGGATAAAAATAAGATTATGGGATTAACCCAAAGAGAAGTCAAGGAAAGACAGACTAAGGGCTTGGTCAATGATTTTACTGCTTCGGCCAGTACCAGCACTTGGCAAATCGTTAAACGAAATGTCTTTACCCTTTTTAACGCTTTTTGAAACTTTGCTATTGCTTTGGCACTAGCCTTTGTGCAGGCTTGGAGCAATCTGGTCTTCTTTGCCGTTATCTGTTTTAACGCTTTTTTTCTGGGATTGTGACCGAGCTCACGTGCCAAAGCATATGGTGGACAAGCTCAATCTTATGACCAAGGAAAAGGTCAAGACTATTCGTGATGGCCAAGAAGTGGCTCTGAATCCTGAAGAATTGGTGTTAGGAGATGTCATTCGTCTGTCTGCTGGAGAGCAGATTCCTAGTGATGCCTTGGTTTTGGAAGGCTTTGCGGAAGTCAATGAAGCCATGTTAACGGGGAGAAAGTGATTTGGTGCAAAAGGAAGTGGATGCCTTGCTTTTGTCAGGAAGTTTCCTAGCCAGTGGGTCAGTTTTGGCTCAAGTTCACCATGTCGGTGCAGACAACTATGCTGCCAAACTCATGCTGGAAGCCAAGACAGTTAAACCCATCAACTCCCGTATCATGAAATCGCTGGACAAGCTAGCTGGTTTTACTGGGAAGATTATCATTCCTTTTGGTCTGGCTCTCTTGCTAGAAGCCTTTGATTTTTAAAAAGGCTTGCCTCTCAAGTCATCCGTTGTAAATTCGTCGACAGCCCTTCTGGGAATGTTGCCTAAGGGAATCGCCCTTTTGACCATTACTTCGCTCTTGACTGCGGTGATTAAGCTTGGTTTGAAAAAGGTCTTGGTGCAGGAGATGTACTCTGTTGAGACCTTGGCGCGCGTGGATATGCTCTGTCTGGACAAGACGGGCACCATCACCCAAGGAAAGATGCAGGTGGAGGCTGTTCTTCCACTGACCCGAAGAATATGGTGAGCAAGGATTGCTAGCATCTTGGCCAGCTATATGGCCCATAGTGAGGATAAAAATCCAACAGCCCAAGCTATTCGACAGCGTTTTGTGGGAGAAGTTACCTATCCTATGCTCTCTAATCTGCCTTTCTCCAGCGACCGCAAGTGGGGAGCCATGGAGTTAGAAGGTTTGGGAACAGTTTTCTTAGGGGCACCTGAGATGTTGCTGGATTCTGAGGTCCCAGAAGCCAGAGAGGCCTTGAGAGAGGGTCACGTGTCTTGGTCTTAGCACTCAGTCAGGAGAAATTAGACCATCACAAACCACAGAAACCATCTGATATTCAGGCTCTAGCCTTGCTAGAAATCTTGGACCCTATTCGAGAAGGAGCAGCAGAGACGCTGGACTATCTCCGTTCTCAGGAAGTGGGCCTCAAGATTATCTCTGGTGACAATCCAGTTACGGTGTCCAGCATTGCCCAGAAGGCTGGTTTTGCGGACTATGACAGCTATGTAGATTGCTCGAAAATCGACGGATGAGGAATTGATTGCTATGGCTGAAGAGACAGCTATTTTTCGGATCGTGTTTCCCTCATCAAAAAGAAACTCATCATCCAAACGCTGAAAAAGCGGGCATACAACAGCTATGACAGGGAGACGGGAGTCAATGATATCCTGGCCCTTCGTGAGGCGGATTGCTCTATCGTAATGGCGGAGGGAGACCTGCGACTCGTCAGATTGCCAATCTGGTTCTCTTTGAACTCAGACTTTAATGATGTTCCTGAGATTCTCTTTGAAGGGTCGTCGTGGTCAATAACATTGCCCACATCGCACCGATTTTCTTGATAAAGACCATCTATTCCTTCCTGCTCGCAGTCATCTGTATCGCCAGTGCTTTTACTAGGTCGGTCTGAATGGATCTTTGATTTTCCCTTTCATTCCGATTCAAATTACCATGATTGACCAGTTTGTGGAAGGTTTCCCACCATTTCGTTCTGACTTTTGAGCGAAATATCAAACCTGTTGAGCCAAACTTCCTCAGAAAGATCCATGCTTCGTGCCCTACCAAGCGCTCTCATGGTCGTTTTCAGCGTTCTTTTTGTGAAAATATTTGAAGTAGCCAAGGTTGGTCTGAGTTAGAAATCTCAACCCTACTCTATTATCTCTTTGGGGTCAATTGGTTTCTTATCCGTATTTAGAGCCTGCATGCCATTTACGCTTTGGCGTGTCCTCTTGATTGTTTGGTCAGTAGGAGGTTTCCTAGCTACAGCTCTCTTCCCAAGGATCCAGAAACTGCTTGAAATTTCGACCTTGACAGGACAAACACTACCTGTTTATGGTGTCATGATGTTGGTCTTTACCGTGATTTTCATCCTGACTAGTCGCTATCAAGCCAGAAAATAAAGAAAGGCTGCAATCTGTGGATTGCGGTCTTTTTAGGTACAAGATTGCTAGCTGAAATGTGGTATAATAAGAGGTAATAGAGTTTTGGAAAGTGAGAGAAGATGATTTCAAAGAGATTAGAATTGGTGGCTTCCTTTGTGCCACAGGGAGCCATTTTACTAGATGTGGGAAGTGACCATGCTTATCTGCCTATCGAGTTGATCGAAAGAGGACAAATCAAAAGTGCCATTGCAGGTGAGGTTGTGGAAGGTCCCTACCAATCTGCAGTCAAAAATGTTGAGGCTCACGGCCTAAAGGAGAAAAATCCAGGTTCGTTTAGCCAATGGCTTGGCAGCCTTTGAAGAGGCAGATCAAGTGTCTGTCATTACCATTGCTGGTATGGGTGGTCGTTTGATTGCTAGGATTTTAGAAGAAGGCTTGGACAAGTTAGCTAATGTAGAACGTTTGATCCTCCAGCCCAATAATCGTGAAGACGACTTGCGTATCTGGTTGCAAGACAATGGTTTTCAGATTGTAGCTGAAAGCATCTTAGAAGAAGCTGGCAAGTTTTACGAGATTTTGGTGGTGGAAGCAGGACAAATGAAGCTTTCAGCCAGTGATGTTCGCTTTGGTCCTTTTTTGTCCAAAGAAGTCAGTCCAGTATTTGTCCAAAAATGGCAAAAAGAAGCTGTTAAGCTAGAGTTCGCCCTCGGACAAATCCCAGAAAAAAATCTGGAGGAACGTCAAGTTCTAGTAGATAAAATTCAAGCCATCAAGGAGGTTCTCCATGTTAGCAAGTGAAGTCATTAAACGTTATGAAGCCTTTTGCCCTCAGGAATTTTCTATGGAGGGCGACAGTCGTGGCCTGCAAATTGGCACTTTGGACAAGGAGATCCAAAGAGTCATGGTTGCTCTCGATATTCGTGAAGAAACGGTGGCTGAAGCCATTGAAAAGGGTGTGGATTTGATTATTGTCAAGCATGCGCCGATTTTCCGTCCCATCAAGGATTTGGTAGCTAGCCGTCCGCAAAATCAGATTTATATCGATCTCATCAAACATGACATCGCAGTTTATGTCAGTCATACCAATATTGACATCGTTGAAAATGGCCTCAATGACTGGTTCTGTCAGATGCTAGGCATTGAGGAGACGATTTATCTGCAGGAGACAGGTCCAGAACGTGGAATTGGTCGTATTGGAAATGTTCAGCCTCAGACCTTTGGGGATTTTGCCCAACATGTCAAGCAAGTCTTTGGCCTAGATAGCCTTCGAATGGTGCATTATCAAGAAAGTGATTTGCAGAAGTCTATTTCAAGAGTGGCCATCTGTGGTGGAAGTGGGCAGTCATTCTATAAGGATGCCCTAACTAAGGGAGCCCATGTCTACATCACTGGTGATATCTATTACCACACAGCCCAGGACATGTTGTCTGATGGGCTTGCTAGCACTGGACCCTGGTCACTATATCGAAGTGCTTTTGTGGAAAGATCGCAGAACTTCTAATCAATGGAAAAGAGGAAAAAGGTTGGACAATTGATATCGTACCTAGTCAAGCATCGACCAATCCTTTCCACCATATCTAGTTAGAAAGTGAAAACAATGAAAAAAGTTGCCATTATTGGAGCAGGAATTGTGGGAGCAACAGCTGCCTACCACCTCTCGAAAGAAAGTGACCTAGAGGTGACCATTTTTGACTATGGAAAAGGTCAGGGCTACCAAGGCAGCAGCGGAATTATCAGTCCTTGGTTTTCCAAACGCCGCAATAAAGGCCTGGTACAAGATGGCGCGCTTGGGGGCTGACTTTTACAAGGAATTGTTGGCTGATTTAGAGAAATCAGGGCAAGAAATCGACTTTTATCAGCGCTCGGGATGTCTTTTTCTTGAAAAAAGGATGAAACAAAGCTAGAAGAACTCTATCAACTAGCCTTAGAGCGCAGAGATGAGTCTCCTCGATAGGAGACTTGGCTATTTTTAGATAAGGCATTCAGCTAGTGAGTTCTTCCCTGGCTTGCAGGGTTTCGACAGCCTCCTCTATGCTTCTGGTGGAGCGAGAGTAGATGGTCAGCTCTTGGTCACTCGTTTACTAGAAGCTAGTAAGGTTGAAGTGGTGAGAGAAGAGGTGGGTCTAAATCCTTTATCAGCAGGCTACCAGATTGAGACCGCGTTTTTGATCAGGTTATTTTAGCGACAGGTGCTTGGTTGGGGACAAATATTGGAACCGCTAGGTTATCAGGTGGATGTTCGTCCCCAAAAGGGGCAACTCCGAGATTATCACGTAGAGCAAGACATGGTAAACTATCCTGTTGTCATGCCTGAGGGAGAATGGGATTTGATTCCCTTTGCAGGTGGGAAATTATCATTAGGTGCCACCCATGAAAAATGACATGGGATTTGATTTGACGGTAGATGAAAACTTGTTACAGCAAATGGAAGATACAGCCCTGCCTTGTTATCCTAGTTTAGTAGAAGCTACCAGAGCTGGTGAACGTGTGGGAATTCGCGCCTATACTAGTGATTTCTCTCCCTTTTTTGGGCAAGTGCCAGGTTTAACAGGTGTCTATGCGGCTAGTGGATTGGGTTCTTCAGGTCTCACAACTGGATCCTATTATTGGCTACCATTTAGCTCTGATTACTCAAGGAAAAACTATAACATTAGAAAGTTCTGATTATCCAATTGAGAAGTATGTAAAGCAATAGAAAATGAATCATTTTTTTACTAAATTTTACTAAAGGCTTTTAGTATGGTAAATGACATTCTCTATCAAAAATGGTAAAATAAGAAAAATCTGAGAATCGAGGAAAAGCAGATGCAAGAAAAGATCTTGGTAACGGGCGGTGCCGGTTTTATCGGAACCCACACAGTTATTGAGTTAATCCAAGCAGGTCATCAAGTTGTTGTGGTGGATAACCTTGTTAATAGTAATAGAAAAAGTTTAGAAGTTGTTGAGAGAATTACAGGAGTTGAAGTGCCTTTGCTATGAGGCAGATATCCGTGACACAGATACTCTCAGAGATATTTTCAAGCAGGAAGAACCAACAGGTGTTATTCACTTTGCTGGTTTGAAGGCTGTAGGCGAATCAACACGTATCCCTCTTGCCTACTATGACAACAATATCGCTGGAACTGTTAGTCTTTTGAAAGTTATGGAAGAAAACAACTGTAAAAACATCATCTTCAGTTCTTCTGCGACAGTTTACGGAGATCCTCATACAGTACCAATCTTGGAAGATTTCCCACTTTCAGTGACCAATCCATATGGTCGCACTAAGCTTATGCTTGAGGAAATTTTGACGGATATCTACAAGGCAGACTCAGAATGGAATGTGGTCTTACTTCGTTATTTCAACCCAATTGGAGCCCATGAGAGCGGTGATTTGGGAGAAAATCCAAACGGTATTCCAAACAACCTCTTGCCTTATGTGACTCAAGTTGCAGTTGGAAAAACTGGAGCAAGTTCAGGTTTTCGGTGATGACTATGAAACAGAAGACGGAACCGGTGTCCGCGACTATATCCACGTAGTAGATTTAGCTGAAAGGTCACGTTGCAGCTCTGAAAAATCCAAAAAGGTTCAGGACTGAAACGTTTATAACCTTGGAACAGGTAAAGGCTATTCTGTTCTTGAAATTATCCAAAATATGGAAAAAGCGGTAGGGCGTCCAATCTCATATCGTATCGTAGAACGTCGCCCAGGTGATATCGCAGCCTGCTATTCAGACCCTGCAAAAGCCAAAGCAGAACTCGGCTGGGAAGCAGAACTAGGCATCACCCAAATGTGTGAAGACGCATGGCGTTGGCAAAGCAAGCATCCAAATGGATTTGAAGACTAAGATGGTGATGTCAATCATTGTCCCCTGTTTAAATGAAGAGGAAGTACTCTTCTTTTATCAGTCTGTAGAAGCTTATAGTTCCTGACTTGAAGCAGAAATCGAGTATGTCTTTGTCGACGATGGATCAAGTGATGGGACCTTGACTTACTAAAGTCACTTCGGGAGCAAAAATTCAGCAGTTCATTATATTTCTTTCTCGCGAAATTTTGGCAAAGAAGCTGCTCTCTATGCAGGCTTGCAATATGCGACAGGAGATCTGGTGGTGGTGATGGATGCAGACCTCCAAGATCCTCCTAGTATGTTGCTTGAGATGAAAAATTTACTAGACCAAAATGCAGATTTGGATTGTGTAGGAACACGGAGAACTAGTCGAGAGGGAGAACCAGTTTTACGTAGTCTCTGTGCTAATCTCTTTTATCGCCTCATGAAAAAAATTAGTCCAGTAGCCCTGCCGTCAGGTGTCCGTGATTTTCGCATGATGAGAAGATCCGTAGTTGATGCCATTTTAAGCTTGACTGAGTCTAATCGTTTTTCAAAGGGGCTCTTTGCCTGGGTCGGCTTTTAAAACCCACTATCTGGACTATCCAAATGTTGAAAGACAGGCTGGCAAGACCAGTTGGAGTTTTAGGCAACTCTTTTTCTACTCTCTTGAAGGGATTGTTAATTTTTCAGATTTTCCCCTAATTATAGCCTTCGTAGCTGGTCTCCTATCTTGTTTTATTTCTTTGCTTATGACCTTTTTTGTGGTGGTTCGAACTCTCATTTTAGGGAATCCTACATCTGGTTGGACTTCACTTATGGCAGTGATTCTATTTCTAGGAGGAATTCAACTTTAACAATTGGGACTTTCGGAAAATATATCAGTAAGATTTATTTAGAGACTCAAAAAGACCACTTTTATCTCATCAAAGAAAGAAGTGATCTTCCTGTTGTTATTAAAGAAAAATAAGGTTAAAAAGACTATAATTTTACTTTGAAAATATGATAGACTAGAAGAGATGAAAAGTCATCCGAAATTTAAGATTTTAATTTAAGATTGATCTTTAATCAAGGCACGTGTAGGGCAATTTCTTGACTGCTTCTAAAATGTCTTGATTGGGACAAACTTCTTTTTCTAGTTGATCTCGATCATCGTAAAAGCGCACGATACCATTATCGTGGATAATCAAAAAGATCAGAGAAGTTTGACAGAGCCCACAGGCAATGCAGCGTTCAGGTATAAGTGTGATTTTCATATTTATATTGTAACAAGAAAAGCAAAAACACAAGGAGTAAGGTATGGAAAAGAACCGTGGAAAGAAGATATTTATGAAGAAAAAGAAGAAACAAGATCTGAACGACGTAGAACTGAACTTGGAGAAATAACAGTTAATCGTGTTTTGACAATTCTAGCGAGTATTTTCTGTAATTGTTTTTAGTAATGATTATTGTTTTAGTTTATCTTTCATCTGAGGAGCAATCGTACACTAGCCTTAAAAGACTTTCACGACTCTAGCACAAATGTAGAACAGATATCTTCTTCTACAAGTACTGAACAAGAAGCTTCTGCTACAGACAAAAAAGAAGCCTCTAATTCTGAGAATCAAGAAGGGACTACGAAAGTTTTACCAGGAGAAGGAGAAGCTGCCATTGCAGCTCGTGTTGGTATTTCGATAGCTCAATTGGAAACCTTTCGAATCCTTCTCACATGTCGACAGGATCATGGGTACGCTGATCCTGGTGATGTTGTTAAGACTAGATAGGAGTCAGAAATGAAAACAATTCAAATTGCAATTGATGGTCCTGCCTCAAGTGGCAAAAGTACAGTAGCGAAGATTATTGCTAAGGAGTTTGGTTACACATATTTAGATACAGGTGCTATGTATCGAGCTGCTACTTACATCGCATTGAAACACCAATTGAACGAAGACAATGTAGAGCAACTACTTGGACTTCTTGAACAGCATCCCATTAGTTTTGGGCGTTCAGAAGCAGGGGAACAGCTTGTTTTTGTAGGGGATGTAGATATCACTCATCCGATTCGTGAAAATGAAGTGACAAATCGTGTATCTACCATTGCAGCGATACCAGTTATCCGTGAGAAAGTTGGTGGCTCCAACAGGAAATTGCTCCAAAAGGTGGCATTGTCATGGATGGCTCGTGATATTGGGACTGTTGTATAGCCACAAGCAGAATTAAAAGTTTTTCTTGTAGCTTCTGTTGATGAAAGAGCAAAACGACGTTACGAGGAAAATATGGCCAAAGGTATTGAAACAGACCTCGAAAAACTTAAAGAGGAGATTACTGCACGAGATTATAAAGATAGTCATCGTGAAACTTCACCTCTTAAACAAGCAGAGGATGCAATCTACCCTGATACAACTGGTTTGAATATTCAAGAAGTAGGATAAAAATCAAGGAAGAAGCTAAAAAGAAAATGTAAAATGGTGAAACCGATTCTTGGGTATCGGTTTTTTCTATATTTGTCAAAAACCTATTTTTAGGGTATAATAGTTGCTGTTCGAGAAAATTTGATTTTCAAAGAATAGTGAAACCTTATAAGGAGATGTTATGAACAACTTACCAAATTGTAAAGAATGCAATTCAGAATATGTTTACGAAGATGGAGCTATGCTAGTGTGCCCTGAGGTGTGTTATGAGTGGAAATCCTGCTGAAGTTGCGGAAGTGGAGGAGGGTCTTGTAGCTATTGGATGCCAATGGAAATAAATTGGACAGATGGCGATACAGTCACTTTGATCAAGGATTTAAAAGTTAAAGGTGCGCCTAAAGATTTAAAACAAGGTACGCGCGTCAAGAATATCCGCATCTGTAGAAGGCGACCGTAATATTGACTGTAAGATTGATGGATTTGGTGCTATGAAACTCAAGTCAGAATTTGTGAAGAAGATTTAATCATGTCGAATAAACTTAAATTTATTTTTTATAGCCGTATCTTTTTGTTTCTAGCAGCTTTTACTGGCGTCTATCTTGAAATCGTCAATCGTGGTGGTTTTGGGATGCTTCTCTATTATACGGTTCTATCTAACCTTTAGTAGCAATTTTTACCTCTATCTGTTAAGGGTTATGAAGCGGGATGGTGAAAGCTGGCAAGGTCCAACTCTTTGCGTTTAAAGGGTGGTGTCACCATGAGTATTATGATTACCTGTGTGATTTATCATTTTCTCTTGGCACCTATTGCAACCAATTTCTATACGCTAGAAAATTTCCTTTGCCATTATATTGTACCTCTCTGGTTTTTAGCAGATACTCTTTTCTTTGATAAGCAAGGTCAATATAAGATTTGGGATCCCATTGTGTGGACAATTTTACCCCTGCTTTATATGATTTTTGCTCTTTTTAATGGCTTAGTATTGAAACTGGATATCCCAAATTCTAAGGTCAGCCCCTTCCCTTATTTCTTTTTGAATGTAGCTAAAGGATGGGACGTGGTTATCAAGTGGTGTGCCATTATCTTTGTCGCTTATATGTTGGCAGGATTTGTCTTTTACTTTATTAAGCAAATCAAGAGAAAGTCATCCTAATACTCTTCGAAAATCAGATTCAAACCACGTCAGTTTCGCCTTAAGGGTATATATGTGACTGACTTCGTCAGTTTCATCTACAACCTCAAAACCATGTTTTGAGCTGACTTCGTCAGTTCTATCCACAACCTCAAAACAGTGTTTTGAGCTGACTTCGTCAGTCTTATCCACAACCCAAAACAGTGCTTTGAGCTGACTTCTGTCAGTTCTATCTACAACCCAAAACAGTGTTTTGAGCAGCCTGCGGCTAGCTTCCTAGTTTGCTCTTTGATTTTCATTGAGTATAAGACATAAGGGATTCATTTTCGAGTTTAAGAAGGAGTCTGTACACTAAAGAGGCTTCTTCTTTTCTTGCTTGAGAATTATCAACAGAGAAAGATATTAAGAGAAAATATAGAAAGAGATTTCATGAAACAATTTTTAGAAAGGGCTAGTATTCTCGCCCTATCCCTCGTTTTAATTACTTCCTTTTCCATTTCAAGTGCCTTACCAGCCATGTTTGACTATTACCAAGGATATCCTAAGGAACAAATTGAACTCTTGGTCAGTCTTCCTTCTTTTGGAATTATGATTATGCTATTGTTGAATGGAGTTCTTGAAAAAATGTTTGCTGAGAGGTTACAGATTAGTTTGGGGCTGCTGATATTATCTCTCAGTGGAATCGCACCTTTCTGGTATCAAGGCTATGCTTTTTGTCTTTGGAATGCGAATTCTTTTTGGTCTTGGAGTAGGGAATGATTAATCGTTGGCTATTTCATTATCAGCGAACGCTATCATGGAAAAAACTCGAATACAGATGTTGGGCTTAAGAGGATCAGCAGAAGTAGTTGGAGCTTCTCTTATCACATTGGCAGTTGGTCAACTTATAGTATTTGGTTGGACAGCTACTTTCCTAGCCTATAGTGCTGGCTTCTTAGTCTTGATTCTCTATCTCCTCTTTGTTCCTTATGGCAAGGAAAAGAAAGAAGTCAAACAAAAAGAGATGGAAACAAACCGCTTAAGCCGTGAAATGAAGGGGTTGATTTTCCTTTTAGCCATTGAAGCCGCAGTTGTAGTGTGTACCAATACAGCAATCACGATTCGGATTCCAAGTTTGATGGTGGAAAGAGGGCTGGAGATGCCCAGTTATCTAGCTTTGTCCTAAGTGTTATGCAGCTTATTGGTATTGTAGCAGGTATCAGTTTTTCCTTCCTAATCTCAGTCTTTAAAGAAAGATTGCTTCTCTGGTCTGGTATTACCTTCGGCTTAGGGCAAATTGTGATTGCCATTTCTCCATCCTTAGGGTGATTGTAGTAGAAGTCTTGTAGCTGGCTTTGCTTATAGCGTGGCATTAACGACTGTCTTTCAGCTGTTATCAGTCCGCATTCCATCCAAATTATTGAACCAAGCAACCTCTTTTGCAGTATTGGGTTGTAGTTTTGGGGCTTTTACAACACCGATTGTTTTAGCTCTTATTGGTTTCATAACACAAAACAGTATGATTTGTTTTTGCTCTTCTAGGTGGATGGTTAATTGTGACTTTATTTTAGTCATGTATGTACTACAAAAGAAAGCTTTAGGAATTCTTTTCCCAAGTCTATATGAAGCTACAAGAATAAACTTTGGTCAAAACTAATACTCTTCGAAAATCTCTTCAAACCACGTCAGCGTCGCCTTTACCGTACTCAAGCATAGCTTGCGGCTAGCTTCCCTAGTTTGCTTTTTGATTTTCATTGAGATCAATGTTGCTAACCCAAAATGGCTAAGATGTGGGAAATTAGTTTTCAGACTTTTATCTGTCCCTAATTAATTTTTGATATTCTAGCTTGTTTGCTCTGCCTTTCTTGATAAAACAGAAGTTATGACGAGATATAAAGCAACTATTTCCTATGATGGGTACGCCCTTTTTCTGGTTTTCAGCGCCAGCTCATGCGCGTAGCGTTCAGGAGGAACTTGAAAACCTGACTAGATTGAATAAGGGCAAGCTATTACTGTTCATGGAGCAGGGAGAACGGATAGTGGGTTCATGCCC
>BNJS01000786.1_pt1 | contig 112957 bp, 99 predicted proteins | sample 8540461 | NCBI WGS metagenome assembly BNJS01 (sample SAMD00202454, study PRJDB9452) | human saliva metagenome | isolation source: human saliva | place: Japan | reverse complement strand
GCGTATTGTTAGCGCCGGCGAGGCTCATCTGCTGCAGAACGCCCGACGAGTGGTCATCACCCCGGCTACGGGATGGCCGTCGCCCAGGCCCAGCAACCGGCACACCCACCGAGATGTTGCGCCTGAGGGTAGTCACCGGCATCCACCTGGTGGCGGGCCGCCTGCCCGGACACATGACGTGCTGCCGCTCGAGGCGAAGGGTCCCTACGACGTCGTCCTGGAGACGGGACGAGGTCAACGACCCTTCCGACGAGGCGTCGACGCGTCGTCCCCACTCGTCGGCGCCACGACACCGTCAACCCGGCCGCGGGCGAGCCGGGTCGCTGATCGCGGGCATGCCGTGCTGCATCGTGTGGAGGCGCGGCCGCTACCGCCCTCAAGCGCATGGCCACCGCTCACGCTGCGGAACAAACCCGCTCTTCCGGGAGAACAGCATCCATGTCTTCGGCGACGCCAAGGACACCGTCGAGGCCATCATCCGCGCCCTGGAGTAGGAGGCGCCGGGATCCAGGAACCGCTCGGGTCAGTCGAGCCGGCCGCGCTCGAGGCACTCGACGCCGTCAACCCCGTCGAGCCCGGACGGGACTCGACGAGGTTGGCGGCGGCCGCCGCCCGTGGAAGCGCATGACGGTGTTCATGGTGCGCCCGCGCCTCTCACGGATCATCTCGGTCTCCTCGAGGGTGGCCGTGAGCCGGAGGCCGTGGCTGCCTGGAGGATCTCCGGCATGATGGCGCCGCCGACCTCGTAGTCGATGCGCACGGTCACCTCGCCGCGGCGGCGCTGCAGGCGCGAGGTGAGGGGGCCCAGCAGCAGGACGACGACGTAGTCGAGCGCGACGGCCGTAGCCGCCAGGGGGATCATGCCCGCTCCGCAGGCCATGCCGATCGCAGCGCTGAGCCAGACGGTCGCGGCGGTGGTCAGGCCCCGGACGGTGTCGTTGTTGACGAAGATGACCCCTTACGCCCAGGAAGCCGATGCCGGAGACGATCTGCGCGGTCACATGGCTGGGGTCGACGGCGACATCCGCGCGCGTGACCGGGGCGAATCCGTAGGCGGACACGAGGGTGAACAGGGCGCAGGAGCCCAGTCCCACCAGGACGTGCGTCTTGACGCCGGCGTCCTTGTGGCGCAGGTGGCGCTCGGCGCCGAGCGTCAGGCACAGGATGAAGGTCGCCGTCATGGCGACGACCTGGGCCCCCACGTGATTCAGGCTGAACAACGCGCCCACATCGTCCCCCTTCCTTGCGATGGCGATACCCGCACTACCGGTCCTGCGCCGATTCTAAGGAGGGTCCATGGACGCGTCCTCGGTGACCTCTCCCCATCGCGGCGCGAGCCCGCGCTGCGTAACGTGCCGTCACCACCGTTCTCCCGATCCTGAGGTCTTCAATCCGTGTCGCTCTCACCCCATGTCAGCCCCGAGGGCGCGGCCCGTGCCGGCCGGCTGCTGGCTCAGTGAGCGCTCCAGGCTCGGGGCGCCGTGGCGAGGCCCTCGACGCCGCTCTCGAAAGGCGAGCGAGATCCTTCGCGGTCTGGCACGCGCGTCCGCCCGGATCTCCACCCGGCCAGGCCTCGCCCACGCGCGCGAGCCCTGGCCATCCGCCTCGCGCGGAGGCCCGCCGGATCACGGGCGAGTCGGTGCATCCTGCGGAAACGAGCAGATCCGAGCGGCGCTCGACCCAGCAGGGACCGACGACGCATGCGCCCGGCCTGGCGGAGTCGCTGCCGACTCGCCGTCGATCGTCAGGCGCAGCCGGTGAGCCCGCGCGACGCCCTGGCCACCGCGCAGAGCCCGTCGACCTCTATCGGAGCCTGAAAGGTCTGAGCCTCCGCCACCACCAGCCGGCTCCGGGCCTCGCGCACGCTCGCCTGCTGTCTGGGTGAGTCCGGGAGGCCGGGCGGACGCCTTCATCACCGCCGCAGCAGGCGCGATCGGCGATCCGGCGGCGTCTCGTCCAGTTCGCCCCCGACACAGGTGTGTCCGCGGCTCACCGCAGCAGCCCTGGGCAGCTGGGCGCCGCGCCTGCAGCACGGTGGGGTACGCCGAGGAGGCGCTAGACGTGCCCGGAGGCCGTCAGTCTGTACCGCGGCAGCCTCGATGAGGACGAACCCGGTTCCTGCACCGGTAGCCTCTGCCGGGGCCCTGCGAGGTCCCTGGCCGCCTGCGACACGCCGTCGGCGCGCGCGACAACGAGGCCTGGACGCGGCCGGGGAGGCTACCGCATGCTCTTCCGGGGCTGGCCGCCGCCCGCCGCCCTCCCTGCCCTCACTCGAGGTCATCGCCTCCTTGGGCACCCTGGCCCGGCGTATGAGCGATGTGGGAAGGCATCATGAGGCCCTCGCCATGACTCAGGAGGCGGTCGGCATCGCTCGCGCTCTGGCTCACAGCGCTCCCGACACCCATCTGCCCGATCTGGCCGACGCCCTCAAGACGCACGCCGCCTGCCTGCGTGACGCCGACAGACTGGACCTCGCGCTGGCCGCGGCTCGGGAGGTGGTCAGCATCCGGCGCACCCTGGTGCGCAGCAGTCCCACCACCTACACCCCGGCTCTGGCCGAGTCCCTGTACATCCTTGCCGTCGCTCTGTACTCGGCCAAGCAGCTGCACCGAGTCCTTCACGGCGGCCCGGGAGGCCATCGACATCTACCGGCGCCTGGTCCGGGCCAATCCGGCCTCCTACACCGCCGACCTGGCCCGTGCGCTCAATATCCTCACCTTGAACCTCAACCGGGGCGGGCGCATGAACGAGGCCCTGGCAGCCGTTCAGGAGGCGGTCACCATCTACCGCAGCCTGGCGCAGATCGATCCGGCCGCCTACTAAACCGGACCCGGCCGCGTCGCCCGCACAATGTCGCCACGTGCCTGGGCGCGACACCGGGCACCGCTCAGCCGCCCTGGCTGCGATCCGGGAGACGACGACGATCCGCCGAGAGCTGGCCGAGCGCGATCCCATGACTCACGCCCCGGCGCTGGCGCCGTGCCTGCACCGGCTCGCCGCTGCCGCCGAGGCTCGTCACCGCGCGAGGCCCTGAGCACCGCAGACGGGAGGCCGTCGAGCCTCTACCGGATTTGCTCTGCGCCCGCGCCGGAGGACCTTCAGCTCAGGCGCTCGACGACCGGCACCCACGCCCTCAGTACTCGAGTGGCGTGGCAGGAGGCCGACGCCGCCCGCATCCGCCAGGAGAGCGAGGCACCGGAGCAAAGGCTCTTGAGGCATCCATCAAATTTCCGAGGGGCGCTGCCACCGCGGCGCTGGCGCACGAGGAGCACACGAAACGAACGACTAGGACTGCGTTCCTCGCCCAGGACGACTTTCCCAAAGGAATGAGCCCACACCCCAGTGATCTGGAGACATCGCATCCTCGTCGAAGAAGTAAGTCCCGATCACAACAACCGACGCAGACGGCCTGTACCGACCAGAAACCGACCCCGTCACCCATCAACCGAGGCCGAAGGGAACGACCACAACACACCAACACAACCGCACCCCATAGCGACCGCCGTCCTTCCGCAGTGCCAGTGGCCAGAGATCCGTGAGAAACCGAGCGGTTGCTCGGTAGACTGCCCCACAGCAGTCTTCCTCTCCCCGAGGTCACCGTGACAGACGTCCCTTCACCCATACCGACGACGTCCTCGTCAGTCGTGGTCGACCTGCTCCGGCCCGTTAAACCACTTGTGAAGGAGCACCCTTCGTCGCGTCCGTCATCACGGCACTGGGTCCCCTTTAAGATCTGGTTGGCAAGCGAGCGGAAGATTCGGGAACGGAGACAGCGAACCGCAAAGCATCACCGCACGCAGGCAGCAGCTTCCAACGGCTCGCCATTCCATTCACAGTATGTTGAAACCAACGGCTGACCCTGAACCCGCGCAACCGCAGCAGAACTTCGCGCCAGAAGGATGAGCATCGTCCGACTTCTGAGCGCCAAGTCGACCCCGGTCTCTTTCCTTGACCGCGTGGAGACACTCACCTGCTTGGAGACGTGGGCGCGAAGCGAGAAGCGATTCATGATCCACGTTCTGGCGGGACGGATCCGGAAGACCCGCTCTCGGCGTGGAAATCGTCACGACGCCTCACCACTGAGCCAAACACTCATCGCCGAGGTGCTGAGGTCTGAAGCCGGCTTCCAGAACATCGACAGTCCCGACAACACTTCGTCCAGCGACGATGCTTCGTCACCGTTACCGTGATCGACTGCCGAGGCCTCGGGCCGGAAACGGTCACAGAGGTCATCACATTGCTCCGCGCAGCCGAGGATCCTGGAAAGGCACGGTGCGTGATCGTCTTCCCGGCCGAGCACCACTCAGTCACCCGCCAAAGCTCCAACAAGGGCTCGACGCTCTTGCCACAGGAATCCCAGATGAGGGAGCAACCTCAATCTCGACGAAGCCCTCAACGATCGTTCTTAACGAAGAACTATCCGACAGAGAACGAGAGAGCCTGTTTGAAGCGGCTTCACAAATCATTCACCGAGCCACCAGAATCATCACCACGATATTACCAGCGCAACCTCAATGACCCCATGTACTCCCCCAGCCCCTCGTCAGTCGACGCCTTCCTGAACGCACGCCCTCAATCTCGGACTCAGAAAGTTGCTCCCCGAGCGAGTTGTTCGAGGTAGTTCTTCTGCCACGAGGGAGCACTACTGGCCGAACACTGGTCAAGTCCCGCCGTCACACCGACCGACAACAACAGACAAGAGTACTGTAACCCCCACCGACACACAGGGTAACATCCAATCGGGAAAATCTAGCGCCAGGCAGTGGCCGCCGCCACTAACTCCACCGACATTCAGGACGAGGAGGACGCTATCACTTCTCAATCTTCTTCCAGCCAACCCCGGCAAGAACACCAAGGACCACAGCCGGTTGCGAGACCGCTACCCACCCCACATGAACGGTAACGGGCAACCAGACCTTTGGTGCGAACACCTTGAGCCGGACCGCATCGGCGAGCACTAACGCCTCCGGGCTGACGACCTAGTACCTCTTCTCCGAGAGCTTTATCTCCGAGTAGAGCGGAACGTCATCATCGAACCTGGACCGCCCTCGAACGCACATCAACAGATCCTCGCCTCAATGAGCAACGTAGGATGAATCATCAACGAAGTTCCAGTGGAAGTCACTCAGGTACCAATGCAGAGACCGTCAACCTCCAGAGTCCAGACCTCACAGCAGCCTTCGCTGAAACTTCAACGCAGTGCTCCTCACACGAGCCAGACAAGGCCCATAAGGCAGAACAGTCCCATCCAATGCTGGATACCTAACCATCTTTAAACGGAAATTTACCAGCGCGCAGCAGACATCACCCGTCCGACAGATGAATCGCCTGAAATCGATCGAGAGACCTATGCTTCACGGAGATTATCACTAGCAGATGCTTGGCAGCTCAGGGAGACGCGCGATGAGGCCCTGCAAACCGCCCAAGAAGCCAACCAACCTCTACCGACCCCCGGCCGAGCACAACCCAGCTGCCCACACCCCCAACCTCGCCAAATGTCCCTCAACAACTCGCCATCTATTCGATTAACAACGGGCCACGCAGCGAGGCCCTGCAAACCGCCCAAGAAGCAGTCACCATCCGCCGAAAACCAGCTGACCACAACCCAGCCGCCTACACCCCCGACCTCGCCGCCCCTCAACAACCTCGCCACTTATCTGACAGCAACGGCCAACAGCGAGGCCCTGCAAACCGCCCAAGAAGCAGCCTCACCACCGACCCTGGCCGAGCACAACCCAGCGTTTCAAACACTTCATCTGCCGCTCTCCTCAACAACCTGCCAACCGCTCTGGCTGACAACGGACGGCAAAGCGCGAGGCCCCCAAACCGCCCAAGAAGCCACCAACCTCACTGACCCCTGGCCGAGCACAACCCAGCCGCCCACACCCCAACCTCGCCGCCTCAACAACCTCGCCACCTATTCGACAGCAACGGACAACAGCGCGAGGCCCTCAAGACCGCCCAAGAAGCAGTCACCATCCGCCGAAATCTGGCCGGCACAACCCGACGCCTACACACCCCCGGACCCGCCGCCTCCTCAACAACCTCGCCGCCCATCCGACAAGAAACGGACAGCAGCGCGAGGCCTCGCAAACCGCCCAAGAAGCAAAACATCCGTCGAAACCTGGCCGAGCACAACCCAGCAGCCCACACCCCAACCTCGCCATGTCCTCAACAACCAACGTTGGCCGACAACGACGGCAAAGGCGAGGCCCCCAAACCGCCCAAGAAGCCACCAACCTCATACTGACCCTACTGACCACAACCCAGCCGCCTACACCCCCAACCTCGCTGCCTCAACAACCTCGCCAACCGTTTGCGACAACGGACAGCAGCGCGAGGCCCTCAAAACCGCCCAAGAAGCACACCATCCGCCGAAATCTGCCGAGCACAACCCAGCAGCCCACACCCCAATCTCACCAGATCCCTCAAAACCCACGCAAACATCCTGGAGCGGGTGGCAACACCAGGAGGCCGCCCGCATCCATCAGGAACGCGAGAAGGTCCTCAAATGATCAAGGAGATGAGGAAGGCAACGCCCGACTCTCCGACGTCCATCGCCTCTGCTGCCGACAAACGAGGAGGCTGGCCATCAGGTGACCGGCCCTCCCGGAGTTCTCGCTCAGAGCGTCAGCCCGGCTCACTGACCTTCTGGCGGCGGCGCTGCCGGCGGGGCGAAGCCCGCGGCCTCGCGTCTCGGCGCTGGCGAACCAGACCTCGGCGACCGTGGCGTCGTACCAGCGCGAGCCGGGAACGTGGTACTCATGGAGTCCTCGTTGCCTTGACCAGGTGGTCGTCGTCGGGAGCGTCAGTAGCCCTCCTCCAGGCGAACCGCGCCGGCGTACTCAGCCTTGTCAGCCTTGTCGGCCTTCCTCAGCCTGGTCGTGGCCTCTTCCTCGGCCTTGTCCTCGTCGGCGACGGCCTTCACGGCCTTCGGCGGTGGCGACCGCGTCGTCCACGACCTCCAGGGCAACCGGCCCAGCACCAGGTAACACCGCCACAGGGCGTTGTCGCCCTTACGGGGCCGTCTTGATAATCGGGTGTAACCCCTCGCGGCCCCTCGATCCGGGGGCGAGCCTCGAAGAGGCGGTAGACGGCGTACTGTCCATCACCTTCAGCACGGCGGCGGGCGCAGGTCGCGCTTGCCCTTGGTGATGAAACCTTCGACATAGGACGCAGGCGACGGCGCGAGCCTGTGGTCTTGATCGACTCGTGGACGATGAAATGGTGGCCACGTTGAGAGCAGACGTCAAAGGCGCCGCCCAGACGGGGACCCTGCTGGGCGAGGCATGGTTGCCCAAGGTAACAACGGCCTGCCCAGCCCAGTCTCGCCGCTGAAAGTAAGGCGTGTCGTCATCCGAGACAGTCGACCGGGAGCCCTTGAGGAGAGCCCCACCGGCCGCTTGTCCGATCCGGAGATGGACTTGGCAACGAAGTTACGGATGTCGAAGTCGGCCCTGCGCGAGCATTTGCTCACCGACGGTGTGGATGCCCCGCGTTGAGAGCGTTGGAGGAACGGGCTGCAGGTCGAAATGTCGATCACGAGGGCCAGGTCCTGCAAGCACCGTCAATCGGAGAGGCCGACCTCGATGCCCTCGGCTTCCGACGTTGCCTCACGGGCCAGGCTAAGAGCCAATAAGCGTCTTGCCGGCAGAGGCCAGGCGCCGCGGGTGATGGATCGGTCTGACGTCGACGATAGACGGTCGTCGGTGCGCTGTCCAACACGGGTGGCCTCGACGAGTAGGAGACCTTCTTGACCGGCGAGTAGATCGAGCCCACCGATGCGGGAGACTCCGCGTTGGGGTCCTTGACTGGCTGGCGGAGACGTAGCCGCGGCCACGCTCGACCGTCACCGACTTCCAAACTTCCCCTTCTCGTTGAGAGCGAGATGACCATTTCGAGTACAGGATCCCGACGCCGCCTTATGGGTGATGTCACCAGCGGTGACCCCGCTCGACCGGACCTTGTGCAGGTACATGACACACGGCCCGTCGTTCTCGAGGACAGACGATTCGATGTTGAGAGATCTAAGACATCCTCCTGACCCGGGATCGTGCGGAACCTCGGCAACCTCGTCACGCGGACGCTGGCACGGCCGCCCCCGGATGAGGACAGCAGCGGCGGCGCAGAGAGTTGCCGTGTAGCCGAAGCTGGCTCGAGGGCTCGAGCACGAAGCGCGAGCGGCGGTCCGACCACGACCTCGGTGAGCGGCGCTCAGCAATGAGCACGTGGCCCTTTCGTCGCGGCGCCCGCCATGACGCCGTTCCCATGCTGAGCCGCCGGCCCGACCGACCGGTCCTACCCGCGCCCCACCGTTCGGCGGAACGAATAGACGACGACGCAGTGGCTGCCGCCGTCCCGTGAAGCCCTCAGACGGCGGCGTTTAGCGGGCGGCAGCCGCTGAAGGCCTGGGGGTGACGTCGGTGATCGAGCGACCCGAGTACGGCGGACCTGATGAGCGGACGCGTCTCCTGCCGGAGCCGGGACCGACGAAGACGCCAACCTTCTTCATGTTGCTAAGCTCCTTGGCGGCGGCGGGCCCGGCGGCGAACCCTGGCGGCGAGGTGGGTCGACTTCAGCGAGCCCTCAGCCGACCTGGCCGGAGGAGCACCAGCGATGACGGTGCCCTGCGGGTCCGTCAGAGACGATGGTGTTGTTGAAGGTGGACCTGATGTAGGCGTGACCGTGGTAACGTTTCAGGTCCTTGCGGCGCGTCTTGCGCGGCGGCGCGGGTCTTGGGAGCATTCTTCCTCTCGTGATACGTCACCGCGCCCCGACTGAGGCGCGAGCAAACGCCACTTGGCCTCTTCACAAGCCACGGTGCTTGAACCCCTGCTGGCACGCGCGTTGGTCTTGGTGCGCTGACCGTACCGCACCGGCAGACGGCGACGGTGGCGCAGGCCCCTGGTAGCAGCAGCTGATTCCTCGATCTTGCGGCGGATGTCCGTTTGAACCTCATCACCTCGACGCAGATCACCCTCAGCCTGGTACGGCGTCGTCGAGTGGTGGGTGCGGAGCCTCGACCAGGCTCCTCCTCAGGCCAGGGTCCTGACGCGGGTGCTCGGGGTTGACGCCTCGTCGCCTTCAGGGTCTCGCGTCCGCGCGGGCACGTCCGATCCCGAAGATGTAGCTGAGTGCGACCTCGGCTGCTTCGCGAGCAGGGTCGACACCGGAAAATGCGTGCCACGGTGTGGTTCTCCTGTGCTCGGAGTCGTCACCCATCTCCCTCACCTCGCGGCTGGCGGCCTCCGAGAACCAGGGTTGCTGGACCCGCGGTGCGTGCGCTGGGATGGGTGCGCTGGAAAGGGCCGTCCAGTGGTCTCTGAGGCGGCCCGCCGCAAGGACCTCAGCAGCCCTGGCAGCTGCGCTTGTCGGCGCGCGCGACCTCGCAGATGACCGCCAGCGCAGCCGGCGACGCAGATCGCCTTGCGACTGTCACTGCAGATCTTCTCGACGGCGCTCGGCTTGGACCTTCGCGAGTAGTTCCTCCGCCGGCTCTGAGAGCCGACATGCTCACTTGCCATGCCGATAGACGGTTATCGGCCGCGGAGAGGTCAGGCGCGGGCCGACCGACCACCCGGTCCTCTCAGGGAGGATGCAGATGTAGATGCTGCCGCGCATCTTTCTCCGGAGATGTGCGCGAGCACGGCGCCGCACCGATTGCTCAGCCTCCACCCGGAACATCTGGCGATCTCGAAGGGCCTCGACGACCGATCCCTCGACCCTCGACGCTCCGCGTCCTTCTTAGCCATAGTTTCCCTCCGTCGGTGCTTTCACGCTCTCAAATTCCACCGACGGCGAGCGTCGCCGGGCAGCCGCGGTCGCCGCATGCTGCAGGCCCCACTATTGTGGCAGTCCCTACGTGCACCGTCCCGCTGCAGTGATGTAGGCATGCGTCATCTGACGGACGCGCGTCCAGACCAGCGGATAACTTTACGGCAGGCAGCCCGCCCACCATGCCAGATGGCGTCATCAGGCGGTGTTTCCGACTGACACCGCGTCGGCGGCGACCAGCCGACGACGCGACACCGGAAGCCGCGTCCGCCTCAGCCCACGCCGCCCGGCTCGATGCCGTAGGGGCTGAGCTCGGGACGCCACTGCGTCGATGCCGTCGAGGACCCACGCGCCGCCGACGATGCGCCACGGTGTGCTCCACTGCTGGGCGGCATGCCGGGCCGTCGCAGGTGACAACGGTCCGCCGTCGTCGAACGCCTCGCGCGTGCCGCGGGCTGCCGGCCGTCAGCATGGGCCTGGCGATCAGCAACTCACGCCGACGCCAGCCGCGGTCCGCGGCGCGCTGACCGAGTAGTTGAGACATCGCCAAGTGCATGCTCGTACCGATGCGTGGCCGACGACTCTGAGGATCCCCGCCCGAGCCCCTCGCGCTCGGCCGCGTCCGCGACGCCACGGCCTCGACGGCAGCGTCGCCGACGGCGTTGAGGCGCAAGCTCGCGCCCACTGCCGCATCCCCGCTGCGGCGCGAGCCACGGCTGCGATGATGGCCGCCCGCCAGGGGCCTCCTGGGTGAGTGGTGCCGTCCACGAGCCGATCGAGTCTCCGCTGCGGTACGTCCCACCGACGACGGCGGTGAAGGCGTCGCCGTGCCACTGCGCCGTCGTCGTCGAGGATGTAGGCGCCGCAGTCGAAGGTGACCAGGTCGCCGTCGGTCAGGACGCGCTCGCCGGGGATGCCGTGGACGACCTCGTCATTGACGGAGATGCACACGGTGGCCGGGTAGTCGTAGTAGCCCAGGAAGCCTCGAGTGGGCGCCGGCCGCCCTCGATGACGCCGGCCGAGACGGCGTCGAGCCTCGGCGGTGGTGATCCCGGCGCGGCACCGCCTCGCGCAGGGCGGCGTGGATGTCGGCGACGACGAGCCCGGCCCGACGCATGAGGCGGACCTGCTGCGGGGTCTTGATCTGGATCTGCTCGCGTGAGAGCACGCTGCCTCCTGTGGTCGCGTGGACGGGGTGAGACTGTCGGGGTGTTCCTCGCGTCCCCACAGGCGCTGGGACGGGCCGGAGATGGGCGGGCCGTCCGCATGAGCGGACGGCCGCCGGTGAGGCCTGAGCCAGGAGCCAGTGATGCTGCGGGCGGCGAGCGCCTCCATGATGCGCCTCCGCGACGGCGTCGATCTCGCCCATGCCGTCGACCTGACCAGCAGGCCGCGCTCGGCGTGGTTGCCGGGCCGCGGCGGCGCGGTGGACTCCGGCGTAGACCTCGAGGCGACGGCGGATGACGGCTCGGTGTCGTCGGCGCGTCTCCACCATCGCCCGCTTGAGCAGGCGGGCGACGACGGCCCGCGTCGGCGGTGATCTCGACGACGACGTCGAGGGCCAGCCCCGAGCCCTTCAGCATGGAATCGAGCTCACCGGACCTGCGCGGTGGCGCGGTAGCCGTCCAGGAGGAAGCCAGCCCTTGCAGTCGGCCTGGGCGATACGGTCGGCGACCGCGGCGTTGTGTGATGGAGTCAAGCACGTACTCGCCCTTGTCCATGTAGGTTTTGGCCTGCGTGACCGAGCTCGGTGGCTCCGGCAACGCTGGCGCGGAAGATGTCACCGGTGGAGATGGCCGGGATGCTGAGGTTCGGCGATCCGGGCGGCCTGGGTGCCCTTACCCGCTCCTGGGGGACCGAGGGAGAACCATGCGTGCGTCATGACAAGAACCCTTCGGAGTGGGCTGCTGTGCTGCAGTTGACTTTGACCGTCTGGAGGCCCACACCCACCATAATGAGGATAGTGGTTCCGCCGAAGGGCAGGTGCTGGGACAGTTCCAGCCCGATCACGGCGAGCGTCGGGATGAGGGCGAGAACCACCAGGTAGATGGAGCCCGCCGTCGTGATGCGGTTGATGACGAGGACAGGTAGTGCACGGTGCGGGCCTCCGGCTCGATGCTGGGATGAAGCCGCCGTAGCGCTTCATGTTGTCCGCGATCTCTCAGCGTCGAAGGTGATGGCCGTGTAGAAGAAGGCGAAGAAGAGGATGAGGACGCCGTAGGCCGTCAGGTAGATCGGGTGGGTCTGCTGCAGGTGGGTCATGATCCAGCGCACCCACCCGCTACGTTGGTTGCCGAAGCCGGCGATCAGCTGGGGCATGGCCAGGATCGAGGAGGCGAAGATGACCGGGATGACGCCTGCGGTGTTGATCTTGACCGGGATGTAGGTGGTGGATCCGCCGTGTTGGCGGCGCCCGATCATCCGCTTGGCGTACTGCACGGGGATGCGTCGCTGGGCCTGCTCGATGTACACCACCGCGAGGGTGGCCACGAGGACCACGCCGATGACGATGAGGAACTTGGACGCGCCGTTGTTGCCGCCGGCGATGGAGAACATGTTGGAGGGGAACTGGGCCACGATGGAGGTGAAGATCAGCGGCATGCCGCATTGCCGATGCCGCGCGCTCGGTGATGGTTTCTCACCAGCCACATGAGTGGGGCGTACCGGCGGTCGTGGTGACGATCGCCAAGCGGCGGAGGAAGCATAGCGATGACCGGAAGCCGCCGATGATCTCAGCGGTGCCGCGGGAAGAGCCTGGCGCTGCTGGCGAGTGGCCGCGATGGTGCTTCTGGACTGGAGCGGCGGGCCGATGGTGGTCCCGGGTAGCGGGATGTACTCGTGAGCTTACAGCGGTGCCGGCCTGTCCCTCACTATGGAGCGCTCCTCAGGCTGATGACCACGCGCAGGAGCACTGAGATGATGGCGGAGGCGGTGAGTGGTGGGGCATGATCAGCGCGAAGACTGGCTCCAGCCTGGAGCAGTGCGCCGCCGGAGAAGACGTTGACGAGGCTGGGCAGGCGGTCTCGGTCCTGGGTCCCCAGCGATGACAGGTCTTGACGTCGTTGGCCAGGAGTTGGCACCGCCGCCAGCACGATCGGCGAGCCGGACAGGAGCCGCAGTGCCGAGGGTGAAGCCAGCGCTGCCCTGGAGGTCCGGCGTTCGGAACGCCTGCGTAGACCGCGCTGGGCACTCGATCCTCCCGTGGACCGTCACGCTGTGGTGCAGGTATCAGCAAGGCTGAGCAGCAGCGGGCTGTGCGCCACCCCAGACCACCGCCGAGGTCTCGACCTGGGCGCTGGGACAGCCTTGCAACGCCGCCGAGATGCGGGTTTTGCCGTCTCGCCTCGCGATGCGCTCCGGTGACTCAGCGCACCTCCACACGCAGGCGAGCGTCGTTCATCCCGGTTCCTCGACGTCGGAGCACGAAACCGTGGTCGATGCCGGACCACCGGGGTCAGTGATCTCGCGACTCGGCGAGCGGCCGTGCTCTCAGCCTACGTCGGGCGCGACTCACGCGTTCAGCGCGTGGCGATGAAGCCGCGGCGCTCGATCTCTCCTTGGCGGAGCCGGACCGGGCGTCGACGTGACGCGTGGGGCCACGAGACGTCGCCGCGCCGAGGACCTTGACGGTGGTTCGTACGAGACCGCACCCTTGGCGACGAGATCCTCCACGGTCACCGTGCCGCCTCCGGGGAACGAGACCAGCAGCGCGGCCGACGTTCACGGGCTGGTACTCGACGCCGTTCGGGGTTGCAGAGCCGCGCGACTTGGGAAGACGCATGTGCAGCGGCATCTGACCACCCTCGAAACCAGGACGGACCTGGTAACGCGCCTTGGTGCCCGCCAGGTGACCGCGACCGGTCTTACCCTTGGAGCGCCTCACCACGACCCACACGGGTCTTGGCCTTCTTGGCGCCGGGGCGGGGACGCAGGTGGTGCAGCTGTGACGACGCGCACCTTCTCCTCCTGCGCGTAGTCTCGGTATCAGCCATCCTCGACCTCCTCCAACGGTGACGAGGTGCGCACCGCTGGCATCAGGCCGCGCACGCGCTGGGTGTCTCGCGCGACAGACGGACTGGCGGATCTGTGCGCAGACCCAGGGTCTTGAGGGGACTCGCGCTGGCGGTGGGTGCCCCCGATGCCCGAGCGGATCTGAGTGACCGAATGCTGGTCATCTGCTTCGATGCGGACTCAGCCATCACGCACCCATCCTTCGAGCGGCCTTCGGCCTCCTGCTTCTCGGCCTCGCGCGCCTGTCGGCCTCCTCGCTGGGCCCGCAGCATCGACTGCGGGGCGACGTCCTCCAGGCAGGCCGCGGCGGGCCGCGACGGCCTCCGGCAGCCTCAAGCTTGCCAGCGCGTCCACCGTCACGTGCACGATGCTGATCGCGTTGGACGAGCCCAGCGACTTGGACAGGATGTCGTGGACCACCGCGCAGTCCAGCACGGCGCCCGATCACCGGCATAACACCGGTGCCGGGGGACGCCAGGCGCGGGAGACGACGACTCCGGCGGAGTCCTCGCCCCTGGACCAGGTGCGGGATGGTGCGGCGGATCATCGGGACGTGGAAGAAGTTCTTCTTCGCGATCTCGACCGCCTTGGCGATGGCGGCGGGAACTCTTCGCCTTGCCGTAGCCCGCCGACGGTGCCCTCACCGTCACCCGACGACCACGAGCCGTGAAGTGAAGCGGCGGCCGCCGCCGGCGACCTTGGACACGCGGTTGATGGTGACGACGCGCTCAGATGTACTGTCGTCAGTTGCCGCGACCACGGTCGCGGCGGTCGTTGTGCGGTCGCGGCGGCCGCGGCCTCGCCCCGCGCTCGTCGTTGCTCGCGCTGGGCCGAGCCGTCGGACGACGCGGACCTGTCTCGCTGCGGTGCAGCCATCAGATGTTCCTCCTGCTTTCTCGTCGTCATAGTGCTCACGGCGTCGGCCGCCCTCGCGGGCACTCGGCGACAGCCGCGCACGTGTTTCGTGGTACTGTTGCCGCCGCGGTCGAAGACGGCTGCCTCAGTGCCCAGCGCTGGCGCGCTCGGCGTCGCTCGCCGACCTTGCGAGCGGCGCCCACCCAGTAGCCCTCGACGCCCTTGGCGGCCTCCTCCAGGAGTGGAGGCGGCGCAGGGGTGGCCGACGGCGTCGTCCACGACCTGAGCCACCATGTGGCGGTTGGACCGGCGACCACCAGGCGGCGCTCGGGCGTACCGGAGATGCGCTGCACGCGCTGGTGGCGGATCTGCGGGCGATGGCGCGGAGACTATGCCCTGCCCTCTTGCATCAGGTAAAGCCATGCGACGCACCAGCCTTTCCGACCTTGCGGCGCATCGTTCTCGCCGGCGTAGCGCACACCTTGCCGCCGTAGGGGCTCCGGCCGAGATCTTGCCGATGTTCGCCGCGACCTCGCCGACCTGTTCCCTTGGAGATACCGGAGACGGTGATCTTTCGGGCGTCAACCCGTGAAGGGTGATGCCTCGGGGGCTCAACGGTCACCGTGTGGGAGAAGCCGAGGGACAGCTCGATGCCTGTGCCCTTGGCGGCGACGGTAACCGGTGCCGACGATCTCGAGCTGCTGGAGTAGCCCTCGGTGACGCCGATCACCATGTTGTTGATGAGGTGCGCGACAGTCCGTGCGGCGAGCGCGAGCGGCGCTCGTCGTCGGACGCGTGACCAGGATGGAGCCGTCCTCCGGCGGGTGACGCTCAGCTGCTCCGCTGATCGTGCGGGACAGGGTGCCTTGGGCCCTTGACCGTCACGTCTGGCCGTCGATGGTGACGTCCACTCCGGCGAGGGAAACCGGAACGAGCCGTCCAATACGAGACATGGTTTTCCTCCATTCCTTTCTCTTACCAGACGTGGCGAGCACTTTCGCCGCCACGCCCCTGCGGACTCTCGGCCTGCTTGTCGGTCAGGAGGCCGGAGGAGGTGGACAGGGATCGCCACCAGGCCGCCGAGGACCTTGGGCAGGTTGGTGGACTGGCGTAGACGCGCCAGGCCGGGCTTGGAGATCAGCGAGGCCTGATGGCCCGCTGGACGGTTGGCTCCGTACTTGAGGGCTCCAGCGTGAGCGTCTGCCGACTTCGGCGTCCGGTGACCTCATAACCGGCGATGTAGCCCTCGACTTGAGCATCTCAGCGATGTTCTGCCCGAGCTTGCTCGACAGCATCGACACGGTGTCGTGGTAGAGCGCTGTTTTGCGTTGCGCAGACGAGGTCAGCATGTCTGCGATGGGTCTGTCATTGTCGAGTGGGCGGCGGCCCTTCCTCGTCGTGGTTTTCCTTACCGGACCTGCGACGTAAGTTCTTACCAGCTGGACTTGCTCGCGCCGGGGAGCTCGCCGCGAGGCCATCTCACGCAGGCAGATACGGCACAGGCCGAGACTTGCGGTACACGAGTGCGGACGGCCGCGCGCTGGCAGCGTGTGAGGCGCGGACACGAACTTGGGCTTGCGGTTTCGCCTTCTCAATCAGAGCGGTCTTCCGCCATGTCACTTCTCCTTGAAGAAGCCGAGGCTGTGAGCAGCGAGCGGGCCTCGTCGGTCTTGGCCGTGGTCACCACGGTGATGTCCATGCCGCGGACGCGTCGATCTGGTCTGGTCGATTCGTGGAACGATCGGCCTGCTCGGTCAGACCGAAGGTGTAGTTGCGTTTGCCGTCGAACTGCTTGCTCAGACCGCGGAAGTCGCGGATCCGAGGAAGGGAGATCGAGCACCAGACGGTCCAGGAACTCCCACATGCGGTCGCCGCGCAGCGTGGCGTGCGCGCCGATCGGCATGCCCTCCGCAACGAACTGCGCGATGGACTTGCGGCCGGGTGACCTGGGGTCTGACCCGTGATGGCGGCGAGGTCGCGCACGGCGCCCTCGATCCATCTGCAGTCGTGGGCGGCCTCGCCCACACCCATGTTGACGACGACCTTGACGACGCGCCCACCTCCATCACGTTGCTGTGCTGGAACTCCCTGCGCAGGCGGCAGCACCTCCTCGGTGTGCTCGTCTTGAGACGGGGTGATCTTCTCAGCCATCCCGTCACAGGTCCTCCCGCTCTTGGCGTAGCGCACGCGGACGGTGCGCACGGCCGTTGCCGTCAGCACGCCTCTCGACACGGAAGCCCACGCGGTGCGCTTTCTTGGTCTTGGGGTCGACGAGCGCCGACGTTGAGAGGCGTGGATGGGCGCCCACGGTCTCGATACTGCCGCGTGCGGGCGCCCTGCGACCGTCCCACCTTGGTGTGCTGGTCACGCGCTGGACGCCCTCGACGATGACACGGTCAGTGCGCCGAGGACTCCAGACGCGGCCGGTCTTGCGCCCTTGTCGCTTACCGGCGATGACGATGACCTGGTCGCCCTCGTGATGCGTGCCGTATGTCCAGATCACCTCCAGGGGCGAGCGAGACGATGCGCTGAACTCTTCTCGTGAGACTCGCGCCGACGGGGCCGAGATGCGCGTACCGCGCGGCTCCTCGTCGTTCTCTGAGGATGACGGCGGCGTTTCTCGTCGAAAACGGATGTGCGAGCCGTCAGGACGACGACGTCCTTGCGGGCGCGCACGACGACAGCCTTGACGACCTCGCCCTTCTGTTTCACGTTGCCGCCGGGGATGGCGTCCTCACGGTGGCGACGATCGTGACGCCGATGCCGCATAGCGCCGCGACCCGATTCACCGAGTACACGGATGCAAAGGATCTCCTTTGGCACCAGGTGTTGTCGGCGACCTTCAGTCGCGACCCTGCTGGATCATTGAGTGTTCTCCTGTCGTCAGGCCGGTTCTGGGAGCTCCCGAGCCTGGCCGAACGTTCTTCTGGTCTTTGCACCACGTCTCCCCGGCCGCAGGCCGCACGTGTCGACCCAGGGATAGGGGATGTCCTGCGGGTACGCTTCCCCGACAGACACAGGTGTGCAGGCACGAGGTCTCTGCCGCGCACCGAGGGCGCGCTAACCCATAGCCTAGTCCAGCCGCCGCATCAACAAGCGGTACCTGGGGACCGTCCACTGCCCTGTGCGCTTTGCTCACCGGCTTTTCCGGTCCTCTCCTGCTCCGATGCCCTGCTCTGCACTGCCGTCAGCCTCTCCCGCCGCTACCACGCAGAGGCCCGGAGGTCATGGCAAGCTCGACGTTAGCCGAGGCGCAGACACCTACTCTGTGGCGGTCTACTCCACGTGGGATGCTCGCAGCACCACCTCGGGAGCATGAGCGTCCCATGGCAGCCAGGCCGACAGGGCCCGGCGACTTACCTATCCAGCGAGGATCGCGCCTTTCCTGCAGAGGACTGCGCTACGACCACCACCGTTTGCGGGAGAAGTACGTCCTGGGCAGGAGAACGCGGTTCCCGATCATCCACCGGCGGCCCAGACCCACGGCTGGCTGGCAGGCGCGCGCGTTACGTCGTTGGCACCAAGGGCACAGCTGACCACCATCAAGCCCCCGAAGTCGATCACGTCGGCGGCTCCGGATGTCCACGCGAAGTGGCCATCGGCGGCCTCCCCGCCGAAGCAGCCGATAGGATCGCTGGAGTCTGCGGTTTGACTTCCTGGGACCGTGGCGCCGGGTGCTCACGTTGATGCTCTAAGCGCCATGGGACACCAACACTCTCGCACAGACCGCATTCATCGGCCCGCCGTCGCCTCCAGGACAAAGCCACCACCCTAGGCCCGGATCCGCGCTATCTCCCGGGGGTGGGGATGCCTGGACGAAGCGTCGTGTCTACTGCACGAACCACCCTCCCTCGTGGGCAGCACTCCACTCAGTAGTTCCCACCCGCCGCGCAGTACCGCCCGGTCAGGCATCAGCGTCGCGCGGCAAACGAAGACCACAACCAAACCACTCAGGGTCCCAACGAGCACAGCACTTATCGATGCACGTGAGGGACGCGTTGACGGTCAAGCACCCCAACACCGCTGATGAGCCACTGCGGGAGACTTTCGCTGCACGGCCGACGATTCGTAGACACACATTTATGGACCTGGAACTCCGCAGCACAAGGAACCAACCACCCTCAGCATACAGCCCCTCAAATGGATGCTCAGAGCCGCATCCTACCGTGATCACCATCAGATCGATCGCGACCAAAGTAACCAATGAAATTTCATCCAACATTCAACGACAGTCGCTCTCGCGTCACCAGCTCTTGCTGCGCCACTCCACTCCATTCTTCGGGCCACAATAGTGGCTGCACCATTTACAGCAGCCGTCACTGCACGGCACTGGACCAGCCTCCCTACCTCGTGGCTGTCATGGCATGCGCACAGCAGCCTCCCAGCCGCACGGCTGCACCGCTGGCGATCAAGGCCTGGCTGTCACCGGCCGAGGTTGAACGCACCGGACAGGTTGTGTGGATCCCTTGCACGATCTTGTAGTCAAACGAGGGAGGATTTCGCACATGCAGCCATCCCAGTTCTCACAAAGAGGAACGCATCGCGATGTGCATCCCCTCAGGCAGAAGCAGTCCTAGCAGGACGCTAACCATCCACCTCGATCTACGGTTGCATGAAGCGAGGTGGGGGCACGAGTCGTAACACTATCGAGCGAAGTCGCGCCCACACCTCTTCAGAGAGACAGGCATGGTCGAAACAGGTGCTTGCAGGCTGCCACACAGTTGGATGACGGCGGGTTTTCATATCGCCATAGATTGACGAACCAGCGGATTGCACGACGGCTCGGCGCTTGTTGAGGAAGAAGCCTCTCACCCAGGGCGGAGAAAGATGGTCCAAAGCCAGCAAAATCATACGCCACATAGCTGCTGCCAGAGCCTGAGCACACCGATTCGCAGACAGTGACGCACACTCACCAGACCGGTTTCAGTCAGCCCGCAATAGCTAACGGCGACATGGCCACAGATCAGTATGCAGTGAAGAAGAACGGATTGCCGATCACGCTGATCGTCGGCCGCGAAAAGGTCACCCGCCCAGACAGACACGCGCAATCGTTGAGGCAAAGAATCCGATAACGGGCTGATGATCAGAAAGGACACGCGGCACAGCCTCGCGCTCGCCGGGAACTCGGACCTGCACACTCGTGAGATGCTCTAGGAGCAGCATCCGGCAACGCACTGCGACCGCGGTGTTGGCTGGTATGCCACAACATTTTGGTGTGAGCACGCACGCTGTCGGATGTGACGCTGGCAGCCATCAGCGCCGACGCCGCAGCCTCCAGTGGGATGCGCGGCGTCGGATGCTCGACTCGACGACGACGTCGAGGGCGAGGTGATCAGCCGAGGTTCGCTTTGGCGCGTCAGATCTCGAGGCCGGGAAAGCGCTTTGGTGGCGCTCCAGCGGGCGGGTCTCCGCGATGGCGAGATCGCCGATGCCGGGCCTCGTTGCCTTTGCACGTCGTGGACCGTGACCTTCTTGCGACGAGGACCTTGCACGTACAGTCTGTAGCGCTCCTCGGCGAGACAGACAACCGTCTTGTCCATCTTGTCGGAGACGGCGAAGCGACGCAGCCTCGTACGCTGGGGCGCTCGCTGGCGGACTCGTCGACGTTCTCGGTGCTGGTCTGCTCGCCTCGACTCGCACCTCCGTGCTCAGCGGAATGACCGGATGCTTTCGGGCTCACGCTCGCGCCGCGATCGTGTAGATACGGGCGATGTCGCGACGCGCAGCCTGAGACGCTCACAGTGGTCCTCGGGTACGGCCCGGTCGCCGAGGCGAACCGGAGGTTGGACAGGCTCTGCGCGCCTTGGCCTTGGAGGGCCTCCTCGGCGAGGCGCGCGCTCGTTGTCCATGCCGTCGAGGTCGGTGGGGTCGGCCCTAGGAACCGATTGCCATCAGACGTCACCACCCTCACGGAGTCACGAAAGCGGGTCTTCGTCGGAAAGAACACAGCTGCTGTGCGCAAGTGGCGCATGGCCATCGCGCGGGCGCGCCTCGTCGACTTCCCGCCGAGGGCTCGAACAGGATGCGTCCGGGAGACGGTGGCGATCCACCGCCAGAGGTGCACCTTACCCGGAACCCATACGGGTCTCGGCGGGCTTCTGGTCAGCGGTCCGGGAAGATGCTGATCGACCTGCCGCCGCCACGCTTGATGTGGCGGGTCATGCGCGGTACTGGGCCGCCTCGATCTGGCGGTTGGTGATGGTAAGGCGGGCTCGAGATCTGGATGCCGTACTCGCGGAAGGCGACGTGCTGCCGCTCCTTGGAGAGCGCCCGTGCGCGGTGCGGGCGAGTCATGACACGCGGAACCGAGTCCGGCGGGGGATGGGCACGGCCTCGGGCCTCCACGTTCCCTGGTCACCGCAGCAGCGGTTCGGCGGCCGGCGTCTGCTCGACGGCCTGCTGCTGCTCGGTAGCCCTGGCGCGAGCCGCGCTCGCGCGTCGCCACGGCGCGCGCCGCGGCGCCTCGCGGCCACCGCAGCACACGGGAGCCGGACTCGGCGGCCTGCTGGCGGGGCGGGCTCGCGCTCGGTGATGTCACCTGTGTAGATCCACACGCAGACGCCGAGGGCGGCCGGAGAGGTGGTGCTGGCCTCGCAGCGTAAAGGAAGCCATGGTGATGTTCGCACGCAAGGGTGCAGCCTTGGCACGCGCCCCTCACGAGTAGAACCTCGCTGCGGCTCATCTCGGCGCTTCGCCCAGGCGGCGAGCACTGCACCCGGATGCCTTGGCGCGCGCGCGCGTCGCGGACTGCATGCCCATGCATCGCGCGCGGCGGAAGGACACGCAGGGAGGCGAGCACTGCCGGCGGTGCCCTGGGCGACCGCCTGGGCATCCAGGTCAGGGCTCTCGACCTCCCGAGGATGTCGAGGCCTGACCTGCTTTCCCGGTCAGCCTTCACCGTGACCACGCAGGCGCTCGGCTGCCTCGGCGCCGCGGCGACCGATGACGAGTGCCGGGACCGGGCGGTGGCCAGGTCGACGCGCGCCGCGTCACGGGTGCGCTCGATGTCGACCTGGAGATGCCATGGCTCGCATCCATGCCGTCGCTCCGCGATGGGGCGGCGGATCTTTGACTTATCCTCCTCCACGAGTCACGGTAACGCTGGCCGCCGGGTGGAGTCGGCGGGCCAGCGCGAGGCGGTGGTCCGTGGTGAGTTTGCAGGCGGACCTCGGTCAGGTTGACCTTCTGCCCCATTACCGGGCTCCTTCCTTCCCGTTGCGGCGTCGGACGTGCTCTCCGGACGGTGACGTGATGATGGCTGAGTGCGCCAGTGATCCCGCTGGACACGGCTGTGCGAGACCGGGACGAACCGCTTGAGGGTGGGACCCTCGTCGGCGAACGCGCCTCGATGATGAACAGGTCGTTCTCGTCGAGAGCGCTCACCGTCACGCTCAGCCTTGAACCGGGCGTTGGCAATTGCGGGACTCGAGGACCTTTGCGCACCGGCACCGCAGCGGCCTGCGGGGCGAATCAGACACGCTGACGGTTCGACGGCGCGCTGCCGCGTGGACGAGCGTCCACGCGGCGCGCCTTTCATCGGCGTGTGGCAGCGCACGCACGCCTGCGCCTGGCTTCCATGTTCTCTGCCTCTCAAGACTTTCACGACGTCCGTCAGCGACGCGACTTGCGGATCGTCGCCGGCTGACGTGCCCGCGTGGAAGGTGCCCAGCTCGAGCGAGACCTCACCGATTTTCACGCTCGCACCAAGGACTCGTAACGAAGACCGGGCATCGTGCACGCGACCGTCGTGGACGGCGCACAGTGCACCCAGGAACTCGCGTGATGACCGAACTTGGCGGGACCAGGTCACTAATGACGTGTTCTTGGTGCCCTTCGCATTCGAGGCGTCCACCCTTCTCGAGAGGTGGTGCGTCGACAGAAGGGACCCTTTGCTCAGACCACGTGCGCAGATTCAGGCTCCTATCGGCGCTTCTCTGCCGAGTCCGACGACGACGCACGATGAGGCGGTCGCTGGACTTCTGTTGGGACCGGCGGGCGCCGCCCGGGCTTGCTCCCACGGTGAGACGGGGTGGCGGCCACCGGAGGTCTTGCCCTCACCACCACCCGTGCGGGTGGTCGCGAGTCATGACGACGCACTGCCGACGGTCCGGGGCGCATCGCCCTTCCAGCGCATCACCGCCCCGCCCTACCCAGTTGATCTGGACTGCTCCGGCGTTGCCGACCTCGCCGATGGTGGCGCGGCAGGCCTGGCCTCCACGTTGCGGATCCTCCCGAGGCGCGCCTGCGCGTAACCTCCTTCAACCGCCACCGAGTTGCCGGCCAGCGGGCGATCTTGGCCCCGCCAACCGACGCAACCGACTGCATGACACCGACTGGTGGAGGATCTGACCGCGCCTCCAGGTTGTTGCTTGATGTCAGAGCCCGAACCGCCTGACGAAGTCGCTCCCCGACGGGTTCTTTTGCCGGCGATGATGTAGCGCTTCTCGCCGTCGACGTAGTGCAGCAGGGCGATGCGAGCGGTGCGGTTGGGGTCGTACTCGATGTGAGCGACTCAAGCGGGCACGCCGTCCTTGTCATAGCGACTTGAAATCAATGAACATGCGAGGCGCTTGTGACCACCACCCATGTGGCGAGTGGTGATACGCCAGAGTAGTTACGTCCACCGGATTCTTGCTCAGTGGAGCACCAGACTTGGCGTGCTGCGATCCCACGAAGTCGGCACGGAGGAGCCGCGACGACCCGGGGTCGTGGGTTTGTACTCACGGATCTCATATCGTCTCCGTGGCGCACTAGGCCACACCACCGAAGATGTCGATGGCCTCGCGCAGGGTGAACACCGCACGGCGGGTGTCCTTGACTCTGCCGATCCCGCACGGGCGCGGTGCGTCTTGCCCCTGGTGGCTGATGAGGTTCACCGAGGAGACCTTGACGTCGAAGATGGCTCGACGGCCTGCTTGATCTCGGTCTTGCTGATCCCCGGCGCCAATGATGAACGTGTACTGGCCACGGTCCGGGCGCAGGCGACTTCGAGGACCAACACCGGCGCGATGATGACGTCGCGGGGTTCTGGACTTCGAGGCTCTCACTGACCTCCACCTTGCTCAGGAACGCGTCCAGGCCAGAGGCCGTGAAGACGACGTCGTCGGACCTGAGGATCGCCGTGTAGGCAGCGAGCCTGGTCGGCCCACAGGACGTGCGCCTGGGGGCGTTGCGCAGGCTGAGCCTGACAGGTCGTCCCCACGGTCCACGATCACCAGGGCCCTGCGGTCGGTGAGGTTACGCAGCGACCAGGGCGTTCTTGGTGAGGCACCGCGGTGGTGACGAACCGGTGATGACGTGGACGGGCCGTTGCGGGCGCGGTCGACAGGGCGCTGCGAAGGCGGCGGCCTCATCTTCTTTGGGGTCCGTTGGGTGTAGTCGCGCGGCTGAGGGTCGCACGGTGCCACTGCCGACGAACTGCGGAGCGTGGTCGAGCCCCTGGCGGGTACTGCCGGTGCCCTTCTGACGGTAGGGCTATGGTCACCGCCGCGGACGTCGCCGCGGGTCTTGTGGCGTGGGTGCCTGGCCGCGCCGCCTGGCCGACGACCACCTGGTGCATGAGCGATCGTTGAGGGGGCGTCGAAGATTCGGCGGGCGTACCGACGCTGCCGGTCTTCTGTTCGCGGAGCTCGACAACGTCGACGGTGAGTGCCTCAGTCATGGTCCTGTCAGGCCTTCACGGCAGGTGCGGACGACGACGACCGAGCCCTTGCGGGATCGTGCCGCTGACGGAGCAGAACGCCCTTTTGTCAAACGTCGACGCCGCGGATCTTTGAGGTTCTGGACGGTGCGGCGCGCGTGCATGCGGCTTGGCCATACGCAGCGCTCTTGAAGATGCGGCCGTGGCGCAGGCAACGATGGAGCCGCTTTGCAGGTGGTTGCGGTGGGCACCGTGAGAGGCGCCCACACCGGCGTGGTAGCCGTGGCGCTTCATGACACCGGCGAACTTACCCCTGGCGGTCCTGGTGACGTCGACGGCTGACCTCGAAGCGCGGTGCCGGCGGCCGCGGGCTCCTGACCGTGAACCTGAGGCCAGGAGGTGCGCACCGGCCACGTGGCGACGCTCGACCCCGGCTCTTGGCGAAGCGGCCGCGAGAGCGGCTCGCGACCCATTGCGGTGTCGATGTCGCCGAAGTTGCGAGTCTCGAACGGCCCGCAGCCATCGGTCTCGATGGTGCGGACCCGTCACGACGTTGGTGTCGACCCGGACGACGGTCACGGGGCGCAGGACCGTTCTCGTCCCAGATCTGCGTCATGCCGGAGCCTTGCGCCGAGCAGCGCCTGGCAGCAGCGCGGCGGCAGCCGGCGTGTTAAGCGTTGTCGCGGCAGTCCCCTGGTGAGCCTGGATCTCGAGATGTTGACGTCAGCGGGCAGGTCGAGACGCATGAGCGAGTCGACGGCCTTGGGCGTCGGGTCGACGATGTCGATCAGCCGCCTTGTGCGTGCGCATCTCGGAAGTGCTCGCGCCGTCCTTGTACTCTGCGCGGCGACCGGATCACGCAGAACATCGTTTCTTCCTCGCTCGGTAGCGGCACCGACCCACGACCGTCGCGCCAGCGCGGGTCACGACGTCGACGATCTTGCGCGCCGAGGAATCGATGACCGTCGTCGTGTGTGGGATCGTGAGCCGGATGCGATCTTCCGTCCCGCCATGGCGCCTCAAACCCTCTGGTACTTTGCTTTCTGGCCGGTCCACGCGCTCGGGCGTGTCGTTTGAAGCGCAGCACGCCAGCCCCACGATGGAAGGCGGCGAGCGGTCTCGACATTGCGGAAAACCCGTTCAGTGAGGAACGGGTCCGTCAGGAAATGGATCCTGGTGACCCCGGGCGGCACACAGCCGTGAGCATGCATGTGAGCGTGCTTGGCCGGCCGGATTACGCTATCAGGGCTCGCACGGGCAGCGGAAACCCGAGAGCCATGGACCCCAGAGGCTGTGAGTCCGCCCACTGGCACCCGCGCTCGGGCGTAGATCGCGCCCACCACCGATCTCCGTCGTGTCGATGAGTTCTCCCTGATCATCTGACTCCGCCAGACGGGCTCCGACAGTGACGCGATCTCCTCCAGAAGCGCCAGGTTCTCCTCCTCGGAGAGCCTCCTGCGGGACCCGCAGGCTCGAGAACCAGCGCCGCTCCACGCCGGCATCGTCATCCAATCCAGATCCGCATCTGCTCCCTCCCAGGTCTGCGAGGCCTCCTGCTGTCGCCGTCCCATTTGCGGCCAGGGCCTGTTCCTTGCGCCGTCCGGGCGGCTGCGTAGCCCGAGCGCCACAGATACAGCCCGACGGCGATGAGGCCGCCCGCCAGCGCGATGATCCAACCAGGGAAGTGGGATGCAGGGCGCTTACCCGCCGCCGCAACGCGTCCTTGGCCGGGCGGCAGGACGCGTCACCGGTCAGCAGGATACGGTGGGTGTTGATGCCCGTAACGGTGTGCAGGTCACCAGGTGAGAAGGTCTCGTGCCTCGCGACGCGCAGCGCCCTCGGCTCTCCTGCTCCACGACCTTGGTGCTGGTGACCCGATAGGTGAGGACCTCTCCGAAGACGACCTCGACGATGAGACTGTCACCGTTCTCTTCACCTTGTCCAAGTGGGTGAACATGGTGGCCTCAGCCAGCCTTTCGCGGTGCGCCCGCAGATGACCGATCGGGTCCCCTTTCCGCCGACTGGCAAGCAGGTGCTGCTCCAGGTGCCCCAGACCCTGAGCAGAGTGTCTCGGCCGTGCCGTGGTAGACGGGCAGATCCAGGGAGATGGAGGGGATCTGAGACGGCCATGAGGCCTCGTTATTGGCCTTGAGAATCGAGCCAGTTCAGGGAGCTCGTCCTGCTGGAGCCGGCGCCGGTGGGGACGTGGTTGTTGCTCCTCAGGACCGCGCGTGCGGAGAGCGCCTGTTGCAGGCGGGGCCCGCGATCTGGGTTCGCATCGGGTCGGGCGCCGTCGACCTGAGCCGAGTAGTCGGCGGTCACCTCGACTGGTTGTACCTGGGCCACCCAGGAGGCCGCCGTCGGATAGGTCAGCGTCCCACGCCCACGACCGCCAGTGATGGAGGTGACCAGGGCTGAGATCGACAGGCGCCAGGCACGGGGGCGGCGGTGCTTTGCGATGATCAGCGCGGGTGCGGAGTCCGGCGTGCGTGGGTTTGCGTGCGGTGCGGAAGATCATGGGGCTTCGTGCGCTCCAGGGTCGGGGTGTCCAGAGGTACAGATGCAGGCAGGCGCTCGACGGATCGAGCGTCGAGTGCCCGCACAGCTTTCCGGCTCAGGCCACAACCCGACAATCGAGACAGGTTCCGAACACGGTCAAGACGTGCTGAGGGGAGACTTGAGCGAGTCAGACCGCCTGCCGAGGCCCTCGTCAGCCCCAGCAGGCAGCGATTCGTCATCAGGCGGCGCGAGGTCCGCGTCCTGCTTGCGCTCGCGGTAGCGGGCCACGAGCGACGGAGCCGACGGCGCTCATCAGCAGCCGCGCCGCCGAGGCGATCAGGATGTATACGCCGTTGGCACCGGTCAGCAGGCTCCGGAACCGACCGTTTGATCGCTGTCGATCACGGACCTGCTGCGTCGCCACCGGCCCCAGGCTCCACGGTGATGGCTCGACCGGCGTTCTGCGGAAGCACGTAGCCTGGCAGGAGCCTGGTCTCCACCAGCACGTAGCGACGGTGGGCGCGCGTCCACCCGGTTGTCACGACCGCGTCCTGGACAGAGTCTGGAGACGCAACAGGGCCTTGAAGTTGACGGTCGCCGCCCTCACCGGTGCCACCAACCCCCACGGCCACCAAAACCGCGCAGGCGTCCTTGGCCTTGTAGATCTGGAACCCGCGCACCCTTGAGGCCGTCCTTGTCACCGGACCGTCGTTGCCGTCGACCTTTCTTGATCGTCAGGTCGCCCCACTTCGAGGTCACCTGTTCGGTCGTCGGAGGGTTGTCGGGGCTGGCGTGGAGGCGTCCAGGTGCCGGGGCTGCTCGGCGTAGGTCGCGTCGGGAGACGACTCCGCTGGTAGTTAAGTTGATGCTGCCGTCACCGGCTCGGAGACGACTCCTCGAAGACCGCCTCAGCTCTTCCACCCGGATTGTCCTTGAGCCTTGTTCACAGACCAGCCCTGGTGAAGGTCACGGTCACGGTCTCGTCCGTCAGTGCCCAGGGGTGTATGTCGGCATCAGCCTGCGTCTGAGAGTGACGCCCGTAGCCGTCACCTGCTTCACAGACGATTGTCCAGGGTGTCCTTGAACCGGTAGTACTTGGTGGTAGGAGTTGTCATCCACCGGCAGCGTTGAGGAGACCGGGAAGCGGACCTGACCCGACGACGTAGCCGTTGTTCCTCTGGTCCTCGATGGTCTTGGCGACTTCTCGATCTTCGTTCCTTGTAGACGTGGACGTCGTAGAGCCACGTTCCATCCGCCTTCGCGGCAGCAAGTTCGGTGAGGAATCGACTGACTACGAAGGGCTTGGCCTTCTGGACGATGTTGCCAGGAGTCTTTCGTCTCCGCACACGAGATAGGCCTCTGACCGGCAGCAGGCTCTCGATCTTGGCCTTCCGTCGCGATCAGTGCGTCGCCCGAGACCCTCGCTCGAGCGGAAGGTGTAGTTGGGGAGCGCCGGCTGCCCAGGGTTGGCGCAGGCGTTGTCGAATCGCCCGGTGTTGGTCAGGGCGTTGACCTTTGGCCCATCCCTCTGGAGGTCTTTCAGGTCAATCCCCATTGATCTCGTAGAAGCCGTGAACTGCACTCCGAGACCGGTGCACCTTTCGCTACCGTCGTCGGAAGCGGTACCGCCAGGAGCACCGATGGGGTTGCCGTCTCCGCTGCTGAGGTGCTTGTGGACGTGAGGAGCCCAACGCCTCGGTGTTGATGTCTCTCGTGGCTGGCGTTCTCGGCCCTGAGCCATGGGCAGACCAAGCACGGCCAGGGCGTGAGGACACCGGCTGCGGCTGCAGTCTCGACGCCCCAGCGTGCTGGTGTTGTACTGCATGGGTTGGGATTTTTCACCGTGCGCCGCCGGGAGGGCAGACGCATGGCAGGTTAAATCGAGCGTGTTCTCCAGCGAACGTCCTCGCCCCGTCCGGACGGCGTTAACGGAATAACGCTGCAACCGCCCGTCTCGCTAAATCGTTGGTCACCCACACCTGGCAACGCCGATAAACCAGCCCACACACAACCACAGTGACGGTATTAGATCTGAAATCGTTTTGTTTACCGCACTTGCGACGCCTTCCTTTATTACGGCACCATCACACCCACTGCAATATTGATTTCGCGCGGCTACTACTATTCAGAGCCATCGGTAGCAATGAGCCATCAGGTTCAGGCGTAAAGACCCTCCCCGGTCGGAGCAATCGCCTGACCGGGAGGTCTGCTGCTACGCGGAGGCGCGGGGCGTCAGTGGGTCACTTGATGACCTTGGTGACGCGGCCGGAGCCGACGGTGCGCCACCCTCGCGGATGGCGCAGCCGAGGCCCTCCTCCATGGCGATGGGCTGGATGAGCTCGACGGTCATCTCGGTGGTGTCACCGGGCATGACCATCTCGGTGCCCTCGGGCAGGGTGATGACACCGGTGACGTCCGTGGTGCGAAGTAGAACTGCGGACGGTAGTTCGAGTAGAAGGGGTTGTGGCGCGCCCTCGTCCTGGTGAGGATGTAGACGTGGCCCTCGAACTCGGTGTGCGGGGTGATGGAGCCGGGCTTGCAGATGACCTGACCACGCTCGACGTCCTCGCGACGGGTGCCGCGCAGGAGCAGACCACAGTTCTCGCCGGCCCAGGCCTCGTCCATCTGCTTGTGGAACATCTCGATACCAGTGACCGTGGTCTTCTGGGCCTCACGGATACCGAGGATCTCGACCTCGGAGTTGATCGGGAGCTTGCTGCGCTCCACACGACCGGTGACGACGGTGCCGCGACCGGTGATGGTGAAGACGTCCTCGATGGGCATGAGGAAGGGCTTGTCCATGTCAGCGCTCGGGGGTGGGGGATGAACTCATCCACCGCGTCCATGAGCTCCTTGATCTTGCCGGCCCACTCGGCGTCGCCCCTCGAGGGCCCTTGAGAGCGGAGACGCGGATGACGGGAGCCTCGTCGCCGTCGTAGTCCTGGGAGGACAGCAGCTCACGCACCTCCATCTCGACCAGGTCGAGGAGCTCCTCATCGTCCACCATGTCGGACTTGTTGAGGGCCACGAGGAGGGCGGGGACGCCCACCTGGCGGGCGAGCAGGACGTGCTCGCTGGTTCGGGCCATCGGGCCGTCGGTGGCGGCGACCACGAGGATCGCGCCGTCCATCTGGGCGGCACCGGTGATCATGTTCTTGATGTAGTCGGCGTGACCGGGGCGTCGACGCGCGTAGTGGCGCTTGTCGGTCTCGCACCGACGTGCGCGATGTTGATGGTGATACCGCGCTGACGCTCCTCGGGAGCCTTGTCGATCTCGTCGAAGGGGGTGAAGGGGTTCAGCCCCGGGGTACTCGTCGTGCAGAACCTTGAGATCGCAGCGGTCAGCGTCGTCTTACCGTGGTCGACGTGACCGATCGTTCCGATGTTGACGTGCGGCTTGGTCCGCTCGAACTTGGCCTTGGCCACTGGTGTCCTCCTGGGACTCGGGTAGTTCTTCGTCGGGATTCGACTAGCACACATGCTAGCCGTCCGGGCGTCGAGAGTCTCTACTGGTGGATGTTGGAAATCTTACTGAACTGGGTCCCGCCTGCGCGCAGGGCGCCGCCGGGCCGGGGTCCGCTGCGGTTCGTGCAACCGGTGCGGCCCCCGGTGCACGGACGTCAGGCGCCCCTGACCTTGGCGATGATCTCGTCGGCGACGTTCTTGGGAAACCTCAGCGTAGAGTCGAAGGTCATGGAGTAGACGGCACGTCCCTCGCGTCTTGGAGCGCAGGTCGCCGACGTAGCCGAACATCTCGGACAGGGGACGTTGGCGGGATGACCTTGACGCCGACGGCGTCCTCCATCGAGGCGATCATGCCGCGACGGGAGTTGAGGTCACCGATGACGTCGCCCATGTACTCCTCGGGAGTACGGACCTCGACGGCCATAACGGGCTCGAGGAGGACCGGCGAGGCCTTCTTGGCACCCTCCTTGAACGCCATGGAACCGGCGATCTTGAAGGCCATCTCGGAGGAGTCGACCTCGTGGTAGGCGCCGTCGATGAGGGTGGCCTTGATGTCCACCATCGGGTAGCCGGCCAGGACACCGGTGAGCATGGCGTCCTGGACCCCGGCGTCCACGCTGGGGATGTACTCGCGGGCACGCGAGCCACCGGTGACGGCGTTGGCGAACTCGAGTGCGCCTTCTCGCCGTCGGCGGTCTCGGCGGCCCGTCGGGCAGAAGGGGCCTGAAGCTCATCTGCACCTTGGGCGAACTGGCCGGAGCCACCCGTCTGCTTCTTGTGGGTGTACTCGACCTGTCCACCTTCTTGCGGATGGTCTCGCGGTAGGGCGACCTGCGGGGCGCCCACGTTGGCCTCGACCTTGAACTCGCGGCGCATGCGGTCCACGAACACGTCCAGGTGGAGCTCGCCCATACCGCCGATGACGGTCTGGCCGGTCTCCTCGTCGAGGGGAGACGGTGAAGGTGGGGTCCTCCTCGGAGAGCTTCTGGATGGCCACACCCAGCTCTCCTGGTCGCCCTTGGTCTTGGGCTCGATAGCACGTGGATGACCGGGTCCGGGAAGGTCATGGACTCCAGGACGATCGGGGAGCCCTGAGGGCACAGGGTGTCACCGGTGGTGACGTCCTGAGGCCGATGAAGGCGTAGATGTGGCCGGCGTGGGCCTCCTCCACCGGGTTCTCCTTGTTGGAGTGCATCTGGAAGAGCTTTCCGATGCGCTCCTTCTTGCCCTTTGGTGGCGTTGAGGACCATCTCGCCCTGGGCCACCTTGCCGGAGTAGACGCGCACGTAGACGAGCTTGCCGTAGAAGGGGTGGGTGGCCACCTTTTGAAGGCCAGGGCGGAGAAGGCGGCCTTCTCGTCGGCCGGACGGGTGAGCACCTCCTCCTCGCTGCCGACGGCGTGGCCCTCGACGTCGGGGACGTCGAGCGGGAGGGCAGGTAGTCCAGGACGGCGTCGAGCACGGGCTGGATGCCCTTGTTCTTGAAGGCGGACCCGGCCAGACTCGGGAAGGCCTCGCCGGCCACGGTGAGCTTTGCGGATGCCGGCCTTGAGCTCGGCGACGCTGAGCTCCTCGCCCTCGAGGTACTTCTCCATGAGGGTGTCATCGGCCTCGGCGACCGTCTCGACCAGCTGGGCGCGCAGCTCCCTCGGCCCTGGCGACGAGCTCGGAGGGATCTCTCGTACTCGACGACGGAGCCGTGCGTCCTGCCGATCGGCGTCCTTCTCGGGGAAGCGGATGGCCCGCATCTCCAGGACGTCGACGAGGCCGGAGAACTCGCTCGGCGCCGATCGGGGAAGTTGAGGACGATCGGGTGGCGTGGAGGCGGTCCCGGATGGTCTGGACGGAGAAGTCGAAGTCGGCGCCCAGCTTGTCCATCTTGTTGATGTAGCAGATGCGGGGACGTTGTACTTGTCCGCCTGGCGCCACACCGTCTCCCGACTGCGGCTCCACGCCCTCCTTGCCGTCGAAGACCGCGACGGCGCCGTCGAGCACGCGCAGGGAGCGCTCGACCTCGACCGTGAAGTCCACGTGGCCGGGGGTGTCGATGATGTTGATCTGGTTGTTTTCTTCCAGAAGCAGGTGGTGGCCGCGGAGGTGATGGTGATACCGCGCCCCTGCTCCTGCTCCATCCAGTCCATCGTCGAGGCGCCGTCGTGCGTCTCGCCGATCTTGTAGTTGATGCCCGTGTAGAACAGGGATGCGCTCTGTCACGGTGGTCTTACCGGCATCGATGTGAGCCATGATGCCGATGTTGCGGACCTTGGTGAGGTCTGTCAGCACGTCAAGTGCCACTGGTGGTGTCCTTCGTTCGTGTGGGTGCGGAGTTGCTTCCGGTACTACCAGCGGTAGTGGGCGAAGGCTCTGTTGGACTCGGCCATGCGGGTGCATGTCCTCGCGACGCTTGACCGCGGCGCCCAGGCCGTTGGAGGCGTCGAGGATCTCGTTCGCGAGACGCTCGGTCATGGTGTTCTCGCGGCGCTGGCGGAGAAGTCCACGAGCCAGCGCAGCGCCAGGGTGGTGGCGCGGCCGCGGACCTCGACGGGCACCTGGTAGGTGGCGCCGCGACGCGACGGGAGCGGACCTCCAGTGCGGGGCGGATGTTGTCCAGCGCGCGCTTGAGGACGGAGACCGGGTCCTGGTCCGTCTTGGAGCGCACGCCTCCAGGGCGCCGTAGACGATGCGCTCGGCGGTGGACTTCTGCCGTCCAGCAGGACGCGGTTGACGAGCCTGGGTGACGACCGGCGAGCCGTAGACGGGGTCGACGACGAGCGGGCGCTTGGGTGCGGGACCCTTACGAGGCATTACTTCTTCTCCTTCTTGGCGCCGTACTTGAACGCGCCTGTTGGCGGCCCTTGACACCCTGGGTGTCGAGGGCGCCGCGCACGATGTGGTAGCGGACACCGGAAGGTCCTTCACACGACCACCGCGCACCAGCACGATGGAGTGCTCCTGGAGGTTGTGGCCCTCACCGGGGATGTAGGCCGTGACCTCGATACCGGTGGACAGGCGCACACGGGCGACCTTACGGAGGGCGGAGTTCGGCTTGGGGGGTCGTGGTGTACACTCGGGTGCACACGCCACGGCGCTGCGGGCTGGCCTTGAGCGCCGGCGTCTTGGACGCGGAGCGCTTCGTCGAGCGGCCCTTACGGACCAGCTGCTGAATAGTGGGCACTACTGATTCTCCATCAGGGACGTGAGTCTGTATCTGGCTGCTGCCTGCATGCCGGGCCGCTCCCCACCGGTGGCCTCGACGGCGCACGCCACCGCGGAGAGGGCCGGCCCGCCAGGGATCGGGGCGCGCCCGATGACGACGTCCGGAGCCCCGCAGTCAGGGGCCCTGTCGGTTCCCGCCGCGGCAGACCCGCGTCACGATGCCGTGCTTGAGCCGAGCAGGCCCTGAGGGCCTGGCCCGGAGCCGACGTCGCTGGGAACGGAATGGAGATGCGGTAACCCGTCAGCGGGCACCGTCGGCCAGGCTACCCGTGTGCCGCGGGATTGCGCCAGGGCGGATGGCGAAGTGAGGGCGGTGCTGACACGCCAAATGAACCGATACCGCTGCCTCACTCCCCATGACGATGGGGCGAACGCCCTGACATAACTCAAATCATCTCTCCTACCATCACTACATGAGCACGACGACACCCACCTGGTCCACCGTTTCCGGCAGGCGGCTTCCCCACTCACCGTGGACGGGCAGAGACACCGGGCTGGCGTTGTGGACCGCACGCACCCGGCGCGAGCGCAACATCGGCCTGCTCGGCACCGACTCGATTGACGGAGCCCCTGTGGATCACTCGCTGCAACTGCTGCACTGCTTCCGCATGCGCCACACGATCGACGTCGTCTACGTGGGGACGCAGGGGGAAGGTCGTTGCGGTGACGACGATGCCGCCGAACCGGATGGGAATGCCCCGACTGCTCGCGACGGCTGTCGTCGAGATGCGGCAGGGAGATGCCTCTCGCCTGGGAATCCGCAGGGGGAGCGTCCTGACGGCACCTCCCTACCGAGCTGCCCCACCGTCCGCCCCGGCTCAGAGGGACGTCCGAAAACAACATTCTCCGACTCGGCTCACTGAAAAGGCTCCTCACATGTCTCTCCCAACCTTGGCTGCTCGGCGCTGTACAGCTCGGCTCCGTCGCGCTCATCGCCGGCCCGGTCTCCGCGTGGACGAGGCGCTACGTGCGAGAGCCCCTTCAACGACGAGGGACAAGTCTGACGCCGGCGTCCGCTCCGCGGCGGACGCCCCACAAGACGCTGCGAACGGCGCCACAGACCACGCACGAGAGACAGCACTGACGCCGCTCACGGACCCTCCTCCGCACCCTCCCGCTTCACCCTGAGTATCCGACACTGAAAGCATCCCTGGCCTCCTCGGCACGGTACCCCAAGGACTACTGGCTCTGACTCTATGCCTCATCTGCGCCTGGTGGGGGGGACGGATAGGCGCCACCACCACAACACTCACCGCCATCCCCGTGTACGCACTGCTCGGATGCGCCGGAAGCGTCGACGCCGTGGCACACCTCCTCCCCAACCGCCTGCTGGGCGCCACGGCCGCCTGGCTGGCCACGTGCGGGCGTGGTCGCCGTCGTCCCTGATCCCCGACAGACTCACACCGCCCTCACCGCAGCGCTCTGCGCACTGGCAGTGGGCGGCATCAGCCTGGCCCTGGCGTTCGCCCACACCGGCCTAGGGCTAGGAGACGTCAAGCTCGGCGCAGTGATCGGCCTCTGGCTGGGGTGGCTCAACCCCTGGCTGCTCGTCTTCGGACTGTGCATCGAGTTTTCCTGGTGGAATCGGCGCATTGTTCCTGCTCATCACCCGCCGGGCGTCGCGCAAGGACCCCATGGCCTACGGCCCCTCACCTCATCGCCGGCGCCCTGCTCACCTGGCCGCTGGCAATCGTCTGACACAAAGGAGACGCATCACATCTCATGGTGAGAACTACACAAAGCCACGGGCACCATACCTCGTGCATACCGTCCTAAGCGTTACTGCTTTCGTAACTTTCGGGCTGTGGCGACGACCACCGCTCAGAACTCATGCCGCCCTCTCCACCCACCCGATCCCATCGACCCTCCCTGCAGAGTCACGACACCGTAAGGCCTCTCATGCTTGTGCTCACCGGCTCGGTCCCAGCCCGGACGCGCACTAAGGACTGGGACATGGGCCAGCGTCACCATCCTCCAGCGGTCCGGTCAGGGACCAGCCCTACTGCTGTGCCGCACCGGGGAGGAGGAGCACGCCGCTCGCATGGTTCGGGGGATCCTCAAACGCAAGGACCTCGGCATCCTGGCTCTGAATGAACCAGAGACCCGTTTTCGCGCCCTGGCCTACTGCCTGCTGCAGCTTCACCCCTGGCCTACGGTCAGGCGCAGACGGTGGTCAACGCGTTGCAGCCCGCATTACGCACAAGGGTCGCTCTCAGCTCGGTCAGCAGGCTCACCAGCCCTTCACCCACCATCGGGCAGCACCTGCAGTCGATGATGCCGGGTTCTTGTTTCACCCTCGACCTGGGTGAGGGCGCAAAGCCGTGTCACCAAGGTCAAAAGACGTGGTCTGGAACAAGCCGCCTCAGGGAAGCTCTGGCGATCTGGGCCGCGGACGACGAGCAGAACCGAGTCACAGGCAGCCCTGCCCTCCTGGGGCTCCACCGGGAACCCCTGCTCCCCATGTCCCGCACCTGGCCGGCCAAGTCTTGGGCGGAAATGACCATGCTCATCACCGACCCCGGTCCTCTTGTGTCGCAGGCGCTTGCGCCCCTCACCCGGACCTTCTGCCCCTACTGCGGTCAGACTGGCCGTGCCCACAGGGATGTCTCCTGTGCGGCACATGGCCCAACGTACCTGCGCAGGCGCCCCGCGCTTCCGCCCCCCACCCAGTCAAGGAGTCCTGATGAATCCGCGTCAACGGCGAGGTGTCCTGCTCATCCTCGTCACGGTCCTCGGAGCAGTGGTCACCTTCGTAGCCATGTTCAGCTACGTCCAGTCGATCTCATCGCAAGTCGGCCCGATGACGACCGTCCTCAAACTGTCGCAGCAGGTGAACGAGCTCAAGGAGGTCACTGCGGCTGACGTGGTCACCGAACAGGTTCCCAAGCGGTGGGTTCCCGACGATGCCATCCATGACGTCAATGACCTCAAGGGCAAGGTGGCAGCGTCCACCTTGCAACAAGGGCGGTGCCGCAGACCAGCATGCTTGCAGGACCCTCCACAGCTGGCGGAGGGATATCGCGAGGTGTCGATCATGATCGACGCCGAAACCGGCGTCGCCGGCAAGGTCACCCGGGTTCCCGAGTCGACATCGTCTCAACGGTGGAGGACCCCAACACCAAGGCGCAGAAGGCCGAGATCATTATTCAGAACGCGCTCATCACCGAGGTCGGTGTGACCACGAAGGTCCAGGACAAGGACGAGAACGGGAACTTCTCCGAGGAGAAGGACAGCGTCCCGGTGACCTTCTCGCTGACGCCTCGAGCAGTCGCTCAAGCTCGCCTACGCCGAGAGCTTCTCTACGAAGGTCCGTCTCCTTCTGCGCCGCGACGGTGACCAGGGGAGCGCACAGACCCCCGAGTACTCCGCCAATCCCGGAACTCCTGCCCAAGGAGCAAGCTGATGCAGTACCTGGTAACCGATCATGAGGAGACCCGCCAGCAGGTGCTGGCAGCTATGGCCGAGGCTGAGGGAACTTGGCGAAGTCCGTACTGTCGCATCGCCCGAGAAGCTGAGAGAGTTTCGAGCCGGACGTCGCATCGTGCATTCTGGTCGACGAGGCGTTGGAGGGCGCATCGCCCTGCCCACTGTTCAAGAACTCTCCCGCACCTACCCACTCATTCCCATTGTTCTGCTGAGCCGGACTCGCACCTCCGAGAGCGTTGTGGCGGCGATGGGACGCCGGAGCACGGACCGTGCTGGGGCTACCTTTGTCCCTCGAGGAGATCACAACCGCCTGCTCCCCGGTCCTGGCGTGGTCGCGCGCGGTTCGCAGCGAGGCCTCGAGCCGGGAAGAGATCACCGCACGTCGCCAGGGCACGATCACCGCCGTCGTCGGCGCCAAGGGCGGCGTGGGCACTCGACGGTCGCGCTCATGGCTGCCGCCCAGCCTCGCTCAGGGCGCTCGCACCTGCCTGGTGGATCTCGACGTCCGCGGTGGTGATCTCGCCGCCATGACCGGGATCTCGGTGCGTCGGTCCATCGCCGACCTGGCCGACATCGCGGCGGGAGGTCAGCGCCCGGAGATCTCCGAGGTCATGTATCCCTCCCCGGTGGGATCGCCTCCTGCCCGCCCCGGAGCAGGGAGACCGGTGAGATGCTGACGGAGTCGGCCACGCGGCAGATCCTCACCATGTTGCGCTACCAGTTCGACCACGTGGTCCTGGACTGCGGCAACCGGCTTGACGACATCCTGGCCATGGGCGACTCGACTCCGCCGACTCGAGCCCTCATCGTCGCAACCCCCGATGCGCCCGCTCTGCGCTCGGTACGCAGACTGAGCGACGCGCTCGACCGCCTCGATATCGCCCGTGGACGCCCCTTCGGACTGGTGGTCAACCTGACCAGTCGGCAGCGTGAGATCCAGCCGGCTACCGCAGCGAAGATGACAGGAGTGGCACTGGCCGCCAGCATTCCCGACCTGACGGCTCAGATCGAGATGGCCGTCAACTCCAACACTCTGCTGACATCGAAGGTTCCCGCCATGGCTAAAGCCGCCCAGTCCATCGCCGGCGCCATCGTGGCCGGAACGGCGACAGCCCTGGCAGCGCTCCCGATCAGAGCATGGCGGACAGCTCGACCAAGTCTCGCGACGAGGCTCGCAAGCGTCGCTGCTCGGAGCGGGGCCAGATCACGGTGGAGTTCCCCGTGGTCTTCGCCCTGGCCACCGTCGTGATTCTGATATGCATCCAGGCACTCAGCATCGGAGTCTCTTACATGTACGCCACACATGCCGCCAACGAGGCGGCCACGCCTACGGCATCGGAAGAGCCCGGGTCAGGTGCAGCAGGAGGTCACCAGTCGCCTGCCCAACAGCTATGCCGCACGCACCAAGGTGACACGCTCCGGCGCGGACAGGGTGACCGTCACGTTACCGGTCCTCTCCGTTGTCGATATGGATACGTCCGCGAGTGCCGGAATCGTCTGGGAGAAGTGATGAGTACTACGACCACAACCACAGCCGCCCGCTCTACCTGTCTCACCTCGTCCCCGAAGCGCCTGATCAACCGCCTACGTCACGATGAGCAAGGCGTCCTTGATATTGAACTCATTGGGTTCGTGCCGATTCTGGTCCTGGTCACCCATGTTCCTCGTTCAGGGCTTCCTCGCCGTCTCCACAGTCACCTCCGTCAGCGCAGCTGCCCGAGACGGCGCTCGCGCGGCAATGCTGGGCGCTCACCCGAGCAGGCCGCGCACGAGGCCCCTACCTGCCTGGGTACGCCTGGAGTCCGTAGTCGGACGAGTTGCGGTTCCGGGTCACTGTGTTCAGGTCACCGCTCGGTTCCGATCGGCATCCCATCGATCACCAGTGAACGCGTCACCGTGACTCGTACGGCCTACTTCCTGAGGCGCTGAGATGGCACTACGAGATCGGGTCGCCCAGCCCCAGGGAGGAAGACAGCAGAGCGTCGGTCAGCAGAGAGGACCCAGTGGCCTCACCGAACCCGGCTGCTGGATGAGATCGACCTGAAGAGGTCGCCGGGCCAGAGCTCGCCCAGCAGCGAGCCTGCCTGGGAGCGGGTGCTCACGACTTTTGTCCCTCGAGGGCCCTGTCACGTCGCCGCGCGAGCGGGCCTGGCTCGTCAAAGCGAGTGATCGACGACGCTGTTGACTAGGGGTGCTCGAACCCCTCATCGCAGATCATTCCGTCACCGAGATCATGGTCAACGGCATGGAGGATGTCTTCATCGAGCGGGCCGGACGAATCGAGCGGGTGCCCACCCGCTTCACCTCTGAGGCCGAGCTGTATCAGCTCATTGACCGCATCGTCTCCTCGGTCAACCGCCGCGTGGACGAGTCCAGCCCCGATGGTCGACGCACGCCTCCCGGCGGAGAACGTGTCAACGTCATCATCCCGCCGCTGGCGCTCGACGGACCGACCATTACCATCCGACGGTTCCCCCAGCCCTTCCGTCTCTCCGATCTCGTCGCTCGAAACAGCCTCGCCCGCAGGAAGCCGCTGACCTCCTGGGCGCACTGGTGGCCGCTCGGTTCAACATTCTCGTCTCCGGCGGGACCGGATCCGGAAAAACCACCTTCCTCAATGCACTGTCCGGGATGATCTCGGATCGAGAGCGGATCATCACCATTGAGGATGCGGCCGAGCTGTCCCTGCAGCAGCCCCACGTGGTCCGTTTGGAGGCGCGTCCGGCCAATACCGAGGGCGCAGGGCAGGTGACGATTCGGGATCTGGTGAGAAACTCACTGCGTATGCGCCCCGATCGCATCATTGTTGGCGAGGTCCGTGGCGACGAAACGCTCGACATGCTCCAGGCGATGAACACCGGTCACGAGGGCTCACTGACCACCGTGCACGCCAACTCCGCCACCGATGCGCTGAGCCGTCTGGAGACGCTGTCCTCCATGTCCGATGTCACGCTGCCGGTCGAGACCGTCAGAGATCAGATCAACGGCGCCATCGATGTCATTATCCAGCTGGAACGCGACTCCGCCGGCATAAGGCGGGTCAACACGATCGAGGCAGTGACCTGCGACACCATGAGAACTATACGACCTCGACTCATGATGCGATACGTCCACACCGTCCCAGCGAGATCAGGGACGCTTCGAGTTCCATGGCATATCTCAGACCATGGCGGATCAGATTCACCAGCACGGACTACGACTCCCAGCAGACCTTCTTGATCGAGGAGACGGCACAATGAGCAATGCGCTTTCTCGATCTACATCTGTGGCGCGGTCACCATCATCATCGGGAGCGCCGCAGTCATCACTTTGTCCGCCAACGCGGGGCGCACCAGCCGAGCCTCGCGCAAGGCCCCGGAGCCACAGATATCGCCCAGCGAGTGAACGGGCGGGAGCAGTATTCTCGTCTTGATTCGCCATCTGCCCTTCAGTAAACCACTGCAGCGCAGGATCTCCGGCGCCGGGCTGAGCTGGGATATAGCCATCACCGAGCTGGTTCTCATCACGGCAGATCATCGCAACGTTCTTCCTGCACGCCTCGTTAATCGGACAGATCGCAGGCAGCATCTGGCGGCACTCATTCCCTTGGTGTTCTTCCGATGGTTGCGTCGCCGCACGGGACTCAACGAGTGGAACGATTCATCGCCCAGCTCCCGGAGGTCTCCCGCATATCTATCTAACGGCACATCCGCGGGAGTGTCCGTAGAACGATCCTCGTCCTGGCTGCCCAGAGATGTCGGATCCGGCACGAGCCGAACTCAGCGGGCCACACTCCAGCTCGCGCTCGGATGGTCTCTGGACGGACGCTCTCCGACCTCGCTCGACGGATGCCCTCACGCGAACTCAATGTCCTCGTGCGCACGATCATCATCCAGTCCACAGCGGAGGAGCGTTGGCCAGCGCCCTGCATGACATCGCCCTCGCCCTCGAGGACCGCAAGCAGTTGCACCGCGAAGTCCGGACCGCCATCATCGGTTCAGCCTTCAGCGCCTACCTGGTCCCAATCATCGGTCTCAGCCGTTATCTCTCATGAACATGATCAGCCGGAGTCTTAGACGATATGGCACGTCATCCATCGGGTCGAATCATCCTCGCTGCGGCACTCTATCTGCTTTTCGGAATCGGAGCACCGCTCATGAAGACTCGTCTCCCGGGTGGAGGTTGTAGTGCTGCACGTCAATAGCTATTTCCGCACACAGCGGCATTCGTGGTACTCTCTTGCCGCCTACGGAATCCACCTCATCAGCGATGACGGCACCAGCCAGCTTGGAATCGCTCGCCAACGACAACATGCAGCACAGAGCGAAAAAGCGCATTTGTCTCACTCGTCGACGCCTCGGCATCAGAAACTCAGCAGACTCTCCGCACTCTATGGCCTGCCACCCACCTAGAAGTCTCTGATCGACACCTGAAGAAATGCAGCAACCCAGAGGCCTCACCTCGACCTATCTTTCATTCAACGAGGAGGCGGGCTTTATTTCACCTCAGCATCCTCCTTGTGCAGTGTTCACTCTGTTAGGCACCCATCTACGGGACTGTAACATTTGGGACGGTATTCTCAGGATGGATGTACCTCTGGCTTTTTCAGGCTAGTTCAGAAGCGATCAGGCATCGATCGACCGCGACCTACCCTGACTTCCTGGACATTCTTGCCATTACAGTGCGCTCAGGAATGCCATTTTCGTAGTTCACTAGAACGCGTTTGCAACCATTTCGAGGCCCCATAGCCGAGGAAATGCGCAAAGACACTTCATGAGATGCGACTCGAGTTTCACGACGCGACGCCTTCACGTCTCTCAAGGAAACGCTGCCGTTCCAACAATATCGACAACTTCTGTCACCACACCTCCAGTCCGAAGAATTAGGGAACCCTGATCGGCGACGCTCTACGTCGATCGTCAAGGAGATTCGTCGCGAACGCGCCCAGCAGGTCCGCCGCGCTGCGGCTACAAGGCGCAGCCCACAGTAGCACTCGTCGCCACGACCACCATGGTTCCAGGCGCCATGATCCTCATGCTCGAGTGATGGTGTTCGCCAATTGCAGACACTATCGCGAAACTGTTTGGCGGATGAAATGCGTGAAACTAATTCACAAGACTCTCAACTTCCATCCAGATTCCATTCACCACCACGCCCTTTTCACCGCAGTGGCTCTGATCTGCGACATACGGCTTGACTCATCCTGGCTTGCGAACTCGAATCATTGCATCAAGCGCCGACAGAGGAGCTGTTGCAGGTTCCCCTCCTGGGACTAAGCAGTCAACTGGGCAACTCTGAGAGTGTTTCAATAAAACACCCAGACCTCATTGTCGACAACTGGATTTACATATGCACTGACCTTGTCATTACTTGCGTCATCACCAGCACTCTTCCTGCAACATTCCCGGGAGGCCTTCCTTTCTCTCGCCTATCTCATCGCATCATCGGTACTCATCGGCCTTGTGCTAAGCGCTTCTGGGCATCATTGTGGAGCGTCGGCGCCACCCTATCACTCGCACTCCTAAGTTTCACATGACGCCCAATTTCCCACTAGCTGTGGCCGCCACCATGGTTGCCGGAATCTTCTAGTCAGCATCCTGCCCGGGAACCGACTGAACAGCCAGTTCATGGAAATCAGTTGCCTCTCCGCCGAAGCTGCATTCGCCCGAGCAGAAGAACGCGCCACCGCCGAGAGACTCACGATCGCTCAGAGATCTGCACGACTCGCTCGCTGAAAAGAGCGTCCACGGTATTCGCATGCTCGCCGAGACCTGGACAGCTCTCTCAGCGCTGAGAACCACCCCGAAACGCCCACTCAGTCACCGATCCTCGAGTCCGCGGACGAAGCGAGCAGGAAGCTGACTCGTCCTTGACGGGCTCGCGTTCCGGGCGGCGAGCAGAGGATCATTGCTGGCGCCTCGCCGAGGAAGCCACCAGATGGGGAGCGCGCACTGGCATATCGATCTCCATCAATCACACCGACTCGAACGCACCTCTGCCCCTGCTCGACCGAGGCGATGTGGCAGCTTCAGCGCATCCTGGGCGAGATCCTGACCAATATTGAGAAAACATGCTCATGCCACGTCAGTTGACCTCCATACTCCACGACGACAGCTGCTTCCGCCTCGACGTCCGACGATACGGTATCGGTCTCGACAGGATGTCAGAGACCTCTACCGAGAAGGGGCACTACGGACTGGCAGATTGATAGGAACGTTCTGTAACACTGAACGGCGCCTTCAGTATCGATTCGACTCCGAATCTGACTGCGATGGGACCCGTGTTCGACTTCGCGTCCCTATCGCATCGCTTCACACCACTACTAACAAGGAGAAGATATATGAAAGGTGATGGTCGTTGACGACAACGCTATTGTCCGACATCGGACTCCGCTCGGTACTCGACCATATTGATGCTGTGAATGAGGGTCATCGAGGCGGAGGACGCTTTCTCCGCACTCGAGGCGACACCACGCACACACCCCGACATCATCCTACTTGACGTCTCTATGCCTCCCGGGCGCAGCGGGACTTGACATCCTCCCAGAACTTGAGCACCGACGCCTCGGTCATTATGCTCACCTCAAATCGAGACCCCGGCAGCTATCCGCCAGGCGCTTGACGCCGGCGCACGCGGCTATTTGGTCCATGGTCAGTTGGGCATCAACGAGGTGAGCAGCGCCATTGAGACCCTGCCGCAGCGGAGGCCTGGTGCTCGGTAGGGAAGCCGCGATGTCGTGCTCAATCCGTCGGCTCATAACGTTTTCAGTCAACCCTTTGCGCGACGCAGGTCTCGGAGAGGGAGGCTGAGATCCTGACCTGGCTGCGACCGGCATGTCCAACCACAGGATCGCCCAGCAACTTTTTCTGTCAGAGCGTACAGTTAAAAACTACCTCAACAGTTCCTACCCTAAACTGCACGTCCACAGCCGCGCTGAGGCGGTCGCCGTCTGGTTGTCGCCGCCCTCTGCTCAGTAGGCCGCAGGACAGGGCGTATGCCCCTACCTGAGCAGGGCGATCATCCCCCTACCTTAAGAGTCGTCAACAACATCGAGGCACCACCACGGCGCCGACTCAGCGATGGAGGTTACCCATGAACAACAACGCACTTCTCCGCCTTCAGGTTCGTCTCCAGCAGGCCTGGATCAACCTTCGCAATGGAGAGCGCGGTCAGACAATGGTCGAGTACGCCGGCATTGCCCTCGTCGCGGCAGCGATTATTGGCCTCGTCATCGCCAGCGCTGATCTGGGGCTGGCATCATCGGAGACGCGTCATCATCAAAAAGATCAAGGATGCGATCGCAGAATCTGGAAGTAATCATCGTTTGCCTACCACGCTTGTTTGAGTATGTCAACAGAGTTTCCTCATCAGAGATGATCGTCCTGATGAGGAAGTTCTGCATATTCTCGCCTAGGAGTTCTTATGTCCTGTGCTCTTCCGTTCGCTCAGTGTCCCTCGAGGGCGCGTCCGTCGGTCTTTGTGGTCTCTCGGTCCTGGCGGGACTCGGGCTGTCGGTGCTGGCGGGGCTGCGACCCGCCGGGCGCGTCGAGGCAAAGTGGATCGGCCTCACCATCGGGTCCCCCAGCCACGGCGAGGATCGGCCTCAGCCAAAGGGCACGGCCAAGGCCGGCAGCACCGACTGGCAGAAGCCTCGACGCCCACATCATGGGCCACAACGTGACCGTGGAGGTCTCCCCGTCATCCGCAAGGACGAGAAGACCTCGATCATCGCCCTGAGGCTGACCCGCGCCAAGGACGACGCCTCCATCGACGACGATCAACGCCAACCCCACAGCGGAAACAGACAACAAGCTCAACATCTCGATACCTGGGAGTCCCCATCCATCTTCCCGCCCTGGCACCGGGCGCCTCCCTGGTCGCTGCCTCGACCTGGGACTCCGGGCGCGTGGAGCGCCACCGACGGCAGCGGCGGATCACGACGACCTCGAGGCCCCCCGGCGAGAACATCACCTCCCTATCTGTCCTTTCGGCAAGGTCGACACCGACACCGTCACCGTCCTGGTCCCCATGGCCGGCTTCACCACCGTCTCGGTCCTGGAGGCCGACGCCGCCAAGAAGACCGGCATCGACCTGAGCACCGCCCAAACCGCGATCGACCAGTCATCCCACGCCGCCACCGAGCTCGCCGACCCCGTCGCCATCGAGCGCTACACCCGCGCCCTGGACGACTCCACCAGCACCCAGGCCGGCAGCAAGGACATCACCGTCACCCTCAGCAGTGACGTCACCTTCGCCTCCGACTCCGCCGACCTCACCCCCGCCGCCGACACCCAGCTCCAGACCGTCGCCGCACCAGCTCAAGCAGCACCCCGACGGCGGCACACTCACCATCGTGGGCCACACCGACGACATCCAGGACGACGCCTACAACCAGACCCTCTCCGACAAACGCGCCAACGCCGTCAAAACCAGCTCCAGCAGCTCACCAGCCTCGACAAGTGGAAGACCAGCGTGTCCGGCAAGGGCGAGAGCCAGCCCAAGATCAAGGACACCACCGACGAGGCCCGAGCCGCCAACCGACGCGTCGAGATCACCCTCACCCCCACCGGCGGCACTACCCCCAAGACAGCAGTCACCACCGCCACCCTCCCCAGCAACGAGCGGCAGCGGTAAGTCTGCCGGACCCACAGGGCCCCGTCGCCAAGGGCCCCGAGGGCGTCACCCTCACTTCCAAGAGCAGCAGCACCAGCGGAGAGGTCACCATCACCCTCGACCACGTCACGCGCACCGGCGGCTACCTCCTGGGCACCGTCACCTGCACCGTCAAGGACGGCTCCACCGGCGCACCCCTCCACCCGCTGCTCGAAGACCCCCAGACAGTCCTGGCCAACCAGCGCGACGAGGACGGCAGCGCCCTACCAACCTTCAACGCCAGCGACGGCCTGACCCTCATCGCCGGAGGCGAGCGCATCTTCCCCGCCGACTACCTCGACGCCGACGCCGAACACCACCTCCCCCTGACCGAGCTCAACGTCCTCGACCACCTCAAGACCGGCACCACCACCATCTGCACCATCTGGCCCGACCCCGGCGGCGACACCATCACCCTCGACCACCCCGAAGGAAAGTACTCACCCAAAGGCACCGCCTACCGCCTCACCGACATCCCCATCAAGAACAGCTGAGCGACACACTATGTCTCGTCATATCGCGTAAGACACGTCGGTTTTCCATCCGGCCGGCAACCACTGAACGCGGCAGTATCCCTGCCCTACGTCAGCGTTGCCGCTGCACTTGTCGCACTCGTGGCACTGACTCTCACGACTGGCTCTGGAGACGCCATCCTCCACCGTCGCGATGCCAGCAACGCGGCAGATGCAGCTGCTTTGGCGGCCGCACGAGCCTGGGCTGGCTCCATCGAGTCGACCTACGGAAACGCCGTGGACGCCACCAGCGAGGACGGTCTCTGGAGCACGCCGGCAGGGGACCTCGGCATCCTTCGCCGGTCCGGGGAGCCAAGCGAGCGGCGGAACGCTACGCCTCACTGGACGGGGCAACACTCACAGCGTACCCGTGGACACGAGCAGCGGAACCGTCACCGTGTCCGTCCGTACGCAAGTCGGCCGTGACCGTACTAGACTCAGCGACTCACTGCAACCCTCGACCGCGAAGATCGTGCCTGAGGATGGAGCATGCCTTAGCGAGCGGCCAGGTCGGTTTCGAGATCAATGGAACGTGCGTGACCAAAACGCTCCCAGGCAAAGGCTGTTCAGAAGAGGACACAAGTCCGCCCCAGTGCAAACGCCCATGAAGCGCCTTCAACATGCCCGCCGGAATGAGCAGGGCCAGAGTCTCCACTCGTCTGGTCAGCACCTGACCGCCAGTTTAGAAGTTTACTCAACCCGGTCAAGCAACCTGCGACCGCCAGTGGTTAGACAACCTCGACCCCGTCTCATTAGCCACCTGTTATAAGGCTTGTCTTTCCTGCTGAACATCGACACCTGAAGCTTATTCATGGGGTGTTTAGGGTGTTTAAAGGGGGTGTGTCGCTAAGTAGGGTGGCAGCTTGCTCTTGAGAGAGTTTTGGTGTCTAAGCCAACTCCAGCCAGAACAGACCGCCGCCATGGACTGCTGAGGATCACTCTGCAGCCGGACTGTGCGAGACCATTCCGCCGCGAATCCCGACCTGCCGGCGTTTCGGGCGAGTGCTGGGGCTGTACCAGCGCGTGCGCCAGCAACGCATACCTGGTTCGCCTACCCAGGGCTACTCATAAGGCTCTCGGCGTCTCGCAGACCACCACTCCCGGTCCTCACCGCCACGCCCCTGTGCCCGGGCTTTGGAAATCAGTGTACCAGGATCTGGATCCCACCGTGCAGCTGATCGTCGATGGCACCCTCCTTCCAGTGGTCCTGAGGCCTTCAAGCTGTACTCCGGCAAGCACGGGACCACCAGACTGAACATCCAGGTCGCCTGCACCCTCACGGGCCACCTGGCCTGGTGTCACGACCCCACGACGGAAGGTCCATGACACCGGGCCTTACGCCGCTGCGGACTGTGACGTACCACCCGCCGACCTCCCGGAAGGGGCTGTCACCACCGCGGCATATCGGCGACAAGGGCTACATCGGGTGGGCATGATCACCCCAAGAAAAAACCCGCGAACCTGCAACACCCTGATGATAAGTACCACAACATCACCGTCAACCGGGTCCTACCACAAGATCAGAAGGTCATCCTCAACATCAAGACCTGGCGAGTCCTGCACCGGCTACAAAAGACCACCGGTATTCAAGACAGCCATCACAGCAGTCCTCGGAATCATATTCACCTACACCCTATGGAATAAACCTCTCTGTTCATGGTGATGCAGACAGGACGCTCTGGATGTGACTACTCACCCAGGGTGCAGAATCCTCATAGCGGGGCAGCTCCTCCAGCGCACCGACGGATGGTGTCTAAACATACCGGATCAGCCGCGCCAACACTCACCATCATGGCCCTTTGCACCAGTTCCATGAGTACCTCATTTCAGCCCTATAGTGGTCCTCACCCGCATCATCTCTGCCACCACCGAACGAACAGTCGTATTGGCACCGGCACGCATCTGCCCGTAAGTCTCGGATGAATGGTATCGACTGACGACCACCGCTCCACTGTCGCCTCACTCGAAAGGACGCACCCGTGCGCCGCCGTTTCCCACATTTCCCCATCCGGCGTGGGCAGTCGTCCCTCGCACTGTTCGTCAGTACAGCGGTCAGCACCGTCCAACCGGCTGCCGCAGTCCCCGGCCCAGAGACGCGCAAACAGCATCAGCACCACACGGTCACCGTCCAGCGGATACAGCGCGGAAAGGTTCCGGGAGCCAACCCGGTGACCGCGCAGGTCACCGGGACGCACGGGCCGAGCGAGCGACGTCTCAGTGCTCCCAGCCAGCGCTCCTGCCCATCTCCCTCATCCCCGGAGGTCACCAAGCAGGCGGAGAACACGGGGCCGGTCGAGTCAAGCACTCTCACCCTTCTGCGGCAGCTCCGCCCGATTCCACGGTCGAGTCGTCACCCGGCCGGCTGACGGTCGGCACGACGGCGTCGGGCAACGCCTCTGACAACGCAGCAGCGTCCCAGCCCTCGGCCACGTACCCGATCTCTGACAATCGGCGGCAACATCACGTACCGCGAGCAACCTCTGCTGAGCCCGATGGAACCGGCGCCGTCAGCCACACGCTCTCCTACAAGGCCGACGTCCCGGTTCCAGAGCACAGCAGGAAGTCGACTCGGCATGGAACAGCTTCGGCATCGCCTCCCCAGCGGGTCAGCGTGTCTGCCTGGGCAACGTCGTTCTTCCTACGACACCGGCGGCGACCTCGACAAGATGACCTTCACCCATGTCACCGAGGATCTGCCAACGGCAGCATCTCTGAAGTCTCTGCGGGCACGGCAGTCACGACGGTGGTCACCACAACACTTGACGTCTCAGCACTCAGCGGATCCGATCGCGATCTCGCCAACGACTACGCCACAACTGTCCTGATCTCGTCGGGCACCGTCAACGTCCCCGCAGCCTCATTGTCCGTAGGTGATCCGCCGAGTTCCTCTGCCAGTGGCACATTCGCCGCAGTCCTTGCTGCCAAGGCGCAGCACCACGCAGCTCGTTGTCAACGGCACGGCGATCACTGATAACGGCGGCTTTGATGCTCTCCGGTTCAGCTGGAGCACCGACAAGCTCACGAAAGGACCGGAAGCAGCTGGCAAGTCAAACCCACTCAGCCGGTTCTCTTGAGACGCCTGACGACAACGCAAGGACAGCGCATGAAGACTCCTGTAGAGCTGCTGGCGGCAACGATGGTGTATAGCCGCGCTGCGCTGAGTGCTCAGGCCAGAGAGCGCCTCGACTCCAGCACCACACCAGCCGCCACACTCCGCATCATCAGCCAATCGGCGTCAGAGCGGTTCGACCGTCACGTCGTCGGACGGATGATGCATTCTTCCTCACCGCAGCTCATGCTCCAGGTGCCTGGGGACGCCATCACGGAGGCCACCACCACGTACGACGACGGCATGCAACAGACCTACTACGACAGCAGGGGCGGCATCCCCCTCACAGTTGCCGTTGAGTACTACGCCACCGGAACCAAACCAGCAGCAAGCGTCCTGGCTGCAGAACAGCAGGCACTAGCTGCGCAGTCCATTCAGCCCGACGATGACTCCCACTAGAGGTTCCAGGAGGAACCGGAGGAACCGTCTCGACTGGCAGATCACGGCCATCCCAGCCGTGGCTGCAGGATCGTAAGACCGCCGAGGTTCCCATCACGTGCGCGGGAATCATCGTTGACGGCCCCAGTGGGGAGAGCTACGGCATCTATGTCTTCGCCGATCCGAAGAATCAGGAGAGCCTTAACCGCATGTCTTCCGTCCTCTCGTCTGTGACGGTGATTGCCTCATGAAGCGCCGTTTCCTCATAGCCGCCGGCGGTATCGCCTCGCTGAGCGCGGTCGCGTCGTGCAGCAGATCACCAGAGAAGACACCTGTGTCAGGAATGACCTCTGGTCGATGACGTGAAGCCTGCAAGCCCCGTCCAAGAGTCCACAAGATGCTCCCCAGGACTGGGTCAGTATTAACTTCTCCGGTATCTCTCTCAGTCTGCTGTCCTCCCTCAAGGGGCCCACTCGGCGCAGCGGGTGGCCCCCGTATGCCGTCTCCTACGACCAGCAGATCCAGCGATACCAGCCTCGAGCAGCGGGTCCCTGCTCTCCGGCATCGACGCGAGCACCACCGCCGACGGCATCAGGCAAACCGTCAATCTCATGAGCTCCCTACCTCTTCGAGAACTACTCGGAGATCGGCCGGCCTCCTGGGAGGCCAGTGAGAACGCCCGCCACCGAGAGAGATCGCCTCTACTGGGGCCCTACAGCATCCTGGCTGGGGTGGACTTGGCTGCTCGCCCTCGGATGTGGGGAGTCGGCGTTGTCACCCTCCTGAGCACCACCTGGACGACGGTCTTCGCAACGGCATTGAGAACTCTCTGACTCTGACGAGGCAGCAACAATGACCATCGACGACGACGCGCACTTCTCACGGCCTCGACGGCTGGCAGCCGCAGACTTCTTGCCAGCTGCTCCTTCGGTCAGCATCCAGGCCCGAGGGGACTGGGACCGCCTTGAGGACGGCGATCTGCTCTCGCGGTACCCAAGGGCTGGGATCGGTCGGTGGCTCAGTCCAGCATCTGGGGCACCTACTGGACTGATCCATCCGACAAGTCAGCCGTCCTCATGACAGCTCAGTCTGTCGAGGCAAAAAGACGCCTACCAGGCTCTGAACCTCGCAATGAACGCCGCCCGAGCTGTCACCCGCGGGTATGAGCCCATTGGCTCGCGAACGGCCATCACCAACGGATCCATTATCCCTGGCAGCAGCAGGTACCGAGATCACCTGGCCCTACCAGAAGAAGGGGCTCCTCTGGGCCATCAGCCGGGATTCGACAGATCTGCCTCGTGGACTTCTCAGGCGAGAAGATCACCGCGATCAGATCTGCCACCGTGGGCCAGTGGATCGAGCTGCGCTGATCGCCCGAGAGACGTGCCCCGCATCACCCCCAGCGCACGTCCACGTGACGGTTGGCAGCCTGCCGGCCTCATTGACACTGCCGTCCGCATTGGTCTCGGAGGCCACGGGCTCACTCTGCCCCCTTGCCGGAGGACTGCACGTTCAGGGACGGGACCTTGAGGTCAGGTAGTCCGCGACCGCCTTCGCCCGCTGCTCGGAGAGCGTCTGGTTGTGAGCGTCGTCGGCCACGGAATCCGGTATGCCCCACCACGGTGACCGTGGCCGGCGGCTTGCCGTTCCAGCGCGCGACGATCTCGTCGAGCACCCTGCTTGGCGCGGTCGGTCAGCGCGGCCGAGTCGACGTCGAAAGGTGACGTCACCGGACACGAGGCCACGGTCGTCTTCCCGATCCGAGGAGTAGGTGACCGCGCTGTCCGAGCTGCTCGATCGCGACACCGGGACGACGACGCGATCCACGGGCCTGAACCACCTGAGGGTTACCGGGCCCGGCGCTTCCCGGCTGCTTTGACGATCGTCGATCGGATCGGCTGTGGCGCTGTTGGCTCGAAGCCGCCACCGGGCGGCCCGCCTGCGGTGCTGCAGGTAGGGCGGCAGCTCCAGCACGGCAACCAACCACGATGCGACACGCGCGACAGACGCAGCGGCACGTGCCCCAGCCCGACGGCGACGCTCACACCCATCGTCCCATGCTCCACGAAAGCGTCTGCCGCCTCATCGGACACCGCCACGTTACTGAAGGTTTCCGCCATTTCGGGAATGGTGACGGTGACGCTCTTGGCGTCCGCCGGGACACCGGAGAAGGTCGCCTGGAGCGCGATCGTCTGACCGGGTTTGACGTACTCCGCGAGGTCGCTGGAGCACAGGCAACCCCCTTGGGAGTCATAGGAGACCCGGTAAATGTTTGAGGAGGACGGCTCGATGAGCGTCAGGCCGTCGGCGTTGTTCTTACTCCCTCCCGGGCCTCGCCTTTCCGCTGGGCTGAGGAACCGAGTCATCTCCATCGGAGAACGAGTCACTGATCCTACATGTCATTTTTCTTGTCATTATTCGTCACGGAGAACATGACGGTTACCGTCGTTCCTGCTCCAGAGACGGAATTCAGAGAGACGGATCCAGCTTTGCCGTCAATACTGGTGGTATGTGACTCACTGACCGCGCCGTTACCGCCATTGCCACTCGCCCCGGCCTGCGCTGATTTCAGCGCCGATGCCGACGTCGACGCACCGACGCTCCTTCTGAGCCCGAGCCACCTCCTGGCGCGAGCACGCCAGGATGCGCTGCTCAGACCGACGGCACTCACAGCGGCCAGAACTCGCCGAGAAACAGTCATCACTGATGGAACCTCCATTGCTAGTGCTCAGGCCACCTCGACCTGAGGAATGCAAAAACTCTAAGCGGCATTCCTCATCCGAGAAATGGGGAGGCTCCCACGGGGAGAGAACGTGTAGTACACGGATATACCTGGGTTCCCATGGACTATCCAGCAGCACCTGGGGACTCCCGGGAGCGATGGGTAGTACACGGGGGCTCCCCTGTTAGGACGATTACGTTATGATTACGCTCCGTCGTTTGAGAGAATTCCGGCGGCCTCCATCTAAGGAGTTCCTGTGACCTCTGCATTCTCCCGTTCTCTCCGTGTTCCTCCAGTGCCGTCTCGTCGGTCTTTTCATGGCTCTCTCGGCCCTGGCTGGGACTCGGGTTGCCGGTGCTGGCAGGGCTGCGACCTTCCGGGGTGTCGAAGGACAAAGGTGATCCGGCCTCACCATCGGCTCTGGCCGTCAGCCACGGCCGGAGGATCGGCCTCGGCCACGCGCCGGCGCCAAGGCAGGTAGCACCGACTGGCAGAAGCTTGACGGCCACAGTCATGGGCCACAACGTGACCGTGGAGGTCTCCCCCGTCATCCGCCAGGACGAGAAGACCTCAATCATCGCCCTGAGGCTGACCCGCGCCAAGGACGATGCCTCCATCGACGCCGTCAACGCTCATCCCTTCAGCGACAACGGCAACAAGGTCATCTTCTCAAGCTACTTAGGGGCCCCGTCCATCTATCGGCCCGGCGCCGGTGTCTCCCTGGTCAAGCTCCTCGACCTGAGCTCCGGGCGCGTGTGGAGCGCCACCGACGGCAGCGGCAGCGGCACCGCACGGATACCTGACTCACCCCGGCGAGAACATCACCTCCCACCTGTCCTTCGGCAAGGTCGACACCGACACCGTGACCGTCATGGTCCCCATGGCCGGCTTCACCACCGTCTCGGTCCTGGAGGCCGACGCCGCCAAGAAGGCCAAGGTCAACCTGAGCACCGCCCAAACCGGGATCAACAAGTACCCACCCGCCGCCACCGAGCTCGCCGACCCTGTCGCCATCGAGGCGCTACACCCGCGCCCTGGACGACTCCACCAGCACCCACACCGGGCAGCAAGGACATCACCGTCACCCTCGCATCAGCGATGTCACCTTCGCCTCCGACTCAGCCGACCTCACCCCGCCGCCGAGACGCAGCTCCAGACCGTCGCCGGCCCAGCCGGGACCAGTACCCCGACGGCGGGACACTCACCATCGTGGGGCCACCGACGACGTCCAGGACGACGCCTACAACCAGACCCCTCTCCGAGAAGCGCGCCAACGCCGTCAAAACCAGGCTCGAGCAGCTCACCAGCTCGACAAGTGGAAGACCATCCGCCACCGGCAAAGGGCGAGTCCGAGCCCAAGGTCAAGGACACCACCGACGAGGCCCGAGCCGCCAACCGACGCGTCGAGATCACCCTGACCCCCACCGGCGGCACCTCCCCAAGGAGCAGCACCACCGCCACCCCAGCAGCAGCGGCGGTGGCAGCTGCCAGGATCCCCAAAGGGCCCCAGTCGCCAAGGGCTCCCGAGGGCGTCACCGTCACCTCCAAAGGCACCGACACCAGCGGAGAGGTCACCATCACCCTCGACCACGTCACCCGCCAAGGCGGCTACCTCCTGGGCACCATCACCTGCACCGTCAAGGACGGCTCCACCGGCGCACCCTCCACCCGCTGCTCGAGCGACCCCAGACAGTCCTGGCCAACCAGCGCAGACGAGGACGGCAGCGCCCTACCGAACCTTCAACGCCAGCGACGGCTGACCCTCCTCGCCGGAGGCGAGCGCATCTTCCCCGCCGACTACCTCGACGCCGACGCCAAGACACCACCTCCCCTGACCGAGCTCAACATCTCGACCACTCTCAAGACCGGCACCACCACCGTCTGCACCATCTGGCCCGACCCCGGCGGCGACACCATCACCCTCGACCACCCCGAAGGAAAGTACTCACCCAAAGGCACCGCCTACCGCCTCACCGACATCCCCATCAAGAACAGCTGAGGCGCATCCGGACCCACCTCAGGGGCGGAGAGGTCGTCCCCGTCCTTGCGAGAGGGAGAGACAAGGACGGGGACGACCGGCTTCTCCACCCTCCCCATCCGGTGCTCCACCGACAGCTTCACCGTAGCCAGCACGGCACCCCTCGGACCATGGGCAGATGCCCCTGTGGAGGACTCGTGCGGTCCCCGGGCAGGACCCCGGGGACCGCCCGTACAACCCCCAGGCGGAGCAGAAGAACGGCGTCGGCCGCCTCCCGGATGAGGAGGCGGCCGACGCCGTCGTGAAGAAAGGGCCTCAGGCCTTGGTGACATCCATCGGGATGCCGGGGCCCATGGTGGTGGTCATGGTGGCCTTGAGGATGTAGCGGCCCTTCGAGGTCGAGGGCTTGAGGCGCAGGACCTCCTCCAGGGCGGCCTGGAAGTTCTCCGTCAGCTGCTCCTCGGAGAAGGAGGCCTTGCCGATGATGAAGTGGAGGTTGGAGGCGCGGTCCACGCGGAACTCGATACGGCCGCCCTTGATGTCGGAGACGGCCTTGGCCACGTCCATCGTCACGGTGCCGGTGCGGGGTTGGGCATGAGGCCCCGGGGGCCCAGGACGCGGCCCAGGCGGCCGACCTTGCCCATGAGGTCGGGGGTGGCCACGGCGGCGTCGAAGTCCGTGTAGCCCTTGGCGACCTTCTCGATGAGCTCGTCGCCACCGACCTCGTCCGCGCCGGCGGCGAGGGCCTGCTCGGCACGCTCACCCTGGGCGAAGACGACGACGCGGGCGGTCTTACCGGTACCGTGCGGCAGGGACACGGTGCCGCGGACCATCTGGTCCGCCTTACGGGGGTCGACTCCCAGGCGGAAGACGACATCCACGGTGGCGTCGAACTTGGTGATGGAGGTGGACTTGGCCAGGTGAATGGCCTCGGCCGGGGTGTAGAGGACTCCGGACTGGATCTTCTCAGCCGCGGCGCGGTAGGCCTTGGAGCGCTTGGTCATCTGCTTCTCCTTGCAGTCGTGGTGTTCGGGCCGCGCGAGGCCCTTCCACGGTTTCGTATGGGGGTTGAGTTGAGAGAGCCGGCGGACCGGCGAGTGCCTCAGGCCTCGACGGTGATGCCCATGGAGCGGGCGGTGCCGGCGATGATCTTGGCGGCGGCCTCGACGTCGTTGGCGTTGAGGTCGGGCATCTTGGACTCGGCGATCTCACGCACCTGAGCCTGGGTCAGGGAGGCCACCTTCACGGTGTGGGGGGTGGCGGATCCCTTGGGGACGCCCGCGGCCTTCTTGATGAGCTCGGCGGCCGGCGGGGTCTTGGTGATGAAGGTGAAGGAGCGGTCCTCGTAGACGGTGATCTCCACGGGGATGACGTTGCCGCGCTGCGACTCGGTCGCCGCGTTGTACGCCTTGCAGAACTCCATGATGTTGACGCCGTGGGCACCCAGGGCGGGGCCGATCGGCGGAGCGGGGTTGGCCTGGCCGGCCTGGATCTGGAGCTTGATCAGCCCGGCGACCTTCTTCTTAGGGGGCCATAGGAATGGGTCCTTCTTACTTGTCCGGATGTGCTGCACGCCTGCCGTGCAGCCGTGGGTGCATGCGCACGCACAAGCGCTCATCGTAGCCCTCTGCGGAGCTGCACAGGGCGCCCGGTGCGCGGTATCACAGGACAGCAGCCTGTGATACGCGGCTCCCTGACGCCGCTGGCGCTCGGGCGGTCCGGGAGACTGATGGCCCGACGACGCCTGGTCTGCGTCGTCGGGCCACAGCGGATGATCGGAAAGCCTTTCTTCGAGGTCCGCCTTAGATCTTGGCGACCTGGGTGAAGGAGAGCTCGGCCGGAGTGTCGCGGCCGAACAGGGAGATGAGTACCTGGAGCTTCTGGGTCTCGGGGTGGATCTCGGAGATCGTGGCCGGCAGGGACTCGAAGGGGCCGTCGGTGACGATGACGGACTCGCCGACCTCGAAGGCGACCTCGAAGACCTGACCACCGGTGGCGATCTGGGTGCCGGAGCCGGACTCGGGGGCGGTGGCCTCGGCGGCGGCGGCCTCCTTGGCGGCGATCTCCTCGGGCGTGGGGCCGAGCTGGGCGACGGCCTCCTCGAAGGTCAGCGGCACCGGGTTGTAGCGGTCCCCCACGAAGCCGGTGACGGCCGGGGTGTCCTTGATGGTGCGCCACACCTTGTCCGAGGTCTCCGGGTCATCCAGGTCCATGCGCACGAACACGTAGCCGGGGATGCGCACCCGGGAGACTTCCTTCTTCTTGTTGCCGTTCTTGATCTCGATGACCGTCTCCATGGGGACGGTGGCGTCGAAGATGTAGTCCTCGACCTCGAAGTTCTCGGCGCGGGCCATGATGTCGGCGGCCACGCGGCGCTCGTAGCCGGAGTAGGTGTGCAGCACGTACCACTGCACCCGGCAGGGCCGACATCTGGCGGCGGAACTCGGCCAGCGGGTCGACGACGGGCGCCTCCTCGAGCCGGCTCGGCCGGCTCAGCGGCGCCGTCGGCGTCGCCTCGGCCACCCGGCGGTCTCATCGGTCTCGGCGACCTCACCGATCTCGACAGCGTCACCGTCGTCGTCGGCGGCGAGCGAGGCGAGGACCTCGGCGTCGTCGGCGGGTGGTCTGCGAGGAGACATCCTCAGACATGGTGTACCTGCTTTTCCAGTGGCGTGAGACGAGCGGATGGACGGGCTGCGCGAGCAGCGGCAGCGTCGGGAGAGACATGGTCAGGGAGCGGAACCGAGCACCCCCGACGAGGGCGCGGCCGCAGAAAGCCGAGGATCAGGCGAAGAGCCACATGACGGCTTTGTTGAAGGCGAAGTCCAGCACCCCGGTGAAGGCCATGATGGCGACGATGAAGACGACGACCACTGTGAAGTATGTCCACAGCTCGTTCATGGTGGGCCAGACAACCTTGCGCAGCTCGTCAATGACCTGGCGGATGAACAGGGCGATGCGCCCGAAGAAGCCGCGCTTCCTGCCCGACTTGCCTGCCGCGGCGCGTGCGCTCTCGCTCATGAATCTGGGTCCTCAGGGTCGACGGTCAGGTCAGTTCCCGCACAGCGGGGAGAAGACGAAACCGACGGGATCTCCCGACAGATCCGCCGTTCTCAGCAGGGCAGGCGGGACTCGAACCCACAACCGCCGGTTTTGGAGACCGGTGCGCTACCAATTGCGCCACTGCCCTTCAGCGGTGCTCTAGTCTGCCACACGAGCAGACGTTTGCGGTAACTGCGAGCCGTGGGGTGCGCCACGCCGGGCCGCCGGAAGGCACGCACTCGACGGCCCCATGAGCGTCCCCACGTGACGTCGCGAGTCATCGCCGAGCGGGACGCGTTTTTTAGACGTGCGGGTTTCGCAGGTCGTGGGACCATAGTCGCGTGACACCTGCACCCACGCACCGCGTTTCCGCCCGACTGTCCGCCATCGCCCCTCCGCCACCCCTGGCCGTCGACGCCAAGGCCAAGGCCCTCAAGGCCGCCGGCCGCCCGGTCATCGGCTTCGGCGCCGGAGAGCCCTGACTTCCCCGACCCCCGACTACATCGTCGAGGCCGCCGTCGCCGCCGCGAAGGACCCGGCCAACCACAAGTACTCCCCCGCCAAGGGCCTGCCGGCCCTGCGCGAGGCCATCGCCGCCAAGACGCTGCGCGACTCCGGCTACGAGGTCTCCCCCGACGACATCCTGGTCACCAACGGCGGCAAGCAGGCCGTCTTCCAGGCCTTCGCCGCGCTCGTCGACCCCGGGTGACGAGGTCCTGCTGCCCGCGCCCGTACTGGACCACCCTACCCCGAGGCCATCGCCTGGCCGGGGCACCACGGTCGAGGTCTTCGCCGGGCGCCGACCAGGACTACAAGGTCAGCGTCGACCAGCTCGAGGCCGCCCGCACGGAGCGCACCAAGGTGCTGCTGCTGTGCTCGCCGTCGAACCCGACCGGCTCGGTCTACACGCCCGAGGAGCTGACCGCCATCGGCCAGTGGGCCCTGGAGCACGGGCATCTGGGTCATCACCGATGAGATCTACGAGCACCTCCTCTACGACGGCGCCCAGACCGCGCACGTCGTCAAGCTGGTTCCCGAGCTGGCCGAGCAGACGATCGTCCTCAACGGCGTGGCCAAGACCTATGCCATGACCGGATGGCGCGTGGGCTGGATGCTCGCTCCGAGCGATGTCATCAAGGCGGCCACCAACTTCCAGTCCCACCTGACCTCCAACGTCGCCAACGTCTCGCAGCGCGCGGCGCTGGCGGCCGTCAGCGGCGACCTGGCCGCCGTCGAGCAGATGCGCACCGCCTTCGACCGGCGCCGGCGCACCATGGTGGAGATGCTTCGCAGATCGAGGGACTGACCGTGCCCGTGCCCCGCGGCGCCTTCTACGCCTACCCCAGCATCGAGGGGCTCGCTCGGGCGCAGCTGCGCGGCACCGACGATCGACAGCTCGGCCACGCTGGCCGCGCTCATCCTCGAGCACGCCGAGGTCGCCATCGTTCCCCGGCGAGGCCTTCGGCCCCTCCGGGCTTCGTGCGGCTGTCCCTACGCGCTGGGCGACGACGACCTGGTCGAGGGCGTGGGCCGGGTCCAGAAGCTCCTGGCCGAGGTCGAGTAGAGAGCCCTATTCGTCCCGAGCGGGCATGTTTCCGCCGAGACCGACAGATTTTCTGTGGGGCACCGCGAAACATGCCCGGCTCGAGTGTTTCGATACCAATGTGGTTTGCGGGCAGGGGCCTTCCCGTCCTCGCGGGACTTTATCATTCAATTTGTGCCTGCTCACACGTCCGACGATGAACGTCGTGCCACTGATCCCAGTACAGAGCCCGAGGTGCTGGAGTACCTCGCCAGAGCCTTTCCCGACCTGCGGCCGGTCGTCGCCGCCAATCCCGCCGTCCCTCGCGGTGCTGCGCGAGCAGATTCTCCAGATGGGCTCGGACGATCTGCCCCACGTATCACCCTGCGTCCCCCGACCAGCGCTGCGGACCGCATCCGGATCACGAGCGTCTCGAGGACCGCGGAGACCGCGGCACTGCCCCTCGGCATCAACCGCGGACTACAGCAGCATCTCGCCGTACGCCGCGATCCCCTGTGGAGACAGCTCCTCAGACGATGGTGCTGGGAGCCTCGTCAGCGGCGTCAGCGACGGCGTCAGCCCCGGGACCGCACCGGCTCCAGCGACCATGGCACTGCCCGCAGCGCCGCCCGCATCCGGCACTGCCCCAGCAGCCTCGGCGGCACCGGCACCGTCCCTCGACCCGTCCTGCGCCTCGTTCCGGCTCTCCCTGCCAGGCTGATGACCGCACTGGTCGTCGTTCTGATCCTGGTGGTCGCTGCGGCCGGAGTCCTCGGCGGCATGCTGCTGGCGAACCGTGGACGACAGTCCGATACGACAGCCGACGCCGTCGTCCGTCACCGCGGCACCGACTCCTCGACCGCGGGTACGCTGCGGCCAGGCAGCCAGTCGTCCACCGAGGCCACCACCGCGCGGAGCGTCGATACCCTCCAGCGGCCCCGACCCTTCCCACGTCCACAACGACGTACTCCTACCAGTACGTGGAAACCCCTTCGAAGAACATCTCCTGCGTCCTCTCTGACGAGGGAGTCGGTTGCTCGATCCTGGAGCGGACCTATGCCTCCGCCGGGATGCAGGACTGCTCCGACCGGGAGTTCTCCATCGTGGTGCTCGCCAACCGAACCGAGGTCCGCTGCGGAGAGGAGTACCTGGGAAAGCCGGGGGACACCTTCCACACACTCCAGTACGAGCAGACCACGACCTTCTCCGACTACGCGTGCACCTCGCAGACCAGGGGGATGACCTGCTGGAACACGATCACCGGACGAGGATTCACCATCTCCAGGAAGTCACTCATCCGCTTCTGATGGCCTCGAGCCGGGCACCCGGCGGGATTGCGGGATTTGTCAGTGGGCCCCGCGGCGGGCCTGGATCTCACGGCCTTGTGCCAACCAGGTCTCGGCGCGGGCCAGGCGCCCCTCGGCGTCGGGGCGCCACGGGCCGCCGTCCTCGCGGCGAGCACCGGCCACCAGGGACAGGACCACGCCGGCGCAGCGAGCACGCAGGGAGACCGGGTCCACCTGCCGCTCGGCCATACGGGTCCAGGTCTCCAGGATGGGGCGCAGCTTCGGGTAGGAGGCGGGTGCCAGGTGGTCCAGCACGCTGACGTGCCCCAGCAGACAGGCCAGGTCGTCAACCCGGTAACCGGGCCCCAGGGAGTCCACGTCGAGCAGGCTGGTGACGGCCTCGCCCTCCATGAGGACATTGGCCTCATAGAAGTCGCCGTGGACCGGGACCGGCCGGCCGGCGTCGGAGGTGGCCATGAGCTGCTCGACACCCTCGGCCACGGCCCGGGCGCGGGCGGCGTGCTCGGGCAGGACCGTGGCGGCTGCGTGCGCGTAGTGTCGGGCCCGCTCCGACCAGGCGGCGTGCGCCGGCAGCTGCATGGCACTGGCCGGCAGGGCGTCCAGCAATGAGATGAGACCGTTGAAGACACGTTCGCTGCGCGAGACGCTCATGCCCTGGGACAGCAGACCGGACAGGGCCACCCCCCGACCGGTGGACAGCAGGACGAGCCCATCGGGGTCCTCCCGCAGAACCTCGGGCGCGGGCACGCCTGAGGCGGTCAGCAGGCGGTGACGCTGAGCGAAGGACGGAGCCTGGCTCGGGCGCAGGACCTTGGCGTAGGCGGTGGTCTCATCCGGGAAGGTGGCGCGCACGACCGCTCGACGCGTGGGCCGGTAGGCCACCATCGTGGCCTTGACCTGCGTGCCGATTCGGGCTGAGAGCAGCGAGGGCGTGCAGGCCACTACCAGACCGGGCAGCTCGGGATCGGCCGGGTGGCGCCACACGTGGACCGCGGGACCGTCCCCACCGGTGGGGGCCACCCGGGTCAGTCCCGGCGCATGCGGGTTGGACAGGCGAGCCGTCGTTGCGCACAGGTACTCGGTGGTGGAACGCCCGTTGGGCGCGACGACAACAGCCGTGTACCCCACGGACACACCCGCTCCGGGCCGGTGGTGGACTGAGTGGACCTCCCAGCTGGCCAGACGCTGGCCGGCCGGGGCGAGGGCGGCGGAGAGCACGGACGCGGCGCGCGGCCCCGTCAGCAGGGCCACCTCCTCGGGCTCCTGGGACGCCGACGAGTGGTTCATGGCAGTTAGTGTGCCCCACCCACCTGGTGGTTCGCCTCTAAAACGGCCCCTGGTGTTCGGCAACAGCGGAAGCGGCGGTCACCTCCCGCGCCAGGAGACGAACGACAGGGGCGCCGAAGGCGGGTTCCGCACACGAACACCGATCTGTCACTCCGGTCGGCTTTTAGATCGAGTCGAGAGGGCTCACCGGACTCCTATCCCCTGTCTGCGCAGGTCCGCGCCTTTCCCTCACGCCACAGACTGTCGACGCCACTTGGAGAAGTCGCCAATCGTGACACCTTGGCGCCTCCCCGCCTCGCGCAGGAGGGCTGCCGGTGGGATGCGAACGCGTGGAAGAATCCACCCATGCGAGACCTCGCCACCCTTCCCAAGGCGCACCTGCACCTGCACTTCACGGGGTCGATGCGCCTGGAGACCCTCATCGAGCTGGCCTCCTCCGCGCGCACGCGCCTGCCGTCGAACTTCCTGGACGGCGACCCTCTGCGCGTACCCGCCGACCGACGCGGATGGTTCCGCTTCCAACGCGCCTACGACACGGCCCGGGCCCTGGTTCGCACTGAGGAGGTCATGCGCCGCATCGTCCTGGAGGCCGCTCTGGACGACGCCGCCGAGGGCTCACGCCGCCTGGAGATCCAGGTCGACCCGACCAGCTACGCCCCCTTCGTCGGTGGGATCACCCCCGCCCTGGAGATCATCCTCGACGCCGCCAAGCAGGCCACGACCCTGAGTGGAGTGGAGGTGGCGGTCATCGTGGCGGCCTCCCGGATGCGTCACCCGTTGGACGCCCGCACGCTCGCGCGCCTGGCGGTGCGCTACGCCGGGGACCAGCCGGGCGAGGTGATCGGCTTCGGCCTGTCCAACGATGAGCGCGCCGGGCAGACCTCCTCCTGGGAGCGGGCCTTCGCCATCGCCCGCCGGGGCGGCCTGGCCTCCATGCCGCACGGCGGAGAGCTCCTGGGACCCGACCACCTGCGCGAGGTCGTCTCCGCACTCGGCCCCACGCGCCTGGGCCACGGGGTACGCGCCGGCGAGGACCCCGCGCTGCTGGACGCGATCGTCGCCGCGGGCATCAGCCTCGAGGTCTGCCCCGCCTCCAACGTGAGCCTGGGCGTCTATCGCAGCCCCGACGACGTCCCCTGCGCACGCTCGCGAGTCACGGCGCGCAGATCGCCCTGAGCGCCGACGACCCGTCTGCTCTTCCAGTCCCGACTCGTCGACCAGTACGAGATCGCCCGGACCCTGGGCTGCGACGACGCCGAGCTGGCCGAGCTGGCCCGCGGGTCGATCCGCGCCTCCCTGGCCTCACCGACGCGCCAAAGCGGGCCTGGCTGGCCGAGGTGGACGCCTGGCTGGCATCACCCGAGCCCGGAAACGGGGGCCGGCAGACGAGGCTGAGCCCCCAGTCTCTGCCTGAGCGGGAGCTAGAAACCGACCTGGACGGGCTCAGGGCACGAGGGTGACCTCGTAGCGCTCGCGCACGCCCGGCCACGACCGCGTCGCGCAGGCGAGCCAGGTCGGTCCCGGTCGCGCCGCCACGGTTGGTCAGTGCCAGAACGTGCTTGGTGGACAGCCCGGCCGGTGCTCCGGCCTCCACGGCGAATCCCTTGGTGAAGCCCGCGTGGTCGATGAGCCAGGCGGCGCTGGTCTTGACCAGGCCCTCGATGACGGGGGCCTCCTTGGTACCGAGCACCACCTGCGAGTGGTCGGTGACTGGGAAAGCGGGGCGTCCTCGGGCAGGGCTGCTCGCCTGGTCCTCGGTCAGGATCGGGTTGGTGAAGAAGGAGCCGGCCGACCAGGTGTCGTGGTCGGCGCCGTCCAGCACCATCCCCTTGGAGCGGCGCAGCTCGAGAACCGCCTCGCGCAGCTCGCGCTCGGGCACGCGGTCGCCCAGTTCGACGCCGAGCGTCACCGGCCAGCTGGGAGTAGGCGATCCGGGAGGACAGGGAGCCCCTGCCGCACGGCGAAGGTGGCGTCGAGAACCACCCAGCGCCCAGTCGGCCCCCCACAGGCGCCCGCCGCCCGACCCTCGGCGTCGGTGAGGGACTGCTTGAGGCGGGAGTCCCGGTACGCCAGCCCCAGCTCGCCCAGGGCCAGCCAGACCACCCGGTTGCGCAGGCGGTCCCAGGCGCGCACGCTGGCGATGAGCTCGGCGACCTCGGCGCCGTAGGCCCCGATGTTCTGCACGGGGGCGGCGCCCGACCGTGCCGGGGATCCCGGACAGGGGCGCGAACCCGGCCCACTGGCTGGCGATGGCCTCACGCACCAGGTCGTCCCAGGTGGTACCGGCGGTGGCCGTGACCTCGACACCGCCGCACACCGAGTCGGAGACGAGTGAGACCTCAGCGCGGGTATCGCGGATGACGAGCCCGTCGAAGCCGGCGTCGGAGGCCATGATGTTGGAGCCGCCGCCGATGACGAGGACGGGCGTGCCCGCGGCGTCGGCCTCGCGGATCGCCTCGGTCAGCTCGCTCTGAGTGGTGGCCTCGACGTAGCTGCTCACCGGGCCGCCCACGCGCAGGGTGGTCAGCTCGGCCAGGCGGGTGGGCCGCGTGCCGGTGCCGGGCGCGTGCGCCAGGGCCTGGACGGGTTCGGGCCAGGCCGAGGGGTCGACGTCGGCGCTCAGCGGGACGGTGCAGTCACCCTCCGCCAGGCGCGGATCGATCGACGGCTCGGTCGACGTCGCAGCCCGCGGTGCAGCCGACGGATCGATGGGGGTGCGGTCTTCTGGGGCGGTGGTCAACGGAGGTCTCCGCTCTTCCTGGTCAGTTCCTCGTGAGAGACAAGCAGGGCCCCGCTCACACCAGCGGTGTGCACGGAGCCCCGAGGCGCGGACAGGCCGCTCGCCTCACTTCTTGTTGCGACGCTGGTGACGCGTCTTGCGAAGCAGCTTGCGGTGCTTCTTCTTGGCCATGCGCTTGCGGCGCTTCTTGATGACGGATCCCATGAGATCTCCTCGCAGTTCGCTTCGTAGTGCCCGCAGACCCTCCCTGCGGGCCGAGGCGGGCCGGCGAGGGTTGATGCCATGGGGCAGTTGGTCGGCGCGTGAGGCTCAGCGGCCGACCACGCAGGTGACCGCCTGAGTCTAGCGGGTCCTAGGACCCCGATGCCTCCGACGCGTCGTGGCCCCAGTCACCCAGCCCCGGCGGCCAGGTAGTCGTGAACGGCGCGCTCGGGGTACGCGGAAGGAGCGCCCGACCCTGCATCGCGGGCAGGTCGCCGGAGTGCACCATCCGGTAGACGGTCATCTTGGACACGCGCAGCATCGCCGCCACCTCAGCCACGGTGAGGAACGAGGGGCGCCGGCGGCGCTGGGGGATGTGGGAAGGCCCGGTGCCGCGAGCTTGAGGTCCGTTCGTCGCGGGTGGCCCCATCGGGGCAGGAACACCGCCAATATATCTCCGCACCAGCCATCGCACAGGATTTCTGGACACCCAATCGCCACACGCGTCGCATTTCACACTGGGACACCAACTGTCGCTGCCGCATCCTCAGTTATCGCGCCCGACGACCCTCGGTCCCCGACCGCTGACCCACCACCGGCAGCCGCGGGACGCCGACTCCACCGAACACGCCGGCCCATGACGCCGGGAGAACGTGACGAAGCCGCGCCCAACAGGACCACAATGGCGACCGTGCCCCAGACAGACACCGCACAGGAGCCGGAGCCCGACCGCGGATCCCGAGGCGAGATCCGGCGGGAGGCGCGGCGCCCGCCGCCAGGCGACGCCAGGCTCACTGGCACGCCCCCGCTCGTGGGCGTCGTCGGCCATCCTGGAAGCGGCGCAAGAAGCACCCGGCCGCCGGCAGGCGGCAGCCGACACCGATGAGCCGCCGGTCCGGCCCCCCTGCCCGGGCACGGAGCCCACCGGGCTGCGTCGCCTGCTCAGGCACTTCGAGCCGCTCAGCCAGATCGCACGGGCGGCGAGGTTCTACCCGGCCCGACTGGCGGTTATCGTCTTCGCCGCCATCATCATGGTGGTCACGCTCCTGCTCAGCCTTCCCGATCGCCACGACGAGCGGGAAGCGCCGACTTTCCTCGACGCCCTGTTCACCGCCACCTCGGCGGCGTGCGTCACCGGGTCTGAGCACGGTGGACACGGCGACCTACTGGTCCACCTTCGGGCACGTCGTCATCATCCTGGCCGCCGCCGTGGGCGGCCTGGGGGTCATGACCCTGGCATCACTGCTGTCCCTGGCGGTATCACGCCACGTGGGACTGACTCAGCGGATGCTGGCCGCCTCGGAGAACCAGTCGCGCCTGGGCGAGGTGGGCCGCCTCCTTCGCGCCGTCATCTACACGGCCACCGGCTGCGAGCCCTCCTGACGCTCATGCTGCTGCCCCGCTTCCTCAGCCACGGCCTCGATGTGGGGCCACGCCCTGTGGTACGCGGCCTTCATGGCGCTGTCGATCTTCAACAACGCCGGCTTCGTCATCATGCCCGAGGGCCTGGAGCGCCTACGCCACCGACTGGTGGATCGGCCTGCCGATCATCCTGGGGACCTTCATGGGCGCCGTCGGCTTCCCCGTCATCCTGGACATCATGGGCCGACGACGCAGGCCCCGGACGTGGAGCCTGCACACCAAAGCCCGACCCTGACGACCTACCTGGCCCCTCACCGGCCGCCTCGACCCTCGCCATCGCCACCTTCGAGTGGAGCAACCCGCTCACCCTACGGCGCCCTGCCCACGAGCGGGCAGATCATCGACCGCGCTCGATCAACGGCGTCAACGCCCGCTCCTCAGGGGCTGTCCACGATCCCGCCCGAGCACATGCACGAGGCCACCTGGTTCCTCCAGGACGCCCTCATGTTCGTCGGAGGCGGCTCGGCCTCGACGGCCGGCGGCATCAAGGTCGACGACCTTCGCGGTCCTGCTGCTGGCGATCCTCGCCGAGGCCCGCGGCGACCAGGACATCGAGGCCTTCGGGACGGCGCATCACCCCTCGACGGTGCGCCTGAGCGTGGCGGTGGCCTTCATCGGCGCCAGCGTCATCGGGACTCGCCACGCTCCTGCTCCCTGCAGATGACCAACCTGCCCCTGGACCGGATCCTCTTCGAGGTCATCAGCGCCTTCGCGACCGTGGGCCCGTCCACGGGCATCACCCTCCTCTGCCGCGACGCGCCAAGTACGTCGTCGTGGCGCTCATGTTCGTCGGCCGCGTGGGCACGATGACGGCGGCCAGCGCCCCTGGCTCTGCGCGAGCGGCGCCGCGTCATCCGGATGCCCGAGGCCAGCCCGATGATCGGCTAGCGCCTGCCGGCCGATTCCCACCCACTCGCTCGAACCCCAGCAGCCCGCAGACACCAGCGGGGAACGATCAGCAGCCCTCAGGGTTCCCGAGCCCCGTCCGGGGCGAGCAGGTGTCTCAGAGGGTCGCTGGCCGCCCTCTCCACATCCGCGCGGCCGGTGATGAGCTGCTCGACGATGAGACCGAAGGACACGCTCTGGATCAGGGAGGCCAGCTGCTCGGGATTCAGACGGTCGGAGATCGTTCCCCGCCCTCTGCCCGTTGCGGCACAGGCGGGATGAGGCCTCGCGGATATCACGGTAGTTCTCCTGGACCATGACGCGCATCTCGGGATCACGAGTCAGCTCGCCCCCAGGCGTGGTAGGCCAGTGGCGCCCAGGCGCTCAGTCCCGACGTCGTCAGCATCCTCGCAGGACCTCACTCGCCGAGCGGATGCTCGCCCTGAGGCAGTCTCGCCGGCATCCTGCTCGACGTCGTCGCGCTCGTAGTTGAGCAGGACGAGCGCCTCGATGAATCCCTGCTCGAAGTCGGGCAGCGCCTCGGACTCGGCGAGCTGCTTGATCCGCTCGACGAGCGGCCCCATCCGCCGGGTCAGGACCTCGCGCATGAGAGAGCGCTTGCCCTCAGGGAAGTAGCGGTACACGGTCGACGACGACATCCCGGCTGCGGCAATGACCTCATCCATGGAGGTGGCCTGGAAGCCGCTGCGGGCGAAGCACTCCTCGGCGGCCTGCAGGATCCGGTCGGTCTGACGCTCCCGGTAGGCGGCAGTCACTCGTGGCATGAGTTCAGGATAAGCGACTCAGAGCACACTCCAAATCGAAACGATCGTTGTTGACTGACCGCAACGCACTCCCTAAACTCCCGAGCGCAAACGAAAACGACTATTTTGATATGGAGGTTCGCCATGACATCCTCAGTGACATCCGCTCTCAAGGAGCGGACCGAGTCGGCACAGGAGGAGACGACCACCATGACAACGCGGCAGCCCAATCGCCGTGCGGTCATGGTCAGCGCCGTCCTCACCCAGCTGATGATCGTCCTGGACCTGACGATCATCGCCATCGCCCTGCCTCGGATGCAGGACGACCTGGGAATGACCGTATCCCAGAGCCCGTGGACGGTCACCGGCTACAGCCTGGCCTTCGGTGGCCTGGTGCTCTTCGGGGGAAGGCTCTGCGCCGTGGCGGGCATCCGCCGCTCCTACCAGGTGGGACTGATCGGCTTCGGGATCGCCAGCCTCGCAGCCGGGATGGCGACCTCTTTCCCCGTCCTGCTGGCGGCCCGCGTGGCCCAGGGCTGCTTCGGCGCCCTGCTGGCCCCCACCTCGCAGGCGCTGCTGAACGTCACCTTCACCGAGCGCACCGAGCGCGAGCGGGTCTTCGCCATCTTCGGTGCCACTGCCGGACTGGGCGCGGCCGTCGGACTACTGGTCGGCGGAGCCCTGACCGACTGGCTCAGCTGGCGCTGGGCGCTCTACATCAACATCCTCCTGGCCGCTGCCGCTCTGCTCATCGGGCAGCGCAGCCTGCCGCCGGCCGATCAGCGCGACCGCGGCTCGCGCATCACTGATGACCTGAGCGGCCTGGTCCTGGGCTGTGGAGCCTGCTTCAGCGCCGTCTACGGGCTCGACCGGGCCCAGCAGACCTCCTGGACCTCGACGTCGACCGTCAGCTGGCTGGCACTCGGCGGCATCGCCGCAGTGCTGTTCGTGGTCCGCGAGCGCTTCGCAAGCCGCCCGGTGCTGCCCCTGTCGATGATGGCACTACCGGTGCGGGCGGCCTCCTACGCCACGCAGTTCATCGCCGGCGCCGCCCAGATGGGGGCGATCATCTACCTGACCTACTACATGCAGAACCACTTCGGCTACTCGCCCTTCAAGAGCGGAGTCGTCTTCCTCCCGATGGTCTTCGCCCTGATCGCGACCGCGATCCCGGCCGGACGCATCATCGTGCCCAGGCTCGGAGCGCGCGGCACCCTGCCGCTGGGGCTGGCGGTCCTGACCGGCTCCTTCCTCATCTTCTCGCGCATGACGACGGATCGACCTACTCCCCAGGTGGCACTGCCCGGCCTCATCGTCTTCGGGATCGGTCTGGGGCTGACGATGCCGGTCACCTTCAACTCCGGCACGCGCGGGGTGGACGCGAAACGGACCGGACTGGCCTCGGCGATCCTGAGCGCCGCCCAGCAGATCGGCGGCTCCTTCGGGGTCGCGCTCATGACCTCCCTACGCCACCCAGCACGCCGAGGACTACGTGGCCGACCACCCGAGGAGGTCAAGGGCGGCCGCCATGGAGGCGATGATGCGGGCCCAGGCCCTGCCGCAGTCGCCCGCGGGCAAGCAGATCATCGAGGCCCTCAAGGCCCAGCTCGTCGACCGGGCCCAGATCGAGGCATACGCCGGCGGCTTCACGATGATGGCCTGGATCCTGGCCGGGGCCGGGGCGGCCCTGGTGGCCTGCGGGATCGCCCTGAGCGTCCGCCGTCGTCGCACGCGGTAGCGTAGGAGTCACCGTCCGACGGCCGACCTCAGGAGACCTCATGCCCACCCGACCCTCGCGCACCGACTCCACGCTCGTCATCGGGCTGGGACGCTTCGGCTCCGCTGTTGCCGCCACCCTGGACCGGCTCGGGCGCGAGGTGCTGGCCGTGGAGGCCAATCCTGCGATCGTGCGCCAGTGGACCGGCCGCATCCCGCTGGTGGAGGCCGACGCCACGGACGTGGAGGCCCTGGAGCAGCTGGGCGCCACCGAGTTCGGCACGGCGGTCGTGGGGGTGGCGACCTCCCTGGAGGCCTCCGTCCTCATCACCGGCAACCTCGTGGACCTGGAGACGCCCCCAGATCCGGGGCCAAGGCCATCTCCCGCGCCCACGGGACGCATCCTGCGACGCATCGGCGCCCACCACGTCGTCTACCCCGAGTTCGACGCCGGTCAGCGCGCCGCCCACCTGGTCTCGGGCCGCATGCTCGACTACATCGAGATGGAGAAGGGCGGCTTCACCATCGTCAAGATGCGCCCGCCCACGGAGCTGCACGGATTCACCATCGGCCAGTCCAAGGTGCGCTCGCGCTACGGGGTGACCGTCTTCGGTCTCATGAGCCCGGGCGAGCCCTTTGAGTACGCCACCCCGGACACGCTGGTCTCCGCCGAGGACGTGCTGGTCGTCGGCGGGGACGCTGCCCTCCTGGAGCGCTTCGCCAACCGCGCCTGAGCGGCGCGAGTCTCACAAGGCCCCCGGAAGGCCCTCAGAAGGCGGAGACCTGGGAGCGCTTGGCCTCGGCGGCGCCGTCGGCCTCAGCAGCCACGGCCGCGAGGTCCTTGCCGATCCCGGCGGCGCCGTAGGCACCGAGCAGCCCCTCGACGAAGGGCGCTGCGGAGAGCCGGACCCGCTCGGCCACGGCCGGCTCCAGCATCTCGAGAGCCATCTCGGCACTCATGATGCCGCTGCCCAGGTCCGCCAGCATCAGGACGCCGTCGCAACGGTCGGCGAGCGGCTCGACGACGGAGACGATCAGGCCGGCATCGGTACCCAGCTCCCCGTCAGCCAGCCCGGCTGCGAGCTCAACGGGGACGTCGACGGCCACGATGAGCCGGCGCGCCAGGTCGAGGGCGGCCTCGGCCAGGGCACGGGAGTGGGAGACCAGGACGATGCCGACACTCACCGAGGCGACGCTCGACCGCTCCGGCTGAGGGAGCGGCACAGGATCGGAGGAGACTGCGGGACTCACGGGGCTCACACCGTCCTTGCGGCCACGACGTCGTCGAGGGCCGCGAGAAGAAGGGCGGTGGAGGCGGCACCGGGGTCGATGTGGCCGGCCGAGCGCTCCCCCAGGTAGGAGGCCCGCCCCTTGGTGGCGACCATGGGCTTGGTGGCGTCGCGCCCCTCGGCAGCGGCCCGTGCAGCGGCCGCAACACCTGCGGCGAGATCATCGGGATGGGCGCGCAGCGCCTCCAGGGCCGGGCCCAGGCGTCGAGCATGGTCTTCCCCCGTGGTGGCGCGCCCACGCGCGGCGATACCACCGATCCCGGCCTCCAGGGCCCGCCCGCGAGCGCCTGCGCGTCGATGCCGTCCCCAGCCCCGACCACGGGCGCCGCCGGTGCGCAGGAAGAAGGTTCCGCACAGGGGCCCGGAGGCGCCCCCTGACGGTGGAGACCAGGGTCGTGCCGACCTTCTTGAGCAGTGCGTCGGCGGCGGTGAAGCCGCCGGCCCCCACCGCGTCGACCGCAGCGGCCAGGCCGCGCTTCATATTGGTGCCGTGGTCGGCGTCGCCGATGGCGGCGTCCAGCTCGGTGAGCTCCTCGGCGTGCTCGGCGATGAGCTCGGCGCTGCGGCGCACCCAGGCTCCCAGCTCGGCCACTCCCAGCGTCTGCCGGGCGGATCCCTCGTCCGCTGTCATCTCGCTCCTCCTTCAGCTCTCTCCGGGCCGCCCGCGAGAACCGCGGGCGACGCGATTGTGCCAGACCCTCACATGCCCCAGCGCAGGCCGGGGGTGTGCACGGGGGCGTCCCACAGGCGTCAGCAGCTCGGCGTCGGCGCGCACCAGGGTCAGGGAGCAGCCGGCCATGTCGAGGCTGGTGATGTAGTTGCCCACGAGGTTGCGCGCCACCGTGATCCCGGCTCCCTGAAGGAGACGGGCGATCTCGCCGTACATGAGGTAGAGCTCGAGCAGCGGGGTGGCGCCCATGCCGTTGACCATGGCGATGACGCCCTCGTCAGCACCGGCGGGCTCGCAGCTCGGGTCAGCTCAGCCAGGATCGGGGCTGACGAGGCGCTCGGCGACCTCGGCGGCGGGGGCGACCTCTCGCGGTGGCGGCCGGGCCTGCCGTGGATGCCGATGCCGATCTCCATCTCGTCGGCGGGAAGGTCGAAGGAGGGCTTGCCGTTGGCCGGGACGGTGCAGGAGGTCAGTGCCATGCCCATGGAGCGGCCGGCGGCGTTGACGCGCGCGGCGATGCCGGCGACCTCGTCCAGCGGGCGCCCTCCTCCGCGGCGGCGCCGGCGATCTTCTCCACCATGACGGTCACGCCCACGCCGCGCCGTCCGGCGGTGTAGAGGGAGTCCTCGACGGCGACGTCGTCATTGGTGACGACGCTGGCGACCTGGATGCCGGAGTCGGCGTCGACGATCTCGGCCGCCATCTCGAAGTTCATGACGTCGCCGGTGTAGTTCTTGACGATGTGCAGGACGCCGGCGCCGCGGTCGACGGCGCTGGTGGCGGCCACCATCTGGTCGGGGACCGGGGAGGTGAAGATCTCGCCGGCACAGGCCGCGTCGAGCATGCCGGTGCCCACGAATCCACCGTGGAGGGGCTCGTGCCCGCTGCCGCCGCCGGAGATGATGGCGACCTTGCCCTTCTCCTTGCGCTGGCGGCGGTAGACGATGTGCTGGTCGAGGTCGACGTCGAGCTCGTGGGGGTGGGCGGCGGCCATGCCCCGCAGGGCGTCCGTGACCACGCTGTCAACGGAGTTGATGAGTTTCTTCATGGCGCTGACGCTACCGCGCCGCGGGTCTGCGCGTACGCCAGAGGTCCCAGGAAAAAGGCCTGTGCACATCGGTGCAGGTCACGGTGGCCCATGACGGCACGGATGCGCGCAGGGGCCAGGGCGTCGACGACCGCACCGACGGCACCCCTGATCGTGAGCGCGGCCACCACCCTCGCCTGAGCGTCACCCGTAGAGATTCTGGGGACTATCTGGGAGGTCCTTTTTCTGCGGGCATCCTCCCGGGTCGATTCCAGGGCAGGATAGGGGCATGGATCCGTCCGTTGTCGCCGTCGTGGCCACCATCGCAGCCGGTGTCTCCATCCTGGTCGCCGTCGCTGCCGTCTCGCCGCACGGCGCTCGACGGCGACATGCGGACCCTGGCCCTCAAGGAGGCCTCACGGATCTCCCGGGCCAGCATCTCGCGGATCAACGAGGTCCAGTCGGAGGCGAGCTCGGCCCGCCTGGCGGCGCGTCACGCCGCCGAGCGACTGCGCTCCATGACCAAGGAGCGCACGACGCCCGACAGCGTCGCCGCCTACCGGATCTTTCTGAAGGAGGTCGTCGAGGACTCCAAGCACCTGCTGGGCCCCGAAGGGACGGGGACGATGCAGAACGAGTCGCTGGACCGGCTGCGGGTGGGGGCGCTCGTGGGCGGCTCGGACGAGGTACTGCGGGCGCTGCGCAACTTCGCCCTGCTGCGTACTCAGCAGCCCGAGGCCCCCTGGCCCAGCGCCTACGCCATGGCCTACGCACGCCTGGAGTCCGACCTGGTCACCGCGATCCGCAACGACCTGGGATCCTCCGAGGAGTCCCTGACCGCCGACCAGATCTGGGGAGCGGTCAACGCCCGCTGCGTCGACCCGGCCTTCCGGCTGGCACTGCTCAGCCCCCTGGAGGACGTGCTGCGCAACGCCGGACAGGACCCCACCCATTACGACCTCGACCACCTCATCAAGCCCGCCGACCGCTTGGGTCTCTTCGGCTCCACTGGGGCCGTCGGACCGACCGCCCCTGCACGGTCCGTACCTTCCGCGCCTCCTGCCGGCGCCTCCGCTCCCCAGCCCCGACGGCGCTCGCGGCGTGCTCCGAGCCGGGTGACGCCAGAGGCCTCGTTGGGGGTCGCCGAGACGGTTGAGCAGAGTGCTCCAGCAGCAGAGGCAACGCCACGGACAACGACAGAGACGGCCGGAGGAGCAACGACGGCCAGCACCGGGCTGCCCGACTCCTCCGACGTCGTGTGGGCTCCGCTCAGCCCAGGAGGTCGAGGCTCGCGCGCCACCACAGCCACCGGCGCAGCACCGACCGCTGCACCCACCGGATCACCGGCTGCCACGTCCGCGGGAACCTGGGAACAGGCCGTTGCGGGCCAGCGGGCCACGGCCGCCCCTCGCACCGAACCTGCGCAGCCACATCCTGCGAGCCCAACGAGCCCTCGGGAACCAGGGCCTCAGCGTCCCGTCTCGAGGACCCGACACCCAGTCGCATCTCCCGACGTCGCCGCAGTCAAGGCCCCCAGACCGCTCCGTCCACTGAGGCGGCCGTCCTCGGGACCGAGCCTCGCCTCGTCGAGGACCGCCACAGCCGCGCCACCTCGACGCCGGCCTCGATGCCGTCCGAGGGAGCAGTCGCAGCAACGGCCTCAACGGCGTCGGCCGCTCCAGCCGGGACCTCGACAACGTCGGCCAACACCGAGGAGACAGAGCCCGTCTTCGCTCCGGCCTTCCCGAGGCGCTGACCAGGAGCCGTGCGGCTGAGCCGAGCGCACCGATCGCAACAGGCGTGCCCTCCGCAGCCGCCCCGGCACAGCCCTGCACCGACGCAGCCGCGATCCACCCGCACTCGCGCGAGCTCAGCGTCCAGGCCCCAGCCGCCTCTCCGGTGAAGGCCACGGCAGTCGCCGCCCAGACGGTCACGGTACCGACGGGGCCTCAGGCAGGTTCGCAGCCCGCCAGCCCTGCCGCGTCCGCACCGCTCACCGCCGCGGCAGGGACCGGTGGCTACGGCATCGTCCCACCCCGGGGCGCGACGGAACCATCCGCACAAGCACCGGGCCACGCCGGTGGTCCCTCCCCTGCCTCATCGGGTCCTCCCGGCCTCAACGTCCCCCAGCCGGCCGATCAGGGCTCCGCCGTGGCCGCAGCCGGTGCCGTCCCCCACCAGCGCCGTCGGATCTCACCGGGCACCTGCCGTCCCGGTACGTACGGCCGCTCGAGCCGGATCCACCCACGCAGCCGACCCGGACACCCAGCAGACCGTCACCGTCACAACGGGTCCTTCGGCAACGGCTGCAACGACGTCGGCGAGCGCACCGGCGTCCGAGGCCTGGTCCTTCACTCCCCCGTCCTTGCAGGACTCCACTGAGATCCCCCAGGCTCGCGGCGCCTGAACCAACCTCTCCGGCCACCGGGTCGTTCTCCCCATCCCATCCGCGCCCCCGGCCCCGCCCACCGTGACAGAATCCGGGTGCGGAAGCCACCCGGCTTCCGCAGAAGGGAGCCGGCACGTGAGCGTCTTCGCCTGGTGCGCGATCATCGGCTGCGTCACGCTCCTGGCCGGTGTCGTGCTCGACGGGGTGCTGGACGCGTTCCTCCCCGACGGGTTGGTGCCGGTTCTGGCTCTGCCGGTAGCCGTGTTCGGTGCGATCGGCATGGTGATGACGGCGATGTCCGGTTCCACCGCCACGCACGTTCCAGTGGCGATGGTGTGGGGAGTCCCGACAGCGCTGGGGATCGCCTCGGGCGCGGTGACACGCTGGCTGTGGAACCGTCTGAGACGGACCATGCCGCTGGATGCGGCTCCACCCACCGCCGCTGAGCTCGTCGGCGAGAAGGTCACCGTCCTGTGGTGGAAGGACGGCAGCGGCGAGGTCCGTGCCATCACCCGCGGCAACCAGCTCACACTGCCGGCCCGCTCGGAGGAGCCGTTGCGCTCGGGCCAGAGCGCCTGGGTGCTCGACGCCGTCGACTCCACCCTCACCATCACTCCGTGGGGGCAGGTCGACAGCTGAGCGCCGCCAGGTGGCGACGTCGGCCTCCGCCGCCCCATCCCTTCATCTTTCCCCAGCTCCCGATAAAGAAAGGAACACCGCATGGACGCAATGCTCATCGGCGCCATCGTCATCATCGTCATCATCGCGCTGCTGGTAGTCGCCTACCTGTTCAGCCGGATCGTCGTCGTCCCCTCCAACCTCACCGGCCTGATCTCCGGGTCGAACCGGGGCACGGTCAAGATCATCCACCCCGGTGGGCGCGACTTCGTCCTGCCGGTCATCCAGACCATCCAGTACCTGCCCTTCACCCAGACCACGATCGGTTTCAAGGTCACCGCCGAGGACGAGAACAAGATCAACGTCAACGTCGCCGCCGTCGCCGCCGTCAAGGTGGGTGACCTGACGAGCAGGTGAGCGCTGCGGCCAAGCGCTTCCTGGGCAAGCCCAACACGGACCAGGCCATCGCCGACTCCGCCCGGGAGGCGCTCATCGGCTCCCTGCGCTCGATCATCGGGCACATGACGGTCACCGATCTCATCTCCGACCGCGACGCCCTCCAGCGCAACGTCTTCGACGACGCCAAGAGCATCATGGCCAACATGGGCCTGGAGATCGACATGCTCCAGGTCTCCGAGATCACCGACGCAGGCGGCTACATCGAGTCCCTTGGGGTGCCCGAGCAGCAGCGCGTTGAGAAGGACGCCCGCATCGCCCGGGCCAACGCCGAGCGCGAGGCCCGCGACGCCGAGGTCACCTCCGTCAGCAGATCGCCGAGCGCGAGCGCGACCCTGTCCCCTGCGTCAGCCCAGCCTGGCTGAGACGGACAAGGCCCAGGCCGACGCCGACCTGCCGGCCCGATCGCCCGCGCCGCCAAGGAGCGCGAGATCGCCATCATCGGCCAGGAGGCCGCCGAGGCCAAGGCCGCCCTGACCGAGCGCGAGCTCGACTCCACGGTCCGCAAGCCCGCCGACGCCGCTCGCTACCAGCGTGAGCAGGAGGCCCAGGCCTCCAAGACCGAGGCGCTGCTGCGCGCCCAGGCCGACGCCGAGCGCACCTGCCTGATGCCGAGGCCCAGGCCCAGGCCACCGTGGCCCGCGCCGAGGCCGAGGCCAAGGCGACCGCGGCCTGGGCGCCCGCGCTGAGGCCGACGCGATCGCGGCCCGCGGTCAGGCCGAGGCCGACACGATCCGCGCCGCCGGTGAGGCCGAGGCCAAGGCCATGAGTGACAAGGCCGACGCCCTGGCCAAGTACGGCGAGGCCGCCACCCGCCAGATGCTGCTGGACAAGGCCCCCGAGATCGCCCGGGCCCTGAGCGAGCCGCTGGCCAGCGTGCGCGACCTGTCGATCATCTCCACCGAGGGCGCCTCCGCTCTGCCCAAGGCCGTGGCCAGCAACGTCGAGCAGCTCGATGTCATCCTGCGCAGCCTCGTGGGCACCGGCCTGACCGACATGGTGGGCACCCGCCTGCCGGGCTCCAGTTCCTCCGACGGGGAAGAGGGCAATACCCCGGTCGACGTCGTCGATCACCAGGAGGGCTGAGAGTCAAGCTGCCGATAGGCAAAACGGCGACTCCTGATGCGGCCGGGTGCAGGATTTCTGCGCCCGGCCGCGTAACATGTCCCCAACAATCTTCCAGACCCATCCAGACTCAGCAACGGGCAGGTCAACATGCGACGTCGCGCCTTCCTCATCGCCGCACTCGGCACCACCATGGGCGCCAGTGCCGTGTCCTTGAGCGGCTGCGCCAGTATCAAGCAGCGCATCGCACGCGCGTGGGCCCCACAGTCAACCACGCCCTTCACGCGTCACTCGTCCGTCTCCCGAAGGCCACCGCCATCCCTGACCGCCTTCGGCGCCGAGCCGGTGTGGCCCACGCGCATCGAGGAGAACAAGAATCGGCCGTGGCCCACCAACGCGACGATCGTGGCCGCCCACGGCTCCTTCCTCATCGCCTACGACATGGGCGACATCGAGAACACCGCCCTGTCCGGTGACCGCCCCATCATCGTGGACCTCACCGGGCCGACGAACTACGCGATCGTCCCCGACGACTCCGAGCACGGGTACCGCATCGAGCAGATGACCCCGCCTCCGATCACTGGCGTTATCGAGGAGAACCGCGTCGCCCCCAGTCCCGGCACGCTCGTCACCGAGCAGTTCATCAGCGCCGGCGTGTGCGACGACGAGTTCGCCTATCTCATCACCGGCACCGAGGTCGTCAGGACCGGCCGGCCTCCCGAGAACCGCGGGCGGATGAACCTGCTCAAGATCCGTCTGGCCGACCGCAGCATCGTTGCCAGCACGTTGCTCGGGGAGGGACTCGCCCTCAAGGCGAAGGAGGCGACCCTACCGCGCCGGCCTCGATCCGCTGACCTCCGACGGCGCCAGCCTCCTGGTCACGAGCAGCATCCCGCACCGAGCCCTGAGGCTGTCTGCGGCCGACCTCTCCGTGCAGCTCGACCTCGCCTCGACGACGTCCCAGAACTTCGGCGCGGTGGATGGCGGGAGGCGGTGGTCCCTGCTCAGTGACGACGGCAGGACCCAGACGGCCGTCGTCACCCCTCGCCGATGGCGTCACCCACCCCTTGGAGAACATGAATGCCTGGATCGTACACCAGGGCTACCTCTACGCCGTCGGCAGCCGCACGAGCGATCGCCCCGGCTCCGAGCGAATCATCAACCTCGCCACCGGCGAGCAGGTCGAGCTCGAGGAGATGCCGGACGACTACGTGGAGCACAAGCAGGCGACCGTGAGCGCGAGCAACGGCGTCATGATCAGAAAGAGCGACTACATCCAGGTCCGCAGGAACGGCTCCGCAACCGCAGTCCTCTCCCGGAAGTCGACTGAGAAGGAGTCCTACAGGAGCGCGGCGATCTACAGGTCCGTCCTCTACCTCACCCTCAACGGTGGCCGTCTGCGCCTGGTCGACCTGAACACCGGCAAGGTGATCCAGGAGTCCAAGACCAGCAATCCCAACGAGATGGTGACGGTGACACCCTACGGCTTCTGCAACGAGATCAACTTCTACCCGGCCACCGCCTGGCAGTCCTGAGCCCGTTGCCAACCGCAACAACCCAGGAGACGTCGACGCCCAGGACCCGCACCGAGTCAATGCGGATACCTGTGGGGCACAGCTGGACGGCTCAGATGTCCTCGAGGACCTCGCCCTTGGTCTCCCGGGCCAGCATGTAGATGAGACCGCCCAGGACCAGCATGGCCGCGAAGAAGAGGAAGGCCGGGAAGACGGCCGCCAGCGGGTGCGCCAGCTCCTTGAGGTTGTCCGAGCCGATCATCGCCCCCATGAGCAGCGGGCCGACGATCTTGGCGACCGCGCCGATGCTGTAGCCCAGTCCGAGTCCCGTGCCTCGGGCGTCATTGGGGAACTGCTCACCGCCGAAGGCGTTGAGGATCCCGAAGGCGCCGTCGCCGAAGCCCATGGTGACGCAGATGCCGGTGAAGAAGATGATCCAGGAGGTCTCCCAGTGGGCGGAGAAGGCCACGATGACCGCGCCCAGGGCGCCGATGATGCCGAAGGAGAACATCGTCCAGCGCCGCCCGATCCGGTCGGCGAGCCAGGCCGAGGCCAGTCGGCCGAGGAGATCCACCAGGGAGACCCCCATGAAGAGCGTGCCCACGGTGTCGGCGTTGATGTCGTCGAAGCCGACCTCCAGGAGCGTCTGTCCCCAGGACTGCACGGTGAAGGACCCCAGGATGAAGCAGAAGGAGCCAATCGAGACGATGAGCAGGGGCCTGAGGTGCTTGCGGAACAGCTCGGAGTAGGCGATGCGTTGCTCGGTCTCAACCGGGGGCAGGGCGCCCACGGCGTCGGGGCTCAGCTCCAGGGCCCAGGCGATGGACTTGCGGGCCTCGCGCTCGCGACCCTGGGAGAGCAGGTAGCGGGGCGACTCCGGAACGATCCTGATCCAGGCCAGCAGCAGGATCGGAATGGCACCCAGGGCGATGAGACCGCGCCAGTTGTCGTGCATGGCGCGCTGTCCCAGGGAGCCCAGGAAGAGCCCCAGGGGGATGAACACCGAGCCGAGCCCGGCCAGCAGACCGCGCTGCCTGGTGGGGACGAACTCCTGGACGTAAGGAATGGAGACGATATTGAGGCCCCCGACGCCCACGCCGACCAGCACCCGTAGGAGGGCGAGCATCATCCACCAGCCGGTGGGGGTGAACACCGAGGCCAGGGTGAAGATGGTGAAGAGCAGGACGCACCAGAAGAAGGTGCGTCGTCGGCCCATCCGGTCGGCGGCCCGGCCCCACATGACCGATCCGAGGACCGTCCCCAACCCGGAGCAGGCCAGGATGACACCGGTCTCGAAGCCGCCCAGGCTCCACTCCTTCTGGAGCTGGACGACGGCGAAGCCGATGAGGAACATGTCGAAGAACTCCGAGACGTTGGCGACGATCGCCAGTCCGATGATGCTTCGCTGGTGGCCCGTCAGGGGCCGGGAGTCGATCTGTTCAAGGGCGCTCATGGCGGCAGCTCCCGGTGCCGCGCGTCCCGATGCGGTACTCATATGCGGTCCAATCTACGGTGAGCGATGGCTGAACCCTCGATCGTCCGCGGCATTGACAATGAACACGCGCCCATCCGTGTACTTGCCCGGTTCTACAGAAGCGGGAAGGATCAGCCGTGATGCCCGACCGCAGGTGCGCCAGCACGGTGCTCGCGGCCACGAGCAATATGCACCCTCATGCACAAGGAGTCCTCAGTTATGAGCGCTGAGCCACTGCTCACCGATCTTGACCGTCAGGCCATCGCGGTTTCCAAGGCGCTGGCCGCCGACGCCGTGGAGAAGGCCGGGTCGGGCCACCCCGGTACGCCAATTTCTCTGGCGGGGGTGGCGTGGCTGCTCTACCAGCGTGAGATGGTCCACGACCCGACGGACCCGGGCTGGCTGGGGCGCGACCGGTTCGTCCTGTCCATCGGGCACGCCTCACTGGTGCAGTACATCCAGCTGTTCCTGGCCGGCTACGACATCGATCTGAGTGGCTTCACGGCCTTCCGCTCCCCAGCCGGCCTGCCGGGCCACCCCGAGTTCGGTGAGGTTCCCGGGGTGGAGACGACCACCGGACCGCTGGGGGCGGGCTTCGCCAACGCGGTGGGCCTGGCCATGGCGGCGCGCCGCGAGCACGGGCTGCTCGACGCCGGCACCCCGCTGGGCGAGTCGGTCTTCGACCACTTCGTCTACACGATCCTGGGCGACGGCTGCATGCAGGAGGGCGTGACCTCAGAGGCCGCCTCCCTGGCCGGTACCCAGCAGCTGGGCAACCTCATCGCCATCTACGACGACAACGACATCTCCATCGAGGGCAACACGGACATCGCCTTCACCGAGGACCCCTCGGCACGCTTCGAGGCCTACGGGTGGCACGTGCTCGACGTCGACTGGCGCACCGGCCCCGACGGCTACGCGGAGGACCTCCAGGCGCTGCACGAGGCCATCGTGGCGGCCCGCGCCGAGACCGAGCGGCCGTCACTGATCCGTCTGCACACGATCATCGCCTGGCCCTCGCCGACCAAGCAGGGCCAGGAGTCCTCCCACGGCGCCAAGCTCGGGGCCGAGGAGGTCGCCGGGCTCAAGCGGGCCCTGGGCCTGGATCCCGAGCAGAGCTTCATCCTGCCCGACGACGTCGTCGCCCACGCCCGGAAGCAGGCCGCCGAGAGCACCCGGGCCGCCCGAGCGGTCTGGGACGAGCGCTTCACGGCATGGCAGCAGGCCAACCCCGACGGCGCCGCGCTGCTGGAGCGGCTTCGGGCACACCGCCTTCCCGAGAGCCTCCAGGCCGCCCTGCCGACCTGGGAGGTCGGCCAGTCCCTGGCCACCCGTGCGGCGTCGGGCAAGGTGCTCTCCGCGTTGGCAGGGCGTGGTGCCTGAGCTGTGGGGCGGGTCGTCGGACCTGGCCGGCTCGAACAACACGAGTATGGCCGGCGAGCCCTCCTTCCTTCCCACTGCCCTGGCGCAGGCCGACGGTGACGGGCCCTTCGGGCGCACCATCCACTTCGGTGTGCGCGAGCACGCCATGGGATCGATCCTCAACGGCATCGCCCTGGACGGTCTCACCCGCGCCTACGGGGGCACCTTCATGGTGTTCTCCGACTACATGCGCCCGGCCGTGCGCCTGGCGGCGCTCATGGGCATCGGCTCGATCTTCGTGTGGTCCCACGACTCCATCGGCGTGGGTGAGGACGGCCCCACCCACCAGCCCGTCGAGCACCTGGCGTCGCTGCGCGCCATCCCGGGCCTGGCCGTGGTGCGCCCCGGGGACGCCAACGAGACCGCCGCGGCCTGGGCCGAGATCCTGGCCCGTCCGGACCAGCCGGCCGGCATCGCCCTGTCGCGTCAGAACCTCACCGTGAACGCCTCCGCCAGCGCCGCGGCCGAGGGCGTGCGCCGCGGCGCCTACGTCCTGGCCGAGGCCACCGACGCAGGCGGCGGCCAGACCGATCCCGAGGTGGTCCTGATCGCCACCGGCTCCGAGGTCGGCGTGGCCGTGGCGGCCCGCGACGTCCTCCAGGAGCAGGGCACGCCCACCCGGGTGGTCTCCGCCCCCTGCCTGGAGTGGTTCGCCCAGCAGGACGCCGCCTACCGGGACCAGGTGCTGCCGGCCGGTGCCGCCAAGGTCGCCGTCGAGGCCGGCATCGCCTTGGGCTGGCGCGAGATCGTCGGTGACGCCGGCGAGATCGTCTCCCTGGACTACTACGGCGCCTCGGCCGCCGGCACCGCCCTGTTCGAGGAGTACGGCTTCACCGCCGACAACGTCGCCCAGCGCGCCCGCCAGGCCCTGGCCCGCACCCGCGGCTGACTCCCGTCCCCATCACCACCGAGCCGGTCGTTCTTCAGCTAGCCATACGGACAATCCGTGGGGCTACCCTGAAGAACGACCGGCTCAATGTGAGAAACATATGTCACGGGGATACTACTCCCCATACTGAACAGGTGACGCGCCGGAAGATTTTGGGCACGCTGGGTCCGGTCGCGCCGCCGGGCGCACTGCGACACCATTCCCCGAACACAGAAAAGGCCGTCTCTCATGAGCGCACAGCAACCCGCCCAGAACGCCCCCCAGATCCCTGACAGCAACGACTCCGGTGAGGACCAGCCCCTGCGCACGCGCTACTACTACCTCATCATGACCATCATGGTCGTGATCGGCGTCGTCATCGATATCGCGATCTTCATCGGGATCATCACGAACGCCGAGGGGAGGGTGCGCATCCCCTACCTGGTCTTCATTCTTCCCGTTGTCGGTGCTCTGGCGGTCGGCAGGTTCGCCGACGCGGCCCTGGCCAAGAAGTCTCCTCACCTGGTGCCCGGTTACGTGGCCCCGCAGTACCAGCCTTATCCGGGTGCGGCCCCTGCACAGCAGGGCTACGGCCAGCCTCAGCAGCCGCAGTACGGACAGGTCCCCACCGGTCAGGCTCCCCAGAACCAGCAGCCCTATGACCAGGGAGGGCAGCCGGGGCAGACCGGCCCGGTCGGCTACTGAGGCCCGGAGGGCGCCGAGCAGATGCCCGAATAGATGTCGGTGGGGCCCGATACGCTCCCGTCATGCCCGCATCGAAGAGCCCCAAGGCGCCTAAGGTCTCCTACCACTGCACCGAGTGCGGCTGGTCCAGCCCCAAGTGGATGGGCCAGTGCCGGGAGTGCCGCGAGTGGGGCACCCTCGAGGAGGTCCAGTCCGCCGGCACCTCGGGTGGGGCCGTCGGCGGCAGTGCCCTGGCCGCGGCCAGTGCCGTGCGACCGACGGTGTCCGCCCGTCCCATCGGGGAGGTCAGCGCCACCGAGGCCAGGGCCCGCCCCACCGGGGTGGGCGAGCTGGACCGGGTCCTGGGTGGCGGGATCGTACCGGGCGCCGTCGTGCTGCTGGCCGGCGAGCCCGGCGTCGGGAAGTCCACGCTGCTGCTCGACGTCGCCGCGAAGGCCGCCGCCGTGGCGCGCGAGCGCGGGGACGGGCCGGTCCTCTACGTCACCGGTGAGGAGTCGGCCTCGCAGGTGCGGCTGCGGGCAGAGCGCATCGACGCCCTGGATCCGGGGCTGCTCCTGGCCGCGGAGACCGAGCTCGGGTCCCTGCTGGGGCACGTGGAGGCGGCCGGCCCCTCCCTGCTGGTGGTGGACTCGGTTCAGACCATCGCCTCGGCGCAGGTCGAGGGCAGTGCCGGAGGCGTCACCCAGGTCCGGGCTGTGGCCGGCGCACTCATCGCGGTGGCCAAGGAGCGCAGTATCCCGGTGCTGCTCGTGGGGCACGCGACCAAGGACGGCGGGATCGCCGGACCCCGGGTCCTGGAGCACCTGGTCGACGTCGTCGCCCAGTTCGAGGGCGACCGCCATGCCCGCCTGCGCCTGCTGCGGGCTGTCAAGAACCGCTACGGCCCCACCGACGAGGTCGGCTGCTTCGACCTGGGCGAGCGGGGCATCGGGGCTGGCGGACCCCGGGCTCTGTTCCTCGTCCGCCGCCCGCCCGAGGTGCCGGGAACCTGCGCCACCGTCACCCTCGAGGGGCGCTGGCCCATGCCGGTGGAGATCCAGGCGCTCGTGGCTCTCCACCAACGCCGGGCTCGCCGCGGCGCACCACCTCCGGGTGACCACTCGCGCACGGCCATGGCGCTGGCGGTTCTCAGCGCCCGGTTGCGGGTGGACACCTCCAGCGCGGACGTCTACGTCTCCACCGTGGCCGGGGCGCGCGCCGTCGAGCCGGCCACGGACCTGGCGGTGGCCATCTCCGTGGTCTCGGCTGCGCGCAACCCGCCCACACCCGCCGGACTCCGTGGCTCTCGGCGAGGTGGGGCTCACTGGTGAGGGTGCGTGCCACCGTCGGCATCCAGCGGCGCCTGGCGGAGGCCTCCCGCCCGGCTTCGACCGGGCGATCGTGCCGCTGGCGGGCTCGGCCGAGCTGCGCGAGGTCGCCGGGATGCAGGTCCTGCCGGTCTCTCACGTAGGCGAGGCGATGGGGGCGGCGCTGCCTCGTTAACAGCGTTGACGGCGCAGCCGTGATCCGATCCGCTCGACGGCGCAGCCGCACGCAGCCAACAGACCGAGTGGTCCAGGTGGGGAAGGCCTTCCGAGAGGGCGGCCTCGCTCCGCTGATACCATGGGAGCCGTGAGCACCGATGGGTGCGCGCTCAACCAGATGGCCTGAAGCCAGAAGGTTCGAGACGCTCGTACCGCCCCGGTGAGCACTCACAGTGCGAGTCCTTACCCCGGGTCACCGTGAGATCAGGAGAGATGATGATCGAGGCCGCTGGCCAGCTGCGCGAGACGCTTGCGCTCGTCGCTCCCGGCACCGTCCTTCGCGACGGCCTGGAGCGGATCCTGCGCGGTCGTACCGAGCGATCATCGTGCTGGGCTTCGACCCGGTGGTCGAGGCCATCTCCTCAGGCGGCTTCCACCTCGACGTCGAGCTCTCCGCGGCCCGCCTGCGCGAGCTGGCCAAGATGGACGGCGGCGTCGTCGTCGACATGGACACCGCCCGGATCCGGCGCGCCAACGTCCAGCTCCTGCCCAACGCCTCGATCCAGACCTCGGAGACGGGCATGCGCCACCGCACCGCCGAGCGCGTGGCCCGCCAGACCGGCTACCCAGTCATCTCCGTGAGCCAGTCGATGCGGATCATCTCCCTGTACGTGGACGGCAAGCGTCACGTCCTGGAGCCCAGCGAGTCGATCCTGGCCAGCGCCAACCAGGCCCTGTCCGCCCTTGAGCGCTACAAGGCCCGTCTCGATCAGACCTCCGCCGGCCTGGACTCCCTGGAGATCGAGGACCTCGTCACCGTACGCGACGTCACCTCGGTGCTCCAGCTCATGGAGATGGTCCGTCGCATCTCCGACGACATCGATTCCTACGTCCTGGAGCTCGGCACCGACGGGCGCCTTCTGGCCCTGCAGGTCGAGGAGCTCACCCGGGGCCTGCTGGCCGAGCACGGCTTCCTCCTGGAGGACTACCTGCCCGAGGGCCTGGACACCGCCACCGTGGATGCGCGCCTGAAGTGGGTGGGCTCCCCCGCCCTCCTGGATCTGGCGATGGTGGCGCGCTCCATGGGCCTGGGCGGCATCGACGGCCAGGACCTGGACGCTCAGGTCTCCCCGCGTGGACTGCGGATCCTGTCCAAGATCCCGCGCCTGCCCGTGGTCACGGCGCGCGCCGTCGTCGAGCAGTGGGGGTCCCTGCAGGGGGTCCTCGGTGCGACCATCGAGGAGCTCGAGGCGGTCGAGGGCGTCGGCGCCCAGCGGGCTCGGACCCTGCGCGACGGGTTGTCGCGGCTGGCGGAGATCTCCGTCGTCGAGCGCTGGGCACGCCTGAGCCCTCCAGGTTCCCTGAGCGCCGACGCCGGCGAGCACCCTGGCGCTGCCGGGGCCGCTGCCACGGCCAATCGGAGTCAGCCGACGACGAAGACCCGGTCCTCAGTCAGGTCCTTGTCCCCCATGACGAAGCGGAAGCGGTAGGTCCCGGCCCCCGCGGCGCTGCCGGGCGCGGTCTGTGCCTGGCCGGCCGAGGCACTCGCAGAGGAGGCGCCGGTCGCACTCGGGTCGGTCGAGGCCGCGCCCTGATCGGTGGCCTTCCCGCTCGCGTCCTTACTCGGCGTGGACGAGGCCGGCAGCGCGGTGGCGGCGGCGCAGTCGGAGGTGGCGGCGTTCCCGTTCCACGTCACGCTGACGTCAGCGGCCTGCCCCGGAGGCAGAAGCAGCGGGCGCTTGGTCTGGCCCACCGGGCAGGTGACGGAGTCCCATACCTGCTGAGAGCCCGAGGAGACCCGCACGCCCACGGCCTGGCTGCCGGCGTCGAGCAGACAGGGTGCCGAGCCTTTGTTGACCAGGGAGATGGAGAAGGTCGCCCCGACGCCAACGCCTATGGACTCCGGCCCCTGCACCGTGTTCGACAGTGCCGAGGGGTCACAGGCTCCCGGCGTGGGGTAGACGGTGTGCACCTGAGCGGCGGCGCGCTGCTCGTCCTGGCTGCGGATGGTGCCACGCACCCAGAGGTAGCCGACGACGACGGCCACCACGAGCAGCAGGAGGAACAGCAGGATGCCTCCTAGGACCAGTGCACGGCGCAGGCCGTAGCGGGGCTGGGGAGGGATCGGCTTGCGCAGGCGCCCGCTGCGGGGCTGCTCGGCGCCCTGCTGAACCGGAGTCGGGAGCCCCGGTGAGTCGCCCGCCGCCGATGTGGGCCCACTGGATGCCCTTGCCCCAGCCGCTGCGACGATGACCGGAGCGACCGGCCTGGGTCGAGCTCGTCCGGGCGGAGCGAGCGGTTCCCGGAGCGGCCTGCCGCGAACGCGCCGCCGAGGAGGCCTCAGCGGCCTGCGAGCTCTCAGAGCGCTGCTGCCCCTGACCGGGGCGTCCCTTCCGCTTGCTGGCCTGAGCCGACTCTGCCCCTCCGGAGGTCCCGCCCGTCTGCCCTGAGTGCAGAGGGTGCCCGGCCCGATTGGCGCTGGAGGCGACGCCCTCGGCCCTGGCCTGGGGGCCTGGCTTTTTCCCTGGGGACCTGGCCGTACCGGCCTCGACTCGCTGGCGCCGCCCGTGCCGGTGCGGCTGGGACTGGGATCCGGATGATGAGCGGCCCGTCGAGGAACCCGCGCCACGACGGGCCGCGCCTCGTCGTCCTGCGCTTTCCCCATGACTGCGTCCGCGTCCTTTGGCCATGGTCACGACTCTACCGGCGCAACGGGCTCGGTGCCGTGAGCGCCCCGCCTGGCGGCGCGCCGAGCCACAGACCTTCGTCGCAGTCCGAGTGGTTCCGCGCCCGCCGGCCCGGTCGCAACCACGATCCCCATGGTGAGTCCGCGAGCTTGTCGGGGAGGGGAGGCGTGCGGTTACGGGAGCCGGTAGGAGGCGCCGTCGTCGTCGGTGGTAATGAGTCCGTCGACCAGGAGCGTGGACAGGGCTCGCACGGGCTGATCGGGATCGGGGCGCCACCACTGGAGCGCAGTCCTGCCCGGGCGGCGGCAGGCCACGAGCTCACCGGCGTCGACAGGCTGTCCGTCAGCGGCCTCCCGCAGGCGAGCCGCGACCAGGCCACGGGCCTGGCGGTCGGTTCCGTGCCAGGCCTGGCTGCGGCGTCGGCCGGCATGGACGTCCGCAGGACGGCCTGCCGCGAGCCAGGCGCAGTCGCTGCGCCAGGGACAGGCGTCGCAGTCCGGTTCGCGGGCGGTGCACACCAGGGCGCCGAGCTCCATGACGGACACCGACCAGTGGGCGGCGGTGGCGTCGTCGTCGGGCAGCAGTTGCAGCGCCCGCTCGCGCTCGGCCCGATTGAGGCTGGGGGCCGGCAGGGCCTGGCCTGACGCGCGCGCCAGGACCCGCCTGACATTCGTGTCCAGCACGAGGGCGCGGCGGCCGTGGGCGAAGGCCAGGACGGCACCGGCCGTGTACTCCCCCACCCCGGGCAGGGCCAGGAGAGCGTCCAGGTCATCGGGCAGGACGCCGTCGTGCTGCTCGACGACGCTACGGGCGCACTCGATGAGCCGCAGGGCCCGGCGTGGGTAGCCCAGGCGTCCCCAGACCCGCAGCACCTCGGCGGTGGAGGCCTGGGAGAGCTCGGCAGGCCCGGGCCAGCGCCGCATCCACTCCTGCCAGGCGGGGACGACGCGGGCCACCGGGGTCTGCTGGCTCATGACCTCCGAGACGAGGACCTCCCACGGCGTTGTTCCGGGGCGGCGCCACGGCAGGTCGCGGGCGTGGGCGTCGTACCAGGCGATGATCGTCCCTGCGCCGAGGGCCTCAGCCGGATCGGCGAGTGGCGAGGGCGATGCGACGGCGCGGCAGTGATCGTGCCGGGAGAGGCAGGGCGGCAGGCACGGGGGACACCGTAGCGGCAGCGGCTTGGACGGGACTGGCCGCCGCCGTCGCCGTCCGACTGTGTTGTCTCGTGGCTTCTGAGGGTTTCGGATGTCATGACATCTGAGAAACCGGTGCGTGCTGCACGAGGTCTGGGTCTCCACTGGCCGCGAGGTGGCGTACTCCGCGAGATGGGGTCCGTGCAGTACGCACAACCCCTGGCCAGCGCACCCGGGCCTCGTGCAGTAGCAGGCCCAGGTCCTCACCTGGGAGCGGAGACCGACCGAGCGGGTGATCGAGGCGGCAGGTGCTCGGCCGCGCACCCGCACTCAGGACGGCTCAGCCCTGTCGACGCTCCTGACGCTCCCGGAGTCCCTGCTGGAGGCCGAGGACGCCGCTCAGCTCGACGTACTCCCCGTCTCCTGGGTGTATCCGCGAGCCACGGCCCAGGACCAGATGCGGTCCAGCTCGGCGGCTCCCTTGCGCTCCAGCGCCTCGCTGCTGAAACCGGACCAGCTCAGACCGGTCAGGGCGATGGCCCTTGCTGCCGTCATTGTCGACGACGTACGCCTCGGCATGACGGATCTGAAGCCTCGCTGGCAGCGACGCTCAGGGCCGCCGGCGCACCGGAGACCTTGACGAACAGACCCGTGCGCGACCGCCAGGATGTCGCGGCCCCTGCCGCCGCCCCCACGTGAATGCCGGTAGGGCGTCGAGCACCGTGCGCACCGACATGAGCGAGGAGCAGGACGCCGAGTGCCAGGAACACCTCGAGCAGCAGCAGGATGACTGAATGAGTGATCGTCTCCTCATCACCGAGGTGGATGAGGTTCCAGACCGCCCGGCCAGGCACTGCCAGCCCGAAGCCGCCACCGACGAGGGAACTGGATGCGGCTGGCGAGCGTCGCCGTGGGTCTGAGTCACGACCTTGTCCTGCCTCGAGTGGGATCGGACCGAGCTGAGAGGCTGTACTCAGGCTGCGACCGACGCTGCCGGTCTGCTGAGCCGCCCGCAGCGCCATAGGCCGGCTGGTCGGCGCTCGACCTGGCTGTCACTCGGGCCTGAGGACCGGGCTGACCGTACTGGCTCTGTTGGGCGGTGACGCTGTACCGGCCGGATTGGTCGGGCTGGAACTGCCGGCCGTAGGAACCGTTGACCGGTGGCTGGCTCATGAGCACTGTCCTCAAGGGGTCTTCGGATGCACGGGAATGTGTCGAGGCCTCGTCAGGCTACCGACTCGGCCCCGCGGCAGTCTGCAGGTAGAACTCCCATCACCCTGAACAGTCCGTGACGGCTACCCGCCACGGGCGAGGCGGCGCAGCACGCGCACCCGCGAGGACCACGTCGCGGGACGGACGACCGTGCCCGTGGTCTCGCGTTCGGCGTTGTCGAAGAGGTCCTCGATGACGGCGTCGTGCAGAGGCTCGACCGCGGCCGAGAACATGAGGCGCATGGCGCCACGGGTACGGCCGATGAGGACGTGGCGGATGCGCGTGCGCCTCTCGTCCAGGGCGTCGAGGCTCAGCTCATGGGCACCGATGATCCCCGTGCGGGGACGGAAGGAGAACGTACCCGTCGGCCGGGCCTGCACTCGCTCACGTAGTAGTAGATGCCGTCATGCCCTCCATCGGCTCCCAGCGCCAGAGGCCGGTCCAGGACCATCGGCGGCCAGTACCGCGAGGGCCAGAGGCGATCATCCTTCTGCCCGAGCCCGTCGAGCAGGACGCCCAGGGGCTCGAGCGGGGCGTTGATGACGCGTTCGTGAACGTTGCGGATCATGGGTGCTCCTCCACGGTTGTCGCACGGCTGTCGCTACGGTTGTCGGTTGCTTGTCCGGAAGGATCGCGCCCGTTCTGCACCCAAGCCGCAACGCGAGCTCGCTCGGCCCGACCGGCTCAGCCTGCTCGACTCACAGGCGCAGGAGCATGCGGGCGTTACCCAGGGTGTTGGGCTTGACCCGGGCCAGGTCGAGGAACGCGGCCAGGCCGTCGTCGTGAGAGCACAGCATCTCGGAGAAGACGTCCGCGCCCACCGGGGTGCCCTCGATCGGCTCGAAACCGTGGGAGCCGAAGAAGGGCTCCTCGAAGGTCAGGCAGAACACCCGTTTGAGTCCCATCTCCCGGGCCTGCGCAATGAGCTCGCGCAGAATGGCCGAGCCGAGACCGGTCCCCACGGCGTCGGGGTGGACGGCCAGGGTACGCACCTCGGCGAGGTCGTCCCACATGACGTGCAGCGCCCCACAGCCCACGATCCTGGGCGTGGTCGAGGCCTCTCCGTCATCTCCCCCACCACGCCCGACGACGCCGGGGATCTCCTCGGCGACGATGAACTCCTGAATGTCCTCGAAGTAGGAGATGAGGTCCTTGGAGACTAGGACGCGGCGCTCGGCATAGGGGCGCACCAGCTCTGCGATGGCGCGCACGTCCGCCGGGCGCGCCGGCCGCAGAATGCGGTGCGAGCCGTCGACCCCGTAGACCTCGGCCCGGTGCGTCGCCCGGCCGCTGGGCAGGTGTTCATCTGTCATGACAGCAGTGCTGCTCATCGTCGTCCGTATTCAGTAGGGCTCAGTTCTGGCCTCTCGGCCCGCGAGCCGGCGCTACACCGGCGATGTCGGGGCCGTAGTAAGCAGACCGCAGCGCGATCCGGGCCCACATCCTGCCACGTTCACGGCTCATCGAGAACCGCCTCCCGCCTGGGCTCGGGCCTCGGCGAGCTCCAGGACGGCGCGGGCCGTGGCGTCATCAACGATGAGATCGGTGGCGGTCCGGGCGCGCAGCGCGGCCAGGAGAGCCCGGGCCTTGCCGGTCCCGGCGGCCACGCACAGGCGGCGCGGGATGCGGGAGAGCTGGGCCGGCGTCGGACCGCTGGCCCGGGCATTGAGGGTGACATCACGCCACGAGCCGTCGGAGCGCAGCAGGACGGTGCACACGTCCCCCACCACGTTCTGGCGACGCAGGACGGCCTGGTCACGGGCGGTCAGGTGGCCGCCCTCGTAGACCTGGGAGGGCAGGGCCCCGTTGAGGGCATCGAGGGCGCCGACGCCGAAGACGGCCAGGCTCGCACGGCGCGTCACCGCCAGGACCCGCTTGACCGAGCGCTCCGACCACATGGCCTCGCGCGTGGCCACGTGGTCGAAGAAGGCCGGCACCGGGAAGGAGATCGTGCGCGCCCCCAGCGACAGACGCATACGTGAGAGGACCTCCCCGGCGCTGGGCCCCTCGCGCACCGGGTCCGAGGCACCATTGAGCTGGACGACCGTCAGCCCCGGGACCGAGCGCGAGGGCAGGGCGGCGCTGACCTCGGACATGGTGGTGCCCCAGGCGACGCCGACGACGACACCTCCGCTGCCCCTGCCCTGGACCGGGCCCTCGCCACCTGAGCCTGCCGGGTCCTGGACCTGCGGTCCGCCGTTGCCGGCCTGCTCGGCCAGGGCCTCGATGAGGTCGACCATATGCGCTGCGGCGACGGAGGCGACCTGCTGAAGGCGGTGGATCTCCGTGGTGCCCTCACGCACCGGCACGATATGCGTACGCACCCCGAAGGCCTGCGTCATCCTCCCCTCCAGGGAGCCGGCGCCGCCGGGCTGGACAAGGGTGACCCGCACGACGCCCTCCTGACGGGCGCGCGCCAGGAGACGCGAGACGGTGGAGCGCGAGACCCTCAGGTGGTGAGCGATCACCTCCATCGTCTCGCCCTGGACGTAGTACATGGAGGCCGCCTCGTAGGCGCGCATGAGACCGCCGGGGTCGGCTGCGCTCGCCGCGCGCCCGACGGCGTCAGTGGTGTCTGTGCCGGTCACGTCGTTCTCCTCCGACCCTCCCCGCCGCCGGGGTCGCCAGCGCCGCAGGAGGGCCTGATTCCGATCCTTCAGGGAAGCGGACAGCCTCCACAAGGACAGATGTCTCGCAGCTGACGGACATTCTTGTGGATGCCTCCAACCCTACGTGCACGTTCGTGCACGCACCTTGCGCATTCTCCCACACACAGCAAGAGTAGTGACTGCCGCCACGACGTGGCCGTGCGAGCGAGGCAGACGCAGCAGGGGCCGGCATCAGCAGTCCGCAGCCTGAGGCTCAGTCCGCTCTGGCGCCCAGCACCCCGGTCAACGCCGACCGGGGACCCGCTGGCGCTACCGGCCCGCGCGCGCCACGCAGACTCGATCCAACTGCTGTCACGACTATCGTAGGGAGCCACAGTGGAGCCATGACTCCACCCGCACCCCTCCTCGAAGAAGAAGACCCCGCCCGCGCCGCCGGGTTCCTCGGGCCCCACCGTCCCCTCCCTACCCGCGCCCCACCCACGACACCGCCCTCAACGCCGCCCAGCGAGCACGCCCTGGAGGAGATGTCAGCCGAGGGCCTGGACCTCCTCGTCGTCGGCGGCGGCGTCACCGGCGCCGGCATCGCCCTGGACGCGGCCGCCCGCGGCCTGCGCACCGGGCATCGTGGAGATGGGCGACTGGGCCCTCGGCACTCGTGGTCCTCCAGCTCGTCCACGGCGGCCTGCGCCACTTCTACCAGCTCAACTTCGCCTCGTGCACGAGGCCCCTCACCGGAGCGCGGCCGCCTGCTGAGCACCACCGCGCCGCACCTGGTCAAGGCCCAGCCCTTCCTGTGGCCGCTCAAGCACCACTACGAGCGCTCCTACTCCGCCGTCGGCGTGGGCATGCACGACGCCCCTGGCCCTGGCCGGCGCCCGCGGCCGCAAGACCGTGCCGATCCAGCGCCACCTGGGCCGCAAGGGCACCTCCGCCCTCGCCCCTCACTGACACCAGCGGCCGGCCGGCTCCATCCGCTCTTCGACGCCCGCGCTCGACGACGCCCGCCTGGTCATCGACCTGGTGCGCACCGCCGTCGGCCCGGCACTGGCCGCCAACCGCACCAAGGTCACCGGCTTCATCACCGACGAGCGCGGCCACGTCCACGGCGCCCGCGTCACCGACCTGGCCACCGGCCAGACCCACGAGATCCGCGCCAAGCGCACCATCAACGCCGCCGGAGTGTGGACCGAGGACGTCCAGGACCTGGCCACCGACGCCGGCGGACTGAAGGTCCTGGCCTCAAGCATCCACATCGTGGTCCCCAAGGAGGCCATCGACGCCGAGACCGGAGTCTTCCTGCGCACCGAGAAGTCCGTCCTGTTCATCATCCCCTGGCCCGAGTACTGGGTCATCGGCACCACCGACACCCCTGGGACCTGACGTCTCCCAGCCCTGTGGCCACCGCCGCCGACGTCGACCTACATCCTCGAGCACGCCAACCTGTGCTGTCGCGGCCCATCACCCGCGACGACATCATCGGCGTCTACGCGACTGCGCCCCTGCTCCAGCCCAAGCCAAGCCGGGCGCGGAGTCCGCCTCCACGAAGGTCTCCGCGAGCACACGGTCACCCGGTCGCCCCGCCTGACCGCGATCGCCGGCGGCAAGCTGACCACCTACCGGGTCATGGCCTCCGACGCCGTCGACCACGCCCTGGGCGAGGCCCTGTCCCACGCCCACCCCTGCGCCACGCAGGAGCTGCCCCTGGTGGGCGCGCGGCCGGCTACCACGCCCCCTGGCCAAGCGAGCCGGGCGGATCGCCAGTGAGCGAGGCTGGACCCTGGAGCGGGTCACCCACCTGCTGGACCGCTACGGCGACGAGACCCCGGCCTGCTGGCCTCCATCGACAACGCTGACGATCCCGAGCGCGCGCTGGCGAGCCGCTGGCGGAGGCCCCCACCCACCTGCGCGCGCCGAGGTCGCCCGGGCCGTCACCCACGAGGGGCGCGAGAGCCTCGACGACGTCCTGCTGCGCCGCGTGCGCCTGACCTCTCGCGCCGCGACCGGGGCCCGGCCGCCGCCGACGATCCCTGTCGATCATGGCGCCGTTGACTGGTCGAGTGAGGACGTCGCCGCGCAGAAGGAGGCCTACGCCCAGCGCGTGGCCCAGATCGCCGCGGCCGAGGTCCCGAGCTGACCGACGCCGCCGCGGTGGCGCACACTCACCGAGCCGATCTAGGCTCCTGCCGCTGAGCGCCCCGCCCCGGCGCCGCTCAGCCCAATACCCTCGTGCTGCCCGCCGTCCCCGGCGGCGGCGGGCAGCACGTCAAAGCATCATCCATCGAGAATCCGGACCATGCCGGTGACGTCCGAACCCGCACAACGTCGTGCAGAAAGAGAGCCGCAATGTCTGCGAGCCTGACCCAGATCTTCGCCTCGGAGGTCTTCGGGACCTTCCTTCTCATCCTTCTGGGCTGCGGCGTCGTCGCCGGTGTTGCACTGCCCACCTCCAAGGCCAAGGACGGCGGCTGGATCGTCATCACCATGGCCTGGGGCCTGGCGGTGTTCGTGGGCGTCTACGCCGCCTACAAGACCGGTGCTCACCTCAACCCGGCCGTAACCATCGGCCTGGCGGTGGCAGGACGGGATCTGGCCGAGGGGATCCCCGCCTCGGCGACCAATATCGCGGTCTACTTCGCCGCCCAGATGGTGGGCGCCATCCTGGGCGCCACCGCCGTGTGGCTGACCTACAAGAAGCAGTTCGACCAGAAGGCCGACGCCGCCGCTAAGCTCGGCGTGTTCGCCACCGGCCCGGCGGTGCGCTCCTACGGATGGAACGTCGTGACCGAGGCCGTGGGCCCCTCTGTCCTGCTGGCCTCGATCATCGTCCCTCGGGCAAGACCCTCTCCGCTCGGGCCCGCTGGCCGTGGCCCTCGGTCATCGTCGTCATCGGCCTGAGCCTGGGCGGACCCACCGGCTACGCCATCAACCCGGCCCGTGACCTGGGCCCGCGCATCGCCCACGCCATCCTGCCCATCCCGCGTAAGGCGGCTCGACTGGGCCTACTCCTGGGTCCCGGTCGTCGGCCCGATCATCGGCGCCGTCGCCGCAGGACTCATCGTCCCCCACATCGCCGGACTGTTCTGATCCCGGCAGCTCCCCTCACACACAGTCACAGCCCCTCACAACGCAGTGAAAGGACATTTCCTTGAGCCTCAACAGCACAGCTGACAACGATGAGAAGAAGCACGTCCTGGCCATCGATCAGGGTACGACCTCCCCACGCGCCATCCTGTTCAACCACGACGGAGGATCGTCGCCGTCGACCAGAAGGAGCACGAGCAGATCTTCCCGCGCGCCGGCTGGGTCGAGTACAACGCGAACGAGATCTGGGACAACGTCCGGCTCCGTCGTCGGCGGGGTACTCGCCAAGGCGCAGATCAACCGCCACGAGATCGCCTCGGTGGGCATCACCAACCAGCGCGAGAGCGCCGTCGTGTGACAAGAACACCGGCGAGCCCGTCTATAACGTCATCGTCTCAGCAGGACACCCGCACCCAGAAGATCTGTGACCGTCTGGCCGGTGATGACGGCCCCGAACAAAGTACAAGGACCGCGTCGGCCTGGGGACTCGGCCACCTACTCGCCGGCCCCAAGGTGACCTGGATCCTGGAGAATGTCGAGGGGCCGCTGAGCGGCCGGAGGCCGGCGACCTCCCCTGATGGGCACCATGACACCTGACGCTGTGAACTCACCGGCGGTCAACGGGGGCGTGCACGCCACCGACGTCACCAACGCCTCGCGCACGATGCTCGCGAACATCGACACCCTGACTGGAACCCGGAGATCTGCGCGGACACGGGCATCCCTGCGTCCATGCTCCCCGAGATCCGTGCCCTCCTCCGGCGATGTTCGGCTACGGCCGCAAGAACGGCCTGCTGGTGGACACCCCATCACGGCGGCATCCCTCGGCGACCAGCAGGCGGCCACCTTCGGGCCAGGCCTGCGTTTCTGAGAAGGCCAGGCCAAGAACACCCACGGCACCGGCTGCTTTCATGCTCATGAACACCGGGCACCACCCCGGTGCGCAGTGAGAACGGGCTGCTGACCACCGTGTGCTACCAGATCGGGGACGAGCCGGCCGTCTACGCCCTGGAGGGCTCGATCGCCGTGGCCGGCTCACTGGTGCAGTGGCTGCGCGACAACCTGGGCATCATCGCCGACTCCGCTGACATCGAGGCCCCTGGCCGCCAGCGTCGAGGACAACGGCGGGGCCTACTTCGTGCCGGCCTCTCCGGGCCTGTTCGCCCCGCACTGGCGCCCCGACGCCCGTGGCGCCCTGGTGGGCCTGACCCGCTACGTCAACAAGGCCCACATCGCCCGGGCCGTGGAGGAGTCCACCGCCTACCAGACCCGCGAGGTCCTCGAGGCCATGAACCGGGACGCCGCGGCCTCGGGATCCACGGGAGCGGCCCTGACCGAGCTCAAGGTCGACGGCGGCATGACCCGCGACGAGCTGCTCATGCAGTTCCAGGCCGACCAGGTGGGCGTGCCGGTCGTGCGCCCGAAGGTCGCCGAGACCACGGCGCTGGGGGCGGCCTACGCCGCCGGCATCGCGGTGGGCTTCTGGTCGGGCACCCAGGACGTCATCGACAACTGGGCAGAGGACAAGCGCTGGGAGCCCGGCTAGGACGAGGCCGAGCGCGAGCGGCTCTTCCGCAACTGGAACAAGGCCGTCCAGCGCACCCTGGACTGGGTCGACGACGACGGGTCGAGTACGCGATATGACCGCGTAATCGTCCAGCAGCGTCTCGGCGGTGGCAGCATCTGCAGCCGCCTGAGCAGCACATGTAGTGCCCTGGCGCCGCCGGCGACCCCGTCTCCCACGGACCGCCGACGGCGCTCGGGGTCCTGCACCACTAGTCCTGACAGCACTGTTGCACCCCTGTGACGGATCGGTAGATTCCTGGTGGTGCTCCCTGCCCTGACCTGTGGGGCCCTTCCAGTCCCCCTCGCGAGAGAGTCCCTGCATGACGGCTCATCCGCCCACCGCCCACTACTCATGCCCGCCTCGGCCCCTGTCCGGCCTCGACGCCGGCACTGCCCTGCTCGATGAGCCCGACGACCTCCCGGTCCCCGGCGTCCCGCCGAGGCGGGCCGCGGGAGAGCGGCTCATCGACCGGATCGAGCGGTCCGACATCGCGCGCATCGCGGTGGTGGGTCTGGCGGTCCCTGGGCGCCTGGGCCGCGGGGCGCCACCGGCACGCCCAGCTCGGGCGGTGGGCGTCGCCGGGCTGCGGCCCTGCCGGTGGGGCTGCTGGCCGCTCGTCGTCGAGGCGGTCGGAGACCTGCGCGAGCGGCGCATGAGCATGGAGCTGTCGATGCTCCTGGCCATCGTCGCGGCGGCAGCGATCGGTGAGTGGGTGACGGCTCTGGCCGTGACCGTCTTCGCCCTGTGCGCCGAGGTCCTCGAGGACCTGTCGATGGACCGGGGCCGCGACGCCCTGACCGACCTCATGTCCTTCTGCCGCAGACCGCACGGGTGGTGACCGGCCCGCAGCACCGACGAGGCATCCGAGGTGCCCCTGGACGAGGTGCGCCCGCAGGTCATCGCCCTGAGCCCTGGGGCCGTGGTCGACGGCGTCGTGCGCACCGGCCGGGCCGACGTCGACCAGTCCCGGATCACCGGGGAGGCGCTGCCCGTCCAGGTCGGGCCCGAGACCGGGTCCCGGCCGGGTCGATCACGCGCGGCGCCCTCGAGCTCGAGGTCGAACGGGTCGGCGAGGACCTCCTCACGGGCGGATCGTCGCGGCGGTGCGCCGCGCCCAGTCCTCGCGCCGCACCGGTCCAGCGTCTGGCCGACCGCCCTGGCGGCCCGCATCGTCTGACCCTGGCGCTGGCGGCGGCCCTCATCACCTTCCTGACGACCCGGGACGCGCGCCACGATCTCGGTCATCATCGTGGCCGGGGCCTGCGGGTGGCTGCGGGCACGCCCCTGGCGGTTCTGGCCGCGATCGCCCGCGCTGCCCGCCGCGGGGCCTTTGTCAAGGACGGCACCCACCTGGAGCAGCTCTCCGCGGTAGGACACAGTGCTGGACAAGACCGGACCTCACCGTGGAGTGCGTCACCCGCGGGCTCGGTCCGCCGATCCCTGGCGGAGTCCGCTGCGCAGCCCGGCGCGGGCGAGGCCGGAGATCCCGGCCCTGGCGCCGCGGCGGAGTGGAACCCGAGCACCCGATCGGCAGGGCCATCCGCACCGAGGCCGCCGTACGCGATCTGACGGTGCCGGTGCCCGACGACGTCGCTACTCCCCTGGCGCCGGGCGTGAGCGCCGCGTCGACGGGCGCCGGATCACGGTGGACGCCGAGGGAGCAGAGGGTCGACCGCGCGCACCAGGTCGCGCCTCCGACGACACCCGACGTTACCGACGACGCTGACGCGCACGACGCTGTCTCATCCACCGGTCCGACTTCGAGCTGACCCGAGGCGCCGGCGGCCACCTCCCGTGGTCGAGGTCCGGCCGACGGCCGGCTCCTGGGCACCATCGCCCTGGGCTGACCGGCTGCGCCAGGAGCGGCCAGCGCGTGCGCGAGACCTGAGTGACATGGGCCTGGAGGTCCCCTGCTCACCGGCGACTCGCCCGCCTCCTGCTGAGGCATGTGGCCCGCGCACTCGGCATGGCGCGAGGAGGCAGGTGCGCGGGCCCCGCCCACTGCATAGGAGAAGGTCATCCGATCGCTGCGGCGCGTGGAGAAGTGCGCAGCCATGGTGGCGACGGCGTCAACGACGCCCCGGCCGAGCGCGGCCGACGTCGGCGTCGCCATGGGCACCGGAACGGACGTGGCCCGCGAGGCCGGGACGTGGTGTCCTGGGGGCTCCGCCCGGCCGACCTGGTCGAGACTGTGCGGGTGGCGCGCGGCCCGGCGCATCATCATGGTGAACTTCGTGGCACGGTCGCGGTCGACGTCGTCGGCATGATCGCCGCCGGGCTGGGAGCTGCTAGCTGGTGGGCCTGCGGCCTCAGCACGTCGTCTCCGGAGTCCGCCTTCATCCTCAACTCGGCCCGTCTGGTCACCTCCGCCGGCCCCGCAGACGCTCGACGGGACCGGCCGAGCGCTGCCGGAGACGTAGCGCACGGACCGGGACTGCAATATCGTGCAGATGCCGTCAGACGCGCCGTCGGCCAGGACTGAGCACTCCTCACTTTCTCCCGGAAGCTGCGCGAAAAGCGGCGACTCTACCGCACGCCATGGTGACGAGCAGCCATCTCCGTGGCATGATCGTTAGGCCTTAGTACCCAGGATGCAGCACCGCGGCTGCCCACCCGGCACCGTCCGCGACCTGGCTGACCTCATCAGTACCCAGTGGAGGCAGCCGACGCCAGCCGTCCAGTCAGCCTTGGCGCGGGCCCTGCCCGCCGCCTTCACGCCGTCGACCGCCGTGGAGGCAACGTCTCACCCACCGCCGCGGTGGGCTGCTGCCGCTGGTGGTGTCTCGTCCGCGGGGTGTTCAAGGTATGCACCCACTGGTGCGCGCATCATCTCCGTGGTCGCGGCGCATCACCGCGATCGCCCTGTTCCACATGCCGCCGGGATGGGCATGCGGTCATGCCACCCAGGGCATGCGGCCATGGGATTCGTCCCGATCGTCCACATCATCATCGCGGCCGTGGCTCTACAACTCACCGACGTCTCAGGGCCGTTCCACGACCTGCGGGCTACGTGTTCAACGTGATCGGCAGGCGACATGCGCGCCCAGGCCCCTCATCGTGGCCTTCTCCTTCTGCGGCCTGCCTCGAGGGGCTGGCTGGCTTTCGGCGCACCGGCGGCGATCGCCGCCGCCATGGTGGCGACCCTGGCGCTGCCAAGCTCAAGGCGGCCGTCGTCGCCGCGGTCGGCAACGCCGATCAACGTGGGCTTCGGCGCCATGGCTATCCCCACCACCACCGCGGCAAAGCTCGGCGGCGCAGGACCCGTCACGGTCGCCACCGCCATGGGGCACCTGACCTGGGTGTTCTGCGCCTTCATCCCGCTCCTGCTGCTGTTCATCCTCGACGGGCGCGGCGGCGTCAGGCAGCTGTGGCCGCTGGCGATCGTGGCGGGGCTGGCCACCGGGGTGGGTCACTTCTTCACCCCCTCGATCTCCTACGAGCTCACCGCCGTGCTGGCCTCCCTGCTGGGACTGGCCGCCTCCTACATCTTCCTGCTGGTGTGGACCCCCAAGACCCCTGACGAGTACCGCTCCCAGGTGGCCGCCGACGACACCCCCGACCGCGAGCGCGTCATCCTGGCCCTGCTGCCACTACATCCATGGTGGTGGTCATCATCGCCGCGACCAAGCTGTGGACCCTGGGTGTCAATCTCGACAAGGCCTTCAAGGCCACCGACCTGCCCGTGAAGTGGCCCGGCGTGTACGGCCAGCTCCTGAACGCCAAGGGCGAGGCCTCCAAGAGCGCCATCTACACGCTTCAGACCCTGTCCAACCCGGGCACCTGGATCTTCCTGACCGCCATCATCGTCACCTTCGTCTACGCGGCGCGCTCGGTGCCGGGCAAGTTCGAGATGAGCGTGGGCAAGGGATTCGCCACGCTGGCCAAGACCTGCTACACGCTGCGCATGGCGATCCTGACGATCGCCGCCGTCATGGCCCTGGCCCTACGCTCGATGAACTTCTCGGGCAGACCTCCGCGATCGGTGCGGCCCTGGCGGCCACGGGCGCCGCCTACGCCTTCCTCTCCCCGGCCCTGGGCTGGGTGGGCACCGCCGTGGCCGGCTCGGCGACGAGCGCGGGCGCCCTGTTCGCCAACCTGCAGGCCACCGCCGCCCAGGGGCCGGGCCTCGACCCGAAGATCCTGCTGGCCGCCAACACGATCGGCGGCGGGCTGGGCAAGATCGTCTCCCCGCAGAACCTGGCCATCGCCTCGATGGCGGTGGACGCCCCCGGCACGGATGCCGAGATCCTCAAGAAGGCGGCGCCCTACTCCCTCGGGCTGCTGGTGGTACTGGGCACGCTCGTGCTCCTGGCCTCCCAGGTGGGGCTGGGCGTCTGAGGCCAGCCGGCCACCCACGTCCGTTACTGCACTGCGCCCCCGGATCCTTCGCGGCTCCGGGGGCGCAGACGCGTACTCGGGCTCCGACGTCGGATCGGGAACGTACCTCTCGATCGAGAACTGCGACCTCCCACAAACGACTGCGCCCGACACCAGCATTCTGACGGCAAACGCAGTCCTCGCGGCAAAGGTACGTTCTCGACGGCGGCTTCACTGGCCAGAGCGACGGGATTCTGCTGGGATGGGCGCGAAGGAGGGCCCGCGATGACTCTTACTCCCCTGGCGGCTGGACGCCAGCACACCGTCCGATGCCTCCCCAACGGCCGAGTGGTCGCCGTCGGAGCAGATTCCGCCGGAGAGTGCCAGGTCTCGCAGTGGCGGGACGTGGTCGCCGTGGCGGCCGGCAATGTCCACGCGGCCGGCAACACCGGGCGCTCTCACACAGTGGGACTCCGCAGCGACGGAACAGTTCTGGCATGCGGATGGAACGCGCAGGGTCAGTGCAATGTCCAGGACTGGCATGGTGTCAGTCGCCGTTGCCGCGGGATGGAGATTCAGCGCAGGACTGCGGGGCGACGGGACGCTGGTGACCACCGGCCGCGACACCGAGGGGCAGCGGCAGGTCGACCGCTGGCGCGAGCTCACGGGGATCAGCTGCGGCGACTGTCACACGGTGGCCGTTCGGGCAGACGGCAGCGTCTGCGCGGTGGGCAGCAACGCCGCGGGCCAGTGCGAGGTGCACGACTGGCATCGGATGCGTGCGGTGTCGGCGGGCTATCTCCACACCATTGGCCTGCTGGAGAACGGCGCTGTTCGCGCGACCGGACGTCCGGAGTTCTGGGCCGGAATCGAGCACTGGACCGACATCATCGCCGTGGCGGCGGGCAGCCACCACAGCGTCGGACTCAGGGCCGATGGGACCGTCGTCGCCGTAGAGCGGGTCGGAGGCCGGTCAGTGCGATGTGGGCCATTGGCGCGACATCGTGGCCATCGCGGCGGGCGCGGCCCACACCGTGGGGCTCCGCACCGACGGCGGTGTCGTCGCAGCCGGCAGCAACAGCCACGGACAGCTCGAGGTCGGGGCGTGGCCCTCCAGCTGAACCTGGCGCTCACGGCCGACGACGCCGTCATAGGTTCCGCGGGTCTCACAGGCCTCGCAGGATCAGGCCCAGCCCCGAGCGCAGCTGGCCGATCACCTCGTCGGACTCGGTTGGCGGGGCGTTGAGCAGGTCGAGGGTCAGCCCGTTGACGACGGCGGGTCGCTCAGGCGCGCTCCTTCGGCGGGTGACAGGTCCACGCGCATACGACCGGCCTTCCGAGCGTCCGTCAGAATGCCCTCGACCCAGGTACGCATGATCTGGAGCGCCTCCCAGTAGGTATCGGCCAGCCAGGGCCTGGTGGATGCGGCGGCTCCGAAGGCGACCCAGGCAGCCGCGTCCTCGCGCTGCACGGCCCCGGTCGGCAGAAGCTCGGCAAGAGCCCTCACCAGAGTCTCCGGCTGCGCGGGGTCGACCTCACGAGAGACCACACGGCCGGCCTGGCGCTGGACGGAGCGGACGAGGGCGTCGGTCAGCAGAGTTCGCCGGCTCGGCGAGCGGTACTGAACGGTGCCCGGGGCGACGCCGAGCCGGGCGGCCACGCTGCGAACACTGACCCGGTCGAAGCCCTCCTCGGCGATGATCGCGATAGTGGCGTCAGCGGTCATGCTCACCGCCGGTGACATCAGGGTATTGAGGACCGATCGCTGGTCCGTTTCCTGGTCCATGACGCCGCCCTCCGTGGTTTTCCGTCTCCGTGCCTTCGCAGGCGCCCTCCACCATCGTTACTTCCACCGACTTCTCGGGCGCTCAATAGCGGTTGCCTCACCAGACTATCCCCCATACGATCGTACGAGAATCGTCATACGGTCGTACGACAACAGTCGGTCAACGAGCGAGGCACCCCATGGAACACGTCGCCACACTCGCAGGACTCGCCCTGCTGGACTCCACCAGCCTGGGCACACTGGCCATCCCGATCGCGCTCGTCGTGCGCAGCCATCGCGTGGACCGCAGGCCGATGGCCATCTACCTGACCACCGTGTGCCTGGTGTATCTCGGCCTCGGGATCGCCCTGGTGGCCGGCTTCGACCTCATCAGCTCCACCGCGGCACGCCTGGCCCGAACCGGGACGGCACAGTGGGCGACCCTCGTCATCGGTCTGGTGCTGGCGGGTTTCGGCATCCTCAGCCCTGACCCGGCCAAGCCCGAACCCGGAACAGACTCTCTGGGAAGCCGGCCCACTCCCGCCTCGGCCAGGGCGATGGTCGTTCTGGGACTGGGAGCCTCACTCGCCGAAGCCGCCACCATGGTTCCCTACATCGCGGCGACCGGGATCATCGCCTCCTCACCAGAGGCTTGGCCAGTACGGATCGTCACCTTGATCCTGTACTGCCTGGCCATGATCACCCCCGCCCTCGTCCTGCTCATCCTGGCCGATACGCTGGGGCAGCGCTTTCTACCCAAGCTGGCAAGAATCGCCCCCAGGCTGGAGTACGAGGCCAAGGTCACCCTCCTGTGGATCGCAGCGATCCTCGGCCTCCACCTCGCCGGGCGCAGCGCAGGCGCCCTGGGTCTACTGGGTTAGCTGCACCAATCGGGGACGTATTTCTCAACCGAGAACTGCGTTCTCCCACCGACGACCACGCCCCGACACCCGCATCCCGCCGGCAGACGCAGTCCTCGCCATGAAGGTGCGTTCTCGCAGAAAAAGTACGTCCTCGACGGCGGTGGTCGCGCTCCCGCCGGAGCCTCCCCGAGACCCGCCACGGATAAGGGCAGTGATGCATGACGCAATCCGCGTCTAGGACTTACCTCCCACACGCCGCAAACACCCCCTGATCAACCCACCCTCAATGCACACAGATCTGCACCATCTCACCGGAAAGCCCACTCCGAAGTACGAGACCGACCGGCCAGGAGACCGACGTCGTCAGATGACCCCCATCGTCGGCCCGTAGCCTGAGACACAGCCGAGGCCGCAACAGGTCCTGCCCCGCACAGGCAGTTCGAGGCGGTCCTCGTGAAGTCTCAGCTACGACGTCGTGGAGGCATATCGTGCGAATCGCCCTTTTCGCCACCTGTCTTGCGGACACCATGTTCCCGCAGGCAGCGCAGGCAACCGTCACCATCCTGGAGCGGCTCGGCCACCAGGTCTGCTTCCCCGAGGGACAGGTCTGCTGCGGCCAGATGCACGCCAACACCGGCTACTTCAAGCAGGCCGCCAAGATCACCCGCAACCACGTGGACACCTTCTCCCCCGTCCTCGACGGCGAGTGGGACGCCATCGTCATCCCCTCGGGCTCCTGCACCGGCGCCGCCCGCCACGAGCAGGGCCTCGTGGCCGAGCACGTGGGCGACACGGCCCTGGCCAAGCGGGTCGAGCAGATCGCCGCTCACACCTACGACCTCACCGAGCTGCTCATCGATGTCCTGGGCACCGAGGACGTGGGCGCCTACTTCCCGCACACGGTCACCTACCACCCCACCTGCCACTCGCTGCGGATCGCCAAGGTCGCCGACCGCCCCTACCGCCTCCTCAAGGCCGTTGAGGCCCTCACCCTCATCGACCTGCCCGACGCCGAGGTCTGCTGCGGCTTCGGCGGCACCTTCTCCATGAAGAACTCCGAGACCTCCACCGCGATGCTCGCCGACAAGATGAGCAACGTGATGTCCACGCGCGCCGAGGTCCTGTGCGCCGGCGACTACTCCTGCCTCATGCACATCGGCGGTGGCCTGTCGCGCGTCAACTCCGGGGTGCGCATCATGCACCTGGCCGAGATCCTGGCCTCCACCAAGGACGCGCCCTTCGAGGGCAACATCTCCTTCGCCCCCAGGCACGTCCAGCACACCGAGCAACTCTCAGCACGCACAGGCGGTGGCACGATGACACGGGTATTTCTGGGCATGCCCCACACGGGCGGCTGGCTGGCGACCGACGTCGAGCAGCCTGAGGACACGCTGCGCTGGGGCCACACCTTCCCGAGGGCGCGCACAAGACGCTGGGCCAACACCCAGATGCGCCGCAACCTGGGCCACGCCACGCGCACCATCCGCTCCAGGCGCGCCCAGCGCGTGGCCGAGATGCCCGACTGGGAGGACCTGCGCAACGCCGCGGAGGCCGTCAAGTTCGAGGTCGCCTCGCGCCCTGCCCGAGCTGCTGGAGCAGTTCGAGGCCAATGTGACCGCGCGCGGCGGGATCGTCCACTGGGCACGTGACGCCGCCGAGGCCAACCGGATCATCACCGACATCATCGCCTCCAAGGGCGTCGACGACGTCGTCAAGGTCAAGTCGATGGCCACCCAGGAGACGAACCTCAACGAGTACCTGGCCGACCGGGGCATCACGGCCCCACGAGACGGACCTGGCCGAGATGATCGTCCAGCTCGCCGACGACATGCCCTCGCACATCGTGGTGCCCGCCATCCACCGCAACCGCTCCGAGGTGCGCGGCATCTTCCTGGACCGCATGGACGACGCCCCGGCGGACCTCTCGGACGACCCGCAGGAGCTCACGGCCGCGGCCCGCTCGCACCTGCGCAACAAGTTCCTGCACGCCTCGGTGGCCGTCTCCGGCACCAACATGGGCGTGGCCGAAACCGGCACGGTCTCGATCTACGAATCCGAGGGCAACGGGACGCATGTGCCTGACCCCTGCCGGACACGCTCATCACCCTCATGGGGATCGAGAAGCTGGTGCCCCGGTTCCAGGACGTGGAGATCTTCTCCCAGCTCCTGCCGCGCTCGGCCACCGGTGAGCGTATGAACCCCTACACCTCCATGTGGACGGGTGTCACCGAGGGTGATGGCCCCAAGGGAGTTCCACCTGGTGCTCATGGACAACGGGCGCACTCAAGACCCTGGCTGACCCGGTGGGCCGCCAGGCCCTGGCCCTGCATCCGCTGCGGGTCGTGCATGAACATCTGCCCCGGTCTCACCAGCACACCGGCGGGCACGCCTACGGCTCTGGTCTACCCGGCCCGATCGGCTCGATCCTCACCCCCCAGCTCACCCAGGGCCTGGCCGACGACGACCCGGTCCACACCCCTGCCCTTCGCCTCTTCCTGTGCGGGGCCTGCGGCGAGGTGTGCCCGGTCAAGATCGACATCCCCACGATCCCTCGTCCACCTGCGGGCCCGCTCCGTGGACGTCAAGCGCCGCATGGTGCCGGATGTGGGACGTGGCCATGAACGTCTCGGCGCCCGGTGATGTCGAAGAGCTCGCTGTGGGCGGCCGCCTCGGAGACGGTCAAGCCCTCGGCGCTGCTGGGCGGCAAGGACGGGCAAGATCGGCGCCCCTGCCCTTCCCGGCCTCCTGTGGACCGGGCGCGCGATCGCCGGTGGCCCCTCGGAGACCTTCCGCCAGTGGTGGCGGCGCACTCACCGACGGCGAGACCCCCGGTGAGCCAGGGCCGCCGGCTCCAGGCCGACCACGGCCACGACGCAGCGACGGTTTCCCGGCCGATCCGCCCCGCCTCCCGGCGAGCTCCGCGTCCCCGGGCAAGCGCGAGCGCCGACGGCGAGCTCGACCCCCGGCTGCGCTGGACGCACGCTCGGCCATCGTCAACCCTGAGCCGACTCGCCCCGGGAGACCCGCGCTGAGGCCCCTCGGCCGGTCTGACCCAGCGAGGAGGAGCAGTGATGGACGCCAAAGTCCGCGATCCTCGCCCGCGCCCTGCGACGCGATCTCGCGGTCCCAGACCCGGCCGGTGGGGGCCGATCCCGCGCAACTACATCCGTTCCGGGGAGAACCCTCCGGCTCCAAGCCCGTGGTCGACGAGATGATCGAGAAGCTCGAGGACTACTCTGGCCGAGGTCATCGTCGCCCCCAAGGACGCGGCGATCCTGACGCCATTGACGAGCTGCTCGGCGAGGCGCGCACCGTCGTCGTCCCCGGATGGACTGCCTGAGGCTCACATGAAGGCGGGCGGCCCGCAACGGGCCGTACCGTGGTGGAGGACTCTCGACAGGAGGCCATCGCCACCTCGACCTCAACGAGATCGACGCCGTGGTGACCTGCTCGCGCGTGGGCGTGCTCGATCCGGGGACGATCGTCCTCGACGGCGAGCCGGACCAGGGCCGCCGGGCCATCTCGCTGGAAAGCCGGACAAGCACGTCGTGGTCCTGGAGCGCGAGTCGATCATGCCGACGGTCCCGCAGGCCGTCGACGTCCTGGGCGAGCACCCCACGCGCCCGATGACGTGGATCGCCGGCGGCTCGGCCACCCAGCGACATCGAGCTCGTGCGCGTCAACGGCGTCCACGGCCCGCGCAACCTGCGCGTCGTCGTCGCGCACTGGAGGTTCACTCGCTGTTGATCTCGCGTCGCCCGATCGCACCCCGATCGGGCGAGCGCGGAGTTTCCATCCGCTCCCGCAAGGATTCCGGCGGGTGGGAGATGGTGCGGACCAGCGCGGCAGGCGCGCCTGAGGCATGTGCGCACCCGTTTTCCGCGGAGGCGGCTGACTGGGGTGAGTGGTGGTAGCGCGGAAAGGACATCGTCTTGAGCATCTCGCTGGCAGAGTCGCCCCTGGCACCCGACTATGACCGCTCCGCCATGTCCACCGGGATCGTCCACATCGGCGTGGGCGGCTTTCACCGCGCCCACGAGGCCGCCTGCCTCGACAGTCTCATGCGCAGACGCGCCGGGAGCGCCGCCCGGAGGCCGCCTGCCTGACCTGGGGACTCTGCGGCGTCGGGCTGCTGCCCGGGGACACGCGGATGCGCGACGCACTGGCGGGTCAGGACCACCTCTACACCCTCATCCGCAAGCACCCCGGCGGGCTGCGCGACCCGGCGGTCATCGGCTCGATCCACGACTACCTCTTCGCCCCCGACGACCCTGAGGCGGTCCTGTCCCTCCTGAGCGCACCGTCCACCCGGATCGTCTCGTTGACGATCACCGAGGGCGGCTACAACGTCGACGACACGACACGGGCGAGTTCCACGCCTGCAGTCCCGGCGCCGTCCACGACGCCGAGCACCCGGGCGAGCCCGTGACGACCGCCTTCGGCTACATCGTCGAGGCGCTGCGACGCCGTCGGGAAGCGGGAACCGTGCCGTTCACGGTCCTGAGCTGTGACAACCTGCCCGGCAACGGGAAGGTGGCGCGCACGGCGGTCGTCTCCCAGGCCGCGATGAGTGACCCGGAGCTGGCCGACTGGATCGACGGCAACGTCGCCTTCCCCAGCTGCATGGTCGATCGGATCACCCCGCAGACCACGCAGACGGATATCGCGGAGCTTCGGCGCGGACTCGGCGTTGAGGACGCCTGGCCAGTGGTCTGCGAACCCTTCAGCCAGTGGGTGCTCGAGGACGACTTCCCCGCCGGGCGGCCCCCGCTGGAGGAGGTCGGGGTGCAGATGGTCGACGACGTCGCCCCCTACGAGCTCATGAAGCTGCGCCTGCTCAACGCCTCCCACCAGGGGCTGGCCCACCGACGGCTGCTGGGGGATCGAATACGCGCACGAGGCACGCGGCCGACGAGGACATCTCTCGTGGGTGCGGGCCCACCTCGAGCGGGAGGCCCGCGCCGACCCTGCGCTCGGTGCCGGGGATCGACCTGGACGACTACGTGGACACGCTCTTCGAGCGCTTCACCAACGAGGCGATCGCGGACACGCTCTTCCGCCTGGCACAGGGAGCCTCCAGCCGGATGCCGAAGTTCGTTCTGCACGGTGCGCGACAACCTGACCGCCGGGGGGCGATCCGCCTGGGGACGGCGATGGTACGGCCACGGGCGCTGGGCGATGAGGGGGTCGATGAGAACGGCGACGAGATCGTCATCGACGACCCGATGGCCGATGAGCTGCTGCCCTGGCGGCCGCGCAGAGGGGCCGGCTACGAGTCCGCCTTTCATCTCCCACGAGGGAGTCTTCGGCGACCTGGCGACCGACGAGCGCTTCCGACGGACCTTCGTCGAGAGCTGGACGCCCTGCTGCCGCAACGGCGCGCGGGCGCGTCTGCGCAGCCTGGCCGGCCGCACCCGAGCGGCTTAGCCCCGGCCCGTACCCGGGCCGCGCGGATCGTCCCCCGCCGCCGAGCAGACACCACCTGCACCGGCGAGTGGCTCCCCAGAGATCCCGCAGAGATCCTGCATAGATTCCACCCTCCTCACACCACCCCTCCCACCACATAGATTGCTAAGCCTTACCTTGCTTTGGTGACCTTTGTCCCATAGCACGAGGTGGTTCGTGAGTCTCAGGGCTGGGCCATGGAGGCCGGCTGCTCACGGGCACTCGCGCCGCCGGAGCATCCAGAATCCGACTCACTGATGAGGTTCCCTAGTGGTCAAGCGCCAGCTTCCCAACCCGGAGCGAGATCTTCGAGCTGCTGCACTTCAAGACGCCCTGAGCTCAATCCCAGGCGTCGACGCCTCGACGCCGCGCTGACCACCTGGGGACCTGCGCAAGATCGCCAAGCGGCGCACCCCGGCCGCGGCCTTCGACTACACCGACGGCGCCGCTGAGGGCGAGGTCTCGCTGCGCCGTGCCCGCCAGGCCTTCCGCGACATCGAGTTCCACCCCGACATCCTCCACCCGGCCATCGACGTCGACACATCCTGCGAGATCCTGGGCGGCCGCTCCTCCATGCCCTTCGGCATCGCACCCACCGGCTTCACCCGCCTCATGCAGACCGAGGGCGAGGTCGCCGGGGCCGGGGCCGCGGGCGCCGCAGGCATCCCCTTCACCCTGTCCACCCTGGGCACCACTCCATCGAGGACGTCGAGGCCGCCAACCCCCACGGGCGCAACTGGTTCCAGCTCTACGTCATGCGTCAGCGGGAGATCTCCCCACGGACTGGTCGAGCGCGCCGCTGCTGCCGGCTTCGACACCCTCATGTTCACCGTCGACACCCCCGTGGCCGGGGCCCGCCTGCGCGACAAGCGCAACGGCTTCTCCATCCTGCCCCAGATCACGGCCGGCACCGTCCTCAACGCGATCCCCCCGCCCGTGGTGGTGGTTCGACTTCCTGACCACGCCCAAGCTGGAGTTCGCCTCCCTGAAGTCCACCGGCGGCACCGTGGGCGAGCTCCTTGACTCCGCCATGGATCCCACCATCAGCGACGACGACCTCAAGGTCATCCGCTCCATGTGGCCCGGCAAGATCGTCATCAAGGGCGTGCAGACCGTCGAGGACTCCAAGCGCCTCATCGACCTGGGCGTCGACGGCGTCCTGCTGTCCAACCACGGCGGGCGCCAGCTCGACCGCGCCCCCGTCCCCTTCCGCCTCCTGCCCGAGGTGGTCCGGGAGGTCGGCTGAGGACGCCACGATCGCGGTGGACACCGGCATCATGAACGGCGCCGACGTCGTGGCTGCTGTCGCCCTGGGGCGCCAAGTTCGGACTCCGTGGTCGCGCCTCACCTCTACGGCCTCATGGCTGGCGGCCGCGAGGGCGTGGACCGCATGATCGAGATCCTCCGACGAGGTCATCCGCACCATGAAGCTCCTGGGCGTCTCCAGCCTGGACGAGCTCGAGCCGCGTCACGTCACCCAGCTGACCCGCTCGGCCCCGGGTGCGCCGCGTGTCAAGGCCGCGGCCGACGCCCTCACCCGCTGAGCCCCGCCGCACAGCTCACCGTCCCTGGCACCCTCCGCTCGTCGGAGGAATCCCACGGCCGCCCCTGCGGCACCCGGTGGCCCCGGAGACGACCCCAGTGGTCCTCCGGGGCCACCGGCGTCCTGACGAGAACCGGAAGCATGCCGGAAACAGACCAGGCGCTATGGCTCCGAAGAATCACACTCTCCTCGGCGACGGGTCTGGGCTCTCCTTGTGCGAGGACGAACCACCCAGCGCCCTGGATCACCCTGTGGTCGGCCCCGAACGACCACCGCCCTGAGGAAGGGACAGCGCCACTGGCACAGTCCACGTCAGGACCCAGTATCGAGCCCGACGTCAGGCTCGCGACGACGGTCGACGCACCCGAGGGAGGACCTCGCCCGGCCCGGTCGCTCATCTCCAGCCGATGGCGGCCTCGCAGCCTGCGCACCACGCCGTCGAGGGAGGACCGGGGGCTGTTCGGCTGGCACCCCGGGCCGCCCTGGATGCTCAACGTGGAGATGTGGGAGCGCTTCTCCCACTACGGCATGCGCGCCATCCTGCTGTACTTCATCACCGACACGATGGCCCATGGGGGCCTGGGCCTGAGCGATACCAGCGGACAGGTCGTCATCGCGCTCTACGGGATGGCCGTCTACCTGCTGGCCATCCCCGGGGGCATCTTCGCCGACCGCGTCATCGGGCCGTGGCTGTCCACCCTCTACGGCGGCGTGGTCATCATGGCCGGGCACATCTGCCTGACCATCCCCACCACAGTGACGTCCTGGACGGGGATCGTGCTGGTCGCCGTCGGAACCGGCTTCCACTGCCGAACCTGACGACCATCGTCGGCGGCCTCTACGACGACGATGACATCCGCCGCGACGCGGGCTTCCAGCTGTTCTACATGTCCATCAACGTCGGTGCCTTCGCCTCTCCCCTGCTCACCGGCTGGCTGCGCGAGCACTACGGCTACCACGCCGGCTTCTCCTCGGCCGCCATCGGCATGGCCTTCGCCCTGGCGGCCTTCGTCCACGGCCGCCACAAGCTCTCGGCCTTCGCCTTCACCGTCCCCAGCCCCATCCGCCCCGAGGAGCGCCAAAGGCTGCTTCTGGGATCCCTCGGGGTCCTGGTCGCCATCGGCGTCGTCGTTGCCGTCCTCCAGGTGCTCACCGGCGACCTGGTCACCACCGTCGCCACGGCGGGCCTCCTCGTCCCGGTCGGAACGGCCGTGGCCTACTTCGTGGTCATGTTCCGCTCCCCGAAGGTCACCGTCCCCGAGCGCACCCACCTGCGCGCCTACATCCCCCTGTGGATCGGCGCGGTGCTGTTCTTCGCGATCACCGAGCAGGCTGCCGCCAAAGATGGCCACCTTCGCCGAGTCCAACACGGACCTGCGGCTGCCCTCTTCGGCTGGTCGACCACCGCGGAGGCCTATCAGTCGGTCAACCCCGCGGCGATCGTGCCCCGGCCCCGCTGATCGGCATGCTGTTCACCCGGCGGGCGGCTAGGTTCCTCCACCATCATGAAGTTCGTCATCGCGGTGCTCATCGGGGCTTCTCGGCACCACGCTGGGTTACGGATTCCAGATCTGCCGCGGACAGCACCCGTCCCCTGGTGGTTCCTGGCGCTGGTCTACGTCATCCAGACCGTCGCCGAGCTCTTCCTGACCCCGGTCGGCCTGGCCACGACGACCGCCCTGGCCCCCAAGAGCTTCGCCTCCCAGGCGATGGGGCTGTGGTGGCTCAGCGTCGCCACCGGACAGGGCGTCGCCGGATTCGTCATCGCCCAGACCGAGCACCTCTCCGACGCCACCTACTACTACGGTCTGGGCGCGGCCACGCTGCTCATGGCCCTGGTGCTGTTCGCCGTCGCCCCGTGGACGCAACGGCAGATGGCCGACGTCGAGACGGCCACCGCCGACTGAGCCGCGGCCGACCAGCGTCTTGCCGAGTGGCCCCACCCCGTCTCGGCGGGAATCACCTGCCTGATTCTCCTCGCATTCCCCCACAACCGACCGAACGGTCGGAGTAAAGTGCACGGGTACCTGTGGTTCGTACCGGACACCGATGGTCCGGTTGCACTCCTCACCCGACCACAGGAAGGGAGAGTCTCATGTCAACGACCCCGACTCCCGTCGAGGACGATCTCGCCAGCGGCCGGATGATCACCAGCCGCTGGCGGCCCGCCACCCTGCGCATGACGCCATCGAAGGACGACCGCGGACTGTTCGGCCACCCCGGGCTACGCCCTGGATGCTCAACGTGGAGATGTGGGAGCGCTTCTCCTACTACGGCATGCGCGCCATCCTGCTGTACTTCATCACCGACACCGCGGCGAATGGCGGCCTCGGTCTGAGCGCCAACTCCGGCCAGGTCATCCTGGCCTCCTACAGCGCCGCCGTCTACCTGCTGGCCATCCCCGGGGGCATCTTCGCCGACCGCGTCATCGGGCCGTGGCTGTCCACCCTCTACGGCGGTAGTCATCATGGCCGGGCACATCTGCCTGTCCATCCCCGTGGTGGCCACCTCCTGGCTCGGTATCATCCTGGTGGCCGTGGGCACCGGCTTCATCAAGCCGAACCTGTCCACGATCGTCGGGGGTCTCTACGACGACGATGACCCACGGCGCGATGCTACGGCTTCAGCTGTCTCTACATGTCGGTCAACGTCGGATCGCTCGCCTCCCCTG
>BNJS01001609.1_pt1 | contig 112970 bp, 138 predicted proteins | sample 8540461 | NCBI WGS metagenome assembly BNJS01 (sample SAMD00202454, study PRJDB9452) | human saliva metagenome | isolation source: human saliva | place: Japan | reverse complement strand
CGGAATATGCTCCCGAAGGGCAGGTACCAGAAGGAGTGCAAGGATGCTGTTCGCGATGCCCTCGGCAATGAGCCCCGGCGTGGAGGCAAGTGCCGCCGCCATGCCGTCGTAGAGGACGGCTCCCGCGAGGGTATAGCCTGCCGCCATCCAAAGGCTTGCGAGGAGAAACGCCGCCGCGCACCGCTTGCGTCCCGCCGGCAGCAGCATTGCTCCGACCCAAGCGGCAGACAATCTCCGCCATGATGAGCTTGATGAGGATGGTCGGTCCCGCCCACAGTGCAAAGCCACCGAAAATATCTGCCATCGCCGAGCCAAGGCACGCGGCGAAAAGGACGCTGCGGCGCGGCGCAAGCACGGCGAGCAGGAAGATCACGGCATCGCCGAGATGCGCGTAACCGAGCGGAATCGGTATATGCGGCACATAGGTCGCCACAAAGACAAGAGCTGTCATCAGCCCCGTAAAGACAATTTCCCGCATGGAAAATCCTGCGGCATTTCTTCCGTATGTTTTCATATCTACCTCCATGGATACACTGTCTATACCATACCACACACTGTCTTAAACTTCAATGAGAAAACGGTCTCCCTTCATATTGGAGGAAGACCGTTGGTTCAAACAACATGGATAAAATTAGAGACTCCCTAAGACAAAATCCGAACAAGATAGCTCAGTCCATCCGCCCAGAGCAGAATGCCGAGGAGGATGAGCACGACGCCCGCTGCCTGCTGAATGCGCGGCAGATACTGATAGAAGCCGCGCAGCTTCATGATATGGCGCCGCCAAATCACAGCGAGGAGGAAAAACGGTACGGCAAAGCCCATGCTGTAGATGAGGAGCAAACAGAGCCCCGCGCCCGACGGTCGCCGCGCTGCCTGCATAGAGCAGGATCGTCGCAAGCACAGGTCCTGTGCATGGCGTCCAGCCGAGCGTAAAGCCGCAGCCAAGGAGGAATGCCCCGCCGATGCCGTCAAAACCGCGCCGCTGAAACGGGCGATACTCGCGCAGAAGGAGCGGGATGCGGAGCCACCCCGTCATGAAGAGCCCCATGAGGATGACGAGCAGCGCCGCGCCCTGCCGCAGGATCTCCTGATAGGAGAAAAGCCATGCGCCGAGCAGCGATGCCGTCGCCCCGAGCAGGACAAAGACGACGGTAAACCCTGCCAGAAAGGCCGCTGTATTGACGTAAAGACGCTGTGCCTCCCGCCCGTCCTGTTGGCTGTTCTTCGCTAAAATCAGGGAAAAGGTCGGCAGAAGTGGCAGGACGCAGGGAGAGAAAGGAAAGCACGCCCGCGAGGAATGCACCGCCAAAGAGTGTCAGTTCCATGCCGTGTGCCCTCCAACGACAAGGCTCTCAGTGTTTGTTGATGACATCTTCCAGCTCCGCCTTCGTCACACCACCCGTCTTACGGTAGATCACGGTTCCCTCTGCATTCACGACGACCGTCGTCGGGATGGCACGCACGCCGTAGAGCGTCGACGCCTTCCCCTTTGCATCCAGCACAACGGGCAGCTCCGCCTGCCGCTCCGTCAAAAACTTCTGCACCGCAGGTGCCTCCTCCTGCAAATTGACGGCGTAAAAATCCACCGCCTCGCGATGCGCCGCATAGAACGCCGCGAGATCCGGGATCTCCGCCTGACAAGGCGGGCACCACGTCGCCCAGAAATTGATGATGTAGGGCTTGCCCTTCGCCTCAACAGAGACATCTTCCCCCGTGAGGGCCTTTACGGCAAAACTTCGGTGCCGCTTCCCCCACGAGCCCGTGTCCTGCATTCTGCGCTTCCTGCGTCTGCGCGCTCGCTGCACGCCCCTCATCGGCTGCACTGCTGCTGCCGCAGCCCGCAAATACGCTGAGCGCAACGAGTGTAGCCAGACATATTGTATACTTCTTCATTGTTTGTTGTCCCTCTATTACGTAGATAGGGAAGCACGGATAAATTCAGCACTTCCCAAGATTTCCAAGTTCATACTGTGTCACAGCGAGTGCCGTAAGCGATGCCGTCTCTGCGCGCAAAATGCGGTGTCCCAGTGAGACGGACTGCCCGCCTGCCGCTGTGACCGCCGCCGCCTCAGCGGGGGAAAAGCCCCCCTCCGCACCGACGATGAGCGTCACGCGCCGCGCCTCTGTGCCGCGCAGTACCGTGCGCATCGACTGCCGCTCCTCCTGCTCATAGCAGAAGACCGTCGCTGTATCCGCGGCACCGATGTACGCCGGATCCCGCAGCAGCTCTGTGAGTGAGACGACCGGTGCCACTCTCATCAACGTCCTGCGGCCGCACTGTTTTGCCGCCTCATCGGCGATCTTTTGCCAGCGCGCCGCTTTTGCCGCCGCCTTTTTCGCGTCATAGCGCACAACGACGTGCTCCGTCACAATGGGGCACACGCATACGGCACCCAATTCCGCCGCCTTTTGGACGACGAAGTCCATCTTTTCTCCTTTGAGGAGCGCCTGCACGAGGATGACCTCTCGGTCCGCCGTCTCCGCCGGCAGTACACGCTGCATACGAAGGTGCACGACATCACGCGTGAGAGCCGTGACCGCCATCTCCGCTGCCTGTCCTGCCGCATCGACAACCGTGATCACATCACCGATTTGAGCGCGCATGACATGGGCGAGATGATGGGCGTCACCCCCCGTAATGGCAATCGCCTCTGTTAGTTCGCCGGGATAAAATACCTGTCTCATACCTCTTCGAGATCCGCTGTACGGCGGATGATCATCGCCGCCCACTCCTTTTCACAGGTCATATCGAGCACGGTAAAGCCGTGCTCCTTTGCTGCCCGCTCCACATCGTCGATGCGGTCGTCGATGATGCCCGAGGCGAGCAGGACACCGCCCCGTGCCAGATGTTGGTCCAGCTGGTCAAACAGACGGATGATGATATCTGCGATGATATTCGCCGTGATCAGCTCGGCCGGCGGCATTCCACGACATACGGTGAGAAGATCGCTCTGCAGAGCGACGACGTTCGTGACGTGGTTCTGTTCGATGTTTTCCTCGGCGACAGAGACCGCAACGGGATCGTAGTCCATGGCGATCACCTCGCCCGCACCGAGTTTCGACGCCGCAATCGCGAGAATGCCCGAGCCGCAGCCCACGTCATAGACGCGCATCCCGGGGCAGACAACGTGCTCAAGCCAGCGCAGACACATCGCTGTCGTCGCATGTGCCCCCGTTCCGAACGCCGCCCCGGGGTCGAGATCGATGACGATCTCATCCCCCGACGGCGTATACTCCTCCCATGTGGGGCGCACAACGATGCGCTGCCCGATCTTCTCGGTGTGGATATACGCCTTCCACGTCTCCGCCCAGTCCTCATCCGCGACAAAGACATGGGAAACTGTCCCTGCTCCGATCGGAGCATCGGCACGACGCAGCCCCTCAATGCGCTCCGCGAGGGTGAGGAGACTGCTCTCGAGCCGCTCATCCTCAGGCAGATAGGCGCGCACCGTCACGGTTTCCGTGTCCTCAGCACGCGGCAGGTCGGTATAGTCCCACAGCCCTGCATCGATGTATGTATTCACGAGAGACGGATCATCGATCTCCGTCCCCGCAGCGCCCAGTTCCATCAGAATATTCCCGATCAGATCTGCGCCCTCATGCGTCGTCACAACACTCACCTGTGCCCAGCGCATACCATCGCCCCCTGTCGCCATTCTTCTGCATCGCTCATGCGATAATTTTATTATACATGAGTACAGAGAGAATTGCGACTGATTTTTCATTTGCACAATCCAAGCGGCTGTTTTATCAGCGCTTCCTAAAACAGCCGCCACACAAACGTGCAGCGGCTGTCCATGTTCAAGAGATCACGGATAAACTCAGATCTCTGCCTGCCAGAGTCCGTGGAGATTGCAGTAGGCAAGCACCTTGACCGGCGCATCGCCGTCAGCGAGGCGGAACGTAACGGTCGGTGCATCCACTGCCGTGAGATCGACGCGCTGCGTGCCGCGCTTCGTGACGAGCATCACCCAGTTGATGAGATGCTCCTCCGTCATCGGATGTGCCACCGAGCCAACGCTGACCGTCACCTCATGCTTTGCCGCATCGTAGGTCGGCACAGGAACGTGCTTCTCCTGCGCCGCATCGACCGTGTTCGGCTTCAGTTCCTTCAGCGGATTGCCGCAGCACGAAAGATCGAGTGCCTCGTCGCCGTAGACCTCAACAAGATGGGATTTCCCCGCAAGATAAAATACTGACATAAATATCCTCCTAAATAATCAATAATACACAGCAAAGGAATAAATGTGGAGTATCAGATGCCATAGATATGATCTATTTCACCTTTCACGAATAATAATTCTCCACAAAATAGAATTCTCCTTCTTTGATCCAAAAGTTTTTTAGAAAATTATGATCCATCGTCGCGGAAGATGCAGAGTCCCATCCTTTTCCTCCACGAGCTGCCAGCGCTCCGCGCCGAGTTCCTTGATCTTGCGTTGGTACATAAAGTCACGCATGATGATGTACTTCGGGCGTGGATCGTCGCGTATCGCAGTGAGTTCCTCCGGCTGATTGACATCCGCCTCAAGTCCCGGGATATCCGTATAGAGCATTACTCCGGGGCGCAGCTGTTTGTCGATGTAGAGGACGCGCCCCTCCTCCTCGGCCATGGGATGATACTCTGCTGCGTAGTCGCGTGCAACCTGCTTGACGCTGAAAATCCCCTCGACAGCCGGCATCATGACGCCGAAGCCGATGACCATCGTCACCACGGCCATGATGACGTGCAGCCATGCGGCGAGCATGAGGCGATGCGAGGCGGTGATATGGTAGATGATCGCCGCCCCGAGGATGAGCGTCAGCGTCCCCAGCCAAAGTCCGCCCTCAGCGAGCTGTGGAAGCCCGTCTCCCGCGAGCAGCCACCCAATCCCCATCACGAGAAAGAGAACGGCACTGCCGCCCGCCCAGCCGAAATGCGTCTGTCGCCAGTCGTCGAGCATCTGCGCGAGGTTCCAGCCGATGATGGTCGCAAGCGGCGGAACGAGGAGCAGCATATAGGAGACCTGTTTGGTCTGGGCAAAACGAGAAAAAGACAAAAGACGAAAGATCCACCAGACTTGGAAGAACGCCAGCTGCTCCGCCTCCTCACCGAAGCTGTGACGATAGGCGTTCTTGACCGACTGAATGAGCAGCCCCGTCCACGGGAAAAAGCCGAGCAGTACGACGGGGATATAGAAATACCAATGGTCGCGTACAGGATGCAGCGGATGCGCAAAGCGGCTGATGTTGTGGAAGCCGATAAAGTCGTGGATGAACGGCATCCCGTGCACCGTATACATATAGACGTACCACGGCATACCGACGAGCGCGGCAAGCAGCACACCGCGCAGGACATGCATGCGGAGCAAAAAGCTCCAACTGACGCGTAAGCAGCAGGTAGAAGAAGATAATGCCGCCGGGGAAGACAATGCCGATCGGCCCCTTCGTCATGACAGCAAGTCCGCAGCAAAGGTACATCAGCCAGTACTGCCGATGAATGAACAGGAAAAGTGCCGCCGTCATAAAGAAGAGCAGCGTTGTATCCGTGACGGATGCCTTCCCCATATACATGAGAAAAACGCTCGTCCCCGTGATCATGCCCGCCCAGAATCCCGTACGTGCACCGAAAATACGCGCCGACGCCAGTGCGGTCAGAAGAACGGAACCGATCGCCATAAACGATGCCGGCAGACGTGCCGCAAGTTCGCTGAATCCGCCGAACAGCTTTGAGCGACGCCACAACCAGCCAGTAGAAGATGGGCGGCTTGTCGTACCAGAACTCATTGTAGATACGCGGCGAAAGATAGTCGCCGAAGCGGATCATCTCCTTCGCCGTCTCCGCATAGACCGGCTCATCGGGATCGAGCAAAGCCAATCCGCCGATGCCGTAAAAGATCTGAAACGAGACCACCGCGAGCAGGACGAGATAGACCGGCCACGCAAGATTTTTCTCATCGTTCATGCAGATATGCCCCCATTACATTTCAACCTCCTGCATTGTACCATAGAAAGATATTTTTTAGGGAAGCAATGATAAATGCGGCACGCCTCTCCGGTATGCCTTATTTTATCAGCGATTCCTACCATGCAAAAAAGAAGCCGCCGCATCTGCGGCGACTCCCTTGAACGTATCGGTCAGTGGATTTCGATCGTCACGCCCATCTTGATGTCGTCCTTGACGAGAGGAGCATCGCCTTGCAGCATGATGCAGCCGGGGCGCTCGGGTGTATCGCCGCCCTTAAACGAAAGCGTGCAGTGTCCGAGCTCCCGCAGCGTGTGCAGTGCCTCATCACCGATCGCCGTGATTGTGAATGCCTTATCGCCGATGATCAGCGTATCGCCGACAGCGGGATCCGCGTTGTAGTTCGCAGGCGTGTGCAGCACAGAGAACTCTGCCAGCTCCGCAGGTGCATTATTGTTAAAGATGATGATGAAGTTGGCATTCGGATCATCCAGGAAAAGAAGGGATTCCTCACCGATGCTCGTAATTTCGCAATAGAATTTCATACTGCCTGCTCCTGCCTTTCACCATACGGGACAGAAACGTCCCCCTTACGCCTGTTTTACATCACAACGTTTCTGACCGAAACCTATTTTCTCCGTGGCAGAGCCACAAATCAGATTACCGCTGTTATCAGTTGTATCATACTATATATTCTCCGATTAGTAAAGGAATCACGGATAAAATGAAGGGATAAAGATATAGAATTATTCACGGCACATCCCATGAAACTATGCCGATGCTTTCTTGACATACCGTCCCAATTCTGCAATAATGCAAATTGAACTATTTTATCGAAATTTTTGGATATGATTCGGAGGGATCAATCATAAATAAGTTAAACAAAAAGGATCTTTTGACGCTTGGATTTATGATGTTCTCCATCTACTTCGGCGCGGGAAATTTGATCTTTCCACCTGCGTTGGGACAGGCGGCGGGTGAGCATACGCTGCTTGCGATGATCGGCTTTATGGCGACGGGCGTCGGTCTGCCGCTGCTTGGCATCACGGCGATCGCACTGACGGGCGGGGAATATACGCCGCTGCTGCGCGAAAAGACATGGCCGCGCTTTGCGACGGTACTGCTCATCCTGCTCTATCTCATCATCGGTCCGCTCTTTGCGATGCCACGCACCGGCGCGGTCTCGTTTGAGATTGGCATCCGCCCGTTCCTCACGGAGGAGAATTTTACGGTAGGGCAGCTGATCTACACGGCGATTTTCTTTGCCGCGTCCTACTATCTCTCGCTGAACCCGAACAAGATCATCGACCGTGTGGGCAAGATGCTGACCCCGGCCCTGCTCATCGTGCTCTTTATTCTCTTTGCACAGGCGTTTCACGCGCCGCTGGGGAACATCCTCGCACCGACAGGCATCTATGTGGAAGCACCGTTCGCACAGGGATTTCAGGACGGCTATCAGACGATGGATTTGCTCGCCTCGATCGCCATCGGCGCACTCGTGACGAACGCGATCCGGATGCGCGGGATCACAGATCGCCATGCCATCGGCTCGGCATGCCTGATCTCGGGGCTGATCACGGTGACGCTCATGACGGCGGTCTACGGATCGCTCGCCTACATCGGTGCGACAAGTGCCGCAGTACTGGGTCAGTCAGAGAACGGCGGGCAGATCCTCGCGGGGGCGGTCGGGATTTTCTTCGGCGCATCGGGCAACCTGCTGCTCGCCGTCATCATCGGGCTGGCGTGTCTGACGACGTGCTGCGGTATCACATCGAGTGCTGCACTGTTCTTCAACAAGCTGCTGAAGGGTCGCATTTCGTACGAGCGTCTTCTGCTGATCTCCATTCTGTTCAGCTTTGCCGCATCGAACATCGGGCTGACACAGATCATCACGCTTGCCGTACCCTTCCTCGTCACGATCTATCCGCTCGTCATCGTCTTTGTGATTCTCTCGCTCTTTGATTATTTCATCGGCTGGCGCAAGAGCATCTATCAGGGAGCGATCTCCCTCACGCTCGTGTTCTCGCTGATCGACGGACTGCACACTGCGGGTCTGTGCCCGCCGGCACTGCATGAGCTGCTGCGCCAAACCATTCCGCTCTACGGGATCATGATGGGGTGGGTCTGTCCCGCTGCCGTCGGCGCACTCATCGGGCTCTGCGTCTCGCTCTTTCAGACAGCACCGGCGCCCAAGGAAGCAGATACATAGAATAAAAAAGGCTTGTTGTACGAAATTTGCAGTTTCGTGCAACAAGCCATTTTTTTTTTCTATTCTTCTTTCTTCGCCAGCGCAGGTAGAGGACGGCAATCACAATAACGGCGACAACGACGAAGATCATGCTCGCCTCGTGTCCGTATTTCATGAGATCGGTCCAGCTCTCACCGAGCACCATGCCGGCGTAGAGGATCGCCGCCGTCCACGGGAGTGAGCCCATGATCGTATAGAGGAAGAAGCGCTTCGGGTCGACGCGGGCAAATCCTGCCGGCAGCGAGATGAAGGTGCGCACGACGGGCAGCATGCGGCTGAAGAACACCGCCTTGAGCCCATAGCGGTCGAACCAATCCTGTGCGACGTTGACGTGTGACTGCTTGACGAGGAAGTATTTTCCATACTTGTCCACAAAGGGGCGTCCGCCGCGCGCGCCGACCTCGTAGGCAAAGAGCGAGCCGAGGAGCCCGCCGACCATGCCCGCAAGGAGCGCGCCCTCGAACGACATGTGTCCCGCGAAGATGAGGTAGCCCGCGAAAGCCGAGGATCAACTCGCTCGGGATGGGGATGCACGCGTTCTCTGCCGCCATGAGGACGGCGACAGCAACATAGCCCCATGAGGCGATGAATGAGAGAAAGATCTGCGTAAAGTGCTCCACGGACATGCGCTCCTTCAAGACAGAGAAACGTCCAACAAAAAATCCCCAGTGCGTACACGATGCACCGGAGACTCAGCTACAAGGTGGTGCCTCAGAGCGGAATCGAACCACTGACACGGGGATTTTTCAGTCCCCTGCTCTACCAACTGAGCTACCGAGGCAAAAGGAAAAATGGCGACCCGAAGGGGACTTGAACCCCTGACCTCCGCCGTGACAGGGCGGCATTCTAACCAACTAAACTACCGGGCCGTTCCTGGTGACGCGTACGGGATTCGAACCCGTGAAGCCGCCGTGAAAGGGCGGTGTCTTAACCACTTGACCAACGCGCCGTATCCGCGCTGTGCGGCGGATGATCCTGCAGACCATCCGCCGCACATTCACGAACGCCATTATATGGGATTTTACCCCACTTGTCAACAACCATCTACATACAATATAAAATCCGATCTCAGAGCGTCATCCCGCTGCCGAGATTCGCCCACTGGACATCAGCGGCGTACTCCTCGAGTTCCGGCAGTTTCTCCATGAGATACGAGTTCGTGACGCGTACAAAGGTGCCCTTCATGCCGAGCGACTTCGACTCGATGACGCCGGCGGACTCGAACTTGCGGAGTGCATTGACAATGACCGAGCGCGTGATCTTCGCCTCGTCGGCGATCCGCGATGCGATGAGTCTTCCCTCGAACTTCCCCTGGCTCGCGAGCTCCTGCAGAATCGCATGTGCCGCCTTGCGCTCGGAGTACGAGAGCGTCTCGACGGCGATCCGTACCGCCTCACGCTGACGCGCCTCGACCTCGTTCTTCTGTGCCGTGTCGCGCAGCATCTCCATGCCGACGACGGTCGCACCGTACTCGCTGAGCAGAAGATCGGGATCCCCGAACTCCTTCTTGGCATTCGACACAACGAGTGTTCCGAGACGGCGGCGCGGCCCGTAGATCGGCGTCACGACGATGTTCTGTTCGTGGAACAGCTCTGCCATCTCTTTCTCGAAGGACGCTCCATCCGTTCCCACACGGATGTTGGAACGCGTCTCCTCAAGGCGGTTGAGCCAGTCCACGAATTTGCGCGGGAACTGTCCCAGCTCAATCGCCTCATTCGTCATGAGGTCGTCACTATCATCATAGAACGCATAGCCGCAGATGCGACCGCCTTCGTCGGTGATATAAACGTTTGCCTCAAGGACGTTACTCAGTACGCGCGAAATCCCGTCATACTCAACGCTTTCCGAACGTTGGAGCAGACGATTGATTTGCCGCGTCTTTCCCAGCAATGTAATCATCTGTATCCCCCTCTTTCCCGAGCTGCACCCTTACAGCTCTGCGAAACGATAACCACACCCCGTAAGATACATTTTTCCTTCCTATTTATCATACTACATTTTTGTAAAATTTCAAGAAATACTTGAATGTTTTCCCTCTTCCATTGATAAAATTATTCTATCTCTTTATAGTTCAGTGTGATAATTATGAAAAAAATCTGTCTTATTTAGGGGCAGAGTTCATTCGAGCAAGAATCTCTTAGAATTTTTTCTATGACACCTTGCTTAACGGAGAGAATCATAGTATAATGACACGGTGTTTGCGTGCGGCTTGAGTGAAGCCCACGTTGAGGAGGTGTAACAATGGCAAGTGTATGCGAGGTCTGCGGCAAAGGGATGATGAGCGGCAACAATGTGAGCCACTCCCATGTAAAGACGAAGCGTAAGTGGAAGCCGAACATTCAGCGCGTCCGCGCCCTGGTCAAGGGTGAGGTCAAGCGTGTCAATGTATGCACGCGCTGCCTGCGTTCCGGCAGCGTTGAGCGTGCCGTTTGAGCGAATACGCGCATAGAAAAATCCGTCTGTTTAAGAAATCGCTGATAAGATGAGGTGTGCCTGATTGGCGTGCTAAGTTTATCTGTGTTTCCTTTGATGCGGGCGGTTTTTTATAAGAAATTGCAGTGATATCGGAGAGAGAGGGGTTCGCCAATGGGAACAAATGTCACAGAAATCCATGCAGCAAATGAGCGCTACGCCGCCACATTCGGTGACAAAGGAGGGCTCTCACACGATCCGACGCGGCGGTTTGCCGTCGTTACGTGCATGGACTGCCGTCTCGACCCAGCAAAATTTGCAGGGATCACGGAGGGCGATGCACACGTGATCCGCAACGCGGGCGGACGCGTATCGGACGATGTGATTCGCTCGCTGCTGATCTCCTACAAGATGCTCGGCACGAACGAGTGGTTCGTGATCCAGCATACGCACTGCGGGATGCAGGGGTCTGACCAACGAGGCGGTATGCGCGCGCTTTGAGGAGGATGCTGCCGCGCACGGCGGGGATGCCGTCGAGGCGCACTATATCGACTTTATGCCGATTGCAGGAGAGCTCGAGGAGAATCTCGTCCGCGATGTGCGCCGCCTGCGCACGCATCCGCTCGTCCCCGCATCCATCACGATCCACGGCTACATCTATGACGTGCACACGGGACGCCTGATCGTCTCGGAGGAAGCAGAGAAGATCGGCGCGGCGAAATAAGGGGGACCGCGCAAGCGGTGGAAGGGACACAAAGACGGGTCTGCTGTACGAAGTTCAACTTCGTGCAACAGACCCGTTTATTGTATCTCGCTGTTTTCCCGTACCGAGGTGTTCAACATTTTTCTTATCTCACGCCAGTCGGGGAAATAACGATCCATGCGGGCATAGAACTGCGCGTTGTGCCCGCGCACCCATAGATGCGTGAGTTCGTGCATCATGACATAGCGCAGGGCGCGCACGTCATACTGCGCCAGCTGAAGATTGAGCGTGATGTAAGCCGTCCGCACGTTGCAGCTGCCCCAGCGCGTCTTCATCGCGCGGATACGCCAGTGGGCGGCGCGTTTACCGACGACCGTCTCACAGGCGGGTGCTTCCCGTTCAATCGCCGCAGTGAGTTCACGGCGGCAGAGTGCATCGACTGCCGCGCGGCGCGTTTGTGCATCCGCGTCCACAGCTGCGTGGAGCACAATCATCCCGCCGACCGATTCGGCGTATGCCTTCCCGTGCACCAGCGGAGCATCGACAATATGACAAGCGCTGCCCCAGAGATGCACAATATCCCCCGCCGCATAGAGCGACGGGGGCTTTTTTTCACGCATGGAACGCAGGCGTGCCTCAATCCACGCACGCCTGCGCCTGACGAAGTCCTCCATATCGCACATCAGCGTGCGGCGCGGCACGCTCAGTTCGATGCGGCTGCCATCTCCACTGATACGGAGGTAGAGGTTCTTGATGTTCTTGTAGCGGATGACGGCAGGAATCCCCGCCAGTGTCCGCTCCACCTCACGCAGGATGCGCCCGTGCCCCTTCATTTTTCATGTCCTGTACGCATCGCACGCATCTTCTGCGCGACGTTATACATGGCGTCAAGTTCTTCCTGATCGAAGGTATAGACTGCACCGCAGAAGTGACATTTCACCTCCGCTGTCCCGTCGTCGCGGAGCGCACGCAGATCCGCCTCACCAAGCGTCAGCAGTCGATCGGTGATGTAGTTCTTCGAGCAGTTGCAGCGAAAGGCAAGATCGGTATGAGAAAGGATCTTCACATCGTCAAATCCGCCGAGGACGCTGCGGATGATGCCCTCCGCATCCAGGCCGCTCTCCACCATGTGGGAGACAGAGGAAATCCCCTTCAGATTCTCCTCAAGGCGGTCAATCACTGCATCCGATGCACCCGGCAGAGGCTGGACGAAGAAGCCGCCCGCGCCGAGGCACTGCAGCTCGGGGCTGACGAGGACACCGAGCCCGATCGAGGACGGCGTCTGCTCCGACGTGTAGAGGTAGTGGATGAGATCGTCGGCGATCTCTCCGCTGACGATATTGACGCTTCCCGTCACGGGCTCTTTCAGCCCCGTGAAGCGTGTGACGGAGAGGATGCCCTGCCCGATGCCGCCGCCGACATCGATCTTGCCGTGCGCATTCAGCGGCAGATGCACATGCGGATGATCGACGCAGCCACGCACCGAGCCCTCCGCCGTCGCGTCTGCCGTCACCGTGCCGAGGGGGCCGTCCCCTTGAATTTGATTGTGACGGATTCCTTGTTCTTGAGATTCGCGGCAAAGAGGAGTGCGCCCGTCATCGTGCGCCCGAGCGCTGCCGCCGCAACGGGCCAGCAGTCGTGCCGCCGCATCGCCTCGGCGACCACATCCGTCGTCACCGCTGCAAATACGCGGAGTTGTCCGTCCGCCGCCGTCGCTTTTACCAGTTGATCCATATCGTGTTACCAGTCGAGCGCGTGCTCGTGCAGAACATCGCCCGTATCAATATCAAAAATCCGAATCGTGCCATCCTCGAGGACAGCGACGGTATTGCGCCCGTCGGGGCGCTTTGAGAGCGCCGCCGAGCCGGGGTTGAGAAATACCGTATTGCCGCGCTTTTCGAGGACGGTGACGTGCACATGCCCGCTGATAAAGAGATCGGCGCGCAGATGCTGCGCCATTTCATCTTTCTCCGCATCCGTCATAACGGCATCGCCGTGCGTGACGATGATGCGCCGCCCCTCCCAAAAGACGTAGGCGTAGGGGGACAGAATAGGGCAGGGTGAGGGCAGCTCGCGTCCACGTCGGAGTCGCAGTTGCCCTTTGCGATCACCACGGGGATCTCCGAAGCGTTGATGCGCTCGATCAGCCCCATCGGGTTGTAGTCCGCCTTCATTGGGTTGCGCGGGCCATGATAGGCGACGTCCCCTGCATGGAGGATGAGGTCTGCTCCCGTGAAAAATTTCTCGCACGCACGCGTCCATGCGCCCTCATGTCCGTGCGTATCGCTGATGATGCCAATCTTCATCGCATCACAGCTTTCGAGGAGACTTGCCATCTCCATCGCCGCCATCGCGGCATCGGCGCCCTTGTTGCCCGCCTTCGTCCCCGCGCGCTCAATCGCCTGCTCGATGTTCTCCGTCGTCACGACGCCGAAGATCGTCGGCACGCCCGTCTGGAGTCCGACCTGTGCGACCCCTTGGAGACCCTCATTGCAAACGTAGTCGTAATGCGTCGTCGAGCCGCGGATGACCGCGCCGAGGCAGAGGACGGCGTCGTACTTGCCGCTCTCCGCCATCTTCTTCGCCGCAAGAGGGAATCTCGAACGCGCCGGGCACCCATGCGACGTCGATGTCACTGATCTGCCGTCTCGTGACGATGCAGCGTATCAAGCGCACCGCCGACCAATTTGCTCACGATAAACTCGTTAAAGCGCGCAGCAACAATGCCGAATTTCAGCCCCTTGCCGCTGATGTAGCCCTCGATAATATTTGCCATGTTATTTTTTTCCTCCATAGTATCACGAATGACAGATATATCCTCGCGTCCATACGATGGCGCGAGTGGATGGATCACTGTTTCCCCAGCTCCTCATCGGAAAGCAGATGCCCCATCTTCTCCTTCTTCGTCTCCATGTACCGACGGTCATGCTCATTCGGATGGATGACGAGCGGCACGCGCTCGACGATCTTCAGGCCATAGCCCTCCAGCCCCGCGCGCTTCGCGGGATTGTTCGTCAAGAGACGAATGGTCGAAAGCCCGAGATCGGCGAGGATCTGTGCGCCGATGCCATAGTCGCGCAGATCGGGTGCAAAGCCGAGCTCGACGTTCGCCTCGACGGTATCGCGCCCCTGATCCTGCAGAGCGTAGGCACGCATCTTGTTTGCAAGTCCGATGCCGCGTCCCTCCTGCTCGCACGTAGAGGACAACGCCCTCGCCCTCTGCCTCGATACGGCGCATTGCCGTTGCGAGCTGATCGCCGCAGTCACAGCGCATCGAGCCGAGCGCATCCCCCGTCAGGCACTCCGAGTGCACGCGCACGAGAACATTTTCCTTGCCGCGCACATCCCCCTTGACAACGGCGAGGTCACAGCGTTTGTTGAGCGTGTTCTCGTAGGCGATCAGTTTGAAATGCCCATACTTGCTCGGGAAGTCCACCTCCGCAATCCGATGGACAAAGTTCTCCGTATGCTTAGCGGTACTCGATGAGATCCTTGATGGTGATGATGTTCAGCCCATGCTGCTTTCGCAAACGCCTTCAGCTCGGGCGTGCGCATCATGTGGCCGTCATCCGCCATGATCTCACAGCAGAGCCCCGCAGGGAACAGCCCCGCCATGCGCGCGAGGTCGGTCGTCGCCTCGGTGTGTCCCGCACGGCGCAGGACGCCACCCTCGACCGTACGCAGGGGAATACATGGCCCGGGCGGCGGAAATTCGCGGGCTTTGCCGCAGGATCGAGCAGCATCTTGACCGTGTGGCACCGCTCGTACGCCGAGATGCCCGTCGTCGTGTCGTACGCATCGACGCTGACAGTGAAGGCAGTCTCGTGGTTGTCCGTGTTGTTCTCCACCATCTGACCGATCTCAAGCTCGTCGAGGCGGCTGCCGATGATCGGTGTGCAGATCAGACCGCGCGCATGCGTCGCCATGAAGTTCATGTGCTCCGGCGTCATCTTCTCTGCCGCGACGATGAGGTCGCCCTCGTTCTCCCTATCCTCATCGTCCACGACGACGAGCATCTTTCCGTTTTTGATATCCTCGATTGCCTGTTCAATCGTTGCAAAATCTGACATGCTATTTCTCCTAAAAAAAGTTCATTGTGAATATGACATTTTTCTGTGGTGCAGCGTCCCACGCGAACACCTCGTTACGCAAGCGGTCGCATGCTTATCTGTCCCAATACCGGCGCACTTTCTTAAACGCGCTGCGCTTGAACGAAAGAGTACGCCGGGGACAGAACGCATGCTTTTCTCCACTTGCTCCACTAGGGTTCACTTAGGGACTTGCGCACCACAGTGAGGAACCTATCACACGGCATTGTCTAGGGAATCGCTGATAAAATAAAGTCCGTCAGATTGGCGTAGATCTTTCGTCCGATTGAGGAGGCAAACCAGACGCATAGCCAATGCTAGTGGAGGATTTGCCGACAAAAAGCGGGCAAAAAGATGCGCGCTAAGATGGCGGTGCTGGGAATTTATCAGTGCTTCCCTAAAACCCATGCTGCATCAGATATTCCCGCGTCAGTCCCGTATGCCCCGCAGCAGAACTTCCACCGCCGAGCAGCTTTCAGCGCATATTTCCCGAGGATGTCCGTCTCGATGTTGAGCAGACTGCCGATGCGCTTCGCACTGAGATTTGTCACCGTGCGTGTATGCGGGATGAGACTGACGGTAAAGTCTGCCGCGCCGACCGCCGCCACGGTAAGGCTGATGCCGTCGAGGGCAACCGAGCCCTTCTCGACAATGCCGCGCAGAATCTCTGCATCGGCGGCGACCGTCATGAGAATGGCATTTCCCTCCTCGCGCATGGCTCGTATCTTCCCCACGCCGTCGATGTGCCCGCTGACGAAATGTCCGCCCATGCGCGTCGTCGGCAGCAGCGCCCGCTCCAGATTGAGCGGTGCGCCGCGTGTCAGCTCCGCGAGCGAGGTGCGCCGCACCGTCTCGGGCATCACGTCGGCAGAAAAAGCCCTGTGCATCGAATGAGGTGACCGTGAGGCAGATGCCGTTCACGGCGATGCTGTCGCCGATGTGCGCATCCGACTGGACGAGATGCGCACCGATCGAGAGCACGCCGCCCGAGAGGCGGGCGAATGTGCCGACCTCCTCGATGATTCCTGTAAACATATCCTCACCTCACTCCGCCGGTGTACGCAGACTGCCCGTCACGAGAAGATCTGCGCCGACCTGTTCGACGTGCATATCATGGAGGTGCAGTGCCGCCTGCGGTGCATCAAAGCCGACGCCCCCGATGGGCGTCGGTGCCTCCATCCCGCCCATCAGCATAGGGGCGATAAAGGCGCAGATCCGATCCACATAGCCGCCCGAGAGAAACGACCAGTTCACCGCTGCGCCGCCCTCGACGAGGAGGGACGTGCAGTCGCGCGCACCGAGCCAGTCGAGCACGCGCGGGAGCTCCACGCGCTCCGCCCCGAGCATCACCACCTCTGCGCCGCATGCGCGGAGACGATCCACACGCTGCGGATCGGCACGCTCACTCACGGCGATCACCGTCGGAGCTGCCCCGTCCGTCACCAGTCGCGCATCATGCGGGATGCGCGCCGCCGAATCCAGTACGACGCGCAGCGGATTCTTCCCCGCACGATGCGGCAGGCGCGTCGTCAGGCTCGGGTCATCCGCGAGCACAGTGCCAATGCCGACGAGAATCGCGTCGCTCGCATCGCGCATCTCATGCACGCGCAGACGTGCCTCCTCGCCCGTAATCCAGCGCGACGCTCCCGTATGGCTTGCGATCTTCCCGTCGAGCGTCATCGCTGTCTTGAGCGTGACGAGGGGGCGCTTCGTCGTCACCCACGTGAGAAACGCTGCGTTCTGCCGCCGCGCTTCCGCCGCGCAGACGCCCGTCACGACCTCGATGCCCGCCGCCTCGAGCATGGCGATTCCGCGCCCTGCGACAAGCGGATTTGGGTCACGGAGTGCCACCACGACGCGCGTGATCCCTGCGGCGATCACCGCCTTGGCACAGGGTCCCGTCCGCCCCTGATGCGCACACGGCTCGAGCGTCACGTAGAGCGTCGCCCCGCGTGCCAGCTCCCCCGCCATGCGGAGCGCATGAACCTCCGCATGCGGCTCGCCCGCCGCACGGTGCCAACCACTCGCAACGACCGTCCCATCGCGCACGATGAGTGCCCCCACGAGCGGATTCGGCGACGTACGCCCGCGCGCAAACTCCGCCAGATGCAGAGCCTCGCGCATATAGGATTCGTCCGTTTCGTTCATAGTAATCCCATTCTGTTCTTTGCCTTCTTGAGGGTTGATGTTGTGCCCCAAGTGAACCCCAGTGAAAGCAATGAGAAAAGCGCGGTACGCCCCTCGGATTTCTTTCGTTCAAGCGAAGCGCGTTTAGAATCCGAGGTATTTAGCGTCAAGCGCACGATCACTGCAACAGGCGTTCGCGAGGGAGCACAGAAATCTGAAAAAAATAAAAAGCCGCCGGAAGAAACCCTCCCGGCGGCACATAAATCGTCCCGACATCACGATACCATATCCGTGTTCCTATCATAGACGCGCCTTTTCTCATCCAGACTGCGAAAGGCATCCGCCTTCTTCACTGTCGGCTCCGGAATCACACCGGATCATGCCGCTCTCACAAGCAGCTTGCGGGCTGTACCGCCGGTGGGGATTCTCACCCCGCCTCAAAGAGCATCATTACGTATGCTATTGTATCATTCTGTATTTGGACTGTCAATTGTAAATCTTGCACGCGCCGCGTGTCTCCTCGGCGCGGCGCACGACCTCATCGAGATCGGCGCCGCAGACCGCTGCAATCGCGGCGACCACACTGCCCTCAACGACGGGGCAGTCCGCCATGCGCACGCTGCTGCTGCGCATCTCCTCGATGATCGTCTCCGCCGTCAGCACAGAGCTGCCTCCGTCCGCGAGCACAACAACGCCATCCGCGCTGTGGACGCTTTCGATCGCCGCAGCAATCCGTGCATAGCTCGTCCCGAAGCCGCCATTTTCCATGCCGCCCGCCGTTGCGATATGCGCATCCTTTGCCATCATGCGGCACGTCTCCGCAACGCCATGCGCGAGCGCGGCACTGTGCGTTACAATCACAAGTCCGACCATATCAGCCTCTCCGCCGCATCCGCACACCGACGCCGCACACAGCAGCTGCCAGAACGGCCGGCAGGATGTATGCCGCCTGCGGCAGCGCCTCCAGAATCATCACGCCGACCGTGCGGTCGTGCACGATCATCGTTCCGCCTGTCCAGCCCAGAATGGCTGCACCGAGAACGACAAGCACGGGATATTTCTCCATCAGCTTGCCGATGAGCTGGCTGCCGCCAACGACAATCGGAACGCTGATGAGAAGCCCGAGCACCACGAGCAGGAAGTCGCCGTGCGACGCGCCGGCAATCGCGATCACGTTGTCAATCCCCATCGCCGCATCGGCAATGATGATTGTCTTGACCGCGCCCGCAAACGTCTCCGCTGCCTCCACGTGCTCCTCGCCGTGGGAGGGACGCAGGAGCTTCACGGCGATCGGCAGCAGCACGAGTCCGCCGAGTGCCTGTAAATACGGCACGGAGAGCAGCTGCACCGCAAAGAACGTCATGATGAGGCGAATGACAATCGCGCCCGCCGTCCCGACGTAGATGGCGCGCTTTCGGAGATGTGCCGGCAGACGGTTGGACGCCATCGCAATCACGACGGCATTGTCGCCCGCGAGCACAAGATCGAGCACAATGATTGAAAAGAGCGCCACAAAGAACTGCGACGAGAAGAGTTCGACTTCCACGGGGCCTCCTTACTTCGCCATCATCTTGGCGAGCTTTGCCGCAAAGGCGACGGGGTTCTCGGGCAGAATCCCCTCGATGAGCAGCGCCTGCGTGTAGAGCAGGTCACAGTAGTCCTTGAACTCCTCGCTGTCCTTGCCCGCCGCATGTACCTTCTGCAGCTTGGCGAAAAGCTCATGGTGCGGATTGATCTCGAGAATGCGGCGCGCCTTGAACATCGGATTGTTCATCTCCGCAAAGGTCTGCTCCATCGAGAGCGACGGTCCCGCCTCATCCGCGACAAGACAGACGGCACTCGAGCGCAGGCGCTGCGAGAGCTTGACCTCGGCAATCTTATCTCCGAGTGTCTCCTTCACGTCCTTGATGAGATCGTCATTTGCCTTCGCGAGATCCGCCGTCTCCTTCTTCGCTGCCTCGCTCTCCGCATCGCCGAGATCGAGGTCGCCGCGGCTGATCGAGTGGAAGTTCTTCCCCTCGTACTCGCGCACGGTCTCAATGGCAAACTCGTCCACGGGGTCGAGCAGGAAGAGCACCTCAAGACCGCGCTCACGCAGCTGCTCCATCTGCGGCAGCAGCTCAATCGTCGCCTGATCCTTCGCCGTCGCGTAGTAGATGCTCTTCTGGCTCTCGGGCATCCGCTGGGCATACTCCTTCAGCGTGACAAGACCGCCGTCCTTCGAGCTGTGGAAAAGCAGGAGATCCTTCAGCTTGTCCACCGTATCGCGGCCGGAGTACATGCTGTTGTAGATGCCGATCTTCAGTGCACGGCCATACTGCTCCCAGAACTTTTCGTAGTCCTCGCGGTTCTTTTCGAGCTTTTTGCCCAATGCCTTGAGGATGTTCTTCTCCAGTGCGCGGCCGATCGTCTTCAGCTCACGGCTCTGCTGGAGCAGCTCACGCGAAATGTTCAGCGAGAGATCGGGCGAGTCCACGAGACCCTTGACAAAGCGCAGATAGTCCGGCAGGAGATCCTTGCACTTGTCCATGATGAAGACGTGGCGCGAGTAGAGCTGGATGCCCGGCTCATAGTCCGCCTGATAGAGATTGAACGGTGCGCGGGCAGGGATCTCGAGGAGCGCCGTATACTCCACCGTGCCCTCCGCCTTCGTGTGGAAAATCTCCATCGGAGCTTCCCACTCGTGGAACTGATCGCGGAAGAAATCGTTGTACTCCTCGGGTTTGATCTCCGACTTCGCACGCGTCCAGAGCGGCTGCATCGAGTTCAGCGTGCGCAGCTCCGTCTTCTTGATCTTCTCCGCACCCTCGATGATTTTTCCCTCATCGTCGCGCGGCATCTCCTCTGTCGTCACGTTCATGCGGATCGGATAGCGCACGTAGTCGGAGTACTTCTTTACGAGACTCTCAAGCACGAACGTATCCGTGTAGTCCGTCTCGCCCTCCGTGAACTCCTTCGCGAGGTGGATTGTCACCGTCGTGCCGCGTGACTCCTTCTCTGCATCCTCAATCGTATAGCTGCCGTCGCCCGCCGACTCCCAGCGCGTCGCCTGCGTCTCGCCGGCACGGCGCGTCACGATCGTCACGCGCTCCGCGACCATGAACGCGGAGTAGAAGCCCACGCCGAACTGACCGATCAGATCCTTGTCCGGTGCGCCGCCGCTCTCCTCCTTTCGCCTTCGCGAGCTGCTCCATGAACGCCTTCGTGCCCGACTTTGCAATCGTGCCGATGTTCTCCACAACCTCTGCACGCGACATGCCGATGCCGTTATCGGAGATCGTGAGCGTCTTGCTGTCCTTATCCGGAACGAGGAAAATCTCGTAGTTCTCGTTGCCCTCAAGGATGTCGCGGTTTCGTCAGGCTCTCAAAAGTGGAGCTTGTCGATTGCATCCGACGCGTTTGAAATCAACTCGCGCAGAAAAAAATCTCGCGATTTGTATAGATCGAGTGGATCATCAGCTCGAGGAGCTGTTTGGTCTCTGCCTGAAACTCAAATGTCTCTTTTGCCATATATCGTTCCCCCTATTTCTATGAAACTACGCCTATCGTACACGAAAAATGACAAAAAGTCAAATTCTTTTCTTCGGGCGTATCCCCTGTGCGGATTTACGTTTTGCAATCCATCTTTTTTTCGGTATACTTGAGGGGATTTTTTGAAACGGTCTTTAAGGAGTCTCATGATGAAACGTATTTCATTTACATCGCTCGCCCGCACGTCCGTGCTCGCTCTTGCGCTTGCCCTGCCGATGGGAGCGGCATCCGCAGCCGAGCCCGCTGCCCCCGCAGCTGCACCTGCGACCATCACGATCGGGGGAACGGGCATCGCCTACGTCGCCCCCGATACGGCGGAGATCACCGTCGGCGTCGTCACAGAGGAGGCGGATGCCGCGCGCACGCATGCGGAAAACGCCGCACAGACGGCGCGTGTCCACAACGCGGTCCGCGCACTCGGTGTCGCCGACCGCGACATCCAGACCGTACACTATGACTTTTCGCAGCGCTACGATATGCGCGACAGCAGCCGCAACGAGGTCATCGGCTATACGGCACAGAACTCCGTCGTCATCACGGTGCGCAACCTCAACAACGTCGGCAAGATCATCGACGCGGCACTCGCAAACGGGAGCGAACCGCATCGACTCGCTGAACTTCACGGCGAGCGACACGAGTGCCGCCAAGAACGAGGCGCTCACGGATGCGGTGCGCAGTGCAAAGGAGAAGGCACAGGCCGTCGCTAGTGCACTCGGCGTCCGCCTCGTCCGCATCGCGAACGTCTACGCCGACACACAGGCAGACATGCCGCGCTACGAGAACTACATGCCGATGATGATGGCAAAGGGCGCATCAGCCGCAGCAACGCCGATCGCGCCGGGCGAGCTCTCGGTCGCTGCCACCGCCAACGTGACCTATGTCATCGAGTAAGCGTCCCCGCGTATCCGCCGTTGAGGCGATTCGCGGCATCTCCATGATGGGTGTGATCGGCATCCATATCGGCGCGGAGTATCTTGCCAATCCATCACCAAACATCCACCTCGTGGCTCTGTTTGATATCGGTACGCGCTTCGCCGTGCCGATTTTTTTCTTTATCTCGGCATTCGGTCTGTTCTACGGAAAATCTCCGTCTGCCCCATTTTCCTATCGGGATTTTCTCACGCGCCGCACGCATGCTGTCGTCATTCCCTACCTCGTTTGGTCGTTCTTTTATCTTCTTCACGACGCATGGCACTACGGGGTCGGATTTCCGCCGATTCTGTCCATTCCGGGCATCCTCTTTTTCGGCAATGCAAAGTATCAGCTCTACTTTATGGTCATTCTGATCTGGTTCTACCTCTTGATGCCGCTCTGGCGCATCCTCCTGCGCCGTATGACGCTCCCACTGCTCATGGGCATCCTCGCCGTCCAGATTGCCTTTGACTACTGGTCGAGCTTCGATACGGCATTCAATCTCTACGTCTACGGACTGCCCGAGGGGACGCTCTGGCGCGCCCTTCTCTTCTATCGCCTGAACTACTGGGTCGTGCACTACGTCTTTATCTTCCTCCTCGGCGGCTATATCGCTCTCCACTGGGAGGCATTCCGCACGTGGATGCTGCGCCGGACGGGACAGCTCTACGCGTTCGGCATCCTGAGTCTCCTCGCCCTCCTCGCATGGTACTACAAGCTGCTTCTCGTGGACGGCTACACCCCGCTCGAGGGCATCTACACCGCGCACCAGCTCTCACCGCTCGGCATCTTCTACACGATCGGTGCATCGCTCGCGCTCTTTGCGTTCTTCACGCGGCTGGGAACGGAGAATCCCTTTGGGGCATGCGTTCCAGATCCTCGGAAAGCACTCCTACTTCATCTACCTCGCCCACCCGATAGCGATCACCTATCTGCTCGCCGTCCTCCATCGGACCGGGCACGTACTGACCGCTCCCCTCGCCCTCGCCATGTATGCGGCGACACTCCTGCTGACACTGTGCGGCGCGGTCGTCATGCGCCGCATCGGAGAGCGTATCCCGCTGGTGAATGAACTGACCATCGGGATGAAGCAGAAAAAAATTAAGGAATCCCCCGTTGAAAACCGACTTCAGCGGGGGATTTTGCTGTATTCTTCCTGCTCTCAGTCATCCATCGGCAACAGTTCAAGTGTCGTATCGATGGCGAACGCAATATGGCAGTCACTCTTTAGCGCCTCGGACATGGCATTAAAAACAATCTGAAAATCTCTAAACACGGGTTCTTTTCCCGCCTCTAGGATATGCCCTAATTTTCCCCGCGCGACGGATGCCATATCCATCCATGCTACTATGGCAGCCCTACGTGTGCTGTTATCGCGAAAGAAACACATCCTGCTCGATCGCTGCACGAATACAAATGGCCCAGCCGATGATGCCGCTAACGAAGGTGGCGGGGTTCCACTGGTCATTCCCTTCATGGATGCGGAATTGACTGAGCGGCTCCGTCAGATACATCATATTTCCTCGTGCAAGAAGGTGCAGCCATGTAGGAAAGTCCGGCACGAGATATTTTCCCTCCTCGCCTGTGAACCCCAGACGATATCCATCCAGCATCAACGACTTCTTTGCTAGAACTGTTGTCGGTTCACCGATGAAGTTTGCGGTCTGGAGGAGAATTTTCATACCAACAGATGCTCCGTCAAATTTTGTGGGCTCCGAGCATATCGGCTTTGCATAGTCAGGGGTCGGCATTCTGTTGCCATCAGCATCAATACATTCCCGATACGATGTGACGAGGCTGATATCTGGATCGGCAAAGAAACAGTCCATCATCACCGCAATTTTATCAGGCATGAAGAGATCATCATCCATCAGCCAGTTCACATATAATGCGCGCGGATGATTATACTGCATTGCTCTCGTCCAGTTCTCAGCCGCGCCATACGTTGGATGATGCTCGTAATGGATGCGCGGATCGTCCGAAAAATCACGCTGCATCATCTCTGCCGTCACCGTATCATGCGAATCATCCGTGATAAAAATATCCAAATTTCGATAGGTCTGCGTGAGCACGCTTTCCAGAGCCATCCGAAAATAGTTTGGTCGCTGATACGTGAGCATAATGATGGATACCAGCGGATAAATATCCTTTGAATAGGTGTCGAGAAACGCGCTGCGGCTCACTTCATCGCAGCAGATCTCTCTCGGCTCTGCGATCAGCCATGCCTCTTCCTGTCGCGGTACGACCGTCCGATAGCCCCGCCGACGGAACTCGATGCACTGTGCCTCCGCCCAAAAACTATCCTTGTGGAAAAGATCGCTGCGCCATGGAATGTCATACTGTGTGGCAATCAGATAGTCACTGACCGCCATGACATCCTCCATCTCTCCTTCGATGGGTTCACCATGAAAAGATGTATCATCGGTATAGAGGACGTTCCCCACGATGTGGGGAGACATGACAAGATCTCCCGTTGTCGAGAGCTGTGGCGTACCGATCAGGCCAATGATGCCAATCGCTGGATCTTTCGCAAAGAGGCGGAGCATCTCCTGAAAGAAGGTCAGCCGAATCAGAATGCTCCCGGGCGCCAGGTAGACCTTATACTTCGCATCCGTTTTCTCCATCGCCAGCTGGCAGGCCGTTGCCGTGCTTCCCGCCGCACACACCTCGATCAGCTCCACCTCGCAGCCATTCGGTACATCAAGCGCATCGAGATATGGACGGATGGCAGCAGGTTCATCGGGATCACACAACGCGATTACAGCGATTTTTTTGTCGTTCATTATGTTGGACACACCTCATGATGACGGAAAGGGCTGCCGTACGAATTTTTCCTTCGTATAGCAGCCCCCATTGTGCAGTTAGGGAAGCACTGATAAATTCAGCACTGCCAATCTGACGAACTTCATTTTATCAGCGATTCCTTAGCTTACAGCCCGGCTTCCTTCTTCAACGCCGCCGCCTTGTCCGTCTGCTCCCAGGGGAGATCGACGTCCGTGCGCCCGAAGTGTCCGTACGCCGCCGTCTGACGATAGATGGGACGGCGCAGGTCGAGCATCTTGATGATGCCCGCAGGGCGCAGGTCAAAGGTTTTTTTGACGAGTTCGACGATTTTCTCCTCATCAATCTTACCCGTGCCGAATGTCTCGACCATGATGGAGACGGGATGTGCCACGCCGATGGCGTAGGCGAGCTGGATCTCCACGCGGTCAGCGAGCCCTGCCGCGACGATGTTCTTCGCCACGTAGCGCGCCGCATACGCCGCACTGCGGTCTACCTTTGTGGGATCCTTACCCGAGAATGCACCGCCGCCGTGACGTGCCCAGCCGCCGTAGGTATCGACGATGATCTTGCGCCCCGTGAGCCCCGAGTCGCCGTGCGGTCCGCCGATGACGAACTTGCCCGTCGGATTGACGAAGTACTTCGTCTCTGCGCGCAGGAGTTCTGCCGGGATGATCTCCTTGATGACCTTCTCGATCATATCCTTGCGGATCGTTGCGAGATCAACGGCCTCGTCGTGCTGGGTCGAGATGACGACCGTATCGACATAGACGGGCTTACCGTCCTCATAGGCAACGGTGACCTGCGTCTTGCCGTCGGGACGCAGATACGGGAGCATCCCATTCTTGCGCACCTCGGTCAGGGCGGCGTGCCAGCTTGTGAGCGAGCACGGTCGTGAGCGGCATATACTCGGGCGTCTCGTTCGTCGCATAGCCGAACATCATGCCCTGATCGCCTGCGCCGATCGCCTCTGCCGCGTCCATATCGCCCTCACGCGACTCAATCGCGCGGTCAACGCCCTGTGCAATATCCGGCGACTGTTCATCGAGCGAGACGAGGATGCCGCAGGTGTCGGCATCGAAGCCATAGCTGGCGTTCGTATAGCCGATCTCGCGCACGGTCTGACGGATGATCTTCGGGATATCGACATAGCACGAGGTCGAGATCTCACCGACGACGTGCGCCTGTCCCGTCGTGACGAGCGTCTCACAGGCAACACGACCCATCGGATCCTGTGCAAGGATCGCGTCGAGGATGCTGTCCGAGATCTGGTCAGCGAGTTTATCCGGATGTCCTTCGGTGACGGACTCGGACGTAAAGAGCATTTTCTTCATGTAGAACCTCCCCTAATTCGTAACTCCCTCTCCATTTCCCATAAAGAAGAGCCTCCCGCTGAGATGTGGGAGGCTGTGATTTCTGCCGCTCTCATCTCATAGGCGCTCCGCCTATAGGAATTGGCACCGTTGGCACACATTGCCATGGTTGCCGCAGCTTCATCGGGCCATTCCCTCCACTGCTCTGGATGAGGTATATTCATTTCTATGTAATGTATTATAGTGAACGCCATTCACTTTGTCAAGGAGGAATTTCACCGTGTGCGGATTACGTCCTCCAGCCGGTCGAGGATCACGCCCGCGAGCGCGGACTTTGCCATCATGGGGCACTCCTCCATGCGTCCATCTGCGTAGAAGATCTGGGCATGATTCGTCGGCGTGCCAAAGCCTGCATTCTGCTCCGCGACGTTGTTCGCCACGATGAAGTCAAGGTTCTTCTTCTGGAGTTTGGCACGTGCATACGCCTCCACGTTTTGCGTCTCTGCCGCAAAGCCGACGAGCACCTGATGCGTCTTTTTCTGTCCCAGTTCATAGAGGATATCGGGGTTGCGCGTCAGTGTGAGCGTCAGCGTTCCCTCCGATTTCTTGATCTTCTGCTCCGCCGTCTCTGCAGGACGATAGTCAGCAACCGCCGCCGCCTTGATGACCGCATCCACGCTGTCATAGTCGGCGAGCACTGCCGCATACATCTCGCGCGCCGTACGCACGTCCACGCGCCGTACACCTGCGGGCGTTTCGAGCGGCGTGGGGCCGGAGACAAGGATGACCTCTGCGCCGCGCTGCGCTGCCTCTGCCGCAACGGCATAGCCCATGCGTCCCGTCGAGCGGTTGCCGAGGTAGCGCACGGGATCGAGCGGCTCCTCCGTCCCCGCTGCGGTCACGAGGATGCGCCGCCCTGCGAGGCTCTGCACACGCGCAAAGTGCTCCTTGACGACGCGTACGATCTCCTCCGGCTCGGGCAGGCGCCCTGCGCCCGTCGTGCCGCAGGCAAGCATCCCTACAGCGGGAGGGATGATCTGGACACCGCGCGCAGCGAGCCGGCGCACATTCTCCTGCGTCACGGGATTCTCCCACATGACGGTATTCATCGCAGGAGCAAAGAGAAGAGGGGCACGCGTCGCGAGCAGCGTCGTCGTCAACATGTCGTCGGCAATGCCCGCCGCCGCCTTCGCAAGGAAATTTGCCGTGGCGGGCGCGACGAGCACCATCTCGGCAAAGGACGCCAGAGAGATATGTGCCACGTGATGCTGCGGCGCCCCCCACATGGTCTCTGCCACGGGCGCATTGGCGACCTCACGGAAGGTGAGCGGCGTGACGAAGGAGGCTGCCGCCCGCGTCATGACGACGCGCAGCTCCGCCCCTTCCTTGCGCAGAAGGCTCGCGACCTCAACTGCCTTAAAGGCGGCGATCCCGCCCGTCACGCCGAGAACGATGCGCCGTCCTGCGAGCGCGCCCATGTCAGACACTCTCCATGCAGAGGTTGTAGCTGATCTTGCCCTCGGCAATCTCCTCAAATGCGTTCGTGACATTCTTCGTCGAGCGCGCCCGCTCGGACTTGATGGGATCGCCCTCGAGGAGCTGACGCGCGCGCTTTGCTGCGAGCACCACCATGCCGTAGCGGCTGTCCACCTTCGTCATCAGCTCATCCGTCGAGGGATTGACCATGCCGATTTCTACATTCGTCTTCATTGTGCTTTCTGCCTTTCACATATCAAACTGGGTTGGGTTCATATCTGCACGCAGGCGCTCCGCCGCAAGGATGGTCTGTATCCGTGCCGTTGCATCCTCCACCGTGTCATTGAGCACAGCGTAACGATAGCGTCTGCCAAGCCGAATCTCGTCGCGTGCCGCGGCAAGCCGCCGCGCAAGACTCTCCTCAGACTCTGTGCCGCGCCCCGTAATGCGGCGGCGCAGTTCCTCAAGCGAGGGCGGCAGGAGGAAAATAAACGTGCCGTCGGGACATCGCTCCATCACATTCAGTGCGCCCTGCGTGTCGATCTCAAGCAGGATGTCCTCGCCTGCACTGCGGCGTGCCTCAATCGGAGCGAGCGGCGTGCCGTAGTAGTTGCCGTACACATCCGCATACTCGAGAAATGCCCCCTCCGCAATCATCGCCTCGAACTCCGCACGCGTGCGGAAATAGTACTCGCGTCCGTCCTGCTCCCCCTCGCGTGGGGCGCGCGACGTGGCAGAGACCGAAAAGGCGACGCCGCGCTCCCGCGCAAGAAGCTCCTTGCAGACCGTCCCCTTGCCTGTGCCCGATGCCCCCGAGATCACAATCAGCAGCCCTTTTTCATGTCTCCTCCTCCTTTCGCGTTCCCATGCGCCCTGCAATCGTCTCCGGCAAAAGCGCCGAGAGGACGATGTGCCCGCTGTCCATGACGACGACAGCGCGCGTCCGCCGCTTGTATGTCGCATCGATCAGCCGTCCCGCGTCGCGCGCATCCTGCACCATGCGCTTGGCGGACATGGAGGTCGGCGCGACGATGGCGACCATGCGTCCCGTCAGGACGATGTCGCCGAATCCTACATTGACCGTCTCCATCTGTCACTCCAAATTCTGCACCTGTTCGCGCAGCTTCTCCACCTCGTTCTTCATCGCGACGACCACCTGCTGAATGGCTGCACTGTTCACCTTTAGAGCCAATCGTGTTCGTCTCGCGGTTGATCTCCTGCAGCAGGAAATCAAGCCGCCGTCCGACAGGCTCCTCCTCTGCGAGAATCGTGCGGAACTGGGCAAAGTGACTCGCCAGCCGAACGAGCTCCTCCGTCACATTCACGCGGTCGGCATAGAGTGCCGCCTCCTGCATGATGCGCGTCTCATCGGGCGTGACGGTGCGAAACTCCGCCAGCACCTCCGTGAGATGGGCACGGTAGTCCGCCACGATCTGCGGCGCATGCCGCTTCACCTCTTCGCGCTGCGCCTCGAGGCGCGCGAGACGCTTCTCAAAGTCGCGCACGATATGCGCGCCCTCAGCGAGGCGCATGACATCGAGCGCGTCGAGGGCGCGTGCGGCAGCATCCAGAAAGACCGTGCGCGCCCCCCGAGAGATCTGCATCCTCACTGATCGTGATGACGCCCTCGTACGCCGCCGTCATACACACGCCGTCCGACAGCGGTGCGTCCACGGCACGCGCCACACGGCCGAGCGCCGCGTAATAGGCGCGGGCAAGCCCCTCATTGACATGAACGGCATAGCGTTTCTCACTGCGATCCTCAAAACTGACGTAAACATCGAGCTTGCCGCGCGCCACGCGCGTACGGATGAGCTCCCGCAGATCGCCTTCCCATGCGCCAAAGGCACGCGGCATGTGCGGTGCGATCTCAAGAAACGCTGATTGACCGCCTTCATCTCGACCACGACACGATAGTCCGCCGTCTCCGCCGTCCCCGCACCGTAGCCCGTCATACTCCTGCGCTGCGTACTCATCGTACCCCCGGCCACTCGCCCGTGAACACCTGCTCGGCAGGCCCCGTCATCACGATATGTCCGTCCTCACGCCATGCCACATGGATCACGCCGCCGTCCACCTCAATCGTCGCCTCACGGTCGAGCACATCGTTCAGCACGCCCGCCGTCAGCGTCGCACACGTCCCTGTCCCGCAGGCGAGCGTAATGCCCGCGCCGCGTTCCCAGACGCGCATGCGCGCATGGCGGCGGTCGCGCACCTCGACAAACTCCGTATTGATCCTATTCGGAAACGCCGCATGATGCTCAAACTGCGCACCGAGCTGTTCCAGAGGGAACCCCTCCGCATCGTCCACAAAGATCACGCAGTGCGGATTGCCCATCGAGACACAGGTCATCGCGTATTCCTTGCCGGCGACCGTGATGGGCTGCGCCACAACGCGCTCCGTGCCGAACCCCGTCACGGGGATACGCTCCCCCTCGAGCACGGGAACGCCCATGTCCACAGCGACCGCCGACACCGTACCGTCCTGCACAATGACGCGCGGCACCATCGTCCCCGCCAACGTCTCGACGGTGAACTCTTCCTTCGTCACGTACCCCTCTTCGTAGAGCCAGCGCGAAAAACAGCGGATGCCGTTTCCGCACATCTCCGGCTCCGTCCCATCGGGGTTGAACTCGCGCATCCGCACATCCGCCGTCTCCGAGGGGCACGCCGCCATCAGGCCGTCCGCACCGACGCCGAAATGACGGTCGCACATCTCGCGTGCAAGGACAGCGAAGTCCACTGGTTCATGATCGAGAAAATCCACAATCACAAAATCATTGCCGCAGCCCTGCCATTTGCTGAATTTCATAAAGTCCCTTTCCTTGTCGTATGATCTCCATTATTATAGTATGAATGACCTCTGTGCGCAAGGCACGCAGCCTGCCCTTTCTGCGATAAGGAATCGCTGATAAAATGAAGTCCGTCAGATTGGCGTAGATTTTTTCGTCCGATTGAGGCAGCAAACCGGACGCATAGCGAGGGCTATGTGGAGGATTTGCTAACGAAAAGCGGGCAAAAAAGATGCGCTAAGATGGCGGTGCTGAATTTATCAGTGCTTCCATAATTGCGGAGACAGCATTCCACCCTAGGAAAGCCCTGGATAAAATGAAATTCGCCGACTTGCGCATCAATTTTTGACGTGTATAATTTTCCTCATCAGACCAAGCGAAAGAAAGGTGATACGATGAGCCTTGACGGATTCTCCATGTCCGCCCTCGTGCGTGAGCTCGCAGATGCTCTCACGGGCGGACGCATCGACAAGATCAATCAGCCGAACAAGCAGTCCATCGTCCTCGGCATCCGCCAGCCGGGACAGAACCTGCTGCTCTATATCAATACAAATGCGGGCAACCCCTCGGCGCACCTCATCGAGACGGCTCCCGAGAACCCGGCCGAGCCGCCGACCTTCGTCATGCTCCTGCGAAAGCAGCTTGAGACAGGGCGCATCGCCGCCGTGCGTCAGGAGGGACGTGACCGCATCATCCATCTCGACATTGACGTCATCGCGGGTGCTGGCCGCATCGTTACGCGCACCCTCACACTCGAGCTCATCGGCAAGTACAGCAACATCATCCTCCACGAGGACGGCATCATCACCGAGGCACTGCGGCGCATCGGTGAGAACACGAGCCGCGTGCGCACCGTCTACAAGGGGCTTCCCTATGTCCTCCCGCCTGCGCAGGAAAAATGCGACCTCCTCACGGCAGACACAGAGGACATTCTCGCGCGTGTCCGAGCAGAGGGGGAGGCAAAACTCTTTCAGGCACTCATCGGCGCCGTCCTCGGCTTCGGCCCCGTCTCGGCAAAGGAAGCGGCCTTTCTCGCCGGACTCACGCCAAACATCCCTGTCGCTCAGCTGGACGATGCGGACTTCGCCGCGCTCGCAGATGCACTGGCCGAACTGCGCACATGGATGGAAAAGCCCGCCCCCTCGCTGCGCCTTGACGAAAACGGCAAAGTCACGGCGATGGCGGCGTTCCCGCTCAGCGCCCTGCCGAAAACGACTCTCCTCTCCTATCCCACGGTCAGCGCTCTCGCATGATCGACGCGGATCGGCGCCTCGGCAGCTACGTCATCCCCGACCGCGAGCGCTTTCGCCGCCTCGTGCGCACGGAGCTCTCCCGCGCGCGGGAGAAATATGAAAAGCTCGGCGCGGAGATCGCCGCCGCCGAAAACGCCGAGGAGCAGAAGATCGCCGCCGACAACCTCATGACCTATCAGTACAACTACGTGGATCATGCCGATGATGCAATCACGGTCACGAACATCTACAGCGAGACAGGAGAAGCGCTCACCATCCCGCTCGACCGCCGTCTGAGCATCATCCAAAAACATGCAGGCCTACTATAAGAAGTACGACAAGCTGAAGCGCGCACAGAAGCTCCTCGCCGTCCAGCAGGATGCGTGCCGTGCGAACATCCGCCATCTCGAAAGCATCGAGGCATCGCTCGACTCCTCCACGCGGCTCGCCGAGATCGCAGAGATTCAGGAGGAGCTGATCGCCTCGGGCTATCTGCACGAGAAGATGCCCAAGAAGAACAAGGATCGCCGCGCGCAGCCCTTCTCCTTCACCGCCCCCGACGGCATGACGATCCTCGTCGGCAAGAACAACATGCAGAACGACGCGCTCACCTTTCGGACGGCCGCACCGACAGATCTCTGGCTGCACGTACGTGATATCCCCGGCTCACACGTCATCCTGCGCACGGGCGGCGAGGCGCCGAGCGAGGAGACGCTCCACCTCGCCGCACAGATCGCGGCGCATTTCAGCAAGGCACGCGGCTCCTCGACCGTCCCCGTCGACTACACCGCCATCCGCTTCGTCAAAAAGCCCTCGGGATCCGTCCCCGGCTTCGTCCGCTTTACCCATGAGAAAAACGCTCTTCGTCACCGAGGACGAGGAGGCTCTCGCACCTATTCTCGCACAGGATCCAACCGTATAACAAAGGAAGTACTGATAAAAAGAAGGCGTCTGGTACAAAGTTTTTCGCTTCGCACCAGACCCCTTCTTTTTTCTATGAAATTTTACGCAAACAACTCAACCTGATTGCTCTCCATCATGCCGTCGAGGCAGCCGTGCGTACGCAGCACCTCGATGGCAGGCGCGGGCACGTGGGCGCGCGTCGCGAGATCCTCGACGGAGATGAACCGTCCATCCCGCCGCGCCTCGACAATCGCCTGCGCCGCCTTCTGTCCCATGCCCTGGATCGCCGTAAAGGGCGGCAAAAGGGAGTTTTCATGCAGGATGAATTTCTCCGCATCGGAGGCATAGAGATCGACAGGCTCACAGGAGAAGCCGCGCAGGTACATCTCCCATGCGAGCTGCAGGACAATGAGCGTGTCCTGCTTCTTGTTGTCCAGCTTGCCGCGGTGCTCGCGCGCCTCGGCGAGGAGCGCGTCGATTGCCGCACGCACGGCATCCTTGCCCTTCGAGATGATGTTCGCATCGAACTCTGCGGCGCGGATGGAGAAGTAGGCGGCGTAGTATGCGAGCGGATAGTGCACCTTGCAGAACGCAATACGGTAGCCCATCATGACATACGCGGTCGCATGGGCGCGCGGGAAGAGATATTTGATCTTCTGGCAGGACTCGATGTACCACTCAGGGATCCCGCCCGCGCGCAGTTTCTCCACGACATCGGGCGCGATACCTCGGCCCTTTCGCACATTCTCCATCGTCTTGAACGACAGCAGCGGCTCGATACCGTTCTGCATGAGGTAGTTCATGATGTCGTCACGCGCGGAGATCGCGTCCTTCAGCGTGCTCGTGCCCGCCTTGATGAGATCCTGTGCGTTGCCGAGCCAGACGTTCGTCCCATGGGAAAATCCCGAGATCCGCACGAGATCGGCAAAGCAGTCGGGGCTTGAGTCGTCGATCATCTTCTGCGTAAACGACGTACGGAACTCCGGGATGCCGTACGTCCCCATATTCGCCCCGAGATCCTCGGGCGTGATGCCGAGCGCGTCGGTCGAGGTGAAGATGGACATGGTCGCGGGATCGTCAAACGGGATGGTCTCAGGGTCGCGGTGCGTCAGCTCCTCGAGCATCTTGATGACCGTCGGATCATCGTGTCCGAGAATATCGAGCTTGACGAGACGCTCACTGATGGAATGGTAATCGAAAATGGGTCGTGAGTGTATCCGACTCCATATTGTTCGCAGGGCGCTGGATGGGCGTGAAGTAGTGCACATCCATGTCGCGCGGCACGACCATGATGCCGCCCGCATGCTGTCCCGTCGTCGCCTTGACCCCCATGCAGCCGCGCATCATGTGCTCGATGTAGGGGCGCCCCTTCGCCTCGCCCTGATCCTCGTAGTAGTGCATGGCGTAGCCGTAGGCATTCTTGTCCTGCAGGCCTGCGATCGTGCCTGCACGGAACACATTCATCTTGCCGAAGAGGACTTCCGTGTACTTATGCGCGACGGGCTGATAGTCGCCCGAAAAGTTCAGATCGATATCGGGCACCTTGTCCCCGTCAAAAGCCGAGGAATACGGCGAACGGGATGTTATGTCCGTCCTTGATGAGCGGCGTGCCGCAGACGGGACAGTCCTCGGACGGCAGATCAAAGCCGCTCCCGACCGAGCCGTCGTCGATGAACCGATTGTACTGACAGTGCGGGCAGCGATAGTGCGGCGGCAGCGGGTTGACCTCGGTGACGCCGATCATCGTCGCGACAAAGGAGGAGCCGACCGATCCGCGCGAGCCGACGAGATAGCCGTCGTCGTTGGATTTTTTCACGAGACGCTGGGCGATGATGTAGAGCGCGGCAAATCCGTGCCGCAGGATCGGCTTCAGCTCGAGCTCGAGGCGGTCGGAGACGATCTTCGGCAGATTCTCGCCGTAGAGTTTTCGCGCGCGTGCGTAGGACATCTCCTGAATCTCGCGATCCGCGCCCGGCACCATCGGCGCATAGAGCTCATCGGGGATCGGGAGAAAGCGTTCCGTCTCCTCCGCGATGCGGCGCGGATTCGTCACGACGCACTCGTAGGCGCGCTCCGCACCGAGATAGTCGAACTCCGCGAGCATCTCCTCCGTCGTGCGCAGGTAGAGCGGCGGCTGACGCTCGGCGTCACGGTAGCCGTTCGCCTTTTGGATCATGGCACGGTAGACGGCATCCTCGGGATTGAGAAAATGCACATCGCAGGTCGCGATCAGCGGCTTGCCGAGCTTGCGCGCCAGCTCGTCCACCTTGCGGTTGATGTCCCTGAGATCCTCATCCGTCTGCATGGGAAAACGGTCGTCAAATTTCAAAAAGTCATTGTTGTGAATGGGCTGGATCTCGAGGAAGTCGTAGAACTTCGCCATCTCCTCCAGCTCCGCATCGGGACGCCCGGCGACGATGCCGCGGATCAGCTCGCCCGCCTCACAGGCAGAGCCGACGATGATCCCCTCGCGGTACTGCTGCAGGGACGGCACGCGGCACACGCGGACGGCCGCGCTTCTTCGTCCCGCGGAAGTAGCGGATATGCGAGAGCGAGACGAGCTTATAGAGGTTATAGAGCCCCGTCTTGTTCTTTGGCCAAAAAGATGATGTGAAAGGCACGGGCGTCGTCCTCGCTGTCGACGAGATAGCCCTCCATGCCATAGATGATCTTGATGTCGATGCCCTTTTTCGCAAGGGCACGTGCCGTATTCATCGCCTCGGGGAAGGCCTGCACGACGCCGTGGTCGGTGATGGCGACCGCCGGCCACCCCCAGCGTGCCGCCGTCTCGACGAGCACCTTGGGCGGGACGACGGCATCGAGCGCGCTCATCTTCGTATGCGCGTGCAGCTCGACGCGCTTTTTCCTCCGCCGTATCCTCGCGCTGCGGGACGCTGCGCCGCTCCATGCTGTCGATGAAGAGCACATAGTCGCTGATGAATTTATCGTATTCGATTTTTCCCTTGGATGCGCACTGCACCGCCCTTGCCGATCGCCTTGACGATGCGTTCGACCTCGGCGTCAATCTCCTCCTGCGTCGTCTTGCCGCGCGCGGAGAAAAACTTCTTGCAGCTGATGCCGTTCGTCGCATCGGCAAATTTGATGGTGAGGATATAGGCACCGGACTTCAGCTGGTTCGCCTGCGGGTCAAAGACCTCGCCCTCGAGGACGACGTTCTTGACCTCGTCCTCGATCACGCCCAGCGTGCGTGCTTCGCCCGAGACGCCGCGCCCCATAATGACATTGGCAGGGAGCTCCTTCGCCTTGGCATTCTTCGCCGCGCGCGCCGGTGCGGCGGACGGTGTCGCCTTGGTTGGTGCGGCGGCAGGCACGGCGGGCGGTGTCCAGTCTGCCCCCGGGAGTGCCCCGCTGAGCGCAGACTCCTCGCAGACGACGCGGCAGGCGCAGCCGACATGCGTGCGCACGGCATGCTCGATACGTCCTGCCGTACTGCTCTGCGCAAAGAGCTCCGCGCCGAATGCACCGGGCGCAGAGATACGGATGACGTTGCCGTCCACAGCGTAGTCCGCCTGCAGCAGCGTATGATAGAGGACGGCATCGCCCGCAGCAGCATCGCGGACGATCTGCTCCCAGAGCGGCGCAACGGCCGGGGCAAGCGCGACGAGATTCTGCTGGATGAGCACCTGCGAGAGCTGATAGTTCGCCGCCACCTGCGCCGCGATACGCTCGATGAGAGCATCATCCATGACCGTCTGCGTTCCGACGACAATCTCCCACGTATCGCCGCATACCTCGACATGACGGACGACGCAGGCACGCAAAAGAGCCCGCTCCTCCTCGGCGAGGGCGAGCCCATGCAGCAGGCGCAGCAGCAGATCTGCCGCACATGAAAGGATTCGATAGGTCTTCATTCGTCGTACAGCCTCTTGTACTGTTCTCTGTCCTCGAGCACGCGGCGCACGTAGAGCCGCGTCTCAGGGTAGGGAATCGCGTCGATTTCGTCGAACTGATCGGTCCAATGACTGCGCTCCATCCAGTCGCGCACATTGCCGCGTCCCGCATTGTACGCTGCGAGCGCGAGAATGTCGTTGCCGCCGAACTCGCGCTCCAGTTCGGCAAGATACCAGACCCCGTAACGGATGTTAAGGGCGGGATCGTAGAGGTAGTCCTCCGTGAACGGTTCCCCGAGCTGTCCCGCGATCCATGCGGCGGTCTGCGGCATGAGCTGCATCAGCCCAACCGCACCGCCGTCCGAGCGCGCCGTCGGCTGAAACTTGCTCTCGTGCTTGATGACGGCCGCAACGAGGAATGGATCCGCGCGCTGCTGCGCGGCACTCGTCTCGATGTAGCTGCGGTAGTCATGGGGTAGAGCCACGTCCGCTCGACGATCGTCCAGCCGCCGACGAGGGCAAAGGCGATGACCGCCGCGACAACAAAGCGCAGCAGCAGCCACAGCCGAAGCCGCAGATTACGCACGCCCGAGGTACGTCTCCCATAGTTTTTCCACACGCTCTTTCGTCTCTTCCCTTGTCCCACTGTTATCGATTACCACATCCGCCCGCATGCATTTCTCGGCGAGCGGCATCTGCGCAGCGATACGCGCACGCGCCTCTGCCTCGTCCATCGTATGGTCGCGCGCGAGGAGGCGCGCCAGCTGCTCCTCGGGCGGGAGAGTAACCACCCACGTATCGTTCGTGAGGGCATCCCAGCCCGCCTCGAAGAGAAGCGGCACATCGAGCACCACCACCGCCGTGCCGTCCATGTGGGCGGCATCCAGACGATCCTCTGCGGCCGCACGGATGATCGGGTGCACGCGGGCATTCATCTTGTCACGCAGCACTGTGTCAGAAAAGACACGCCGTGCGATCTCCGCGCGGTCGAGCGTTCCCTCGGGTGTCACGATCTCCGGACCAAAGAGCTCCACATAGGCGTGAAAGATGGGCTGATTTGGCCGAGAGAGTTCATGGGCAATCGCATCCGCATCCACAATACATGCGCCGCAGTCCTTCAGCACCTTGCTGACCGTAGATTTTCCGCAGGCGATGCCGCCCGTCAGTCCGATGATCCTCACGTGTTACTTTGCCTCCGCCCAGTTCTTCCCACGATGCACATCGACGGCAAGCGGCACAGCCAGCTCCGCCGCCCCGCTCATCGCCGTGCGCAGGAGCTCCGTGACCGTCTCCGTCTCCTCTGTCGTGACCTCTAGGACAAGCTCATCGTGCACCTGCAGCAGGATGCGGCTCTTTACGCCCGCCGCCTGCAGTGCGTCATAGGCGCGCACCATCGCGATCTTGATGAGATCAGCCGCCGTCCCTTGGATCGGCGTATTCATCGCCATGCGCTCCGCGAAGGAACGCTGCATATAGTTGCGGCTCGCGAGCGCAGGGAGCGCGCGCCGACGTCCGTAGAGAGTCGTCACATAGCCGTTTTCATGCGCATCCGCCACAATTTTGTCGAGGAAGGTGCGCACGCCGTGATAGCGTTCAAAATAGCGGTCGATGTAGCCGCCGGCCTCCCTGCGTCCGATGCCGAGATCACGCGCCAGCCCAAAGTCGCTGAGCCCGTAGACAATGCCGAAATTGACCGCCTTGGCACGGCGCCGCTGCTCCGGCGTCACCGCGTCCAGCGGAACGCCGAACACCTCCGCTGCCGTGCGCGCATGGATGTCCTGTCCCTGACGGAACGCATCGATCAGCGTCGCATCGCCCGACATGTGCGCGAGGATGCGCAGCTCGATCTGCGAGTAGTCCGCCGAGAGCAGTGCATCATAGCCTTCCCCCGGGGTAAAGAGGGCACGCACGGCGCGCCCCTCCTCCGTCCGCACGGGGATGTTCTGGAGGTTCGGGTCAGAACTCGAGAGCCGCCCCGTCGCCGTCACAGTTTGGTTAAAGCTCGTATGGACGCGCCCCGTGGCGGGGCGGATGAGTGCGCCGATGCCGTCAAGATAGGTCGAGCGCAGCTTCGTCCACATGCGGTAGGTCAGCACCTTATCAATGATGGGATGCTGATCGCGCAGCCCCTCCAAGGTCTCCGCATTGGTCGAGTAGCCCGTCTTGGTCTTTTTGACCTTCCCGTCGCCGAGCCCGAGCTGCTCAAAGAGGATCTCCCCGAGCTGCTTGGGGGAGCTGATGTTGAACTCCGTCCCCGCGAGTGTATGAATCTCACGCGCCAGTGCGTCGATGCGCTCTGTCGCTGCCGCGCGCTCATGCTCAAGCGCCGCACGGTTCACGCATACGCCCGTCTGCTCCATCGCCGCGAGTACGGGGACAAGCGGCAGCTCCACCGTGCGGTAGAGCTGCATCAGTCCCTGCGCCGCAAGCTCCGTCTCCATGACGGGCTGCAGGCGCGCAGAAAGAAGCGCCTCGTGCACAGCGTACGCCTCGGGGGAGAGCCCCTCTGTCGAGGTCGTATCGGAAAGAAACGCAAACGCCGCGCGCGCCATATCGCGTCGGCTCTCCTCGGGGTGCAGCAGATAGTCCGCCAGCTCCAGATCAAAGACCTGTGCCGTCCCCCGCAGTCCTGCCTGTACGTAGCGTTTCGCATTCCAGAGTGCGACGGAACGCTCCGCCAAGCATGCCAAAATGGCGGCAAAAATGCGGAGACGATGCAGACAGGATGCGCCGCTCCCCATCCATGACGAGGGCGAGTGTCGTGACCTCCACGAAGGGCGGTGTACCCGCAAAGACAGCGCCGACGGCGACCTTTTCCGCCGTGCGCAGCAGCTCCATATCGGCATCACAAAATTCCGCTGCCGTGAGATCGGCGGCAGGTGCAGGCGCGCCAAAGAGCGACTGCTGCGCTGCGGTGGAAGCCGGTGTCTCAGCTGCCCCTAAGTACTCCGACAGAGCACGCCAGACCGTGCGCAGCTCATAGGCATGACAGAATGCCTCGAGCGCAGCACGATCCGGCTGCATGCGGAAGGCCTCCGCATCGTAGTGCAGCTCCGGCACATGACATTCGATCGTGGCAAGCTGCTTGGAGAGCAGTGCCTGTTCGCGATACTCCACGAGCGACGTGCTGAGCTTTTTCCCGCTGACCTCTGCGGCGTGGTCGAGAACGTTCTCGATGCTCTCATAGGCGAGCAGGAGCTTTGTCGCCGTCTTCGGGCCGACACCGGGCACGCCCGGAATGTTGTCCGAGCTGTCGCCCATCAGCCCTTTCATATCGATCAGGCGAATCGGCGGGAAGCCGTACTCCTCCTCGAACGCCGCTGTATCATACGCCTTTGTCTCGCTGATGCCCTTCTTCGTCAAAAGGACGGTGAGCTGCGGGCGAATGAGCTGCAGGGCATCGCGGTCGCCCGTAATGACGCGCGTCTCCACGCCCTCTGCCGCCGCCTGTTCGGCGAGCGTCCCGATGATATCGTCCGCCTCGTAGTCGTCCCGTTCGAGAAAAGGGATGCCGAGTGCCTCCGCCAGCTCCTTCAGCAGCGGAATCTGAGCGATCAACTCCTCCGGCGTCTTATCCCGCGTCCCCTTGTAGTCGGGATAGAGCGCCGTGCGAAACGTCGTACGGCTCTTGTCGAATGCGATGACGATCTGGGTCGGCGACAGCTCCTTCAGGAGCTTTACGAGCATCATGGCAAAGCCATGTACTGCGTTCGTATGAATCCCGCGCGCATTCGGCGGAAGCTGCAGCGCATAGAACGCGCGAAAGAAGAGACTGCTCCCGTCAATGACCGCAAAAATTCCGCTGCTCACAGGTTCGGCTTGTCCTGATCCTCAAGACGCATGAGGATGAAGATATAGTCCGAGAGGCGGTTGAGATAACGCAGATCGATCTCTGCCACCGAGCCGCGCCGTGCCAGTGTCCACGCATGGCGCTCCGCCGCCCGTGCCGTCGTGCGCGCGAGATCGAGCATCGCGCTCGACTTCTTGTCCCCCGGGATGATGAACTCCCGCAGCTCGGGCAGGCTCTCCTCAATGCCCGCGATCGACTTCTCGATGCCGTCAACCATTTCCTCTGTAATGCGCGGTGCCTTGTTGCGGCTCGCGAAGTCTGCCATCAGCATCCCGAGCTGCTTCTGCAGGTTGTAGATATGCTCCTTGACCCGGGGGCTCGTCGCAAAGGCACGCGCCATGCCGAGGGTCGAGCCGAGGCTGTCCACGTCTCCATAGACCTCCACGCGCATATCATCCTTTGCGATGCGCTCTCCCGTAAAAAGGCTCGTCATTCCCTGATCGCCGGTTTTTGTCGTTACACTCATCGTCATGTTCCTCCTCTGCCGATAAATGCACCCGATCATACCGTGTATGATCGGGCACAGCAAACATCATTATGCGCTAAAAAATTTCCGTCTCACTGAAGAAGATATGCACCTCGCGCGCCGCACTCTCGGGGCTGTCGGATGCGTGAACGGCGTTCTCGCTCCCATTTTTCGCGAAGCGCTTTGCGGATCGTTCCCTCGGCCGCGTTCGCAGGGATTCGTCGCACCGTGCAGCTCGCGCACGCGTGCAATCGCATGATCCCCTGCGAGTACCATCGCCACGAGCGGTGCCGAGGTCATGAATGCGGCAAGCTCTCCGTAAAACGGCTTTTCGAGATGCTCTGCATAGTGGATGCGCGCGATGCGATCCGTCATCTGCATCATCTTCATCGCGCGGATCTCAAGCCCCGCCTCCTCGTACGCCTTCGTAATGTCCCCGATGTGGTGGGCACCGACAGCATCCGGCTTAATGAGAACCAAGGTACGTTCCATTACTTCATCTCCTCAATGATACGTTTATACTCTGCTCCAAGGTCGGCGTAGTTGAGTGCCGCCGCCTGAAGTGCCTCGATTTCATCGTCGCGCAGGGCGCGTACGATCTGTGCGGGATTGCCAAACACAAGGGAATTCGACGGAATCTTCTTATGCTGCGAGAGAAACGTCCCCGCGCCGATCACGACGTTGTCGCCGATCTCGGAGTAGCCCATGATGATCGAGCCCATGCCAACCAGCGTATTCGACCCGATATGGCAGGTGTGCACCACGGCATTGTGCCCAATGATAACACCATCATCGATCCGTACAGGCGCATCACGCATCACATGAATCGTCGCGTTCTCTTGAACGTTGGTATTCTTTCCAATCGTAATCGGCTGAAAATCTCCGCGCACGACAGCACCGAACCAGACACTCGAACCGGCTCCGATGGTCACGTCGCCGATCACGGCCGCCGTGGGCGCGATAAATGCCGTTTCATCAATAACGGGAGTCTTCCCGCGATAGGGCAGAATGATTTTATCCACCAATACGCGCCTCCTTCATGCAGCTTCCCTATCTTCATACAAACGTATTATAACACGCTTATTCCTTCTCCAACAAGAGTTTTTTCAGGATGCGGATATGCGCCGTGCGCAGCCATGCACCGATCTCCGCACCGCGCAGCGCGGGCGGCGCGTCACGCCCCGTGACCACGCGCATTGCCGCAAGATACGCCGCTCCATCCTGCAGATAGCGCGGCAGACTGCCGTGATCGGCGCGGATCACGATATTAAAATCGGCGATGGAAAGCCCCGATGATTCAATTCCAAAACAATAGGTCGACGATCTTTCCGGGATGTGTCAGCCGCGGTGCACGCATGTGCTGACGAATCACGAACGCCGCCGCCTTTCGCCACTCATGTGGGAGCGTCATGCGCTGATTCCATGCGGCCAGCACCTCTGTTCCCGTCACCTCGTGGCCGTAGTGATGCGGGAGCATCTCCTGCGGTGTCCGCCCCTTGCCGAGATCATGCGCAAGCGCAGCGAAGCGGACGACGATATTGTCTGACCTCTCTGCGACGGCATCGAGCATCGCCATCGTATGAGCATAGGCATCGCCCTCGGGATGAAACTCCGTCGGCTGCGTCTGCCCGATGAGTGCCGCAACCTCGGGGAACGTCACTGTGAGGAGATCGGCCGCACGCAGCACATCAAAGAACACGGAGGGATGCGAGGGTCATCAGCGCACGCCGCAGCTCCCCCATCAGACGCTCAGACGGTTCATGCTGCAGCTCCTCCGCACAGGCTCGCATCAGTGCCAGCGTCTTCTCCTCCACCGTGTAGCCCGAACTCCGCCGCCTGCCGTGCCGCACGAAGGGCACGCACGGGATCCTCTAAGAAAATGCGGCGATACGGCACGGATGATCCCTGCCGCAATATCTGCCTGTCCGCCGTAGGGATCGAGCAGTGTGCCCGCCGGCAGCTCCACCGCCATCGCATTCATCGTCGTATCGCGGCGATAGAGATCCTCTTCGATGGTCACCGTCGGATCAAATATTACATCAAAGCCGCGGTACCCCGCCCCCGTCTTGCGCTCTCTGCGTGCAAAGGCGACCTCGAGCGCACGCCGCCAATGCGCACATGATAGACGGGAAACCCCTTGCCGATCTTCTCCGCCCGCGGGAAAGTGCGCACAGAACTCTGCTTCCGTCAGCCCCGTGACAACATAGTCCACATCCTTCGGCGGTACACCGCGGACGGCATCACGGACACAGCCGCCAACGCGGAAAAACGTGCGCTCCTGCACCGCGCACCTCCGCCACGAACGCCCCCTCTGTCATGCGTTCACCTCCTCGCACATAGCGAAGCACTGATAAATTCGGTACAACCATCTTGACGCATCTTTTTTGCCCGCACTTCGGCGGAAAATCCTCCACAGAGCACCACTCTGCGTCCGGTTTTCCACCTCGTTCGGACGAAAAAATCTGCGCCAATCTGGCAGACCTCATTTTATCAGTGATTCCTAAAATAAAAAGCACCACTTAGAGAAGTACGGATACACGCGACGCACCGCCTTGGCACATCTTTTTGCGCGGTCTTTATCGACAAATCCTCCACATAGCTCTTGCTATGCGTCCGATTCGTCTTCTTGACCGAACAAAAATCTGAACCAATCTGACGGGCTTCATCGTATCAGCGATTCCCTGTGTGATGCACTCATGTCGATTGGTGGGCCCACTTGGACTTGAACCAAGGACCGACCGGTTATGAGCCGGTTGCTCTAACCAACTGAGCTATAGGCCCCAAACAAAGTGGAGCATACCTTCCCGAAAACTACCGCAGCCATCAGCGATCTCCCAAGATTTTCTGCGCTTCACTTTCAAAAAAACCTGCGCAGTGCGCAGGTATAAAAAACGATGGAGCGGAAAACGAGGCTCGAACTCGCGACCCCCACCTTGGCAAGGTGGTGCTCTACCACTGAGCTACTTCCGCGGAATGGAGCGGAAAAACGAGGCTCGAACTCGCGACCCCCACCTTGGCAAGGTGGTGCTCTACCACTGAGCTACTTCCGCATCCTGACAGTGCTGTCAATCAACGGATACTATTCTAACAAGAGACAGGATTTCTGTCAAGGAGGAATTTTAGCGCAATAAATCTTCCTCGCGCAGCTCTTCCATGAAAAAGTGTTTCAAATCCTGATATTTCCTGCTCCAAGATGGCACGCAGCGACTTCTCAAATACGTTGGAGATTCTTATCCCGAATGACCATAGACCTGAACCTCTTCACTGCGAATGCTCTGTAAAAAAATTTTTTTGAAAGCTGTCGCGTCGTCATAATATCAACCCGTCTGCCAAGTGCATCCTCCACATCCGCATAAAAACCGGCGACATCCAGCCCTCTCAGCATGTCGCCCAAGTCGACACGTAAATCAATGTCACTCTGTTCCGTCGCCTCGCCACGCGCGTGTGACCCGAAAAGAAACACCTTATCTACGCCATAACGGCGACACACGGGATCAATCTTTTTCTTAATCTCAGCAACAGAGTCCATAGCACACCTCCACTATACTGATAGTATGCCATACAACAGGAAAATCGACAAGAAAAATCCGCGCTGCTTTTCAGCGCGGATTCCTATATTCCATTTACACCTTGAACTTGTCCGTCTCCGTCTGCAGATCGTTTGCCATATTGGCAAGGCTGCGGCTCGACGATGCGATCTCCTCCATGCCGGCCGCCTGTTCCTCCGTCGCGGCGGATACGTTCTGCGACTCACTGCCGATGCCCTTGGCGGAGGTGTCCACCTCGCCCATACCGTCGACAATCGAGCCCATATTCTCGCGCAGCTGGAGCACACGCTCGCTGACCGCCAGTGATGCCTTCTTGACATCCCCAATCATCGTGAGAATCTCAGAGAAGCTCTCGCCCGTCGCGGTGACGTTCTCCTTCCCCTTCTCTGCCTCACGGCGTCCTTCTTCCATCGAGGCGACCGCCTGATTCGTCTCCTCCTGAATGCTTTGGATGAGCTCAGAGATCTTCTGCGATGCGTTCTGCGATTCCTCAGCGAGCTTGCGCACCTCCTCGGCGACGACTGCGAATCCACGCCCATGCTCGCCGGCGCGTGCCGCCTCGATCGCCGCGTTGAGTGCGAGCAGATTCGTCTGCCCCGAGATATTCGAGATGATCTCGACGATGTTGCCGATCTCCTTCGAGCGCTCGCCGAGCTTGCCGACGATCTCGCCCGTCTGTTGAACCGTCTGGGCGATCGAGTTCATCTGCTCGACCGTGGACTGAACGAAGGCATTCCCCTCGGTCGCCTTCTGCGCCGTCGCCTGCGTCTGCTCGCGTGCATGACGCTGATTCGTGATGACCTCCTCCAGACCGCGCTGGAAGTCATCTATCGTCTCGCTGCTCTTCGTGACAATCGACATCTGCTTCTCGGCCGCCTCGGCAACTTCTGTGATGGACTGCGCCACATTCTGTGTCACCTGTGCCGACTGGTTCGCATTCGCCGTCAGTTCCTCGGACGAGCCTGCCACATCCGTCGCCGTCGCCTTGATCTTACGGATCATCTTCTGCATGCTCTCGACCATCGTATTGAACTGATGGGCGATATGGGCGAACTCATCGTCGCCGTCGAGCATGATCTTCGAGCGCAGATCGCCCGCTGCAATATGACGTGCGCCCTCAAGAATCGTATCCACGGAGTTCTTGATGCTGCGCAGGAGCAAAACAAGTGTGATGACGGAGAGAACGACGACAATGATAAGCGAAACGAGCGTCGTCGTCTTGACGCCGGAGAATACACTCTCGCTGTGCGCCATCTCCGCGCGGGCAAGACGCACGCTGTCCGCCTTGTCCTCCTCGAGGATATCGGACATGCGCTTGTAGACATCCGACTGTTCCGTGAGTGCGAGCGTGACTGCGCCCTCATGATCGCCCGCATCCATCAGCGTGGTTGCACGCTGACGCACGTCTGCATACGCCTTGCGCTCTTCTTTCAGCTTATTGAGGCGTGCCAGCTTCTGTGAGCGATCCGACTCGTTGGGGAACGGAGCCTCCTGAATCGCCTGTTCGTACTCCTCGTATGCCTTGTTCAGTTTCGGTGTAAGCTGGGACATAAGCCCCTCTGCCTGAGATCGCTCCGACGGATCCGACGCCATGATGCGCATCAGCTCATACTCGCGTCCGTCAGCCGAGAGCGCCTGCACCTGGCTGCCCACGTTAAGAACATGTGCCCACTTGAACACGCTGACCGTGTTCTCATTCAGCGTACTGCCTGAATGGTTCGCATAGAATCCGTAAGCGCCAAACATGACCACCAGGAATCCGACGCTCAGCACAATTTTCTTTGCCACTGACATTTCTTAATTCCCTCCAAAACTTCCCGCATAGAGACAAGAAACACACTGCACCGACGGTTCTCATCTGCACAGCATGTCACTCACTTCTCTATGACAAATCAATAGGTTTCCCTCAGATATTTTTCATTTTAGCACTATCATTAGGAAATTACCATATAGCGAGATATTTTTTTCTATGGTATACTAATACACATCATTCGAATCAATAGATAAGAGGACAGATAGCTATGGCAAAAATGTTAAAAAAACTGCAAAGCAAGACAGCACCGCCGAAGGAAGAGAAGCAGCAGCGCCCGCCGGGCAAGGATTACGTGCTCCTCATCCTGATGGCGATGTCCGTGATCCTCGTCATCGCGGCATGGGATACCCTCGACACGCTGACGATCACCATGTATATTCTGCTGACGCTCTCGCTCGGACTGACGTATACGCGCCGCCATGCGGCAGATCGCCTCACAGAGACACAGATGATGCTCGTCACGCGCGGCAGCATGGTCACCATCGGCATTGCAGGCGCACTTTTCCTGCTCGATGCCTACTATCGCTACATCGCATAGCGACGTACAAAGGCCCCGACCCGCATTGGGTCGGGGCTTTTTCTATGCGTGCAGCAGCCTCATATTTTCGTCACAGGCTGAAATTCTCTCCGAGATAGAATTTACGTGCAATGGGGCTCTCGGCGATGGTCTTGCTGTCGCCTTCGAGGAGGAGCTTGCCCTCGCTGAGGAGGTAGACACGGTCGACGATGTGGAGCGTCTCACGGACGTTGTGGTCGGTGATGAGGATCCCCATGCCGCGCTGGCGCAGGTACTCGATGATCTCCTGAATGTCCGCAACGGCGAGCGGGTCGACGCCCGCAAACGGCTCGTCGAGCAGGATGAACTGCGGTTCGAGCGCAAGGCAGCGCGCGATCTCGACGCGCCGCCGTTCGCCGCCCGAGAGCTCCGTTCCGCGGCGGTCGCGAACGTGTCCGATGTGGAACTCCTCGAGCAGGGCATCCAGCTTGTGTTTCTGCTCCGCTGCCGAGAGCTTTGTCGTCTCCAAGATAGCGGCGATGTTCTCCGTGACAGTGAGCTTACGAAAGATGGACGGCTCCTGCGTGAGGTAGCTGATGCCGAGTTCGGCACGGCGATACATGGGATAGTCCGTGATGCAGATGTCGGAGAGATAGACATCACCGTGCGTCGGCTTCTCCAGACCGACGATCATGTAGAATGTCGTCGTCTTTCCGGCGCCGTTCGGTCCGAGGAGTCCGACGATCTCGCCCTTGTCGATGCGCACAGAGATGCGGTCGACCACGGTACGGCTGCCGAACTTCTTGATGAGACTGCGGGATTCAAGATGCATAGCTCTCGCTCCTCACTGTGTCACAGCGGTGCCGTCATCGGCGAGGTAGACGGTCATGTGATTGCTGCGCGCTGTATTGTTGCCCTGATATACCCACGCATTCCCATCCAGCTCGACGTAGGGTCTTGGGTCATTGCCATAGTAGTCCATGCGGTCGCCGCCTCCCTCAAGATCACGCGCGGGACTCGTGACATGTGCGTTTCCGATCCCCGTAAAGCGGCTCTGCTTCAGCCATCCCTCAAGATGATCCGCTGAGAGCGTGCCGTCGGGGCTCGTGATCGTCCCGCCCGAGGAGGCGACAATGTGGTCATCCTGCGCGGGATAATAGTCCACCAGAGGACCCGTAAAGGTGCGGCCTGCCTTTGCCATGTGGACGCTGCCGCTCGCCTGCCAATGCTCCTGCCCTGCGGCAAGGAGGCGGTCGCAGGAGAGGTTCATGTCCTCACGCTGTGCGCGAACATTCCCCTCAATGGTGCCCTCCTGCGTCTTTGTGTTGTAGGTGGCACGTGCACCCTCGATGTTCCCCGTTCCCTGATCCACGTGTACGCCGCCTTCGGCGGTGACGACGCCCAGTTCGCGTATCGTAGGTCAGACGATCCGCCGTGAGATTCGTCGGATCTGCGTTCTGCGGTGCCGCCAGATCCTGCCGTGCAGACCGCGCCTGCCGCAAGCAGGAGCAGTGCACCGCGGCAAATATTCCTCTTCGTCATTTTACGTCCCTCCCCTTAATAATGTGCGCATTCCCCTCGATGGCAAATTTCTCAAATTCATCCGCACTCGTAATACGATCCCCGCTCGCGCGCAGATCATCGCGTGTGAGGACGGCGCTTCCCTCCGCTGCCAGCTCTTTTTTCGCGGCGATCCAGTGCAGGGCGTTCGCGCGCAGGGTGACCCCATTGCTGCTCTCGGCATATATGCCGCCTGTGAGGACAACGTCATGCGTTGTGCTGTCCATGTGCCCCGTATCGGCTTTCAGCGAGAGTGTATTCCCATCCTCGCTGTAGAAGGTTCCCTCGATGCCCTTCATCGTCGTGTCCTGCGTATCGATATCCACACTCATATTCTGCGCGGTAAGCGTCCAGACCGTACGCCCATCCTGCTCCTCATGGAGCGTGTTGTCCTCATAGGACATGATGCGCGGTCTCTGCTGCGCATCTGTCTGTTCGAGCGGCTTCGGCACGGAAAGCACAGCCCAGAGGACAAGCCCGAGGAAGGCGGCCGCCAGAACGCCGCCGATGATTTTATTCCGTGTCATCCGACCTTCTCCTCCTGCCCTGCCGACACATGATGCTTTCCTGTCTTCTGCTCCTCCGGAGACGTATTCCACCGCTTTTGGAACCAGATCCACTGCGTCGGATTCTCGCGGATGATCCGCTCGACGATGGCGGTCATCTGCACGGTAAACTCATGGAGATCGCGGTCACTGTCGCCCGTATTCGGGCAGCGCATGATCTCCCCAACAATGACTTTATGCTTTCCATTCGGCTGCCGCAGGATGAATGCGGGCACGACGGGGGATCGGAACTTGCGGGAAAAGACCGCCGGTCCGAGCGGAGTCGATGCCGTGCGTCCGAGAAACTCGATGAAGGCACCGCCGAGGCCGCCGTCCTGATCGGCAAGAAAGCCGAGCAGTTTGCCGCGCTTCAGCGCACGCGCCGCCGCGATCAGCTCACTCGTTCCGCGTGAGAATATCTCCACGTGAATCGTTGCACGCAGATCGTCGAGCACACGTGTATACTGGATGTTCGGCTGTGGCTTGGCAATCGCACTGACGGGCATCCCATTCAGCGTAAATGCCGCCGAGAGCCATTCCCAGCAGCCGATATGCCCCGTGAGGACGACGACGCCATGTCCCTCGGCGAGTGCCTCCTGCATGCGCTCAAGATGGTCGATCTCGATGTAGTCTCTGAAATTGCGCTCATTCAGCATGGGCATCGCAAGAATGTCGAGAAAATTCCGCGCCATATTGATAAAGGAGGCACGCACGAGCTTCTTCGCCGCCGCCTCGTCGATACCGAGCGCGGGCATCATGTGCGCGACGGCCCGCCGCCGCATCTTGGCGATGATGAGGTAGTAGAGGTTACCGAGCACCCAGCCGAGTGCCAGCAGAACGGGACGCGGCGTGTGGCAGGCAACGCGGCTCATAAACATCAGCGTGCGATAGAGCATGACCACACCTCCTCTTTCTACTGTGCTAGTCCGTCAACGTCCTCATAAAAGCCTGCGAGAACACGATCCCACAGCCCCTGTGTCTTCAAAATGATCTCATAGACTTCGCGCACCGCACCGCGTCCGCCGGGCTGCGCGGCGATGATCTGTGCGATCTCCTTGACCTCGGGGACGGCATCCCCGACGGCACAGGGCAGACCAACTTGGCGCAGGATCGGCAGATCGACGAGATCATCTCCGACATAGGCAAACGCCTCATCGGAGAGCCCTGTCTGCGCCTTGATGTCCGCATACGCCTCGCGCTTATCAAGGCGACCCTGATAGACGAGGTCAATGTGCAGTTCTTTCGCACGATTCGCGACGATGGGCGAGGCACGCCCCGTAATGATCGCCGTTTTCAGCCCCACCTTGCGGGCGCGCGTGATCGCAAGCCCATCACGGGCAAAGAACGGCTTAAATAGCTCGCTGCCATCTGGTGCGACGTAGATACCTCCGTCCGTCAGCACACCGTCCACATCGAGAATCACGCATTTTATCTTCTTTGCACGCGCAATCGCGTCTTCGCGTATCGGCATCAGACCACCCCCTGCCGCAGGAGATCCGTCAGATGAACAATCCCCACGGGAACGCCCGCATCGTCAATGACAGGCAGCACCGTGACGGGGCGCGGCTGATGCTTCTCCATGACGGAAAGCGCTGCCGCCGCCATCTTGTCCGGTGCAATCGTGAGCGGCGTGGCGAACATGATGCTCTCCACGTCCTTGTCGAGGAACGTGTAGTCCTTTGCGAGCGCACGGCGGATGATGCCGTCCGTGACAAGCCCGATGAACTTCCCGTCCGCATCCACCACGGAGACCGCGCCGAGCCCCTTGTCCGTCATGACAAAGAGTGCATCCTTTGCCGTCGTATGATACGGAACGACGGGATTCTCATCGCCCGTATGCATGACGTTCGCCACGGTGAGCAGGAGCTTGCGCCCGAGCGCACCGCCCGGATGAAAGAGCGCATAGTCCTCCTTCTTGAAGTCCCGTGCCGCCATGAGTGCCATTGCGAGTGCATCCCCCATCGCAAGCGTCGCCGTCGTCGATGCGGTCGGTGCGAGCCCCAGTGGACACGCCTCACGTTCGACACCGATGTCAATGTAAAAGTCCGCACTGCGGCCGAGCTGGGACTTTCGCCGCCCACTCATGGCGACGATGCGCGCGCCGATGCGATGGATGATCGACAGGATGTTGACGACTTCGTTCGACTCACCGCTGTTCGAGATGGCGATCACGATGTCGTCCGCCGTCACCATGCCGAGATCCCCGTGGAACGCCTCCGCCGGATGCATGAAGAAGGCGGGCGTTCCCTGTACTCGCAAGTGTCGCCGCGATCTTGCGTCCGACGTGACCGGATTTTCCCATGCCTGTCACGACGACGCGCCCCTTGCATGCAAGGATCGCCTCTGCTGCCGCCTCAAAGTCATCATCAACGCGATCCGTGAGACGCGCGACAGCATCTGCCTCCAGTTTCAGCGTCTCAACCGCCTTCTGTCGGATGGTACTCTCTTGCATAGTGTTCTCCTAGTTCAGCTTTTTGCGCACGACCTCATAGATGGCGAGGGCGTCCTTCAGCAGCTCTTCGAGTTTGTCCAGATAGACCATGTTCGCCCCATCCGACAGTGCCTCGGCAGGGATTGTCATGCACCTCGAGGAAGAGTCCATCGACCCCCGCGCCAACAGCGGCACGCACGAGATACTCCACGAACTCACGCTGCCCCGAGGAGCTCGTCCCCGCACCACCCGGCAGCTGTACGCTGTGCGTTCCGTCAAAGATCACAGGGTAGCCGAAGCTGCGCATGATGGGCAGCGCACGCATATCGACGACGAGATTGTTGTACCCGAAGCTCGCCCCGCGCTCCGTCAGCAGGATGCGCTCGCTGCCGCTCTCATGGATCTTGTCCACGACGTTGCGCATATCGTTCGGCGCGAGGAACTGCCCCTTCTTCACATTGACGACCGCCCCCGTCTGTGCCGCCGCGTGCAGCAGATCGGTCTGGCGCGAGAGAAAGGCGGGGATCTGGAGGATGTCCACGACCTTCGCCGCCGGCTTCGCCTGACACGACTCATGAATATCGGTCACAACGGGAACCCCGAGCTCCTTCTTGATCTGCCCCAGCATCTTGAGCCCGTCCGTGAGCCCCGGCCCGCGAAAGCTGTGATACGCAGAGCGATTTGCCTTGTCAAAGGAGGCCTTGAACACGTAGGGAATGCCGAGCCGATCCGTGATCTCTTTGATGCCGCGTCCGATCATGAGCGAGCGTTCCAGCCCCTCCAGGACGCATGGCCCCGCGAGAAGGACGAGCGGCTCGCCGCCGCCGATCTCAAAATTCGCCAGCTTCACTTTGTTCATGTTCATAGCTCCTTTCAACTGCTGTGTGCACCGCCATACGGTCGTGCTGCATCTGCATTTTACCAGAGTTTCCTGGGGAATCACAAAATATATTATAAATACTTCTCATCCTGCGGTCAATCAAGCCCGCGCCGCTGATACTCTGCATTGACCGCCGCCAGATCCTCCTCGGTATCGACGCCGATAAAGACGGCGTCCGTCTCCACGACACGGATGCGGTACCCGTTCTCGAGCGCACGCAGCTGCTCCAAAGACTCCGAGCACTCCAGCTCCGTCTGCGCCATCTTCGCGTAGGCGAGCAGAAAGTCCCTGCGGTAGGCATAGATGCCGATGTGCTTATAGACCTTTAGCGCCCGCATTGCGTGCGTAGGGGAATGCGCGCACGGGAGAAGTAGAGGGCGTTTCCCGTACGGTCGGCAACGACCTTGACGTTGTTTGGATTCTCCATCTCCGCCGCATCCGTGATCTCCGTTTTCGCCGTCGCCATCATGAGCGCCGTGTCGTGCTCAAACGGAGCGACAAGGGCGTCGATTACGGCGGGGTCGATCAGGGGCTCATCCCCCTGCACGTTGATGATGAGGTCGCAGTCCGGGCGCTGTGCAGCGACCTCGGCGAGGCGATCCGTCCCCGTCGCGTGGTCGGCACGCGTCATGACGGCGTTGCCGCCGTGCTCCTCGACGGCCGCACGGATGCGTTCGTCATCCGTCGCCACGACGACCTCGTGGACGCGCTGCGCCCCTGTTGCCCGCTCATAGACGCGGACGATCATCGGCTTCCCCGCGATATCGCGCAGGGGCTTCCCGGGCAGTCGTGTCGATGCATACCGCGCAGGGATAATGCAGAGAACCTTCATGCGATCACCTCTACTCTAATGGATAACTGAATTTCCACCGTGATAAAGCACGCAAACTTCTCGCTGCGCAGGCGGCTATACACGTATCCTCCGCTGTAAAAATCACCGCTTTCATCACATCGTATGCTGCTTCCCAAGCTTTGCTGCCAGCTGCTCCTTGAGCGTCTCGAAGAAGACCTCCTGTCCCTTTTGGAACGTGACCTCGACGGAGAGTACATAGATCGGGATGCGCCACTTTGCGTGCACAACATCGCACGGCACCTTCACCGCATCCTTCTCCGTGATGACGATTGCCTCGACGCCGAGCGTCTCCGCGCGATACAGCACCTCCGCCATATCGCGCTCCCCGTAGTCGTGATGATCGGGATAGCGCATGCTCTCCACCATCTCCACACCGAGATCGGCAAGGGTCTGCTCGAACGAAGCGGGATTGCCGATGGCGGAGACAGCAAGCACCTTTCGCCCCTCCATCTCCGTCACGGGCACGCCGCCTGCACCGATGTCCTCGAACCACGCCGAGAGCTGTACGAACTGGCGCGGCTGATGGATACTTTCGAGGATCAGACCATCCTGATTGTAGCTGCGGAACGTCTCCCAGATATGTTCGATCGCCCCCGGTGCCGCCTGATCGACCTTTGTCATGAGGCAGACATCTGCACGGTTGATGTGCGAGAGCGGTTCACGCAGCGTACCGCGCGGCAAGAGGTGCCCGTTGCCGAACACATTCACCGCATCGACGAGGAGAATATCCATGTCACGCGCAAGCTGCCAGTGCTGATAGCCATCGTCGAGGATCGCCACCTGTGCCCCGAAATGCTCGATGGCATAGCGTCCCGTCACGGCACGGTGCGGTCCGATGAGGACAGGCACATCCGGCAGGTGCTTGGCGAGCATAAACGCCTCGTCTCCCCGCCGTCTCCGCATCCATCTTCAGTGCATGTCCATCCGAGACGATGCCGACTGCTCCCGCGCCACTTGGCACGATAGCCGCGGTTAAGAATGGCGACGCGATACCCCATCGCGTGAATGGCACGCGCCAGATGCTGCGCCGTCGGGGTCTTTCCCGTCCCGCCGACCGTCACGTTGCCGAGACTGATGACAAAGCAGGGGAGCTCCTCTTTTTTGAACCAGCCCCAACGGTACATGGCGAGCTTCAGATTGACCAGCTGTTCATAGATGAGGGAGAACACGTAGAACACGCCCATGATGAGGCGGCGCGTGACGCCGTGTACCTCTTTGTCGTGAACAAGGTCGATGAAATAGGTCTGGAAGTTTGCAACCTTCTGTGTCGCGCGCACGCGATGTGCACTGATGCGCTCCTGTGCGCGCTGAACGCGGCGCGTCTCATAGGCAGCAAGCATATCCACGAGGATCTTGGCGGACTTCTTCGATGCGCCCTTATTCTCGTTGATGATCGCAAGCGTCTCGTGCTCAAGGCGCGCGCGCTCCGCGTCGTCGGCGAAGAGGCGCAGCGTCTCCGCAGTCAGCTCCGCGCCGTTCGTGACCGTCACGACAGCACTGCGATTGCGGAAAAGCGCATGGATGTCCTTGAAATTGAACATCTGATTCCCGACGATGATCGCCTTGCCGTGCGCCGCCGGCTCAAGGATATTGTGCCCGCCGTGCGGAACAAGGCTGCCGCCGATGTAGATCACGTCACCGAGCCCATAGACGCGGCCGAGCTCACCGACCGTATCGAGGATCACAATGTCCTCGCCGCCCTCCGCTCCTTTCTGGAGATTCTTGCGCGTATTGACCGTAAACCCGGCCTTTCGGCAGAGATGCTCCACCTCCATCGTGCGCAGCACCTCGCGCGGCGCGATGATGAGGCGCACATGCGGATCCTTTGCACGCACAGCGGCAAAGGCGTTGAGCACCAGCTCTTCCTCCCCGCGGTGGGTCGAGCCCGCGATCATGATGCGGCTCGCCCCCGACAGGCCGAGCTCCGCGATCAATGCTGCGCGCTCTTCGGGGCTGACACTCGTATATGCCTGATCGAACTTCGTATTGCCCGTCACGGTGACGAGCTCACGCGGTGCACCGAGGCGCATGATATAGTCCGCGTCGATACCCGACTGCATCGCAAAGCATTTCACCGTCCCGATCATCTCGCGCAGCATCCCGAGCAAGTACTTGTACTGCTTCACGCTGCGGTCGCTGATGCGGCCGTTGACCATCATGACGGGCACATCGAGCTGCTTCGCCTTTCTTGAGGAAGTTCAGCCACAGCTCCGTCTCCACGGGCAGAAAGACCCGGGGACGGATGCGTCCCACGACGCGCGAGGCGAGGAACGGCAGATCCAGTGGGAAATAAATGATCGCGTCCGCATCCTTGATGATGCGGTGCGCCATCTCATAGCCGCCCGTCGTCACCACCGAGACGAGGATGGGCGAATCGGGAAACACCTTGCGGAACTCACGCACGAGCGGACTCGTCGCCACGATCTCCCCAACGGATGCCGCGTGCACCCAGATGGCATTCTTTCCCGCCACCTTGTCAATCGTGTCCTGCGGATAGAACCCGAAGCTCTGCTTGATGCGCTCGACAAAGCCGCGCTCCCGTGTGGCGCGCAGCATGAAGATCGGTATGATGATGGTGACGATGAGGATTGCCGCTAAATTGTAGAGAAATCGCATGCGTCACTCTCCCCGAAACTGAATGTCATAGAGATGCTGATAGAGCCCGCCCTTTGCCAAGAGCTCCTCATGGGTTCCCTGCTCCACGATGCGGCCGGCATCAATCACATAGATGCGGTCGGCATGGAACACCGTGGAAAGACGATGGGCGATGACGAAGCTCGTGCGCCCGACCATCAGGTTGTCGAGTGCCGCCTGCACGATCTTCTCGCTCTCCGTATCGAGTGCAGAGGTCGCCTCATCGAGGATGAGGATGCGCGGATCCTTCAGGATGGCGCGCGCGATGGCAATGCGCTGGCGCTGACCGCCCGAGATGCTGACGCCGCGCTCCCCGATCTGCGTATCGTAGCCGTGCTCCAGCTGCGTGATGAAATCATGCGCATTCGCCGCACGCGCCGCCTCCTCGATCTCCGCATCCGTCGCGTCGAGGCGTCCATAGCGGATGTTCTCGCGAATCGTCGTGGAGAACAGCATCGTCTCCTGCGGTACCAGCCCAATCTGCCCGCGCAGCGAGGCGAGCGTGACACTGCGGATGTCGTGTCCGTCCACCGTGATCGCCCCACTGTCCGGCTCATAGAAGCGCGGGATAAGATTCGCAATCGTCGATTTTCCTGCGCCCGAGGGACCGACAAAGGCGATCATCTCGCCGGGCGCGGCCTCGAGCGTCACCCCGTCGAGCGCCTTGCGTCCTTCCTTGTAGGAGAACGTGACATCCTCGAAAGCGCACGCGCCCCGTCACGGAGGGAGCGGCTTGGCGTCGGGACGATCCGTAATGCTCTCCGTGAGATCGACGACGGAGAACACGCGGTCCACGGCAGCCATCGCCTTCTGCAGATTGCCGTAGATGCGTGAGAGACGCTTTGACGGGATTCGCAAGGTTCACGGCATAGGTGAGGAACGCAACGAACGCGCCCGCCGTGATGTCACCGCTCAAGACCTCGTAGCCGCCGAACCAGACGATGAACGTGACAGCAAGAGCAGCGAGGAACTCCACCGTCGGCGTGAGCATGCTCGTCTGCTGGACATTTTTCATCACCGCTTCGAAGTTGCGCTGATTGCTCGCGACAAAGCGGTCGATCTCATAGTCCTCACGGACAAACGACTTCACGACGCGCGTCGCAGAAAAACTCTCCTGCAGGAGTGCCGTGATCTCTGCAAGCCGCTCCTGAATCACGGTGCTCGATTTCTTGATCTTGCGTCCGAAAGATCTTCATTGCCTGCCCGACCATCGGAATGACGATGAGCGTCAGCAGGGAGAGCTTCAATCCAGATAGAACATGAGGGCAAGCGATCCGATGAGGATACAGCCCTCCGTCACGAGATCGATGAGGTTGTCGACGAGTGCCGACTGGATCGCCGCAACATCGTTCGTGACGAAGCTCATGATCTCGCCCGTCTGGTGGCGGTCGTAGTACGCGAGCGGCATCCGCTGGAACTTGCGGAACATCACCTCGCGTACATCGATAATGACCTTCTGCCCGATGTAGGGAGACAAGGTAGGACTGCCCAAAGTAAAAAATTCCGCGCAGGAAAAAGATGACAACGATGCCGATGCAGATGGCGTTCAGCAGAGCCATGTTCTTGTCGGCGAGAACGTCGTCGATCATGTCCTTGATGATCCACGGGACGTAGAGATTCGCCGCCGAGGCAAGGATGATGCACACGACCGCCAGCGCGAATTTCTTTACGTACGGCCGCATGTAGGTCAGCAGTCTCTTATAGTTCTTCATAGGTCTCCTACGGGGTACAATATCTCTTGCGTCCAAGCGCGAGAATCTTCTCCGCCACACGGCGTGCCGCATGGGGTTCACCAAGACGTGCTGCCGCGCGCGAAAGGCGTTCCGTCACATAGCGGCGATCCGCGCCGTCCGCGATGATCTTCTCCATCTCCGCCGCGATGCGGTCGGGCTGCACCGCTCCCTGCAGCAGCTCTGTCTCAAACGTCTCGCCGAGCAGGATGTTCGGCAGGGAAAAACGCGGCACATCGACGAGCAGACGCCCGATGAGATAGGAGAGTGCCGACATCCGGTAGAGGACGACGGCGGGCAGTCCCATGAGCGCCGCCTCCATCACCACCGTGCCCGAGGTTGCCATCGCCGCGCGTGCGAGCCCCATGAGGGCATAGCGCGCGTCGTGGGTCAGCGTCACCTCCGCCGCGGAGGCGGCGAGATGCGCTCTGATACGCTCCTCATCCACGCCGCCCGCGACGGGCAGAAAGAAACGGCGCGCAGGGTCTGCCGCGCCGAGCCGCTCTGCCGCCCCCAGCATGGGAGGAAGGAGCCGCTCGATCTCCTCACGGCGGCTGCCCGGAAGGAGCAGGATCGGCACATCGTCCGCACCGATGCCGAAGTGACGCCGTGCCTCTGTGGGCGGCATCTCGGCACGCACCGTATCGACGAGCGGATTGCCAACGAACGAGATGTTCGCCCCCGCCGCCTCGTAGGGCGGCAGCTCATGTGGAAAAATCGCGACGATCTCATCGGCGAGGGCCGCGCAGGACTTCGCGCGCCCCTTACGCCATGCCCACGCAGACGGAGGAATATAAGAAAAGACGGGAATCCCCCGCTCCTTTGCCCGCGCCGCCAGCCGCCAGTTAAAATCCGGATAGTCGATGATGACCAGCACATCGGGATGCTCCTCGTCCATCAAGTGCGTCAAATCATCAAGCAACGCGAAAATTCGGCGGAGATTCAAAATCACCGCCGAAATACCCATCACATTGTAGTCCGCATAATTTTGACGGAGCGTCACTCCCGCCGCAGCCATCTCCGTACCGCCGAAGCCGATCAGCTTCACCGACGGGTCCAGTGTGCGCAGTTCACGCGCTAACGCTGCCCTGTGGAGATCGCCGGAGGTCTCTCCCGCCGAAAGCATGATCTTCAAATGGGCAAGACCTCCTCGGTAGAATCAACAGCAAACACCATCCGTGCCTGCAAGGGACGTCCCACTACATCGCCGCTATCGTAATTCCGTTCGCCTCGGCAAGGGCAATCGCACGCTCCTTGTCCACAAAGAGTGTCTTTCCCGCCTCAATGACGAGCGCAGACGCCTTCACCGCCACCAGGGACTCGATCGTATCGAGCCCGACGGCAGGCACATCGAAAACGGTTGTCCTGCTGCGGCTTTGCCGCCTTTGCGACGACCGCGCCGCCGCCGGCCAGCTGCCCGCCGCGGCGGATGCAGGCATCCGTCCCCTCGATCGCCTCAAGAGCCATGACCGCACGGTCTTTCACCACCGCCGTCTGCCCCACATCGAGACGTCCGATCTCGCGCGCCATCTGAAGCCCATACTCCATATCCGCACGCTCCGCATCGCTTGGCTGGCGGCTCGTCAGAACGCCTGCCGCCGGCATCAGCGGGCGGATGAGCGCCGTCTGATCGAGCGGCGTGATACCGACCTTCATCAGCGCACCGACGAACATCATCATGATCGTATCGTCATTCTGATTCGGCAGCTGCATCAGCATCCCACGCAACATCTCATCCGGCTGAACCGCGCCCGTAAAGAGCAGTTCCTTTGTCACCTTGCCGATCATCGTGACCTTTTGAATCTTTTCCTGCTGCAGATACGCCAGAATCGATGCGATCGAGCCGATGCTGATCTCACGATAGGCATTCGCCGCATCCTTCAGCTCAGGGTCGCAGTCCGGCAAGAGCGCAATCGCATGCACCTCAAAGCCCTGCGCACGTGCCGCGCGTGCACACACGGCGGGCAGGTGTCCGACACCCGCGAGCAGCCCCAGTTTCTCCATAACAGTCTCCCCACTAGTCCTCGTGTCGTTCTCGGCAAATGCCGCGTTCCGCATTGCGGAGGAAGCGCAGCATGTGATCGATCTCCTCGCAGGAGTCCACCTCCTGCTCAATCACGGCAATCGCCTGCGTGAGGTTCAGCCCCGAGCGATAGAGGATCTTATAGGCCTGCTTGATGCGGCGACGCACATCGAGCGGGATGCCTGCGCGCGAGATGCCGACGCTGTTCAGCCCCACGGCACGCGCGGGATGCCCGTCCACCATGGTGAACGGCACAACGTCCTGCACGAGCTTTGACGTGCCGCCGATCATCGCGTTGCGGCCGATCTTGACAAACTGATGCACGCCCGCCATGCCGCCAATCACAACGCCGTCCTCGACGATTGCATGACCCGCCAGCATGGCGGCGTTGCTCATGATAATGTGGTTGCCGAGCACACAGTTATGCGCCACATGGGTATACGCCATCAGCAGGCAGTCGTCGCCAATGCGCGTCTCCTCGCCCTCGCCCGTCGCGCGGTGCACGGTCGCACACTCGCGAATCGTCGTGCGGTCGCCGATGAACGTATAGCTCTTCTCACCCTTAAACTTCAGATCCTGCGGCACCTCACCGATGGATGCGCCTTGGAAAAATCTGGCAGTCGCGCCCGATCTGCGTCCATTCCTTAATGACGGCGTGTGGGCCGATCTTCGTCCCCTCACCGATCTGGACATGATCCGAGATGACCGCATAAGGGCCGATCTCCACGTCGCGGGCGATGCGCGCCGTCGGTGCGACCACCGCCGTCTCGTGGATATAGGCAAGAACCTTGCTCGTGCCTGTCATCTGTTTCAACTCCTTCAGCCCCGCAGGAATCGGGGCAGACATATTCCACTATCCATTACAATCCGACAAAAGGGCAAGACTTTCACATGGCAAAATCAGCCATTATCGCCGGATTTCGCGTTTTATCGTGAATTATGTCCGTTTATCCTGTCATTATGACGTTCTGTCAAAGATCTTCGCCGTTTTTCAGAGCAAACTTAAAGTCTGCCGACGCGACAAGATCCTCTCCGACATACGCATCCGCATGAAGCACGCCGAACACGCCGCGCACACGCAGCAGCTCCGCCTTCGTCACGACCACATCGCCGGGAACGACGGGACGCTTGAACTTCACATTCTCCATCCCGCCAAAGAGTGCAATCTTGCCGCGATGTTCCTCAGGATAAAGCATTGTTACCCCGCCGACCTGCGCCATTCCTTCGAGCAGAAGAACGCCCGGCATGATCGGATGCCCCGGGAAATGGCCGAGGAAAAACGGCTCGTTCATCGTCACACACTTGATGCCCGTTGCCGACTTGAACGGCTCCAGCTCGATGATCCGATCCACAAGGAGCATCGGCGGACGATGCGGCAAAATCTTTTGAATCTCATTGATATCCAACGTCATGCTTGATCCCTCTCCCCTGCAATCTCTTTTGCCAGCGCGGTATTCAGTGCGTGCCCCGAGGCGACGGCGATGATATGTCCGCGAACCATGCCCGCCAGACGAATATCCCCGATCACATCGAGAATCTTGTGACGCACCAGCTCATTGGGGAAGTTCAGCGGATTCATCCATCCCTCGTCGTTGTAGACGATCACCGTCTCCAGCGAGCCGCCCAGCCCCAGACCATGCGCACGCAGAGCCGCAATCTCCTTTTCATAGGCAATCGTCCGCGCCGGCGCAATCTCGCGCTCCTAGGCGGCGGGCGTCACCTCGATATCATAGTACTGTACCCCGATGAGCGGATGCTCATTCAGCGAGGTAAACGAAACGCGCAGACCGTCGTACGGCAGTGCCATGACAAAGTGGCTGCCGTCGTCCACGCGGTAGACGCGGTCAATCACCGTCTCCTGCCGCACAGCATCCTGCTCGACGCTCCCGGCACGCGCGATCAGCGCAAAGAACGCACGCGCACTGCCGTCGGCGACGGGCGGCTCCTCCGCATCGAGCGTCACGCGGCAGTTGTCGATTCCATGCACGTGCAGGGCGCTCATCAGATGCTCAATCGTAAAGAACTTCAGTGTCCCCGCGCCGATGGTCGTCGCGCGCATCGTCGCCGTCACATGTGCCGCCGTCGCCGCCACAGGCGGTGCGTCGGGCATATCGGCGCGCGCAAACAGGATCCCCGACCCCGGCGGTGCCGGTGCGAGTTCCATGTGAACCGGCTGTCCCGAATGCAGTCCGATACCATCGTAGACCACCCGCGACGCCAGTGTTTTCTGTTTTTGCAAGCGTAAACCTCCATGAACGGACGAACAAAACAGCGTACCGTCCAACAATTCCGATTGCTTCTTCTCGTACATGATACTAAAAATTGCGAACATGCAAGAAAAAACAGGATTTGACAATATATCCGCCTTTTTGTTATAGTATGGATAAGCACACAGCTTCCATTATCGGGGATGTAATGGTCTCGACGGGGATGGATGGCATGTGGACAGCGAGCCGGGGGGTCATCATCCCGTCAGTAAGGTGAAACTTTTATTTAAACATAAAAGCAAACGAAGACTACGCTCTGGCGGCTTAAGCCAGCCCCTTTCCGTCTGCCTCCCGCACGGATGGAGACAGGGGTCAAACGCGGGATACCTGAGAGCCACCGCACGATAACTCTCACGGGAACTTCATCGTGATCGGAACGGCGCACCCTGTCTGCGGGGGACGCCGAACCTAAAACAAAGCACAGACTGCGCTCGGAGAAATCCATGTGACGTTATCTTCGGACAGGAGTTCGATTCTCCTCATCTCCACCAAACGACATGACAAAAGCCGCCCAATCGGGCGGCTTTTTTGTATAAGAAAACCACGCGATAGTCGCGTGGTTGGAAAAGAGCTAAGCGGTGAACAGAAAATCCCCAGTGTGAAACTACGCGTAAGCTCCAGCAGCCTAAAAATAGTGAAGACACTAGGGAGGAAACAGCATTATGTCGAAACAACAAAAATGCCGATACGCATAGTTTAGCACACACAAAGTGGAATTGTAAGTATCACGTTGTGTTTGCACCGAAGTATCGGCGAAAAAGTATTCTACGAAGGGAAACGGCTGGAAATCCGGGAGATCCTAAGAAAGCTGTGCGCGTGGAAGGGAGTAGAGATCATTGAAGGGAGATATGTCCGGATCATATCCACCTGCTGTTAAAGTATCCCGCCGAAGATCAGCATATCGAGCTTTATGGGATACCTAAAGGGCAAGAGTAGCTTAATGATATTCCAAAAGTATGGAAACATGAAGTTTGCATACAGAAATCGAGAATTTTGGTGCAAAGGGTATTATGTTGATACCGTAGGAAAGAACACCAAGGCGATTAAGGAGTACATAGCTGACCAGCTGAAGAAGGATCGGGAGCAGGATCAACTGAGCTTGTTTGACCCAAAGAGACCCATTTATGGGTGGTCAAGTAATCTGCATGGCTGGCAGGCCAACAAAGGCGTGACTTGTACGCCGCCAATTACATAAGGGCTATGCCCGAGATGAAAAACCACCCGCTATGCGGGTGGATATTTATTTGTCGTTCATGCCTTTATTTCTGGGGCATACCTCACAATTACGCCCCGCCAATTACAACTTTCTGCATGTTTTTGCATTTGGGACACTTGAAGGACGAGGTTCTCTTTTGGCACTTTCTAGGGGCAGTTGTTAATGTGCCACCTCCTGTTTCAACAAAAATCCGCATCTTTCGCATTTCTTTTTGAACTTCATCATAGTTCCCTTTGTCTTCTACGATAATACACCCTGCTCTGCCACCACCATAATGATTCATCTCCTTATTTTCTCCAAAAGGTTCCTTCTTATGGTTTCCACGGACTTGCCACAAAATCTGTTTAGGGTTTCGCTGTCGGATAAGGCTATAGCTGCGTCATTGAATCTCCTGAAATCTGGAGTTTCGTCAGAGGCACTGCTACCACCACTGGGCAGATATTCATACGTCAGCCACCAGCTCTCGTTCATCATGGGCTTTATGGATAGGGTAGCGGAAATCTTATCCAAATCGGCTTTGTCTACGTCCTTGACATTCAGTTGCTCGCCGTTGCGTGTCACACAAAATCCGACAAAGAGATTGTTGAATATCTCGATTCTGAGCCAGACATCAACCCCTGTAGAGATAACAATATCCTTCAGATGGTAGTTTATCCCCGGATAAACACTTGACGCTTTGTAATAGTTGCCAACTAGGTTTTCCCACGAAACGAATGAGCCCTTGCCTAATTTATCCAGATGGTATTCGCTGGCAAGGCCCGCCATTTCCCTTTCGAGGGCCGTGAACATATTCTCCATAACTTTAGCTTTGGCGTCATCTATTGTGTTGCTTATTTCAATCCCAGCGATGAGCTTATCTTTGTCGCTCAGCAATTCGTCTATAATTCTGCTTCTTTCCACGACATCAAACCTCCCAGCAAAGTTCTTTACGGCGTACATGTACTGGCTGATATTCTGCCTCATCAACAAGTCATCTTCATTGTCAGCAATATATCTCAGCCATGACAGAATATCTCTGGCAAACGAAATGCACACAAGTCATCAAGGTCTACCCTTAAATCAAGACCTTTCCTGCTAAGTTTCTGGGAATAATCGGACGGGGAGTGCCATGTATGGTCAGGTAATAAATCTTTGCGTCCTTGTCCTGTTCCTTGGCGTAGTCGTAATAGACAAGGCACTGGGCTTCCTGCTCTTCCGCATATATTTTGACCTCTATGGGGATGAAATGCTTGGCGTTGCATATAACTAGGTCTATCCGCCTGTCTTTGCCCAGATACTTGTCGTGTATAGGATATTCTTTATAGACCTTAGCTCCGTCCAAGTATTCGTCCAATTCATTTGGAGGAATCTTCAACACCAGCTTCAGGAACTCCCTTAAATACTTGTCGCCCTTTTTGTGTTTCCCATGCGGGTCTATAATGTCGCAGATAAACCTGCACATGATTACTTCCTTGGTGCTTATCCCCAGCACACTGTAGACGTCATATAATTTTTCTTTCTCGTCTTTGTCCAGCATTCTGCATACATAATCAAGCATTTGGCTGACCATACGGAAACAGCCTCCTTTCTGGATTGCCTACTTCAGACCAGCGACAATATTCCTTATCAGGTCTATGATTTGCTGCTCTATGGTGTAGTCGTTCCTGTTGAAGCACATCAGGTCTTTATACCAGTACCCGCCCCAATCCCAGAAGGCGGGTTTCTTTTTCATATTCAGGGGATTTTCTCCCATCATATCACGGAACTCCTGAACGCTGTGCTTATCGGCTCTTGCCAGCTCGGCTCCCAGTTCAATCATGTTGTCAGGACGCCAGTCAACATAGAAGGACAGCGTATATTTCACCCCGTTGGCGGATTGCCTGTCTACGCAGCAATAAGCAAAGGTAGGCAGCATTCCCTCTCGTCTCTTTTTTCTGGGGATTTTTAACCTTGAAGTCATCTATGTCTTGGAGTTTGTCGCATACAGATTTTACAATGTCCTTGCTGTAGTTGCGTCTAGCCCATACCTCATCTTCCATTGCAGACGCTTCCAAGCTGTTAGTGGACGTTATGGAGGAACTCTTTAAGATTACCCGCAAGTTGCGTAACTCTTCTTCCGATACGGTCTCATCATCATCTATTTGCAGAGCCTTTATGAAGTGGGGCATAAATCTCTGTATGCTGGCACTCTTTTTCTTGGAGCATATTTACTGGAGTATCCTTGGGGAGGATTTCATCGAATATATCGTCGTTGTCGCCAGTCCCCGATAATTCCTGTAGGATTTGTGCGTCAACATCGTTTGAAACCAGATAGGTATAAAGCTCCTCGAAGCCAGTCTGCAAGCAGACCACTGTGAACAATATCCTCTGCCTGATGTTGTTCGGAATGTTCATCACGGTTCCACGAGATACAAAATCCAACAACTGATAGGTGTTGAACAATCGTTTCATTGCTCTGGGGTTGAATCCTATGGATGTCCTGATAAGAGCCGTAAACAGCTCATTATCATTGCCTTCGACGCTTATTCCGATTTTTTGCTCATCATATCGCCCACATATTTGCTTACGGAATAATGGGCGACGGGTATCTTGAATGGCAACTGTATTATTTTTGTCGAAGAAGTTCCTTCCTTTTTGGGCACTTACATTATCCCCGTACTTCTCCCGTATCCCAGTCGTAACCACCTCATAATCCACAGCAAGTATGAACACGCAGTTTTTGCAGTCAAGGAACAGCTTCAGAATCTCCAGAAGCTCTACGGCTTTGGCTGGCTCCAGTCTGTCTAGGTCATCTACGAATATTACCACACGGTTCTTTTTCTCTTTGGCTAGTTTCTCGTCCACCAGCTTTTGGAAGTTCTCTTTCAGGCGTAATATCTCTTGAGCAACGTCCACGTCCTCGGTCGGGGTGGTAACATCCCTAATCATGCCTGCTGCTTCTCCACCAACAACAGCGTCCGTGGCTACACAAGCTACCTTACGGGTGAACCCAAGAACCCCCTTGGCGACGGTAGACAATACGTTCTTCTTGCCACCTAGACCTTTTATCAGGACATCAATCATGGAGAAGGCCAAGCCATTACCCATGCGGAATTGGGAGAACTGCCATGTATTGAACCAGATAGGCCAGACGGTATCAAAGCATATTCTCTTTTATCATGTTCATCATGCTTGTCTTGCCACTGCCCCAGTCTCCTTGGATGGAAATGGTCATCGGCGTTTCGCAGGTGTTTATGAAGCTGCTTAGCCCCCGTGACGTAAGGCTTTTACGGAAAACAAGTCCTCGTCCATACTAAGCAGCGGGGCGTCTGTTACGCCTACATTACTCATGAATATCCCTCCATGTACGATTATTAGTCTATCTGTTCGATTAAATCGCTGACAGGCTCAAACCGCCTGTCAAATGCCAGAACAACTTTTGTTCTAGTATATTCTTTTCGGCAAGCGGATTCTCCTCCCCAAAAACTCTCCCGATGGGGTGTTAAATTTTCCCGGCCCTGAAAATGACCCAAATAGCCCTCTACGCCAGTGCGTATGCAGGGGGCCTCGAAATTCAACAAGATGGTGACTGAGTTTTTGTGACGGTGGGGAGTGATTTTCGACAATAGCGAAATGGCTTCCATCTTCTTTATTAAATGTCCGCCGAAAAAGGACAACAAAAAAGCCCCCTCAAAAATGAAGAGGGGACTGTTTGGCGAGGTTGGGGCTTAACTTAATGACATTGTCCGCGAGGGCGGCTTTTTTGTGCCGTTATAGGCAATCTTCCACCATGCCTTTATCGTTCAGCGCGCGCTCCAATAGCCGACTGAGTACGGACGGGGAATCTGCTCCCAACAATTCAGCCTTTGTGCAGTGCCTGTGGGGACAAATGCAGTATGACCGTCTGCTGGATCTCATTGCCTCCGCGTATCCAGTCTGCACGCTTAAACTCTCGCAACTCCTGTTCACTAAGAGGAGGGCAGTCCTCATCGTAAATCACAGGCATTTCTTTTGCCTGTCGAATCATTTCCTCCTGCTCTTTGGTGAGCCCATTTGCCAGATCAATATTCATCCTCACGATAGTATGCCTCCTTTTCGTGTTTCGTCGCAAGTCTTGCGGAGATAATCCGTATTGCATCCCTACGCTCCGTATATACAACAGTCAGAATCGCCACTGCATCGCCAATTTTTTTCCGATGGTAATATAGCGTTCCTCTGTGACGCTGTGCTTCGCATCATATTTTTTTCTTTTTCGATATGGATCGGCAAATACCATAGCCGCTGTACGAAAGTCTACCCCATGTTTCATGCGATTAGCTTTTTTTCTTTTTCGTCATCCCATTCGAAATTCATATTTTCTTCCCTCTATTATTTTAGGAAAGATTGCCTGCTTTGGCAAGATAAATCTATATGAAAAGCCGCCGCACAGTTCTCCTGTACAGCGGTTCAATTCATCACAGATTTCGTTTCAATTTTTCCAGATCGGGGAACAGCTCGCCGATCGAGTCCGAGAGGCCATCGCTCGGCTCTAGGATCTCGAGGACGGGGCGCATAGTCTCGCGGAACTTTGCGTCGTCCTGCATGAGCGCGAGGACGGCACTCGTATTGACGGCGTCGGCAAGCGCGGAGTGCTGACTCCCCTCGAACTTGCGCCCCATCGCACCGAGCGCATGCTTCAGTGCGAGGCTGTTGTGGAGCCCGAGGCGGTCGTCAAACTCCTGCTGGAGGTCGACCCAGCGCGCATCGAGCCACGTGACGTCAAAGTCCGGCAGTTTCAGACGGCACTCCTTGCGCAGCTGCTTGATGTCGGACATACTCCACGAGTAAATCTTCGTCTCTGCCTCGCCGATCCACGCGACGAACGCGTGAAAGCTGTCGGCGAACGCGGGATGCCCCGCGACCTTCTCCTGCGTGATGCCCGTCAGCTCGGTGATGTGCTTCTTTACCATCCCATACTCAGGACAGACATAGCACTGAAATTCGTCCTCCTGCACAAAATCTTCATTCAGACGCACCGCGCCGATCTCGATGATCTCTCCGTTCAGTTTCCTCCGAATATCCCGGTATTCCTTCCCCACAGGATTCATTTCCAAATCTACGACGATGTGTTTCATGACAACCCTTACTTTCGAAAATTATCTGCCGTAAGTGACGCGCGGCAGATGGTGTTGCAGTAGTTTAGATTTTTCGATATCGTCACGTCGTTTTCTCATCATAGCACAATGACGCGTGAAAAATCAACGTTCAAGGGTATTTTAGTCCTATATTCGCCGCTTACTTTTTCAACGAAACGTGGTAAAATGATAGCTAGAAACGCGATAAAGAGAAAGGGTCTGTCATGAACTGGAAAGTGGTACTCGCGCTGCTCACGTGCAACGTGCTCTTTATGTCCGCAAGCTATACGATGATCATCCCGTTCCTGCCGATGTATCTGACGACCGAGCTCGGTGTGGACGATGCCTCCGTGAATCTCTGGTCGGGGCTTGCGTTCTCGGTGACGTTCCTCGTCTCCGCTGTCATGGCACCGATCTGGGGGCGCATCGCCGACCGCAAAGGGAAACGTCTCATGGCGATGCGCGCGAGCCTTCTCATCGCGATCAGCTATCTGCTCGGCGGGCTCGTCACATCCCCCGAGCAGCTCATCATCGTGCGCCTCTTTCAGGGATTTGCCTCAGGACTCTGGCCGATGGATCTCGCCATCATGACGCTCTATGCGCCGCAGGAAAAACTCGGCTTCTCCCTCGGCATCATGCAGGGCACGCTCACGGCGGGCGGTGTCGTGGGGCCGCTGCTCGGCGGCGTCCTCGCAGAGCTGTTCGGGATGCGCACGAGCTTCTATATCGGCGGTCTGGCGCTCTTCATCAACTTCCTCGCGTTCACCTTTATCATCAAAGAGCCGCCGATGCCGAAGGAGACCGCACCGCTCACGGCGGAGGAACGCAGTCCGATGCACCTCTGGCACATCCCCATCCTGCGCACGATGATGATCGTGAGCACGCTCGCACAGGTGGTGCTCTACATCCTCATGCCCGTCCTGACGACCTACATCAAGGTGCTCGCGGGCGCGATGGACAACATCGTCTTTGTCGCGGGCGCAGTATTCTCTCTCGGCGGCATCGCGGGCGCGATCTCCGCGCCGCTCTGGGGGATCTACGGCACACGGCGCGGCTACTTCAGCGCGATGTTCCTCGCCATGCTGTGTGCAGGAGGCATGTTCATCCTGCAGGGCATCCCCGACACCCTCGTCCCTTTGCCGTCATGCAGTTCGGCGTGGGGCTCTTCCTCGCCGGGATTCAGCCCTCGCTGAACGCCGTCATCGCCCAGCATACGCCCGCGCAGCTCAAAGGAAGCGTCTTTGGACTCCTCTTCTCCGCGCAGCAGGTCGGCTCTGCTACGGGGCCGCTGCTCGGCGGTGTCGTCGCGACGTACCTCGGAATGCACTACCTCTTCCCGACCTCGGGCACGATTCTCCTCATCCTCGCCGCCTTTATCTGGTGGCGCTATGTGAGAAAGGAGCATCCGGCGGTGGAATAACATGGAATAAAAAATGCTGTACGAAAGCAAAACACTTCTGCTACAGCATTTTGTGCTAACGATATAGCAAAGCCCCCGACGGGAGAGGCCATTTGATCACGCAATCATGGAAGCAACGCAGTATGTGACCGATAGGGAAGCACTTTACAAAAGTGTCTTGAGCACCGCATCCGTCATGTCCTGCGTGCCGACCTTCGTGCAGCCCGTATCAGCGAGGTAGATGTCCGCCGTCCGCATCCCATCGGCGAGTGCCGCATCCACCGCCGCCTCGATCGCAGCGGCCGCCGCCTCCTCATGGAGCGCATAGCGCAGCAGCATCGCCGCCGAGAGGATCGTCCCGAGCGGGTTTGCGATTCCCTGTCCTGCGATGTCGGGCGCACTGCCGTGAATCGGCTCAAAGAGACTCGTGCCCGTCCCGATCGACGCCGACGGCATGAGACCGATCGAGCCGCCGATCACCGCCGCCTCATCGGAGAGAATATCACCGAAGAGATTGCCCGTCACGACGACATCGAACTGTGTCGGGCGCACGGCAAGCTGCATGGCGCAGTTATCGACGTAGAGATGATCGAGCTCCACATCCGCATAGTCCTTTGCCAGTCCCGTCACCGTGCGCCGCCAGAGGCGCGACGTTGCCAGCACGTTCGCCTTGTCCACGGACGTGACCTTGGAGCGTCTGAGACGCGCCGTCTCAAACGCAAGGCGCGCGATACGCTCCACCTCGGGCACGGAGTAGTTCTCCATATCCCATGCGCGCTCCACACCGTCCACATGCTCGCTCTCGCACTTCTCGCCGAAGTAAATGCCGCCGATCAGCTCGCGCACAATGACGAGATCGACGCCGCGCACGAGATCGGGCTTCAGCGGCGAGTGCTCAATGAGCGCATCCGCCACCTTGACCGGACGCAGATTCGCATAGAGACCGAGCCCCTTGCGCAGGCCGAGGATGGCGCGTTCGGGGCGCAGCGCAGGCTCCACCGCGTCCCACTTCGTCCCGCCGACCGCACCAAAGAGCACACCGTCCGATGCCTTGCAGACGGCGAGCGTATCCTCGGGCAGCGGTGTACCATATTTATCATACGCCGTGCCGCCCGCATCGCGCGTCTCATAGGAAAGTCCGAGCGAGAACTTTGCATCGACGGCCTTCAGGACGCGTACTGCCTCACTCGTGATCTCCTGCCCGATGCCGTCGCCCGGGACAACCGCAATCTTATACCCCATGACGGAATCCCCCGTTCTCCTTGATATAGTTCAGAAGACCGCCCGCACGCGCAATATCCTGCACGAACCCCGGCAGGGGATGTGCATGGAATGTATCGCCCGTCGTCAGATTCTCAATCGTTCCCGTCTCCGTATCGACACGCAGGCGGTCACCCGCGCTGATCTTCTCCACATCGTCGCCGATCTCGAGAAGCGGCAGCCCGATATTGATGCCGTTGCGGTAAAAGATGCGCGCAAAGCTCGCCGCGATCACAACAGGAATGCCCGATGCCGCAATCGCAACCGGCGCGTGCTCACGTGAGGAACCGCAGCCGAAATTCTTTCCGCCGACCATGATATCGCCCTGCTGAACACTGCCCGCGAACGTCGTGTCGATGTCCTCCATGCAGTGTGCCGCGAGCGCCTCCGGCTCGAACGTGTTGAGATAGCGTGCAGGGATGATGACATCCGTGTCGATGTTATCGCCGTAGCGCCAGACCTTGCCCTCGAACATCACGCCACCTCCTCGGGAGCGGCAATCCGCCCCAGTATTGCACTCGCCGCCGCGACGTGCGGCCCCGCGAGATAGACCTCGCTGTCCACATGACCCATGCGCCCGCGAGAAATTGCGGTTCGTCGTCGAGACGCACCGCTCGCCCGCCGCGAGGATCCCCATATAGCCGCCGAGACACGGGCCGCAGGTCGGCGTCGAGATCGCCGCCCCCGCCTCCATGAAGATTGCCAGATAGCCGCGCTTCATCGACTCCTCATAGACATACGGCGAGCCCGGAATCACGATGCAGCGCACGCGCTCATGTACCTTGTGCCCCTTCAGAATCGACGCTGCAATCTCCATATCCTCAAGGCGTCCGTTCGTGCACGACCCGATCACGACCTGATCGATGGCGATGGGCGACGCGATATCCATGACGCGCTTCGTATTTTCGGGCAGATGCGGGAACGAGACGACGGGACGCAGTGCGCTGAGGTCGATCTCCACCGTCTGCGCATAGCGTGCATCAGCATCGGCAGCCACGGGCTCGAACGGCTTTGTTATGCGTCCCTCGACGTACGCCTTGCATACATCGTCATACGGGAAAATGCCGTTCTTCGCCCCCGCCTCGATCGCCATATTGGCAATCGTCAGGCGGTCGGTCATGGAGAGTGACGCCACCCCCTCGCCCGTGAACTCAAGGCTCTTGTAGAGCGCACCATCCACGCCGATCATGCCGATGAGCGTGAGGATGACATCCTTGCCGCTGATGTCCTGCGGCTTCTTCCCCGTCAGGTGGACATTGATCGCCTCGGGCACCTTGAACCATGCCTCGCCCGTTGCCATCCCGACCGCGAGATCCGTCGTGCCGACGCCCGTCGAGAACCCGTTCACCGCACCGTAGGTACAGGTGTGCGAGTCCGCGCCGATCGTGAGCATGCCCGGCCCAACGATGCCGCGCTCGGGCAGGATAACGTGCTCAATCCCCACGCGCCCCTGCTCGTAGTAGTGCAGGATGTCATGTTTGCGCGCAAAATCGCGCATGATCTTCGCCAGCTCGGCGGACTTGATGTCCTTCGCCGGCTGAAAATGGTCGGGAATCAGCGCGATCTTCGCCCGATCAAAGACAGGACGTCCCGTCTTTTCAAACTCCTTGATGGACGGGGGACCCGTCACATCGTTTGCGAGCACCATGTCGAGCTGGCAGACAACCAGCTGCCCCGGCTCCACATGGTCAAGCCCCGCATGGCGTGCGAGAATCTTCTCGCTCATGTTCATGCCCATATAGCCCTCCTGAAATTACGATATGGCAATCATTCCCTGCCGTGCTCCTATGTGAATTCTGTAAAGCAAGCGGGTTGGTATTTAGACTTGCATTACGAGGCATTCTCGTGGAGCAGACAGGAAAAAGCGCTCTTTGAAAAAGAAGTCTCCGCGCGGAAAGACTTCTTTTTCATAAAATACGTGTATCGTTTAGAAATTGAGCTCTTTCTTGTCACGCAGCCACGGCATCATATTGCGCAGCTGTGCACCGACCTGCTCGATCTGATGCTCCTTGTGGAGACGACGCTGTGCGAGGAAGTTCGCACGGCCGGCAGCACGGTTCTCGAGAAGCCAGTTGCGCGCGAACGTGCCGTCCTGGATCTCCTTCAGAACCTTCTTCATCTCCTTCTTCGTCTCCTCGGTGATGATGCGCGATCCGACCATGTAGTCGCCGTACTCCGCCGTATCGGAGCAGGACTGACGCATCTTCGTCATGCCGCCCTCATAGCAGAGATCGACGATCAGCTTCATCTCATGGAAGCACTCGAAGTATGCCATCTCGGGCGGATAGCCCGCCTCGACGAGCACCTCAAAGCCCGTCTGCATCAGCTGGCAGACACCGCCCATGAGGACGCACTGCTCACCGAACAGATCCTCCTCCGTCTCATCACGGAACGTCGTCTGGAGTACGCCGGAACGCGTCGCACCAAGGCCGCGTGCATAGGCGAGCGCGAGATCGAAGCACTTGCCCGTCTCGTCCTTCTCGACAGCGAATACGGCCGGAACGCCTGAGCCCTCCTCGAACGTGCGGCGGACGAGGTGACCAGGGCCCTTCGGCGCAACCATGAACACATCAACGCCCTCGGGCGGAACGATCTGCTTGAAATGGATGTTGAAGCCGTGAGCAAAGGCGAGCGCACTGCCCTTCTTGAGGTTCGGTCCGATCTCTTCCTTGTAGACATCCGCCTGCTTCTCATCGGGGATGAGGACCATCGTGACATCCGCCTGCTTCACCGCATCGGCAACCGACGTGACCTTCAGACCATGAGCCTCAGCCTTCGCCTTGGACTTCGAGCCGGCGTAGAGACCGACGACGACATTGAGGCCGCTCTCCTTGAGGTTCAGTGCATGCGCATGACCCTGACTGCCATAGCCGATGATCGCAATCGTCTTGCCCTCGATTGCACTCCAGTTGACATCCTGGTCATAGTAAGTTTTTGCCATAGTACTCCCTCTCCTCACAGTGTTCATATATGGTGTGTTCTCCTCGTTCGAGCGCGATGAGCCCCGTGCGGATGACCTCGACAATGCCGTAGGGTTTCAGCACCTTCAGAAATGCCGTCACCTTGTCATCACCGCCCGTGATCTCAAAGATGATCGAGGAGGACTCCACATCGACGACATGTGCGCGGGAACAGCTCGCCCATCTTCAGCACATCGAGGCGATTCTCATCACCCGCACACACCTTGATGAGCGTCATGCCACGGCACGCCGCATTTTTTTCGTCCAGACGCTGGACAGCCCGCACGACGGGCATCTTCTCCAGCTGCTTGATCATCTGCTCGACGATATTCCCATCCCCGTGCATCACCACCGTGATGCGTGAGAAATCCGGCGACTCCGTCACGCCAACAGCCAGACTGTCGATGTTGAACTCGCGCCGCGAGAACATACTGACAACACGAACCAGAACCCCCGTCTGGTTCGCGACAAAGACGGACAGCACATGTTTCATGGTCATCCGCCTCCTTTCTCAGCACATTCTTTTCGGGAAAACTCCTTTATTATCTCCTTCACGCCTTCATTTGTCAATAGATTTTTCCGCGTGAAGTGCATCGTGCGCGTGAATACAATGCGTGCAGTTTTTCATACCCGCACTTCAAAATGCGGCGCATTCTCCTCCGCAGGCGCCTCCCCCGCCTGCCCCGCCTTCGGCGCGGGTGCGGGCGGCGGCGGCATGCGTAGTTCCTTGGGATGGGGCGGCAGGTAGGTTGGGCTTTGCCGCCGCAGGGCGCGCGGATGGTGCACGGCGCAGCGGCTTCGGCACACGTACGGGCGGCGGGGCGGCCGCAGGTGCAGCGTGCTCCTCCTCCGCCAGTCGTTCCAGCACCTCACCTGCCGTCAGCCCCGTGTACTCGGGGAGAAGTTCGCCCTGCGGCGTACGTCTCTGCCGTGCTCGCTCTGCCGCTGCGAGAAGATCCTCATGAGGCGCGGCGGCGACGGTGCCTGCGGCTCACTCTCGCGAGCGAGAATGCGTTCGCCGAGCGACGGCTCTGCCGCCTGCGCATCCCCTTTTTCCGAAAGAAACGGAAAAAGAGAACGCCCCGACCGCTGCCGCGAGGACGATCATCCCCGCCCAGTAGACACCGCTCGTCGCCGTATAGGACTTTGGCGGCGGCTCAGCCCCCGTCTGGCTGAGCTGCTGCTTGAGTGCCGCATTTTCCTGCGCCATATCCAGCCCGTTCGCGACATCTGCCCCCGTCTGTCCATCCGCCTTCGTGCCGTGGTCAACACGCGACGCAGACGTACTGACGTGATCGCCCTTTGCCGCATCGGAACGCGCGCCCGCATTCCCCGTCTTGCCCTGCTGAGCCTTGCCGTCCTGCGGTGCGCCCGTCGTCGTCTTGGAGAGCGCACCGTTCCCCTGCGCGACGGAGTCACGCGCCTGCTGCTCCGCCTGCGCGTCCCCCGTCGTATGCGTCGTATTCGACTGCGCGTCGCGTGCCGCGTCGCCGAGCGTGATCTTCGGCGGCGTCGGCGGTGTCGGCGGCGTCGGCGGCGTAATCGCCATGGCGCACCTCCTTTCTCATATCGATTGACTTGTAATAACGAGCTACACTCTCTATCACCGATGAGTCCCGAACCGAATCTATCATAGCAAAAAATGCTGCAGATGAAAGTATAAAAAGCGTCCCGTCGGTCACGGGACGCTTTTATCATATCAAAAAGACTGCTATACCTTATACGCTCGAACGTTCAGGGCGGTCTGCCTTCAAATCCTCGTCAATCTCAACGCGTGCAAATCCGCGCCCGTGAGCAGTGCTTCAAGTTCCTCGCCCGTATAGACGGACAGTCCATCAACGAGTTTCTGCCACTTTTCATGTGCGCCCGTCTTGCCGCTTGTCTCATTCGTAATCATGAACACGCCGCCTGCTTTCAGAACGCGGTGAATTTCGGTAAAAGCAGCGCGCAATCTCCGGCCAAATACACCGTTTCAAACGCCGTCACAACATCGAACCGTTCATTCTCAAAGGGCAGCTCCAGTACATTCCCCTGCACGATCGCACAACGTCCTGCCTCGATTGCCGCGCGGTTCACCTCCCGCGCCTTTTTCCACGGAAACGGTCGAGTGAGTCCAGCCCCGTCACATGCCCCTCGTCCACCATCCGTAGGAACACGGCGATGTTCGCCCCGCCGCCGCGACCGCAGTCAAGCACATGCTCATTCCCTTGCAGGTCGAGATGCGAAAGCCCCACGCCACCAATGCCCGCATGACCGCGATTCATCATGGCGATGACAAATTTCCCCATCTTCCCTTGGGGGTTTCCCATATTGCTGAAAAATTTACGAAGCAGACCCATGCTACTCCTCCTTTCTGCGAATGCCACAACACCAATCGAGTAGGAGGCGGTGATTAGCCGCCGTCCTCTCCCACCACCACCGTGCGTACCGTTCGGTACACGGCGGTTTCAATAGGTTGCGTGTACAGACTGATATGCCCCGGCTAAATCATAAAAGCCGAAGCGTATCAGTCTTTCTTTTGTCATTGCCGTCTTGACCGCCACCGTGTTGCTTGTCCACCAACAACCTCTCCGGCAGTTTCCTGCTTTGTAGGCTGTTTCAAGGGGAACTCCCAACTTGCATAAATTACGAATCTTCGTCCTCGGCTTCTTCCATTGCTTTCAGATACACATCCTTACGCGATGGTACAGCCATTGGTTCAATTCGTCTATGCGATTCTTCATGCTCGCTATCCCGTAGTAGTTCAACCAACCCCGCATATATTCTTTTATCTTGTCCAGAGAGGTCGGCAGTTGCTGCACCCTCCTCCGCGACGCAAGTTCTTTGCATTTGGCTTTCATCTTCTTCCACGCTTGCGGGTGGACTCGTACATATACGCCGCTTCCGTTTTTCCCCAGCGTGAATCCAAGATATTTGAATTGCTTCGTTGCGAACACGCTGACCGTTCTACTTTTCTCTTGGTTGACTTTCAGCTTCAGTTTTCCCTCAAGATAGGCCGTGCTCTTGACCAAGATTCGCTGCGCGGCTCGCCTGCTCTTGGCGAGCAGGACGATGTCGTCCGCATACCGTATGCACGGGACTCCCCTTTTCGCATATTCTTGGTCAAATTCGTTGAGATAGATGTTGGCTAACAGGGGCGATAGGTTCCCTCCCTGAGGGGAGCCTTCTTCTCTCTCTCGGACTACGCCTTTTTCCATGATTCCGCTTTTGAGGTATCTCTTGATGAGCTGGATGACTCGCTCATCTTTTATGTTCTTCCTCAGTAACTGAAGCAGAATTTCGTGGTTCAGTGTGTCAAAATACTTGGATAAGTCCAGTGCTACCGCATAGGTGTAGCCCTGTTCTGCGTATTCTTTCACCTTTCGTATGGCGTCTTTGGCACTTCTTCCCGGTCGATACCCATAGCTTCCTTCGGCGAACAGCGGCTCATAGATTGCTACGAGCTCTTTGCGCGATTGCCTGTTGTATGGTACGGTCTATGACGGTGGGGATGCCGAGTTTCCTCTCTCCTCCGTCCGTCTTCGGGATTCCCACGCTTCGCACCGGCTGTGGGGTATATTTTCCCCCAAGGATTCGTTCCACTAGTGCTTTCGCATGGTTTCCTTCCTTCATGTGTGCCTGCGTTTCTTCGATGGTCATGCCATCGACTCCCGCAACTCCTTTGTTTGCCTTCACTCTCTTGAAAGCTCTGTTCAGGTTCTCCTGCTCAGTATCTTCTCCAAAAGAGCTCCGCCTGTACACGGTTCCTTTCCTCCCATATCCGACGGAACGACCTTGACGCTCCCGCATATTCTTCGTGTTCCGCACGATCCTTTTGTGGGCAGCCCTTTTCTTTCCGGTTTTCTGCCATTTCCAGTCGCTCCTCCTTTCCCGGTTGTACTTGGATACTCCTACTGATTCGGCCCTTCACCTCTCGGCTACTATGGCCTCTGCTGACTTCTGTATTCAGCACAGCCTTGCGGCTGTGGTTGCCCTTTTCCGAGCGTTTTTATGCAGACCTCCCCGGGTACCACACGTTTCTTTCCCTCCATCTACCTGCCGCATTTACCACCGTTGGTTCCGTGTAGCTTTGGGACTTCAACACGGATAGCGGCCTTATCCCCAACGATAGCCTCCCTATGCGGTTCCTGTTCGTCAGGCCGGAGGTTTGCCGCCGACTTCCTTCAGATTTCGCCTCGCGACGAACACCCTTGTCTTTGGCTATGTCTTTCCCGCTACCGGGCAGACTCCGATCTTTCATCGGTTAGAAACGTGCGCCGCCGGGCTGCATATTCGACAAAAGGGCTGTTGCACGAGACTTCGTGCAACAGCCCTTTCTTATGGTATATTTTCAGAAAGAGCAGATGTGCGATCACATAGCCGACGCAGCATCCCGAGGAGACCCCGATCAGTCCCGGAATCATGAACGAATGGTTCAGGATATACTTGCCGATGCGCGTCGTGCCCGAGCGGTCAAACCCAATGCACGCGAGATCGGACGGATAGGTCGGCAGGAAGAAGTAGCCGTAACATGCCGAGATGAAACGAAAGGATGAGGATCGGATCGACACCCACGTTGATCGCCATCGGTACGACAATCGCAATCGCCGCGCCCTGCGAGTTCACGAGCTTCGACGTGAGGAACGCCAGCACAGCATACGCCCACGGATAGGACTGCACAGCCGCACCGAGGAACTGTTTGAGGAACGCGATGTGGCTCATGAAGTAGGTATCCGCCATCCACGCAACGCCGTAGACCGAAACGAGGGCGACAACCCCCGAGCGGAACACCTGTGAGTTGCCGACATCCTTTGCCTTGACCTTGCAGGAAACGAGGATGACTGCACCGACGAGCAGCATGACCATCTGAATGACGACGACCATCGAGATCGCCTTCGGCGCGGCATCCGGCTTCGGCGGGAACTTCGGCAGAAGCTCAGGGAAGTTGCCGAGCACGGCAATCGCTATGATGCCGATGAAGAAGATCACCATCGCACGGTAGTATTCCTTCGGCAGCTCCTTATCGAGGAGGCTCTCCGAATCACCGTAGACATACTGCTTGTTCTCCGGGTCGCGGATGAACTCCTGGAAGCGCTCATCCTGATCGAGGCTCCTTGCCGCGGCGATAGCTCCAAAGTGCCGCAAAGAACACGCCCAGCCCCGTCGCAGGGATGGAAACCGAGAGCACCTGGAACACGGTGAACTCATGCCCCGATGCCGAGAGGAACGCCACCATCGAGACGACAGCGACCGAGACCGGCGACGCGCAGATGCCCATCTGCGACGCCACGGACGAGACCGCCATCGGACGCTCGGGACGAATGCCCTGCTTGATGGCAATATCGTAGATGATCGGGAACATCGTATAGACGACGTGCCCCGTACCGCAGAGCACCGTCAGAAACCACGTCGTCAGCGGCGCGAGAATCGTGACGTGCTTCGGGTTGTTGCGCAGGAACTTCTCCGCATACTTCAGCATGACGGTGAGACCGCCCGAAGTCTGCAGGAAGCCCGCGCAGGTAACCACCGCGAGGATGATCAGCATGACATCGATCGGCGGTTTTCCCGGCTGATAGCCGAAGATAAACGTGTAGATCACGAGGCCGAAGCCACTGATCACCGCCAGCCCAAGTCCGCCGTGCCGTACACCGACAATCAGACAGACGAGGAGGACGATAAAGCCCAGCAACATTTCCATGAGAATAACTCCCCCATTCTACACAGAGTCCCCTCTCTGCACAGATAAAATAACAGCGTGCTTTATTATACATCTGTATACTTCATTAGTAAAGCCTAAGATGTATAAATTGAAGCTATATTTTAAAGGAGAAAAGAGCCGCCCCGCAGGGCGACCCTTTCAAATGATGATTCGATTTAACGTTAACGCTTCATATTGATCAGTGTCTCGAGCATCTCATCGGAGACGGTAATCATCTTCGAGTTCGACTGGAAGCCGCGCTGTGTGATGATCATGTCGGAGAACTGATCGGCGAGATCGACGTTCGCCATCTCGAGTGCCGATGTCGTCAGCTCCGTGCCGATGTCCGCCGCGCCGCTGATCGTACGCGTACCGGTATTGTTCGACTCCTGATAGAGGTTGCCGCCGAGCTTCGTGAGACCCGAGGGGTTGTTGAACTGCGCCATCGCGATCTGGGCTTCCTTCTGACGAACCCCGTTCGTATACGTGCCCGTGATGACACCCTGGCTGTCGATATCGACGTTCGAGAGCGTGCCCGCCGCGTTGCCGTCGGAGTCCGCCGCAATCGTCGACGTACCCGAGTACTGCGTGATGGCGGCGAGGTTGAGGGCGACCTGCTGCGGTGCCGCGCCATTCTCGTAGGAGAGGCTCAGTCCTGCCGATCCGCTGATGTACGACCCCGACGTATCGAACTTCAGATCGGTCTTCGTGAGGGCGATCGTCGTCGTCGTACCGTCCGACTCATGAATGCTGAACGAGTCGCCGCCACTGCCGAGCGAAAGCGTCCACTTGTTGTTCGACGCCTTCGTAAAGACGACGGGAACGGAGTGCTTTGCACCAAGCGAATCGTAGACGGCAATCGTCGTCGTCACCGAGGGGTAGAACGTATCGTTCTGCGCATAGTTCGTACCGATCAGTCCGTCGATGGACGTCCCGCTCTTCGTGTTCAGCACCACGCTGGAGACACGGCGTCCCGCATACTCGTACGTTGACTCACGCGTAACGGAAACGATGTTGCCGTCCGCCGCACTGCCCGTATGGGAATAGTTCTGTACGGCACTCGTCACCGTCACTGCCGCCGCCACTGCCGCACGGTTGCCGTCCACCGTCGCAATGACCGCTCCGGGATTGGCGACGATCTTCGAGATCTTCATCTGCCCCGAATACTTATCGTTAATGGAGTAGGTAAAGCTCGTCGGACGCGGCACGGTGACTGTCGCAGCCGTACCGGGGGTAATGTTGTTGTCCGTGCCGAGGGTCAGCTCGACATCGGTCGGGCTCGTAGCGACGATTCCCGTGATCGTACCGCTGATGTTGAAGACATCACCGTACTGATACGTCCCCGACGTGAGTCCCGTGAGGTTAACCGGTGTTGTTGCACCGTTGATCTTCAGCGGGCTGGAGGGATTGGCCGAATCGAGGCTGAGCTCGAGATCCACCGGTACCCTGTCGTCGATGCCGAGACATTGGAGATCTGCGATGTATAGAGTGCTCCGGCGGGTAGCGCCGACGGTCTGCAGCAGCACCGTGCTGTCGAGATAGATTTTTCTTGCCCGTATCCATCGTCAGGACGAGCTTGCCCTTTTCCTGCGGGTTATAGCTATTCGTTGTTCCTGACGTGCCGTCCGCATAACGCACGAGGACGTTTGCCACCTCGTAGCCCGGCGTCGTCGCATTGAGATTCTTTGTATAGGTTGCCGATGCCGTCGTCGTCGCCTCCATGGACTTGCCGGCGGGGATGCGGATCTTCGTCGTGTTGTCGCCCGCAATGGCAATCACGCCGTTGTTTGCCATATAGCCCTGCACGTAGAGACCCGTGCTCGGGAGGACGAGGTTGCCCTCGGCGTCGAACGAGAACGCGCCGTTGCGCGTATAGTACTTCTGCTCCCCGCGCGAGACGATGAAGAGACCGTCGCCGCGCGAGATCGCGACGTCCGTATTCTTGCCCGTCTGCTGGACGGAGCCGTTCGTATAGAGGAGGTCGGTCGCCGCGACGGACATACCGAGACCGATCTGCTTCGGGTTCACGCCGCCGATCGTGCCGGTCGGCGAGGATGCGCCCGAGAGGTTCTGCGAGATCATATCCGCGAACGTGACGCGGCTCGCCTTGAAGCCCGTCGTGTTGACGTTCGCAATGTTGTTGCCGACGACATCCATGCGGGTCTGGTGTCCCTTCAGGCCGGAAACAGCCGAGTACATGGAACGGATCATAATGAATCTCTCCTTTGCCAGTCTGACAGCGCAAAGGAAGAGCCATCTCTGTGATGTGCGTACACTCCCCCCTGAGGAAATGCACGGATGAGGATGCCCCCGCATCCCGCTGACCGCACCAGTCGCGCGCGGTCAAAAGCCTCCCGTAGGTCCGGCTTCGTCAGATGATGGCTGCACTGTCAATGTTCGTGAAAATACTGTCTGCCGCCGTCACGTCGTCAAGCGCCGTGATGACGGTGCGGTTTGTCACGGAGACGACCATCGCCGTACTGTCCTTCATGTAGATGAGCGCTTCGCGCGCCCCCTTTTCCCTCATGCGGTCAATCGTACTGCCCAGTTTCTCGAGCTCCGTGTTCGTGAGCGTCACACCGCGCCGCTGCAGCCGCTCCTCTGCGTGCTGCGAAAAAGCGGACGCGTTCTTTCGCCCCTTCCAGTACCTGTGCAAACGATGCGCCGCTGCTGCCCATCGCTCTTCGTCCATGGTCGGTCCCCCTGCTTCCCTGCCCGACCAGCGCCATCGAATCGTCTGCAATTCTCATTGCCTCACCTCCTTTTTTGCACAAAAATAAAATGTTCCACCTTGTATATCGGCAGAACATAAAAGAAACTTAAGTACAACTTATGAAGTTGTTTGACGGAGTTTAAGGAATCATACCTCCATCACGCCGTAGGCGACGCGGCTGTACTTGCCGCCCGCGAGGTCAGTGAATCCGAGACGGGCGAACTCCCTGCTCCCCTGCCGCTCCTTCATGACGACGCGGCGGCGTGCGACGCGCCGCGCCTCGGCGATCACTTCCTCGGTGAGGGCACGTGCATCCGCGAGGACGCGCAGGGCGTTCATCCCCTCGCTCTCATGAACGGGGCGGCGGAACATCGGGTCAAAGTAGACGGCGTCATAGCTCCCGTCCGCCTGTGCGCGCAGATAGTCCAGCGCATCTGCCGCATGGACGCTGATGCGCCGCATCGCCGCGTGCATCTCGTAGTTATCCCCCGTCGCATGTGCGAGCCCGTCGCCGATCACCGCCGCGATGATGGGATTCGCCTCGAGCGCCGTCACGCTGCCCGTCACCCCGACGGCAAAGCTCTCGATGATGGCATCCGCCCCCGTGCCGAGCGTGCAGTCGAGGACGCGCATCCCCTCTGTGAGGCCAAGCGCATGGACGAGGTGATCGCCCTGCCCGCTCCGCAGGTTCTTGATGCGCAGATGTGCCATCCCGGGATGAAAGAAGAGCTCGCCCTCCGCCGTCACCGCCGTCAAAAGGCCGCGCCGTGCAACGAGCACGGCATCCACGCCGTACGCTGTACGCATCTCGTCGAGCGAGTCACTGCCGCGCGGAACGTTCGGGATACCGAGCTCCGCTGCCGTCCGCGCCGCGAGTGCGCAGTTTGCTGCGGCGTATTTCTGCCCGCGCCGCACGGTCGTCACGACGGCACTGACCGTCCCGCGCGTCACAGCCCGAACCCCGTGCGCTTGAACATCTTCGCAAGGTCATGCGTACCGAACTTCAGGATCGTCGGGCGCCCATGCGGACAGGTAAAGGGAAACGGCGTCGCACGCAGCTCCTCCAAGAGGATCTCCATCTGGCGAATGCTCAGCTCCTCGCCCGCCTTGATCGCCGCACGGCACGCCATCGTCGCAATCCCCGCCTCGCGCAGATTCGCAGGGGTCGCTGTGTGCAGGTCGCCGAGGGATGCGAGAATCTCACGGATGATGCCCTCCGCCTCCTCCGTTGGGACGTCAGCGGGCGTCTCCGTCAGGCGATAGGTGCGCTCCCCCGCCGCCTCCAGATGAAAGCCGAGCTGGTCAAAGAGCTCCGCATTTTCTTCAATATATTGTGCCTCGTGTGCATCAAACGCGAGAATGGCATGCACGAGCATCTGCTGGGAGGGAATCCCATCCGTCTGTGCCGAAAAGCGGTCAAAGAGGATGCGCTCATGCGCCGCATGCTGATCGATGATGTAGAGCGTCGCCGCGCTCTGGGCGATGATGTAGGTGAGGTCGACCTGCCCGATGGGGAGCATCCGCTCCTCCATGGAGATATCGTCCCCCTGTGCCGCCTGCGGTGCAGACGGTACATCCGCGAACGCCGCGCGCTCCTGTGTGCGTGCCTCCTGCACGGCATCCTGTGCCGTACGCAGATCGACGCGCGTGCCCGCCCACTGCAGAGCCTCATGGACGGTCTGCGGGCGCGGCAGCGGGGCGGCATAGCCGCGCAGCGGCATGGCAGGGGGCGCCGACGCAGGCGACGCGCTCACATCGAGCGGCATCGCCTCATAGTGGAACTTCGGCTTTTCTACGGCGGCGGCGATCCCCGTCGTCTCTCCCGCCGCGCTGCGAATGGCGTCAAGCACGGCCTTGTAGACCGCCTTAAAAATACGCCCCTCGTCCTCGAACTTCATCTCCGTTTTCTGCGGATGCACGTTCACATCAATCGTGCGCTGCGGTACGGTGATGACGAGAACGGCGAGCGGGAAGCCCATCTTCGGCACGAGGGAGCGGTACACATTGTCGATTGCCTTTGCAATCGCACGGTTCTGGATCGTCCGCCCGTTGACGATGTAGGTCTGCCACGCGCGGCTGCTGCGAATCAGCGACGGCTTTGAGATATAGCCCGTGATACGGATGTCCGCCGCATCGTCGTGAAAAGTCCAGCGGAATCAGTGCGCCCGCCGCGTCGCTGCCGTAGATGCTCCCAATCGCGCGTGCGAGGTCGCCGTCCCCCGCCGTCATGATGGTCATACGGTTATTGTTGATGAAGCGGAACGCAATGTCGGGGCGCGAGAGCGCGAGACGGATCACGTAGTCGCTGATCTTTCCCGCCTCGGTCGCATTCGTCTTGAGAAATTTCTTGCGCGCGGGTGTGTTGAAGAAAAGATCCTCGACGCGCACGCTCGTCCCGATCGCACAGCCCGCGTCCTCGATCAGGGGCGCACCGCCGCCGCTGATGTCAACGCGCGTGCCGAGATCATCCGCCGCCTGCCGCGTCAGGAGGGAAAAAAATGTGACACGGAAGCAATCGTCGGCAGAGCCTCGCCACGAAAGCCGAGGGTCGCAATCGTCTCGAGGTCGGCGGCGGCGGCAATCTTGCTCGTCGCATGACGCAGAATCGCCGCGCGCGCATCCTCTCCGGTCATGCCGCGGCCCGTTGTCCGTCACGCGCATAAAACTCGTGCCGCCGCCCATGATCTCGACCTCGATCGCCGTCGCGCCCGCATCCATCGCGTTCTCGACCAGCTCCTTTCACGACAGAGGCAGGCCGCTCGACCACCTCGCCCGCCGCGATCTTGTTGATGGTCGCATCGTCCAATACGTGGATCCGCGTCATCCCTCCCCTCCTCCTTTCGCGCCTGTTCCTGCAGGCGATAGAGTGTATTCAGTGCCTCAAGCGGCGTCATCGTCATCACATCGAGCGCTCGCAGCTCGTCGAGCGTCCCGCCCGCAAAGAGCGACGCCATCCCCGCATCGGGACTTTTTCTGTACCGATGTCTCCTGCGGTGCGCTCTGCGGCGCAGCCGCCTCCAATGCGTGCAGGATCTCCTCCGCGCGCTCCGTCACGCGCTGCGGCAGACCCGCGAGGCGTGCGACGTGGATGCCGTAGGACTTATCCGCCGCCCCTGCGACGATGCGCCGCAGGAAACACGACATTTTTTTCCCCTTTTCGCGCACGGCAATACAGTAGTTGCGGATGCGCTCGTTCTCCATCTCCGTCAGCTCATGGTAATGCGTTGCAAAGAGCGTCTTGGCGTGGATGCGGCCGTCGATATGCTCCACCACCGCACGCGCGATGCTCATGCCGTCAAAGGTGCTCGTACCGCGCCCGATCTCATCGAGAATCACGAGGCTGTCCTTCGTTGCCTCGCGCAGAATCTGTGCGACCTCGTTCATCTCCACCATGAAGGTGCTCTGCCCGCTCACGAGGTCATCGCTCGCGCCAATGCGCGTAAAGATGCGGTCGACGGGTGCGATCTCCGCCGTGCGCGCAGGGACGAAGCTGCCGACCTGCGCCATGAGCGTGAGGAGAGCGACCTGCCGCATATAGGTGGACTTGCCCGCCATGTTGGGTCCCGTGATGAGCATTGTCTCCGTTCCGCCGTGGCTGAGTTCCGTATCGTTTGGGACGAACACATCGCGCTGCAGGATGCGCTCCACCAGCGGATGCCGCCCATCACGGATGCGGATGCCGCCGTCCGCGCCCACGGTCGGGCGGACATAGCGATATGATGCGGCCGCCGCCGCAAGGCTCTGCAGGACATCGACGCGCGCAATCGCACGGGCGACGCCTTGAATCGGCACGAGCTGCTCGCGTACGCGCTCGCGCAGCTCTGTGAAGAGATGATACTCAAGGGCGGTGATCTTCTCCTCTGCGCCGAGAATCTTCGCCTCGAAGTCCTTCAGCTCCTCCGTGATGAAACGCTCCGTATTCGCAAGCGTCTGCTTGCGGATATAGCCCTCGGGCACCTGATCGCGCCCACTGTGGCGCACCTCGATGTAGTAGCCGAACACCTTGTTGTAGCCGATCTTGAGCGTCTTGATGCCCGTCCGCGTGCGTTCACGTTCCTCCATCTCCTGCAGGAGGGACTTGCTGTCATGGGAAAAAGCGGCGGAGTTCATCGAGATCGGCATGATAGCCCGCACGGATCATGCCGCCCTCGCGCACCGAAAGCCCCGGCTCATCCACGAGCGCACGCGTGAGCTCGTCACGCAGCGCATCAAAGGTCTCGATCTCCCCTGCTGCACGCACAAGGAGGCGGCTCGCTGCCGCTGTGAGACACGCGCGCACGGCGGGCAGGGCGGCGAGTGAGATGCGCAGGGCGACGAGGTCGCGTGCGTTCGCCGTCTGCGTCTCAATGCGCGTCAGGAGCCGCTCGAAGTCATAGACCGTATGCAGGGCATCGCGCAGGTCAGCGCGCAGCGTACTCTTTTCCACCAGCTCTGCCACCGCATCCAGCCGCGCATCAATGCGGTGCGGCGTGAGCAGCGGATGCTCGAGCCACGATTTCAGGAGGCGCGTTCCCATCGGTGTGCGTGTAAAGTCGAGCACGTCAAAGAGGGTGTTCTTTTTCCCTCCGTCGCGCAGACTGCGCGTGATCTCCAGGTTGCGCAGCGTATCGGTGTCGAGCTGCATCGTCTCCGCCGCATCGAGGAAGGAGAGGCGGTTGATCTGCGAGAGATCCGCCATCACCGTCTCATGCAGATAGGCGAGGAGCGCCGCGAGCGCCGCCCGCGCCCCCGCATCGCGTGGTATCTCCTCCGCGGGGAAATGCTGCGCGGGAAGTTCCGCATCCGCATCCCTGCCGACGACGGAGACCGCGCAGTGCGGCAGACGATGCGTCAGAAATGCCCGCACCTCATCGGCGAGAGAAAAGTCCTCTGTCAGGAGCATCTCTGCCGCCATGCGGCGATAGAGCTCATCCATGATCTGCTGTGCCGCGTGCTCGCCCGCGTAGACGGCATAGAACGCCTCGCCCGTCGTGATGTCCGCGCCCGCGAGGACGAACTGCCCCTGGCGCAGGCTCGTGCAGGAGCACGATGTAGATGTTGGACGCATCCCGCAGCACCTCATCGGAGAGTGCCGTGCCCGGCGTGACTACCTTCACCACCTCGCGGTGCGTCAGGGCCCTTTGCCTTCGGGTCGCCGATCTGCTCGGCAATCGCCACCTTGAACCCCTTTGCGACGAGGCGTGCGATATAGCTGTCCGCCGCATGATAGGGAACGCCGCACATGGGATTCTTCTCGAGATCGCCGCTGCGGCTCGTCAGCGTCAGCCCGAGCTCCTTCGCCGCCACCTTCGCGTCGTCGAAGAACATCTCGTAGAAGTCACCCAGACGAAAGAAAAGAAGCTCGCCCGGATGCGCCTCTTTCGCGGCGAGATACTGCTGCATCATCGGCGTTACATTCTGCGCGTCCATCACAAACCTCCTAAAGATTAACGATATAACGCTCCTCGCGAACACTTCGTTGCGCAAGTGATCGTGTGCTTATTCGCCTAAATACCTGCGGATTCCAAACGCGCTTCGCTTGAACGAATAAAATCCGCAGGGGGCGAAACGCACACTTTACTCACTTGCTCCACTAAGGTTCGCTATGGAGCGTTACACCGTATGAGCAAATCTACCGAACAACCTCGCCCACGCGCTCCGCCCCATGTGGAAAAGTGTTCGCGTGGAACCCGCCACCTATGCCGAAAGACTACCGAACAACCTCGCCCTTCAGCACCCAAGTCTGCGGCTGCGTGATCTTCACCTGCACAAAATCGCCCACGCGCTCGCCCCATGCGGAAAGAGCACAATCTTATTCGTGCGCGTGCGCCCGCTCCACACGGCGGGATCATTCTTGCTCGCGCCCTCAACCATCACCTCGACCTGCGCATTGCGCAGACCCCTCATTGATGGCGCGGCTGATCTCGTTCTGCACTGCCATCAGGCGCTCCAGACGCGCGTGCTTCACGTCGTCCGGCACCTGCGCCGCCATCGCTGCAGCAGGCGTGCCCGACCGCTTCGAGTAGAGGAACGTATACGCCGCGTCATAGCGCATCTCGCGCAGGAAATCCAGCGTCTCTGCGAAGTCCTCCTCCGTCTCCCCGGGAAAGCCCACGATGAGATCCGTCGTCAGGCTCGCCCCCGGCAGAGCCTCCCGCACGCGCCGTGCGCGCTCACGGTACTGCTCCACCGTATAGACGCGATTCATCGCCTTTAGGATGCGGTTGCTCCCGTACTGCACGGGCAGATGAATATGCTCGCAGATATGCGTACCGTTTTTGATCGTGTCGATCAGCTTGTCGCTGATGTCCTTCGGATGTGAGGTCATAAAGCGCACGCGGCGAATCCCCTCCACCGCATCCACCATGCGCAGGAGATCGGCAAAATCCGCCTGCCCATGATCTTTCCCGTAGGAGTTGACATTCTGCCCGAGGAGTGTCACCTCGCGATAGCCGTCCGCCGCTGCACGGCGCACCTCCGCCACGACCTCCTCAGGGCATGCGGCTGCGCTCACGTCCGCGCACGTAGGGGACGATGCAGTACGTACAGTAATTATTGCACCCATACATGATCGGCACCCACGCCGAGAGTGTCCCGCCACGCGCGATGGGCAGATCCTCCTCCACCGCGTGCGCATCGAGCGCAACATCCACCACAGGCGCACGCTCCGCCGCGATCTCCGCGACAATGCGCCCCAGCTCCTGCACCTTGCCCGTACCGAGCACAAAGTCGATGTGCGGTGCACGGCGCATGAGGTTCTCCCCCTCCTTCTGCGCCATGCAGCCCGTAATCCCGAAGATCAGCTGTGGATGACGCTCCTTGACCTTCTTGATCTCGCCGATCTTCCCGTAGACCTTGTCCTCTGCCGTCTCGCGCACACAGCACGTATTGATGAGGATGACATCGGCGTCCGCCGTCTCCTCCGTCCGCACATAGCCCGCCGCCTGCAGCTGCCCCTCCATGCGCTCCGCATCGGCGACATTCATCTGACAGCCATAGACTAGGATTTTATACCGTCCCCGCATTCATTTCCCTTCCGCAGCATATAACATAAAAAGTCTGGAAGGAATCCTTCCAGACCGCATTTCATATTGGAGGCGACACCCAGAATCGAACTGGGGATAAAGGTTTTGCAGACCTCGGCCTTACCACTTGGCTATGTCGCCGAAAGATGGAGCGGAAAACGAGGCTCGAACTCGCGACCCCCACCTTGGCAAGGTGGTGCTCTACCACTGAGCTACTTCCGCAGATGATCTTCCCGCGCCGCAGTGACGCGACACTTAGACAGTATAGCGATAAACCGTGCCGCTGTCAAGTCCAAAATTTACAAGGCAGAAATCCATCCCCTCAGCACTCCGCCAGCTGCCGCTGTGCCTCACGCAGACGGCGCAGGCTCTCCTCCTTGCCGAGGATGGCGAGGATCTCCGTCGCGCCGCCCGGCGTGACCTTCTGCCCTGCCGCCGCGATGCGCAGCACCCACATGACCGTGCCCTTCTTCCAGCCCTCACGCTCGATACACTCCTCAAGGAGCGCATAGAGGAGATCGTTCTCCCAGTGATCTCCGTCGAGGGGCATCGAGGATGCCGATCAGCTCGGGCAGGAGCTCCGCTGCCGCCGCCGGTGTGACCTTGTTGCGCTTGTTCTCATAGAGCGATGCGTCAAAAGGGCGGCAGATTTACGAAGAACTCAATCTCCGCACGCACATCGCTGAGCCGTGTGACACGCGTACGCAGGAGACGCGCCATCGCATTCCCACTGCGCCTCGACCGACGCGGGAAGCTCGCCCGCATAGGGGCGCGCCGCCTCGGCAAACGCCGCATCCGTCATCGCCTTGAAGTACTCGCCGCTCATCCAGCCGAGCTTATCATAGTCGAACACGGCGGGAGACTTCGACAGTCCCCTCCAGCGAGAAACGCCTCGATCAGCTCGTCCATCGAGAAAATTTCCTGATTCGTCGTCTTCGGGCTCCAGCCGAGAAGCGCGACGTAGTTGACGATCGCGGCGGCAGGATAGCCCATCTTCACGAGATCATCAAAGCTCGTCGCCCCATGCCGCTTGGAGAGCTTGCTCGTCTTTCCCGTTGCGTCGTCCCGCCCCATGACGGGCGCGAGATGGACGAATACGGGCGGCTCCCAGCCGAACGCCTCATAGAGGAGGACGTGCTTCGGCGTGGAGGTGATGAACTCCGCCCCGCGAATGATATGCGACACCTTCATCAGATGATCGTCGATGACATTGGCAAAGTTATATGTCGGCATCCCATCGCGCTTGAGGAGCACCTGATCCTCGAGCTCCGTGTTCGGAATCGTCACGCTCCCGTGCAGCACGTCGTAGAACGTCGTCTCACCGACGAGCGGCATCTTCTGCCGAATGACGTACGCGTCGCCCCGATCGAGATGCGCCTGCACCTCCTCGGGCGTGAGGTCGCGGCAGGTACGCGGGTAGCCGCCGTAGGACTTCCCATCCTCTGCCGGTTCTGCCTCCTCCGTCTGATGACAGAAGCAGCGATAGGCATGCCCCTCCGCCACGAGCTGCTCGGCATACTGCTTGTAGATCGCCATGCGCTCGCTCTGCACGTATGGACCGAAGTCTCCGCCGATCTCATCGGGCCCCTCGTCGGGGATGATGCCCGCCGCGTCGAGCGTGCGGCGGATGAAGTCCACCGCATCCGCGACGTAGCGGCTGCGGTCGGTATCCTCGATGCGCAGGATGAATGTGCCGTCATTCGCGCGCGCGAACAGATAGCCGTAGAGCGCAGTGCGCAGATTGCCGATGTGCATATAGCCCGTCGGGCTGGGTGCAAAACGCGTGCGAATTTCCGTCTGTGCCAAAATACTTTCCTCCAAAAACAATCGTGCCGTCACAGGGGCGGCACGAATCGACTGCGTTATTTCGCTCAGCCGCGCAGATAGCCGCAGAGCGCACGGAACATGATGAGCGAACTCATCGCGCCCGGATCCTCGATGCCGATGCTGCGCGTACCGATGAGCGCCGCACGTCCGCGCCGCGCGGCGATGGTCTTCGTATACTCCGCGCCCGCACGTCCCGCCTCGAGCGCATCCTCCAAGCATTCGCGCAGGCTCTTGCCCTCCGCGTTCTCCGGCAGGAAATGCGTCGCGGATCGGGATCAGCGTATCGAGCATCGTCTTATCCCCGCGCACGGCCTTTCCGCGTCGCTGGATCGCGTCGATGCCGGCAGAGAACAGCTTTTCAAAGCTCGCCACATCGAGCCGCGTCTTCGCGCCGACCGCCTCGCCCGCGCGCACGAAAGCAATCCCGTAGAGCGGTCCCGCCGCTCCGCCGACATTCTCAATGAACGCACGCCCGATCTCGTGGAGCACCTCTGCGAGCGGCGCGTCCACCGGCAGCTCTGCGAGGCGTTCCTCCGCCGCCGTAAAGCCGCGCGCCATATTGAGGCCGTGGTCGCCGTCTCCCGTCTTGGCATCCACGGCCGTCAGATAGTCCTTCTGTGCCATGATGGCAGCAATCACTGCATCTACGGCATCACGTATGTTTGCCATTGTCTGCACCGTCTTCCCTGTTGTAAAAGTACTGCGCTTTGTCAGTACATTCCATACATTACTCCCATATTCTCATAAGCATTATAGCACGGTATTCTCCATAGGAAAAGAGGAGAGACACATTTTAGGGAAGACAGATTTCAGGAAACACCGATAAAATCACGTCACCGAATGCATCCATGCGTCCTGCAATATATTTATTATATTCCCCGATTTGTCAAGTCTTGCGACGTATTTTTATGCTATCATAAAGACCAAGAAGGTGCGCCTTAGGTGTGCGTATGTCTTATCCATGTCTAACCTACAGATTTTCTAGGGAATCCGATTTGATTTCGGTCAAAGTGAAACACTTCGGTGAACGCGGAAGCCGAACTTAGGGTACCCACCTGCTTTACGCAGGTATAGACATATAGGACGTACGGCATTTCAGACCCCTCTCTTCCGGTCAGAGCGGAACTGCCGTACGGCAGCTTGGTTCTGACCTTTTTTTGTCGTATATTTCGCCCCCAATGAATGGCAGGGAATTTTTCCAAAATAACACGAATAAAAAAATATAGATAATACTATGTGTTTGACAAGGGAGATCGAAATGTCGGATCTGGATACAACGAACGAAGAGACCGCTGCCGCATCTGCGCCCGCAAAGCGGCGCGGCCGCCCCAAGAAGCGCGTGCAGGAGGGAACGGAAACGGCGGCGAAGAAACGCGGCCGTCCGAAGAAAACCGAACAAGCCGCACCGACACGCCGCGAGCGCCCGAAGGAACTGGTCTTCGCGCTCGACATCGGGACACGCAGCGTGATCGGCATTGTCGCCGAACAGCGCGACGGACTGCTGCACATCCTAGCGACCGACCGCCTCGAGCACCGCACGCGTGCCATGCTCGACGGGCAGATTCACGATGTGCCGCAGGTCGCTGCCATCATCCGCGAGGTCAAACACCGCCTCATGGAGCGTACAGGGCCGTTGACCAGTGCTGCTGTGGCGGCGGCAGGGCGTGCCCTCTACACGATGACAGCGGATGCAGAGCAGGACTTCACGGGCACGATTACACCCGCGCAGCAGCGCGACCTCGATTTTGCGGGCGTGCAGGGAGGCACAGAAGAAAACTCGCCCACTCCCACACGGTCGATGATCCGACGCGCTACTACTGCGTCGGCTACAGCACGATCCGCTATACGCTCGACGGCAACGAGCTCAAGACGCTCATCGGGCAGCGCGGGCGCAAGGCGACGGCGACTGTCATTGCCACCTTTCTGCCGCGGCAGGTCGTGGACTCCATGCAGTCGGCCCTGCGCGAGACGCACCTCGAGATGCGCGCCCTCACGCTCGAGCCGATTGCAGGCATCAATGTCCTCATCCCGCCGACAATGCGCCATCTGAATCTCGTGCTCGTCGATATCGGCGCGGGCACATCGGACGTCGCCATCACGCGCAATGGCTCGGTCATCGCCTACGGCATGGTGCCGATGGCGGGCGACGAGATCACCGAGTCCATCTCGCGTGAGTACCTTCTCGACTTCAACATCGCTGAGGACATCAAGCGCAAGGCGGCGGACGGACAGGACGTCTCCTTTACCGACATTCTCGGCATGAAGCTCTCGCTCACCGCCGATCAGGTGCTCGCCGCCATCAAAGCCCGGGGTCGAACATCTCGCGAACGCGATCGGCAAACAGATCCTCGATCTGAACGGCGAACCGCCGCAGGCGGTCATGCTGGTCGGCGGCGGCGCACGCACACCGATGATGACGGAGCTCGTAGCAGAGGCGCTCGGCATCCCCGTCGGCCGCGTCGCCGTGCGTCATCCCTGACACGGTGGACGGCGTCGCCGATCTGCCCGAGGAGCTGCGTGCCCCCGACGCAGTCACGCCGCTCGGCATCCTGAAGATCGCTTCGATCAACACGCTGCATTTCCTCGCGGTCTGGATCAACGACATCGAGTACAGTCTCTTCAACTTCCGCGAGCTCAACGTCTCCGACGCTCTCCTCGCGGCGGGCATCAGCCTGCGCAAGTACAACGGGACGCCCCGGCATGGGGCTGATGCTGACCGTGAACGGCGAGCGGCGGAGCTTCCCGGGGACGATGGGAACGCTCGCCCAGATCACCATCGACGGCAAGAGCGCGAGCCTCGACTCCCCCATTCACGACGACTGCCGCATCAAGCTCGTCGCAGGAGAGAACGGAACCCAGCCGACCGTGCGTCTCAGTGACGTGATCGGCAGCACGAATGGCTACAATGTCGTGCTCAACGGAGAGGAGACGTCCGTCCCCGCGAGCATTCTCATCAACGACGCCGTGCCCGAGGGCGACCCGATTCTGCGCGACGGCGACACCGTTGTCTCGCGCCGCGACCGCACCCTCGGCGAGGTGCTGCGCGCAGCGCATCTCCCGCCGACGGGACGGCGCATCTCCTACACGCTGAACGGAGAGGCGCGCCGCTTCTCCGCCCTCCCGAAGATCACACTGAACGATGCGCCCGCCGCGCTCTCCACCATCCTGCGCGAGGGCGATGTCATCGACTATGAGGAGACTGCCATCCCGACGCTCGAGACTGTGCTCGATCTCTCCTCGTTGGCCTCGTATGCGACCATCACCTACGAGGGGAAGGAGCATAGCGTTCCTGCGGCGGGGCAGGTGCTCACCATCAACGGGCGCGAGGCATCGCCCGGCACCATCGTCGAGGACGGTGCCGTCATCGCCTATCAGAAGGGGCGGGGGACGGCGAACGTCAGCGAGGCGCTGCTCGCCGTTGGCTTTACACCGCCTCCTGCGACCAGCCGCGTCACCTTCGCGATCCTCATCAACGGGGTACGTGCGGACTTCACGAGCCCCATCCACACAGGGGACACGCTGGAGGTCGTGCTCACGCCGATTGATGCACCGCCCACATCGACCTCCCCTGCATCGGTGGAAAAAGCTGCCGATCCCGCTGCTCCCGCAGCGAGCACGATTCTCTCGGGCATCGCGGCGCGTGCGGCGCAGTCGGCAGATGGATCGACGCTCTTCGACGCATCGACGGAGACGCCGGAGGGCGGCACCTTGCCTACCGCCGATACAGCGGGGGAAGATGTCGTGCCTGCTGCCGATACGGCGGGATCAAAGCGCTCCGCCAGTCCCGCAGAATACGCCGGCACCAACCGCTCAAGAGACTCCGCCCGCAGGCACAGCGATCACCGTGGAGTCGCTGATGCGCTACGATTGATTGAACACATAGAAACGGGGCTCTGCACGAAAGCGAAAAACTTCGTGCAGAGCCCCTGTTTCATTCCTCCCGCATGGACTTCCAGCGATCATGCAGCCAGAACCACTCGGAGGGATAGCGGCGAATCCACGCCTCGATGTGCGCACTGACCTCCTGCGTCACGCGCAGGACATCGGCGGCACGGTCGTCCGTTTTTTCCACATAGAGCGGCTCCTCGATGGTGAGCTCATGATGTCCGTCCGCCCGGCGGTGCATAAAGACGGGGAAAATCGGCACCTCGCAGCGGCGCGCAATCGCCGCCGCCCCCGTAAAGGCGTTCGTCTCCTGTCCGAAGAAATCGACGATGACGCCGTCGCGACGCAACGGATCCTGATCGCTGAGCAGCCCGATGATCCACCCCTGATCGATCATGCGGAATATCTCGCGCACGCTCGAACGATAGGTGACGTGCATCCCGACAAGCGCGCGGTACTCATTGATGAAGCGATCCATCCCCGCTGCACTCTGCCGTTTTGCCACGCCGACAATCGGCAGCCCTGCCAAGGCGAGCGCACCGCCCATGAGCTCCCAGTTGCCGCTGTGTGAGGTCGCAATGATTGCGCCCTTGCCCTGCGCCAGTGCCGCGCGCATCGTATCCAGCGCCCCTGTGATCGTCACATAGTCCTCAATATGACGGCGCAGGACGGGAAAGCGCAGTACCTCCATCAGCATCGGTCCAAAGCGCAGCGTACTCTCCCGCGCGATACGCGCCGCCTCTGCAGGCGATACGTGAAGGCAGCGCTCGATCTGCGTCTGTGCGAGCCGTTTGCGCCGCGCGGGAATAAACGGCCAAAGGAGGCGCGCCAGACCCGCGCCGATCATCATGGCCGCGCGGTGCGGCAGGAGACAGACGAAATGGCTGAGGAGCTTGACCGCCCAGTAAGACAGCATCTCAGCTCTTCCCGCGCAGTTCTTCGATGGTCTTTTCGAGGGCTTTGACCTTCTTCACCATCTCGGGCAGACGGCGCATCGCCGCCTGTACGCGCAGCCACTCCGTGTGCGGCTGGACGGGAAAAGCCCGCACAGAACACGCCCTCGGGCATGTCGCCGATGATGCCGGAGCGCGCCGCATAGACGGAGTTGGCTCCGATGGAGATATGGCCGACCGTTCCGACCTGCCCGCCAAAGGTGACGTTATGTCCGACCTTTGTCGAGCCGGAGATGCCCGTCTGCGCGACGATGAGGCAGTTCTCCCCGATGCGGCAGTTATGTCCGATGTGGACGAGGTTGTCGATCTTCGTCCCCTTGCCGATCACCGTTGCCCCGAGAGTGGCACGGTCAACACCGACATGCGCGCCGATCTCCACGTCGTCCTCCACGACGACACCGCCGACCTGCGGCACCTTGGTATGCACCCCCGCCTCGGTCGTAAAGCCGAATCCGTCCGCGCCGATGACAGCACAGCTGTGGATCGTGCAGCGCGCACCGATGCGGCAGTGCTCGCGCACGACGGCATTCGGATAGAGCACCGTATGATCGCCGATCACACTGTACTGTCCCACATAGGGCGTGCGGATAGATCGTCACACCGTCGCCGAGCACCGCATGATCGTCCACATAGGCAAAGGGCAGCACCGTCACCCCCGTGCCGATGCGCACATCTGCACCGATATACGCCTCGTCACTGACCCCGACAGCGTGTTCGATGGCAGGGGTAAAGATCGTGAGGAGACGTGCAAACGCCGCCTTCGGATCATCGACGAAAGATGTGCGGGCAGGTAAAGCCCTCCGTCCCCATCGGCAGAAGGAGAGCTGCCGCAGATGCGGCGCGCGCCGCGTCGATGTGGGGCGGAACGGCAAAAGGCGAGATCCCCGCCCCCGCCTCGTCCAGCGAAGCGAGCCGGTGAACGACCGTGCTGGCGCCGCTGCCGACCGTTCCGCCGACAAGCTGTGCGATCTCATTGACTGTCTTTTCCATGCCCTACCCTCTTACTGGAGTTTGCCGATGACTTCATCCGTGACGTCCACGCCGCCCGAGAGGACGCTCGGGTACTTCTTCGAGCTGTCCAGGACGACGTCCAGCTTCTTCTCCTTGACAATATCCTGCATCGCGGCATTCAGCTTCTGTTCGAGCTGGATGCTGTACATCTGCTGCAGCCCCGCCATCTTGCGCTGGGTATCCATCTGGAGCTGCTGCGACTCCTCCGCCGTCATGTTCGGATTCGCGGTGAACTTGCTCTGCGCGTCCTGCTGCGCCTCCATGAGCTTCGCGTTCGCCTCGTCGACCACACTCTTCAGCTGCGGAGCTTCCTCCTGGACGCGCGCACGATCGACGGTGCCGACGTGCACCTGACCGCAGCCCGCCAGTACCGTACTGCCCACGAGGAGGAGCGCTGCCGCTGCTTTATTGAAATACTTCATCGATCCATATCCTTTCATTCCCGCGTTGTCTGTTCCGCCGTAATGCTCTGCATCTCACGCACCATATCTGCCGTCACATCCCGCGCCGCATCCACCGTAATGGGCGGCATATAGCGACGCTGAACGAAGGGGCGTGCGGGAGCAAGATGCGCCGCATCGTCCGCCTGCGGGGCGGTGAGGATGAGGGAAAAATGCTGCATCAGAGCGATCTTTGCCGCACGGCTGCGCACATCCCGCCAGATGGCTTCCTCGAGTGCATCTGCATCGCGGCGCACCTGCGCCAGGCGCGTGGCGCGCCTCGCGGCGGCGGCATGTGCATCCTGCGCCTTTGCGGCGCGTTCCATCGCAGCGGCGTTGCGTTCCTCCGCCTCCGCCTTCTGGCGATCCGCCTCCGCCTTCTGGGCGTCGATGGTTGCTTTCGCCTTTGCCGTCCACGTCGCCTGCTGCGGCTCGATGCGCGCGGCGACGCGGGCGCGGATCTCCTCCTGCCATGTGCGGTAGAGCTCCGCCTGACGTGCGCCGCGCTCCTGCCGCAGCGCCTCACGCTGCGCCTCAAGCCCTGCACGCTCCTGCGCCAGTTCATCCTCGGAGACGCGCGGTCCGTGCATCGCGCGCTGATTGTCGATCTTCAGGTTGATGTTTGTGATCGCATTTTGATACTCGTCGTCGATCTGCTTCTTCCGCCGCTCGTAGTCGTCCTCCGTCTGCTTGCGGTAGACCTCGGTCAGGCGTTTGCGCTCACGCTCGAGCTCGACGCGTGCGCCGATCACGGTCTGCGCATTCTTCTGCCAGACGGAGTCCTGAAACGGCGCATCGTCCGCCGCCGGCGGCGTCAGAGAAAACACCTCCGGGACATCCCTCACCGCAAGAGCAAGGGTCGCCTCCTCGGCGCGCAGCTCCATCAGCCGTGCATAGGAGGGATGCGCAGCGAGCACCTCGGAGATGCGCATGACGGCAATATCCTCCGCCGCACGGGGCTGCTCCCGCGCGGGCAGGAAATAGCACACGGCGGCAATCACGAGGAGCACGATACCCCCCTGCCAGAATCTCTCTGCGCCGCGTCTTCCAGAGTTCCATGCATCTCCCTCCGTGACGAAATTGCCGCATGAAACAGCGACTTCATACAAAGGAATCACTGATAAAAATCCGTCACAGCATCCCGACGCTTCTTTTACGCCAGTCCGAGGGACTTCCTTTTATCAGTGATTCCTAAAATGTACCGGACATCATTCTGCCCGGTACATATAGCTGGTCACAGCAATTTACTTGCTGCTGCCCAGTTCCTTGATGACGTCCTGGGTCACGTCCTGTCCGCCGTAGACGACAGCACCCTTCTCAATGACGACGGAAAGCCCCTTCTTCTCGGCGACCTTCTTGACGGCATCCTGAATGCTGTTCTCGATCGGCTCCATCAGCTCCTCATTCTTCTGCTGAAGGCGCTGCATCGTCTGCTGATAGTAATCCGACTTCTCCTGATCGTTCATCGATGCGGACTTCGTCTCAAAATCCGCCTGTGCCTCCTGCGACGCCTTCTGCATCTCGGCGTTCGCTGCGGCGAGCTGCGGATGCTGGCTGCCGACCTGGCGATAGTCCACAACACCGACGGAGGACGTTGCCGCCGAGGCGATGCCCGAGCCGCTCTGCGTCAGTGCAAGCGCGACAACCGAGCCGACAAAGACAACCGCGATGAGGATGCTGATGATCTTAACCTGCTTCTGTTCGAGTTTGATCATGAATGAATTCTCCTTTTCTCCTAAAAATGTTCAATCCTTCGATCGAACGCCCCCATTATAGCAAAGAGCATACAATAGTTCAATGAAGATTTGCTGATAAAATTGTACTTCCTGTTACTTTACAACGCGATAGCCAACCAGCGCGGGGTCGAGACGCACGTTCGAGAGAGCGGGATCCATCGCCACGAGTGTGATGCCGGTATCGAGATTGACATCGACCAGGACATCGTTCTGGAAGCGCAGACGTGCGACATAGCCGTCACGAATTGGCCATCCGTAGGTCACCGTCTCCTGTCCCGGCATAACATCCCAGCCGATCTGCTCACCGACGCCGCCGAGCACGGCCTGCGCATCCGCGAGGTTCATGCCATAGACGAGCTCTCTGCACGCCTCCTTCGTCACAGGGCTGCTGATCGAGCCCTCGGCGATAGCATCCGAAGCACGCAGCTCCTTACGCGTCAGGCGGAGTCCGCTGAGCGGATCGTTCAGGCAGTTGTTCCCCGTAAAGGTGCAGTCCACCACCTTGTATGGGCCGTTCTGCCAACGGTAGGTGTAGGTATAGATGCCGTTGACGATGCTCTGATGGATGAGCTTGCCCTCCTTGCCGTAAAGTGCGGCGACATCGGCGATGCTGGAGCCCGGCGCGATCGAATTAAAATTATCGGCCGTGATGACCTCCTGATGGTCGCGCTCCCCTGCAGTGCGCCGTTGATCGGTGCACGGTTTGCCGTCTGCTGGCTGCCGCAGCCCGCGGCGAGAACCGCCGACGCGGCGATGGCCGCCGCTGCAAGTCCGATTTTCTTCCTATTCAGCATAATGCTCCCCCTCTTTCTCCACCAAGCCGCCCCCCGGCGGCAGAACCACTATACCCTATCATACACCAATCGACGCCAACATTCAAGGCATCCCCGACAAAGGCTCTCTGTCAAAAGCTGTGCTTACGCATGTGCCACTATCGCACCGCGGCTTCCGTCTCAGTGCTGCACGGGAAAGAGAGGATTACGGTACGCGCCGATAGACGCGCAGTTTCTCATGTCCCTCCGTCGGCATCGTGCCGAGCAGCTCCCACCGTCCGCCCGCCAGCGTCTCATCGAACGAGGCGAAGGCATGACGCTCCACGACGAGGTACACCGTCCGGTCCTGCGGCAGCTCGTCGAGGGGGAGGAACGGCATGACATTCTTGCTGTTCCAGCTCATCGCCTTCGGCGCACGCGCAGCGATCTCCTCGCGCGTCGCGAGTGCATACATTGGATGCCCCGTGTAGTAGGGAACCGTCGCCGTATAGTCGCCGCAGGAGACGAGGAGATCGTCCTCCTGCATCGTCTGCATGAGGAGTTCCGCCGCCGCTTTCCCGCTGAAATGCCCATCGCGCGGCGCATAGTGCACAGCGCCGAACACGACGGCGAGATAGAGCGCGCCGCCGAGGAGTGCTCCCGCACGCAGTACGCGTGTATTCCGGCGAAGGAGATGTGCCGTCAGGATCGCCGTCGGCAGGAAGGCGGGAAAGCTGTAGGTCGGGTACTTCGTCGCCATGAGCTGAAAAAAACACGGGCACGACGATCGCCCAGACGAGGAGAAACTGCGTCCCCGCATCGAGGACGGGACGTGTGCGCCACGCCCGCAGAAGCGCAAGCGGCAGGGCAAAACTCCATGGGAACATCCCGAGGAAGTAGATACCGAGATAGAAGTACCACACATTCCACTGCGCATGCTCCGAGACCGTTGCACGCAGGACATTGTGAATCCCGAGAAAGGTGTTCACAAAGTCTGCCCCATGCGCCAGATACATATAGACGTACCACGGCGCACAGACCACCGCGAGCACGAGCAGCCCCGTCGGCAGGGGCAATGCGTCCAAGCGCGCGCAGATCGCGCCGCACGACGAGGTAGACGAGGATCACGAGCCCCGGCAGGAGAAAGCCGACAGGCCCCTTTGTCAGCACGCCGAGCCCCGCACACGCGTAGGCGAGATAGAAATAGCCGCGCCGCCCTTCCCGATAGCCGAGGCAGAACGCGCCGAGCGTCCCGCCGAAGAACACGAAGAGCGTCAGATCGGTCAGGATGAGTTTGGCGAGGAATCCATAGAGCACGCACGAGCCGAGAATGACCACCGACCAGAACGCCGTCCGCGCATCATAGAGCCGCCGCGCGAGCGCGTAGGTGAGGAGCAGTCCCGCCGATGCAAAGAGCGCAGGGAAAAACCGTGCGGCAAAGTCCGTCACACCGAAGACGGAGAACGCAGCGATCAGTTCCCAGTAGAAGAAGATGGGTTTATCGTACCAGTAGTTTCCGTAGATCTGCGGCGAGAGATAATTCCCCGCCGCGAGCATCTCCTTTGCCGTCTGCGCATAGTTCACCTCGACGGGTGCCGTCACGGGGAGTGCTGCATTTCCCCAGAAAAAAAGGGCGGTGAAAAAGACCAGCACCGCCCCCAGCCGCATCCGATCATCCATCGTGCGCCTCCTTTTCCGCCGCCTGTGGCCTGTTGTCACACGCAATCAGGTAGAGCGGGCGATCCTTGACCTCCTGCAAAATCCGCGCGATATACTCCCCGCACACGCCGAGCATCATCATCTGCATCCCGCCGAAGAACAGGCTGCATACGACGATGGTCGACCAGCCCGGCACGGTCTCTCCACGCAGTGTCTCAAAGAGGACATGGAGGAAGAGCACCACGGCCAGCAGCGCGGACATCAGCCCCACATAGAGCCCCGCGCGCAGCGGCTGCACCGAGTAGGCAAGGATGCCGTCGAGGGCGAACGAAATCATACGCCGCAGCGAGAACTTCGAGCTGCCCGCATAGCGCGCCTGCGCGACGAAGTCCACCGTCGTCCGTCGAAACCCGAGCGAGCAGACGATGCCGCGGATGAAGCGCGCGTGCTCGCGGTAGCGGCGCAGCGCGAGCACCGCCTTGCGATCCATCAGGCGGAAATCCGATCCGCCCTCCTGAATCTCCACATCCGTCAGCAGGTTCAGGAGACGGTAGTAGTAGGTAGAGGTCATGCGCTTAAAGGCGGAGACGCCCTCCGTCGTCAGGCGCACGGTCTGCACGATGTCAAAGCCCTCCTCCCACTTTGCGAGGAGCTGCGGCAGGAGCTCGGGCGGATGCTGCATATCTCCGTCCATCGTGATGACCGCATCGCCGTCCGCATGATCGATGCCGCAGGTCAGCGCAAGCTGATGCCCGTAGTTGCGTGCGAGAAAAATCGAGCCGATGCGGGCATCCCGCTCGCTAAGCGTGCGCAGGATCTCACGGCTGCGGTCGGAGGAACCGTCGTCGATGAAGAGCAGCTCATAGTCATAGGGCAGACGCCCCATCACCTCCTCCACCGCCGCCGCAAAATGCGCGATGTTCTCCTCCTCGTTGTAGACCGGAACGACGATTGAAATGCGTTTCACGATGTCTCCCACGTCCCCTTGTGATAGTTTTCTATAGGAAGCACGGATAAATTCGGCACGACCACCTGGCATACCTCATTTTATCAGCGATTTCTAAAAATTCCCGATCAGACGCAGCCACCGATCGTCCCGATCGATGAGCCCCGCGATGCTGAGAAAGTCGTGCAGCTTGTAGCGCAGCTCCCACTCGCCCGTGCCCTCATCGGTCCAATGCTCATAGCGGAGCAGCCAGCGCGGGTGGAATGCATAGCTGCCCGCCGCCGAGAACCGACCGTCCGTCACATCCCAGCGCAGTTCCCCCGTAAGGCGCGGCAGCAGCGTGCGGGCATAGCCGACGCGCCACGAAAAGCGCACATCCTCGGGAGCGGCATCCATCTCCGCATAGAGCTCATCGCGCGGACTGAGCATCCGCCCCGCGTGCAGCCGCGCACGGAGGTCGCGGCGATCCTCATGTGTGTCCTTGGCACTACTGCGCCCGACATCGAGCCAGCCCGTGAGGCGCAGGCGGTAGCGCGTCGTATCGCTGCGGCTCATGACCGCCATCCGCTCGCCCGGCGTGATCGTCACGTGCGACGTGAGATGCAGACTGCGTAGGGCAGGCATGGCGTCAAGCTGCGTTCCGAGGCGTTCCTCAAGTGCCGCACGGTGACGCGCGACAAATGGGACGGGAACACCGACGAGGCGGTTCACCTCCGCCTCCATCGCCGTACGCTGTGAAAGCAATGCGGCATTGGGAACGGTATCCGAGCGCATCGAGAGATCGACCGTCCGCACAACCGGCAGGCGTGGATAGACCGTCAGCCGCACCGTCGCCGTCGGCGCCACATCGACGTCGTAGTCCGCGCGGAACTCGGGCAGATGCTCCTCCATATAGGCGGCAAGCTGACGCTTCAGTGCCCCCGATGCCCAGTCCGTCGCCGCGACGGGCAGACCGACGAGTGCATCGGAAAACACCTGCTCCGCCCCTGCGAGATCCGTGCGCACGAGTGCCTCAATCGCGGGCGGCATGCCCTCCACCTCGGACACAACGGCAACGCTCCGAATCGTATCCGCCCACGGGGCAAGGTGAATCTCCACCGTCGTCCGCGCCGCCGGCGTCACCGTCACACCCGTCACTGCATAGCCGACAAGCAGACGGTCAAACACCGCCCCAATGATCTCCGCTTCCTCCCCGGCCGCGATATCCGCCGTGCGCCGTCCCTCCATGCGCTCCGCCGCAATTGCGGCGACCGTGCGCTCCATGCGCGCGCGCACGATGGGCGGGAATCGGCTGATCTCCTATGACAATAGCCGCAGTTTCCTCCACACGGGAGGTCTCTGCGGCATAAACAGGAGAAACGATTGCGCATGCGGCAAGAATGCCAAGCAGCACGAGCGACAGACGCACAGCGCACAGCAGGGGGATGCCCTGCCGCATCAGAATGTGCCGCCGACGCGGAAGTGGACGCGTCCGCCCTGCGACCCGCGGCCGTAGTCCAGACGCAGCGGACCGATCGGCGTATTGAGACCGAGCCCGACACCGACGCTGCCGTGCAGATTCTCCGGAGCAAAGCCGCTGTCCCACGCTCCGCCGTAGTCCGTGAAGAGCGCGCCCGTCACCTTGGAGACGATCGGGAAGCGGTACTCAAGCGAGAGCAGCGCCATGCGGTTGCCGCGGAACTGATCCTCGCGGTAGCCGCGGATCGTATCCTGTCCGCCGAGACGGAACTGATTGTACTCGGAGATCGACCCGTTGCCGACCCCGTACTGCCCGCGCGCCACGAGCACCTGTGCGTGTCCGACCTTGAAGTACTGGGCATCGCTGATCGTGTATTTCTGAAATTGAAGTCTCCGCCGAAGCCTGCGAACTCCGCCGAGAGCGACGCGCGCGCGCCCGTCGTCGGCTCGTACACATTGTCGCGCGTATCCGTCACGTGCTCGAGCGTAATGCTGCGCGTCGTGCCGAAATTCTTGCCGATCCACGGTGCGTTGAGGCTGCGGTCGCCCGCCAGCCCGTTCTCCGTATGACGGACATACCTATCCTTGCGGTTCTTCAGCGTGATGAAATTCGTCGAGTACTCGCTCATCGGACGGCTCAGTGTGAGCTCGCCGCCCGAGTACTTGCGCATGAACGACTCCACATGGTCGCCGTTGGCATTGTAGTCGTCGTATTCGTAGGTGCGGTTGTAGAGACGCACCGTCCCTGCCGTTTCCTTCTTATCGAGCCACGGGCGGCGATACATAAACGTATAGCCGCGCGCATCCGTATCGTCACCGCTCATCTCGTAGCTGAGACTGATGGTGTCGCCCATCCCGCGGAAATTCGTATCGCTGATGCTCACCATGCCGACCATGCCGTCGGAGCTCGAGTAGCCCGCGCCGATGCCGAACGAGCCCGTGCGCTTCTCCTTGACATCGATCTCCATGACGACCGCATTCGGCTCCACACCCGGATTCATCTTGACGTTGACATCCTCGAAGAAGCCGAGGTTGTAGACGCGCTGCATACTGCGGCGCGCCTGATTGGCGTTGAACGGCTCGCCGGGCTTCTGGCGCATCTCGCGGAGGATGACGCGCTCCTTGGTCTTCTTGTTTGCCCTTGACCTTATAGCCCTCCAGCGTCCCCTCGCTGATGCGGATCGTGAGCGTCCCATCCTGCGCGATGTTGAGATCCGTGATCTTGGCGAGGATGTAGCCGTCCGCGCGGTACTTCTCCTGAATCGCCTGCACATTCTCCTGCAGGGTGCGCCCATTGAGCAGCTGCCCCTTCTGCACGGTCACGAGATCCATGAGATCCTTCGTCTTTTCGACCGTGTTGCCCTCGATGCGCACTTCCTTCAGCACGGGGTTTTCCAGCACGTGATAGGTCAGCACGACGCCCTCGGGCACCTCTTCAAAGACAGGGTAGAGATCGTAAAAATACCCCGTCGCGTAGATTGCGTCACGATCCTTGACGAGCACATCCTCCGCCAGAGCATCTCCGACATGCATGGCAATCGCCTCATGCGCCGCCTTCTCCGTCACCTCGGAGGTTCCTGCAAAGTTGATCTCGACGACCGTCTTGCCCACCTCTGCCGCAAGTCCCTGCGCCACAGCATCCTCACTGGGACGCGTGCTCGCCCACGCAGTCGCACGTGCGTCTGCCGATGCCGGCGGCGTCTTGTCCGTCAGGGCAGGTCCCTGCTGCGCCGGAGCTTCTTCCGGCGCAGCCTTCGGCGTATTGCTCAGGACGGGGGCCTCCGTCCCCGCCATCTCCGCAGCGGTCGCCGCACTCTCATGATCCATTGGAGCTGCGGCATGACCCTGCGGCAGCGCGGATGCGGATACACCGATACCAAGTGTGACGGCAAGGGCAAGTCTGCGGTACTTTTTGCTGTTCAAAGGCGAAACCTCCTAGACCATACGCAAGCGATATGCGCTTCATTCACCGTGCATCATGGATGCACGAACTACTCTCTCAAAAATCTTTCCGCCGACCTGCATCAAATGCTGCATATCCGCGCTCGGCAGACGCGATGCAGGCGCATGCGCAGCGGGCGGTGCAGCACTCGTGGACGGCGGGCGCTGCGGCAGGCGTTTCGTGCGCCGCCGCAGCAGGAGTCTCCGCCCCTTCCGTCACATGCGGCGAAAGGGGTGCGGCAGAAGCCACCTGCGGAGTGGGCACAGGTGCTTCCTCCACAGGGGACTGTGCCGCCGGCATTTCTGCCCGCTCCTCGATTTCTGCGGCAGGCACGGCGGCAGGTTCTTGCACCTGCGCGTACCACAGCCCCCACAGCGCGAGGGGCGATGACCGCAAGTGCCGGCAGGAGGATGCGCGCCCGACGGCGCAGGCGCGCACGGCGCGTCGATGTCGTACACGCCAGCTCGGCGCGGGCAAGCATGAGCTTTAGATCGCCCGACACATCGTCTGCCCCCGCGAGCGCATCCTCTGCCCCCTGCAAGCCAGTCGCGTGCCGCCCGTATGGACCGCTTGCGCTCCTCGCGTTCGCTCTCCATCGCGCTCTCCCTCCCAACGATTATACTACACAGAAGCGATAGGATTCAATAAGTATAAAAATAAATTGCGAATTACCAATGCTGCATGAAACGCGAGAGCATCCCGCGAATCCGACGAATGCCGTTCTTCTGCAGACGATAGACGTGCGCCGGCGTCACACCGAGCGCATCCGCCATCGCTCCCGCCCCGCGCCGCCGATGGTCACGCCCTCAAGCACGAGGCGTTCGCGCGCGGGGAGACGCTCCATCGCGTCGCCCACGACGCCGACGAGCGCGTGGTGTTCGGCAAGCTCCGCCACGGACGGCTGCTCATCCATCAGGAGTTCCTTCGCCGTCTCATGGCTCTCCGTCTCCGCCTCAAGGCAGGGCAGATCGACATTCCCCTCGCGCCGCAGAAAGTCACGGATGCGCCCGCGCACGCGGTGCACGGCATAGAGACTGAACGCCGCCCCATAGTCCGGATCATAGCGTTCCACCGCCTCGATCAGCCCGATCGTTCCCTCCTGCACCGCATCCATCGCCGCCGGCAGTGCGCGGTACGGATATACCTCGCGAAAGACCAGCGGCTGATAGGCCTCGATGATGCGGCGGCGTGCCGCCATGTCGCCATTCTCTTTATACGCACGCCAGAGCGTACGCTCCTCCTCCGGCGCGAGTTTTTGCACGGCGGAGAGCTTTTTCATATAGGGTGGAAAAACATGGGCACACCTCCTTTTTCTAAAAAATATACAAAAATAATCGATAGAACGCGTCAGCAAGCGCCCCTTCCACTGCTTCGCAGGTCCCCTCTCCCGTATCGACGGGAGGAGGCATGAGATAATCTGACGCACCAGCTTCCTCCCCGTACTGACGGGAAAGATAGGGACAAGGTCAGAACCGAATCCGCGCCTCCATGCCGATGATCTGCTCCGAGCCCTCGCGGTCGTACGAGATGCCGAACGCATCGCTCAGATCGTACTGAATGCCATAGCGGCTCTTGTTCGCCGCCGCACCGAGCCCCTGCACATAGCGCACGAACACGCGGTCGCCGATGTACTTGCCGATCTCGAGATTGTATTCATCCCGCCGCTGTGCGTCGGGGATATCCTCCTTCGATTCAAACAGGCTCCCGCTGCCGCTCGACAGACGGAGCACATCGAGATGCAGCATATTCTTCATCGAGTTCTCCACCTCGGAGAGCACGCTCATCTGCAGCCCGATGGCGAGCGCATCCGCTGCACTGAATTTCCCCTCCCCGTTCTGAGACGCACCGCGCAGGGTCAGCATGCGGAGGATCTCCTCCTCCGACATCTCGGGCGACGACCCGAGACGAAAATCCATGTGGTCGAGCGGGCCGCGCGCACTCAGATAGATGCGCATATTGGTCAGACGCGTCTCAGCATAGAAGTCAATCGTCGGCAGGAACGACTCCATCTGGTTGAACGTCGCCGTCCCCTCGCGGATCTTGAACACCGTCCGCAGATAGCTGACCGTGTCGCCGCGCCGCACGCCGATCATGCCCGTCGTCTTCGGGTGACGCGTTGTCCCGCCGAAGTGAATCTGCCCCGACGGATGCATATCGTAGAGATTCGGACTGAAGAAATGCACATGCCGCCCGACAGACACCCCCACATCGAGAATGATATGCGGCAGTTCACTGTCCGTATCGGGAATCGTCGGGATCGAGATGAGCGCACGGTCGATATCGATCGTGCCCCGATACCTTCGGCAGCGTCTCGCCCCAGTAGGTATCCTCCGTCAGCTTCAGCGCGCCCGTCAGGGGGCCGTCGTAGAACGACGTCTTGACCGAGAGTGCATTCATCACGAGCATGAACTCATAGTTCGCGGGTCTTAGCCCACTCAGCCCCGTATGCCCCGTCAGGAGATAGCTGCCCGTGCCCATGCGCCCCGTGCACTCGCGTATGGCGATCGAGTCACCGAGCGCATCGACCTGCACCTCGATATCTGTGATCGGTGTCTCAATTGCCTTGAGCTTCACCGCGCCATCCCTGATGCGCAGTGAGCCGTTGATGCGCGGTGCGGCAAGCGAGCCACGGATGGTCAGCTCGCCCTCGGTACGGCCGAGTGCCCACTCGATCTCCCGTGAGAACACGGGGAGCAGGGAGAGATCGGCGTGGTCGAGGGACAGCGTGAGATCGATCTGTTCGGCGGCACTGAGCTCCTCATCCGCATCCGCCGTGAGCGCGTGCAGGGGGAGCGTCCCGTGCACACGCGCCGTATAGTCCACGCCGTCGACGTACTTATGCACCGTCAGCTGATTGACGCGGACAACACGCCCGCGCACCTGAATCTCGCCAGCCAGCGCATCGAACGTCCCGCCGCGCACGCCCCCGTTTTTCGCAGAGAGTGACACATCGGCGACGGGACTGTGCGCCGTCCCGCCGACGTGCGCCGTGACAGACGCTGTGCCCGACACGGGCCTCATCGATACCCGCCAGCCCCGTATAGAGCCCGAGGGCAATATCATTCGCCGTGACATCGACATCCATCATGCCGTTAAAATCTACGGTGCCCGTCGCGGAGAACGAGCCGTCGCCCTGCTTTCCCGTGAGACGGTCAATCGTCAGCACATGGTTGGAGAGGGAGACATCCAGCGCCGCATCGGTGACGGGATAGCCTGCGACCGTACCTGCGGCGATCTCACCCGTCACGCCGAGGGACGGATTATCCCGCGTCCCGCCGACCCAGATATGGCTCGTCATCGCCCCGCCGATGCGATCCTCCTTCTGATTGCCCAGCGCGAGGAGCGCCCCGACATCGAAGTTCTCCACATCCATGGTGCCGCGCAGCACATCCGAGTGCGTGTCATAGTGCAGGCGCGCCGATACCTTTCCTTTCTCCCCTTGATGGAAGCCCGTGCGGTCGAGCGTGACGATGCCGTTCTCATAGTAGACGAGACTGTGTACCTTCGTCAGCGTCACGCCGTTCATCGTCACCTCGTCCGCCTTCAGATCGCCGCGGAAGATGGGATACGAAATTGTCCCGCCGACCTGTCCGTGGAACACACCGTGCCCTGCCACAGGATAGGGGAATTTATGCGCAAACCGTTTGAAGTTCAGATCACGCACCTCAGCGTCGAGATCGAGCACTCCCTGCGTACTGATCGTGCCGTTCAGCACCATGTCCACCATCGGGGAGTAGATGTGAAAGACCTGCAGACGGATGATGCCGTCATCGAGGAAGTAGTCGCCGTCCATGCCCGAGAGCAGTGCGCCCGCATAGCTGCCGCGATAGAAATGCACGTAGCCGACAGCGTGGGGATTGTCGAGCGTCCCCGTGAATTTGATGATGTTGTCGATGTTGCCCGTGATCGGCTGGTCGGGCGCGACGAGCGCCGCGACATCCTCCATGCGCGCCCCCCATCGTGTCGATCTGCACATTGATGCGCCGCTCGCCCGTAAAGCCGATCGTGCCATTGACGAGCCAGACCTCGCGCCCATTCCGCTCCATCGAAAAATCATGGATGCCGATGCCCGAGAGCGAGCCCTCCGCGCGGAAGATCAGGCTGTCAAAGGGCTGATACATCAGCTGTCCGCGCGTCGCCGACACCTTCATCTCCACGTGTGGATCCGCAATATCGCCGTGCACCTCGCCGCTGATGTCCGCGAGTCCCGCAAAGTTCAGCCGATCATCGAGGCGGTTCAGCAGGGAGAGATCGACATGTCCGCCATAAAAGCGGAGATCCAGCGCCGATCCGCCGCGGATCGTCCCTCGACGCCGAGATCCGTTCCATGGGGAAGGTTCAGGCTGAGAAAATCAATCGCCAAATCCTGACCGCGCAGGGAAAAGGACGCATTCGCGCGCTCGATCGGCACAGCGCGATACATCCCATCCAGCACCTCTGCACTGCCGTAAACAGCAAGTCCCGTGCGCTCCGTCCCCTGTCCCTCGATGCCGAGATCGGCAGAGAGCGTACCGCTGAGATCCGCAGGGAGCGGCAGCTGTGCGTCCGTCCGCAGGCGGTCAAGGGGCAGTCCCGCGATCTTCAGATGTGCCGCATAGGAGAGATCGGCCGCCGAAAGAGTGCCCTCACCCGAGATATTCCCGCCGAACATCTCTGCCGCAAGATTTTGGAACGAGAGCATTCCGTCCGCGTACGCGATATCGGCGTCGGCGCGGGTGACGCCAACATTGCTGACCGTCCCGCCCTCTGCCGTCACATGTCCGTCGGCCGTCGGAGCATCCATCGTCCCCGTCACGCGGACATCGGCAGAGACAGTTCCCGTATAGGGGCTCTCCGCATAGACCGCCGCGGGGGCAAAGTGCTCCGCACGTACGCGGAGATCGAGATAGGGCGCATCCGTATCGAGGCGCACCGTGCCATCGACACGCGCCGTCTGCTCCGCCGCCGTCGCCGTTGCCGCCACGAAGAGAGCACGCTCGTCAAAGCGCAGTGCCGCACTCGTCAATGCCGTCTGCGTGCCGTAGAGATCGGCATCCGCCCGAACGCCCTCGATCCGCCCCTCCATCGTGCGCGTCCCGTCCACGAGACGCAGCCCCGCGCGCACGCGGTCGGCGTGCAGAGCACGGATCTGCACGCGCTCGGGCAGCGTCCCCTCGGGCAGGAGAGCAAGGAGCGGCGTCAGATCTGCATCATCTGCCGCGAGCTGCACATCCTGCACATCGCTCGTTTTCTCCCCGCGTACGCGCAGCGGAATGCCCATGAACTGTGCCGCGGCATCGTAGGAGAATGCACCGCGGTCGACATCCACCGCGCCGCTCAGATCGGTCAGTTCATAGCTGTGCCCCGCCACAACGGCATCCGCCGTACCGTCTGCGATGCGGATGCGCCCGACAAAGGCACTCGGCTCCGCATCGTCCGAGACGAGATCGGCATAGTTCCACGAACCGTCCTCCCGCTGGACGAGATGCGCATGCACGCCCGTCAGCAGGATCTCATCCACCGAGGTCGCAGGGGATGAAAGCAGAGAAAGCAGACGAAGCGTCACCCGCGCCCTGTCGGCGCGGAGGACTTCCTCCGTCTGCTTATCGTAAATCACAATATCATCAATGGCGAGTTCATGCAGAGAACGTATCTCCACCGCGCCGATCTGCACATCCGTCCCAAGCTGCTGCGACGCGATGCGCCCCGCCGCCCGTCCGACCTCTGCCATAAAGGCCTCTGCCCGCACGATATGGACAGCGACCGCCGCGCAGAGGAGCACTGCCGCCAGCGCAATCGCGCAGACCCATGTCCTCTGTCTCATAGAACTCCCCTCAGCGGACATCCGCAGATGTCCGCCGTCTCATTTTGCCATCGTCATCTCGTAGGCTGCATTGGCCGCACGAACGCGCTCGATGGAGGCGGCTGCCTCCTCCGCCGTCGGTGCCGGCTCTGCCGGACGTACCTGCGCCCCCTTTCGGGGTCTCGAGCACGGCATCCTCATGAAGCACGGCTGCCTCACGGGCGGCACGGGCACGCTTGCCATGATCGATCACACGGCGATACTGCATTGCATCGAGATCGACAGGCACGCCCATGGCATTGTCGAGCGCCGCCTTGCTCGTATTGTAGCGGTAGAGTGCCGTCGCGTAGTTCGTGCGCGCCGTCGTCAGATTGTCCGAGGAACGCATGACCTCGAGGTTCGTCCCGACGCCTGCATTGTAGCGCACGCGGGCGATATTGTAGTCCTCCTCCGCCTGCTTGACTGCCTTCTCCGTCGTGTCGATATTCTGCTCGGCGGCGCGCAGGTTGAGGTACGCCGTATGAACATCGAGGCGGATGCGCTCATTCGTTGCCGCCAGAGCTTCCTCGGCTTTGCGCAGCTTTGCCTTTGCCTCGTGCACCTGCGCTGTCGTCGCCTCGTTGTCAAAGATGCCCCACGTCGCACTCAGGCCGAGTGTCCACATATCCTTTGCCTGCATGCTGTTCTTAAAGGCGTGCTCGCCCGCAATCGAGCGCGTCGCTGCCGCATTCAGCGTCGGAAGGTTCGCCGCCGCTGCCTGCTCAACCGCCGCCTCTGCCTGCTTGACCGTATAGTGTGCCGCCGCCGCATCCGCACGGTAGACGAGGCCGTAGTCCGTGCAGTCCGAAAGGGCGAGATCGTACGCCGTATAGCGCATCTCGTCGCTCGTCTCCAGCGTCGTATCCGTCGGCAGACCGATCACATTGTTCAGCGTCGCGACGGCGACGGCATAGTCGTTCTTTGCCGAGGTCAGCGCCTGCTGCGCATTCGCGAGCTCCACCTCAGAGGCGAGCACATCTGCACGCGCCACCGTACCCGCGCGGAACTGCGCATTCACATCGTCGAGATGCTTCGTGAGCGTCGCAACCGTCTCCTCACGCACCTGCACCATGTTGCGCGCCTGCAGGATGCTGAAATAATCCGTCGTCGCCGTCAGGCGGACGGACTGCTTCGTCTGCTCCAGCGTGAGATCCGCCGCGTTCAGCCCGTAGCGTGCCTCCTTGCGCTGGGCATTCATGCCCGCATCAAAGAGTACCATCGCGAGGGTCGCCTTATTTTCGTATGTATCCTTGTAGGGGGATGGCGGAAGTAGCTCCTTCACCTTACCGCCGACACGAGCTGCCGTCCAGTCCCACGTGAGCAGAGGCCCCGCACTGCGGTTTGCCGCATGCAGCTGCTCATGCGCAGCGTCCACATCCGCGAGCGACTGTTTGATCGTGCGGTTGTTCGCGAGTGCCATCTGCACGCTGTCCGCAAGGCTGATCTTTACCGTCTCCGCCGACACTGGCGCGGCAAAGAGCCCAATCGCCGCGCTGAGCGCGAGAGCACACGCGAGACGTCCTGCCAGAGTTCCCTTTCGTCTTCAAATCCATTTCCTCCTCATCCGCTCCATGGAGATACGTCAGTGCGCGGACTGCCCGGCAATCCGCGCACACAAAAACTGTAGGTAGGTCTTATCATTTCTACCAGCTTCCCCAGTTTTTTTCAAATAAATTTATCGTTAACTGCCAGAGCATACAAAAAGACCGCCCGCAGGCGGTCTTTTTGATTGGTTTAGACGAGCTCGATGATGGCCATCGGGGCGGCATCGCCGCGACGAGGGGCCGAGCTTCAAGATGCGGGTGTAGCCGCTCTTCTTGTCCGTGTACT